>Ga0335085_10002452_pt1 | contig 34585 bp, 37 predicted proteins | sample Lox_Sample_45_FD_206712 | JGI IMG/M metagenome (GOLD analysis project Ga0335085, IMG submission 206712) | Soil microbial communities from Loxahatchee National Wildlife Refuge, Florida, United States - Lox_Sample_4.5 | ecosystem: Environmental > Terrestrial > Soil > Wetlands | place: USA... | reverse complement strand
AGCCGCCGGGCCTGGACACGCACTGGTCGACCCGGTCGATGGCGAAGGCGGCGGGCCTGAATCAGACCGCTGTCTCGCGGATCTGGCGGGCGTTCGGCCTGAAGCCGCATGTGCAGGAGACCTGGAAGCTGTCCACTGATCCGCAGTTCATCGAGAAGGTCCGCGACGTCGTGGGGCTGTACCTGGACCCCCCCGAGCACGCCGTGGTCCTGTGCGTGGATGAGAAGACCCAGATTCAGGCGATTGACCGCACGGCGCCGTGCCTGCCGATCCTGCCGACCACGCCCGCCCGGCGCAGCCACGACTACGTCCGCAACGGCACGACCAGCCTGTTCGCCGCGCTCAACGTCGCCACCGGCCAGGTCATCGCCTCCCACCACCGCCAGCACCGGCACCAGGAGTTCCTGGAGTTCCTCAAGGCCATCGACGCCGCCACCCCGGCCGGCCTGGACCTGCACCTGATCTGCGACAACTACGCCACCCACAAAACCCCCGCGGTCAGGAACTGGCTGATCCGCCATCCCCGGTTCCATATTCACTTCGTCCCGACCAGTTCCAGTTGGCTCAACCTCGTGGAACGCTGGTTCGCCGAGCTCACCAACCGCAAGCTGCGCCGCTCAGCGCACCGCAGCGTCCGCGACCTCGAAGCCGACATCCAGGCATGGATCCAGGCATGGAACGACGACCCCCGGCCATTCGTATGGACCAAGACCGCCGACCAGATCCTGGAAAGCATCGCCAGCTATCTTCAGCTAATTAATGACTCAGGACACTAGTGTCGGCGGAGAGCGTCTTCATGGTGACGTAGCTGGTCACCATGGCCACGCCGGGCAGGCTGGCCAGATGGTTGGCGTGGAAATCCTCGTAGGCGGGCAGGTCGGCGACCTCGACCTGGAGCAGGTAGTCGAAGTTGCCGGTGACGTGGTGGCTGTACACCACTTCGGGTAGCTGGATAACCGCACGCTCGAATGCGACCACATCGGGCCGGGCGTGCCGCACCAGCCGGACACCGGCGAACACCCGCAGGCTTCGGCCGACTGCGGCTGGATCGATCAGTGCGCGGTAACCGTGGATCACCCCGGTCTTCTCCAGCCGTCGCACGCGCCGGAGGCAGGGCGATGCCGACAGGCCAACCCGGGCGGCGAGGTCGGCGTTGCTGATCCGGCCGCGCTTTTCGAGCACGGCCAATATCGACCGGTCCATCTCATCCATTGAGGCAGATTATTGCTCTGAGGCAGTGCTTACCACAATCCAGTGCCTCGAACTGACAGCTACTTGCTGCCAAAGTTGCTGCCTTCAGTTCGCATCGGCGGGCCGGGCGGTCAGGCTGGTGGTGTCACACCAGCTGGTCCACGGGAAGGGGAACCATGTCGGGCAGCATCAGCACGGTTGCCATCCACGCCGATCGCGGCGTCCATCCCAGCCGCGCCGTGGCACCGCCCATCTACCAGACGGCGACGTTCTGGGCCGAGGACTCGGAGCAGTTCGCGCAGGCCGCCACCGACCGGCGGGGCCAGGGTTTCTACACCCGCTACGGCAACCCCAACCACGCACAGGTCGCGGCCGTGGTCGCGGACCTGGAGCACACCGAGGCGGCGATGGTCACCGCGTCCGGGATGGCCGCACTCAGCACCGCCGTGCTGGCCCTGGTGTCCGCCGGTGACCACGTGATCGGGCAGAAGTCCACCTACGGGGGCACGGCGTCGGTGCTGCTGAACTTGCTGCCCCGGCTGGGCGTATCGACTACCCAAGTAGACCAGGCCGACCCAGCGGCGTTTGAGAACGCGCTGACTCCGCAGACCCGCCTGATCCTGCTGGAATCGCCGAGCAATCCGCTGCTGCAGATCACTGACCTGCGCGCCGTCGCGGATCTGGCCCACACGCACAACGTGCTGACCATGGCCGACAACACCTTCGCCACCCCGGTGAACCAGCGGCCAGCCGACTTCGGCGTCGATCTGGTCTGGCACAGCGCGACCAAATACCTCAACGGCCACTCCGACGTGTCGGCCGGGGTGCTGGCCGGCCCGGCCGGGATCCTGGACCAGATCTGGGATGTCGCCCTGCTCACAGGGGCCGTGCTCGGCCCGTTCGACGCGTGGCTGCTGCTGCGCGGCCTGCGTACCTTGCCGCTGCGCATGCCACGGCACAACGACAACGGCCAGGCGCTCGCGGTGGCGCTGAAAGACCACCCAGCCGTGGCCCGGGTGCACTATCCCGGCCTGGCGGCCCATCCGCAGCACGCGCTGGCGCGCAGCCAGATGAGCGGTTTCGGCGGGGTACTCGGCATTGAACTGGCCGGCGGTTTCGAGGCGGCCGACGCGTTCCTGGGCCGGCTGCGCTATGTCCGCCGTGCGGCGAGCCTCGGCGGCGTGGAATCTCTGGCCGTGCATCCGGCGTCCATGTGGCGCGGCATGCTCAGCCAGGAACAGATCGCCGCGTCAGGGGTTCCGCCAGGCCTGATCCGGCTGGCCGTCGGCACGGAGGACACCGCCGACCTGGTTGCCGACGCGCTCGCCGCGGCCGACGCGGTGGTCGCCGCAACTGCCCGCACCTGACGCCCGAGCCATCACCATGCCGCGTTCACGGGCGTTCACGCAGGTCGATGTGTTCTCCACGGTCCCCTATCTCGGCAATCCGGTTGCCGTCGTCCACGATGGCACGGACTTGACTGACGAGCAGATGCAGCGCCTGGCGCGCTGGACGAATTTGTCCGAGACGACGTTCGTTCTGCCTCCCACCGCTCCGGTGGCGGACTACCGGCTGCGGATCTTCACGCCGGGAGGTGAACTGCCGTTCGCCGGGCACCCCACGCTTGGGTCCGCCCGCGCGTGGCTGGACAACGGCGGTACACCGCACCAGGCTGGCCGCGTCGTGCAGGAGTGCGCCGCTGGCCTGGTCAGCGTGCGCCAGGAGGGCATCCTGTCCTTCGCCGCCCCGCCACTGGTCCGCGGCGGCGCGCTCGACGAAGAGTACGTCGGCCAGATCGTCGCCGCGTTCGGCATCAAGCGGGACCGTGTCCTTGCCCACCAGTGGGTAGACAACGGACCCGGCTGGGCCGTGGTCCAGTTGCCCACGGCCGGGGAGGTCCTCGCCCTCGAACCGGATCTCTCCGTCATCCCGGCTGCGATGGTCGGCGCGATCGGTGCCTACCCCGATGGGTCCGAGCACGCCTTTGAGATGCGCACCTTCGCCCCCGGCGTTGGCGTGGCCGAGGACCCGGCATGCGGCAGCATGAACGCCTCGGTCGGGCAATGGCTCACCACCACCGGCGCCGCACCCTCCGCCTACCGCGTCTCCCAAGGCGGGCGCCTGGGCCGCGCCGGGACCATCGAGATCACCGCCGATGCCGACGGCACCGTCTGGGTCGGCGGCGCTGCCACCAGCTGCATCCGCGGCACCATCATCCTCTGACCGGCCCAGCGCCACGCTTCGCCATCAGCCGCACCGCGCGAGGACACCCACACCCCGGCTGGCAAAGACCATCTCGATATGTCTCCAGCCAGTTCCGTCTCGCCCCTGACACCAGCCGGCTCGCCGGCAGCTGAGAAACCCAGACGACCAGAAACCGGCCGCGGCGCCAACTACGGGCAGAGAGCAGAGCCGGGTTGTCTGTACCCATCGGGTCACCGGCATGCTTGCGTGCTTCCCGCTCCTGCCGGTTTCACAGGCGGCCAAGCGCCGACCGCAGAGCTGCCAATTCTGCATTCAGTGCGCCAGCACTATTACTGCCCACACCGCACGCAGAACGGCTCGGCGCGCGTTCTCACCTATCCCTTCTCCTTGCTCTCTGTAGCGGCTCCCGGTTGCCTGACCCACGCTGAGGGAGCCTTCCGGACCGCCGGGACGGGCGGCGGCCGACCGGGCAGGCAAGCGCGGGCTCCAGCAGGCCGCTCTGTCGGCGGAGCCAGAAGCGGCGACCACGCCCAGCGCTGGCGATGTATAGACATACGGGCCGGCTGCCTGCCTGCTCGGCCGTGGTCGAGATTGTCGACGCTGCGGAAGCCCTTGATAACCGCGCGCCGAGCCGCCTAATCTGCACGGCACGGATTTGCCCGGGGGCGCCTTGTCGCGACGCGCAGATCAAGGCATTCTGCGGCATCCATCCCTCGGCGATCAGCACCGGTTCACGCGCGCGAGGCGATCAGCGCAGACAGTAAGTAAAGCCTGTGGTTCGAGCGAGGCCGCAGTACTCAGCGGTACTGTCCAGTAGCCCATGCCCGGGCGAGCAGTCGGCGCGCCCTGGCCGAGGGCCCTACCCTGGCCAGTCCTGTTGCTACTGTCACCAGCGCTCTGGCGTGCGGGCCGATAGCGATGACCGATGGCACAATCGTCTCCGCTCGCTCATGCAACCCACCCCTGGCCAGGGCCTCCGTTACAGCGACGAGCGCTGAGGATTGCCAGTCTGGGTCGGGGATTGACCGTGCTGCTGTCTCAGTTCGCTCGTAAAGGTCCGCTGGCTCGGCGTGAGGAGGGGCGGCTCGCCGTGCTGACATGGGCGCGGAGGCCTGCGGTGGCGATGTGCTCGCAGAAGGTGCCCGGGATGGCGATGGGCGCTGTTTCTCGACGGCCTTGGTGGATGCGCGCGTAGCCGCCGCGGATTGGGCTGCGGTTTCAGGTGAGGTCATGTGCTGGGTGTTCCACGCAGGGCGGGCAGTACCTCGGCGCCGAGGCGGGCGATGTTCTCCTGGGTGCGGAAGGGGTCGCCGGCACCCTCGACCATCAGCACGAGATGCCGGAGGCCGGTGCGGGCGATAGTGGTAGCCATGGCGTGGATGCAGTCAGCGGCGGTGCCGACGGGATGGATCCGGCACAGCAGGTTGGCGTAGTCGGCGGGGGCGCGGTGCGGGCGGGGCCGGCCGTCGATGGCCATGTAGCCGGCGAGCCCTGGCCCGAGCCAGCGTGGCAGCTGGGTCTTCAGCATGTGGCGTGCTTCGGCGCGGGTGTCTGCGACGTAGGCGACGACGGCGCCGATGTGGCTGGCAGGTGGGTGTCCGTGCCGGGCTGCCGCGGTGGCATAGTGGGTGATCATTTCCTTCTTTCCGTCGTCGCCGGTGTGCATTCCGAGCAGCATCGGCAGTCCGCGGCCGGCGGCGAGTTCTGCGGTGGCGGGTGAGGTACATGCCACCACCACCGGCGGATGGGGGCGGGTGTGGGGCCGGGGGATTACGGTGACTTCCCGGAAGCTGAACATGTCACCGGCTGCGGAGATGTGGTCCCGGGTCAGCGCGGCGAGCAGCAGGTCGAGGCTCTCGGCGAAACCGGTTTCGTAGCGTTCCAGCCCGGTGCCGAAGACTTCCAGGTCCACCCATGGGCCGCCGCGCCCGACGCCGAGCCGGAACCGGCCGGCCGAGACGTGATCGAGCAGGGCGGCCTGCTCGGCGAGTGCCACTGGGTGCGAGGTGGACAGGACACTCACGGCCGTGCCGGCCGTGAGGCGCGTGGTCTGGCCGAGGACGAAGGCAGCCAGCGTCATCGCCGACGGGCAGATGCCGTAGGACATGAAATGGTGTTCGGCGAACCAGGCATCATCGAACCCGGCTCGTTCCGCCGCGACGGCCGCGTTCGCGGTGGCGGTCAGCACGTCTCCGTCGGACTGGCCGGGGTAGCGTGCCGCCAGCAGCAGCACCCCGACCCGTACCGGGTCGGGGTGCGGTGCGGCAGGCCCTCCAGCCTGGCCGCGGGGTGCAGGGACTGGCAGGGGGGTCACGTGGGTCAGGTGCGGTCCACGGCGGCGGCCAGGCGCTGCGGCGCGGCAGGCGCAGCAGGTGTGGTGGTGCGGGTGTGGCGCCATGCCGCCCAGGCGCGCCCGGCGCCGTAGGAGAGGGCGCCGAGGGCGCCGACGAAGAAGCCGACTGGCCAGTTCCACGTGTAGGAGGCGGCGATGGCGGCCCACACGGTGAGCAGGGCGATGGCCACGGACAAGAGCATGGCCAGCGCCGGCCGGCTGGTGAGGGATCTGGCGGCTGCGGGGGGGCCGATCATCAGGCTGAAGATCAGCAGGGCACCGACAACGGGCACGGTCATGGCGGTGGCCAGGGCGACGACGATGAGGAAGCAGATCTCCATCCGGTGGCTGCCGATGCCCTTCGCGTCTGCGATCTCCGGAACGACGGAGGAGAGCATCAGGGGCCGGTACAGGATGATCACTGCCGCGATGCAGACGGCGCCGAGGGCGGCGACGGGCAGCAGCTCGGTGGTGCTCACCCCGAGGACCTCGCCGAAGAGCAGGGAGTAGATTTCCGGCTCGTATTCGGTGGTCCGGGACAGGAACGCGGCACCGAGAGCGAGCATCATGACCAGCGCGAGCGCGGTCGCGACATCGTGCCGGCTGCGGCGGCCCAGCGCGCCGATCCCAAGGGCGCCGAGCAGGGAGAACACGGCCAGGCCGGCCAGGGTGCTGATGCCGAGCAGGCTGGCGCCGGCCGCGCCCGCGAACGCGCCTTTGGGGATGGCGTGGGCGGGGAACGCCGAGCCGCGCAGCACCACGAAGAACCCGACGACCCCGGCGACGGGTGCGACGATCGTCGCCACGGCCCAGGTGTTCATCATGAATCCCGCGAACATGCCGCCTCCTTATCTGTCTAGTGCGGGCCTCGGCCTACGCCCGGATCTGCTCATCAGCCGGTGCTGCGGCGAGTGACGTGGACGCTCCGCGGCGCCCGGCCGCCGTCCGGGCTGCCGGCAGCCCGGAGAGCAGGTAGGCGGCGAAGACCACGGCGACGATGAAGAAGCTGACCGGCAGGCCCAGGTGAGCTGATCCCCAGTAGTAGCTGTCGTAGGCCAGGAGGATGCCGAGCCAGGTGGCGCCCACGCCGATCAGGCATGCGGCGGCGACTGCCCAGCCCACTGTCCTGGTCAGCCGCAGCGCCGTGGCCGCGGGCCCGATCAGCAGGGCGGTGGATAGGATGGCGCCGACCGCTACCGACGACAGGCCCACCGAGAGGGCCAGGGCCAGCATGTAGAGCAGGCCGACGAGGCGGACCGGGACTCCCCGCGCGGCGGCCATGTCGGTGCTCACTGTGCTCAGCAGCAGGGGGCGCCAGGTGACCGCGACGCAGGCGAGTGCGATCGCGCCGAAGATTGCGACGGCCGGGATGGTGCCGCCGGCGGTGGTGAAGATCGAGCCGAACAGGATCTGCTGGGTGGCGCCGGTCGTCGCCCCGGCGGTGGTGTCGAGGTAGAGGAACAGTGCGGACAGGCCGATGGCGGCGCCGAGCACGATGCCGGTCGCCAGGTCCCTCCCGCGCACCCGGCGGACGCCGATCATGTCCATCACGCCGGCCCCGATGATGCCGAGCCCCACGAAGCCCACTACCGGGGTCAGCCCGATCAGCAGCGCCCCAGAGCCCCCGGCGGCGGAGACGTCGCCGAGCGCGTGCCCGCCGAAGGACTGGCCGCGCATGACGGTGAACACGCCGGTAACGGCGGACACGACGGCGACCGCGGCGCCCACCGCGGCCGCGGTGTGGACGGGCGCGCTGGAGAAGAACCCGGGTTCGAAGATCTGCGTCCAGAGTTGGTGCACGGCGTCAGCCCGCCTCACGCGCATGGCTGGCCGTGAGGTCCGCCCCCTCGCCCGCGGATGGGCCGGCCACGACCAGGACGCGTCCGTGCACGTGCAGCACGTCGACGTGCTGCCCGTACAGCCGGCTGAGGACCTCGGCCTGGACGACCTCGGCGGTGGTGCCGCTGGCGGCCCGCCCGCCGGCCAGGTAGACGATGCGGTCCATCACCGGCAACAGCGGGTTCATCTCATGGGCGGACAGCAGCACGGCGACCTGCTGCGTGGCGGCGATGCGGGCGAGCAGGCTGATGATCTCCTGGACGCTGCCGATGTCCAGGTTGGCCAGCGGCTCGTCGAGCAGGAGCAGTTGAGGGCGGCTGATCAGGGCGTGCGCGATCAGCACCCGCTGCTGCTCGCCACCGGAGAGATTCCCGACCCGGGCATCGGCGAAGCGCTCGGCGTCGACCGCGTGCAGCATCTCGCGGACTGCCTCCCGGCGCGCCTGAGAGCTCAGCGGTATCCCGAAGCGATTGCCGTCCAGCCCGAGCGCGACCACGTCCCGGGCCCGCATCGGCAGGTCCGGGTCCATGAGGACCTTCTGCGGGACATACCCGATGGACGGGTTCCGCCGGGAGCGTGGCCGCCCGAGGACGGCCACGCTCCCGGCAGTCGGCCGCTGCAGGCCCAGGATGACCCGCAGCAGCGTCGTCTTGCCTGCCCCGTTCGGGCCGATCAGGCCGGTGAATTGCCCGGGGCCGACGGTGAAGCTGACGTTGTCGAGGATCTGCCGCCCGGCCAGGGACACGCTGACCTGGTCCACGGCCAGGATGTCAGCCGCGCCGGCACCGGCTCTGGCCTGGTCCGTCATCACAGCTTCTGCGTGGAGATCTTGTCCGCCACGGCCTTGCGCAGGGCGCTGACCTCGGCCAGCATCCACGACTGGTAGTCATAGCCCGGCGTGGGCATCGTCTCGTAGACGCCGACCACCGGCACCCCGGCCTTCAGGGCGGTCTGCCGGATCGAGGTGGTGAGCGCGTCGACCACCTGCTGGTTGTAGACGAAGACCTTGGCCTTGTGCTGGGTGAAGAACCCGTTCTCCATGGAGATGTCCTGGGGTGAGGGGTCGACGCCATTCATGATGTTCGCCTGGAACGAGAACGGGGTCAGGTTGTCGATCCCGGCGGCCTGCAGCATATAGTCGGCCACCGGCTCGGTCGTCGCGACCGGGGTGCCCGGGTACTTGGCCTTGAACGCCGCGATGGCGTTCAGCCACGGGGCCAGCGACTGATCGAACGCCTTCAGCCGGGCCTGGAAGTACGCCCTGTGCGCGGGCCGCAGCGCCGACAGGTCCGCGGCCATCACTTTCGCCACGGCCGGCATCGTCTTCGGGTCATACCACAGATGCGGGTTAGGTGTGCTGTCCGGCAACCCCAGCACGTGCTGGGCGATGATCACCTTACGGTCGGGGTTCGGGGATGCCGACTCGATCTTGTTCATGAACGTGTCGTAGCCCACGCCGTTCTGCACGATGAGCTGAGCGGCGCTGACCTCGCTGGCCACGCTCGGGCTCGACTCGAACGTATGCGGGTCGGTGTTCGGGTTGTTCAGGATCGAGGACACGTGCACGTACCGGCCGCCGATCTGGGCCAGCACGTTGGCGTACTCGTTCTCGGCCCCGATCGCGCTGATCGCCGTGGTGGATTTCGCGGAGGCCGCAGGCGCAGCGCTGGTCCCGCAGCCGGCCACGGCCACCGCCAGCGCGGCTGCCGCACCAGCCAGCATCAGGCCCATGTTCTTGCGGGGGAGTCTGCGGGCCGCTGCCAGCCCTGCCGTATGAACCATACGCGGAAACATAGTCTGAGACTGGGTCTCAATGCAAATAAGCCGGCAGAGCCAGGTGCCGTGCGCGGCGGTAGCATTTGCATAAACGAATGTACATGTGTTTATATGAATTGTGCCGGGCGGGACGCGGGCCTACGAGGCGGCGGGGGAGCTGCTCAGGGTCCTGGCCGCCCCGGCCCGGCTGGCGATCGTGGCTGAGCTGGCCGACCAGCCCCGGTTCGTCCACGAGCTGGTCGAGCGGCTGGAGATGAGCCAGCCCCTGGTGTCCCATCACCTGCGGATACTGCGGGGGGCCCGGCTCGTCGGCGTCGAGCGCCGTGGCCGGGAAGCCGTCTACTCCCTGGCCGACCAGCATGTCGGCCACATCGTCGCCGACGCCATCCATCACAGCAGGGAGGAACAATGACCAGTTCCGGGCACGACACCCATGACGAGCACACGCACGCCCACGGGCCTGGCTGCGGGCACGCCAGCGCCGGTCATGACGGACACGTGGACTACATCCATGACGGGCACGCGCACGCCGCCCATGAGGACCACTACGACGAGCATGCCCTGCCCCACGCCGCCCACGAGGGCCACGCCCACGTGCATGGCGACGGCTGCGGGCATGAGGCCGTCGTTCACGGCGACCACGTGGATTTCGCCCACGAGGGCCACCGTCACGCTGCTCATGAGGGCCACTACGACGAGCACTAACCTGGGGAAGCGGCGCAGCATCAACTGCCCGAAGGAGGCTCATGCCAGCGCAGGGGACTGATAGTGACCTGCATGGCGTGGTCGAGGACCGGCTGCGCCAGGCGGATCAGCGGTACACCGCCGGGCGGCGGGCCATCATCGGCCTGCTGCTCAGCGCCGGGCACCCGGTCAGCATCGGCGACATCGCCGACCGCCTTCCCGGCGTGCCGCGCAGCTCGGCCTACCGGCACCTGACCGACCTGGAGGCCGCCGGGATCGTCCGGCGGGTGACCGCCAATGACGAGTTCACGCGCTTCGAGCTGGCCGAGGACCTTACCGGGCACCACCACCACCTGCTGTGCCTGAGCTGCGGCAAGGTCATCGACATCACCCTCCCCGCCAGCCTGGAACACGACATCGCCGCAGCCATCGGCCAGCTCGCCGGCACCGAGAGTTTCCAGGCCCACAGCCACCGCCTCGACGTCCTCGGCCTGTGTGCCGAGTGCAGGTAACCCGGCGCCGGGCCAGACGCCCGTGCCGCGAGGGCCCGCGTGCCCGGCCCGGCCATCCCGCACGGGTGAGGCCGGGCCGGGCTTTCACCGCCGGGGCCGGCGTCCTGCGCTGAGGCCAGGCGGCGCGGGTGCCGCACAGCCGGCGCAGGTACCGAAGAACTCCCCGATGGGAGTGACCTGGGTGAAGCCATGCTCCGCGCCGGCACCCGCAGCCCATTCGTCCAGCACACGGGCCGCCACCTCCACCGTCCGGCCGCACGACCGGCACAGCAGATGATGGTGAGGCTCCCTGCTGCCACAGGCACGGTAGATGCTGTGCCTGTCCCTGGCCCGGAGCACGTCGACGGCCCCCGCGTCCGCCAGCACATGCAGCGTGCGGTACACCGTGGCCAGGCCGATCCGGTGCCCGGCCGACCTCAGCCGCGCATGCAGATCCTGGGCGCTGACGAAGGTGCCCGCCTCGGCCAGCTCATGCCAGATCGTTTCCTGCTGAACGGTCATCCAGACCACCCCTGCGCGCCCGCGCGGGGCCCGGTGGCGGTGCCTGCCAGTGCAGGCGTCAGCAGTCCCTCAGCTCCGGGCTCTGGTTGAGGATCTGCGCCCGGGGAGACACGAACTCCGCGTAAGCCCCTTCCGGTGCGGCAGGCCCGAACACCGCGACGCGGTGACAGTTCTGGAACGCCAGCCGCACACCGAAATGCCGCTCCAGCGCACCCCGCATCGCGTCACTCGCCATGGCCCGAAGGAGCTGCCCGCGCGCCGCTTCGTCCGGCGGGGGGACCGTGTTGTCGGCGAAGCCCTGGCTGCTGGACGGCAGCCGCCCGGCCAGGCCGCTGATCACCGACCATGCATAGGGCAGCGACGTGCGCACGCACGCCACGAACTCCTCATCGTTTACCTCACCGTTGCTCGCCTGCTCCAGCAGATCCGCCGGGACCGTCAACGACATGCCTGTCATCCCTTCTCGCCAGTCATTTACCGTGCGCCTGCGCCGCCCCGCTCCCGGCAGGCCGGGGCGCGGCGACTTGCCGGAACCGCTTGACCACTGCCTGCCACGGCGGCACACTCAGCATGCTGACATGGAAACGGTTTTCAGTCTAGGGAGGACTTGGTGAGAGTCGCGTTCGCCGGCAAGGGAGGCAGCGGCAAGACCACGCTGTCATCCCTGTTCATCCGCCACCTGGCAGGCCAGGGACTGCCCGTGGTCGCGATCGACGCTGACATCAACCAGCACCTCGCCGAGGCCCTCGGCGCGGGCCAGGACCCGCCCGCCCTGGGCGCTCACCTCACCCAGATCAAGGACTACCTGCGCGGCACCAACCCGCGGATCAGCTCCGCAGCCGCCATGGTCAAGACCACCCCGCCCGGCCGCGGATCACGCCTGCTGCGCACCGGCGGCGATGATCCCATCCACGGCCTCGCGGTCAGCACACCCTGCGGTGCCCGGCTGATGGCCACCGGCCCGTTCAGCGATGACGACATCGGCGTCGCCTGCTACCACTCGAAGACCGGGGCCGTGGAGCTGTACCTCAACCACCTCATCGACTTCCCCGGCGAATACGTCGTGGTGGACTGCACCGCAGGCGCCGAGTCGTTCGCCTCCGGCCTGTTCACCCGCTTCGACCTCACCTTCCTCATCGCCGAGCCCACCCGCAAGAGCCTAGGGGTCTACCGGCAGTGGGCCAGCTACGCGGCCGACTACCACGTGCCCCTGGCCGTCATCGGCAACAAGACCCAGGGCCAGGAGGACGTGGCTTTCCTCCGTGATCACGCGGGCGGGAACCTGCTCACCTGTTTCGGTCACATCCGCACCCTGCGCGCCATGGAACAGGGCCGCCCGTTCTCCCTCGACGACACCGGCCCGCAGGCCGGTGCCGCGCTTGCCCTGCTGCAGCAGGCCGTCGACGCCCAGGTCAAAGACTGGGAAACCTTCACCCGCCAGGCCACGGAATTCCATCTCAAGAACGCCCGGGCCTGGGCGAACGCCGCCACGGGCCAGGACCTGACCGCTCAGGTTGATCCGGAATTCATCATGGACACCCAGCTCGCTAACTCCGCCACCGCGTGATAAGCGATGACAAAGTTGACCCGGGCCTCGCCGCACCCTGACCATGGCCCCGTCCCTGGCCGTCCTCGCGCTGGCCGTCAACGCCACCCAGGCGCTGGTGCTGTCCCAGATCGCGCTGTCCTTCGGCATCCCCTTCGCCCTCATCCCCCTGCTGCTGATCACCCGCGACCCCGCGGTCATGACCGACATGCCCAACCGGCGCGCCACCAGCACCCTGATGCTCGCGACCACGGTGATCATCACCGGCCTGAACCTGTACCTGCTCGGCGACACCCTCACTGGCCTGCTCTGACCGCACCTGGCCAGCACAAGCCAGCCCCCAGATACCACCGGCCCCCGCCCGCCTTACCGGCACCACGCGCAGCCGGGCTCGCAGCCCGCCCGGCGTTCCCCGGGCCCGGGGTGAGCGGGCGCGGTGCAGCATGCATCTCCCCGCCAGGCACTGCGGCCTTCCCTGACCGCAGCCGCAGCGATGACCAGCCCAGCGGCCGGATCGGCCCACGACCAGCCGAAGGAAGCGTTAACAGCCAGGCCGGCCAGCAGCACGGCCGACAGGCACGCGCAGAGAAGTTCCTGCCGGGAGTCAGCCACCGCGGAGACCGAGCCGAGCTCGCGGCCCGCCCGGCGCTGCGCCAGCGACAGGCACGGCATCACCACCACCGACGCGCCGGCCAAGACGATCCCCGCCAGGGACGGGCGGGCGCTGCTGCCACCGAGCAGCGACCGGGCGCAGTCCAGGGCCACGAACGCGGCCAGGGCGAAAAACGACATAGCGGTGACCCGCAGCGCGGCGTGCTCGCGCGCCTGGCGGACCGCCGGGTCGCGGGCAGAAAACTGCCAGCCCACCGCGACGGCCGAGGACACCTCGATCAGCGACCCGAGACCGAAGCCAGCCAGCGCCGCCGACGATGACACCGCCCCGGCGGACAGGCCGACAACCGCCTCCACGGCATTACAGCCGATGGTCGCCATCACCAGGCGGCGGACCCGCCGGGCCAGGATGTCGCGGCGGGCCGCGGGCAGTGGGACCGCGACCCCGGCCGCCATCAGCAGCACCCCTGCTCGCCGCTGGCCGGGCAGGCGCCAGGATCGATGGCCAGCACGACCCCGAGCAGCTCGCCCAGAGCATGGGCCAGGTGCCGGTCAGCCAGCTCGTAGCGCACCCGCCGGCTCTCCGGCACCGCCACCACCAGGCCACACCCCCGCAGGCAGGCCAGATGGTTCGACACGCTCTGCCGCGACACCCCGAGCATCCCCGCCAGCTCCGACGGATACGACGGCGACTCCCGCAAGGCCAGCAGAACCCGGGCCCGGGTCGGGTCCGACAAGGCACGCCCGAACCGCGCCAGAACCTCCCCGTGCGTCAGCACCGCCACAACCCAGACGATACACGCCTGGATGTATTCACCAAGCGATGTACCAGGCCAGCCGAGCACCCTCGCCCACCCATACCAGCAACGCCACCGCAAGACTCTTTCAGCCACTTGAGGATCACAGACCGGGCTGATCTCCGCCGCTTGAAGAACGATGCACCACCGCACGGCCCAAGCGAATAGCCGTCGATCTGCCCGCCGGGCAGGTGAATCGAGTAGTTGAGAAGATTCCTCCAGCCGAATTAACGGCGGCGAATGATCATGCTGATCTGCGCATAAGAATGCGCCCTTGATAACTCACTCACATCGGGTCATGTGAGTTAAGCGCAGAGCAGTGTGCGGGGCTGCAGTCACCGGCTGAAGCGGGTGTTCTGACAGCGCTGGCGCAGCGTCCGGGTGCTGTCTGTCAGCCGGGTCTGGACTGCCTGTCAGGCCGCGTCAGAGGCCGCCCGGTATCTACCTCGTCGCGGTGTTTGCCCAGAAATGAGACGGATGATTGAGGATCCTGGGGCACCATGCTGGGAGGAGGTGAGTGCCGTGGCGCCAGCGCGCCGTGTGGGTGATGCCGGGCGGGGGACGGGTGGGGATGCGCTGGCCGTGTGGGCGGAGCGCACCGGCCGGCGCAGCGCCGCCGGACGGGGCCGCGGCGAGCTGCGGTTCGCGTTCTACGGCCGGGTCTCCACCGAGGATCACCAGGATCCGGTGACGTCGCTGGCTCGGCAGCGCGAGCAGGCCCGCTCGCTGGTGGTCGGGCACGGGCAGATCGTGGCGGAATTCTTCGATATCGGGCAGAGCCGGACGCTGGCGTGGGCGCGCCGCCCGCAGTCCGCCGCCCTGGTCGCTGCGCTCGCCGACCCCGATCGTGGGTGGGACGCGATCGTGATCGGGGAGTATGAGCGGGCGTTCTGCGGAGGCCAGTACGCGGCGATGGCGCCGTTGTTTGAGCACTACGGCGTCCAGCTGTGGACCCCGGAGGTGGGCGGGCGGGTCGACTCCGGTGCTGAGGATCACGAGCAGACGATGCTGGCGCTGGGGTTGCAGTCGAAGCGGGAGATCACGCGGACGAAGATCCGGGTGCGTACCGCGATGGCGGCCCAGACGCGCGAGCAGGGCCGCTATCTCGGTGGGCGTCCGCCGTACGGGTACCGGCTCGCTGACGCGGGCCCGCACCCGAACAAGGTGCACGCTTCGTGGGGCCGGCGGGCGCACCGGCTGGAACCGGACCCGGTGACGGCACCGGTGGTGGCGTGGTTGTTCGCGCAGCGGCTGGCCGGGCACAGCATCGCCCGGATCACCCGGGCGCTGAACGATGCGCGGATCGCGTGCCCGTCGGCCGCTGACCCCAAGCGCAACCCCCACCGCAGCGGTGCGGCGTGGACGCTGGGCACAGTCGCGTCGATCCTCGCGAACCCGCGGTATACCGGGCGGCAGGTGTGGAACCGGCAGCGCACCGACGCCGACCTCATCGACCCGGCCAACACTGGGCTGGGCCACAAGTAGGTGGCGCGGTGGAACCTGCCCGCCGGGTGGGTCATCTCCGCCCGCCCCGCCCACCCAGCGCTGGTCGGTGAGGCCGATTACGTCGCCGCCCAGGACGTCAGTGCCCCGCGCGGCACGGCCGGACCGGCGACACGGCGGTACCTGCTGGCCGGGCTGCTGCGCTGCGGCACCTGCGGGCGGCGGCTGGAATCCGCCTGGTCCAACGGCAAGCCCGCCTACCGCTGCCGTCACGGCTACACCAGCGCCACCCGCCCAGACCCCGCACGGCCGAAAAACCTTTACGTCCGCGAAGACCAGATCCTGCCCCGCCTGGCCGCCCTCGCCATCCTTCATACAGGCCGCGGCAAGCCCGCATCTGGCAGAAACGGCGGGCGGGCGCGAATGACAGCCCCTGCCCAGACGGCGCACCTAATCGATCAGCTACGAAGCCAAGGCGCCAGCCTCATCTACAACCCAGCCGCCAAAACCCTGCGGACGGATGCCCAGGAGCCTGCCGCCGTCAGCATCGGCTAACGCTCCAACGCCACAAGTCACCGGGAAAGGAGGACAAAGAAAACAGGTGCAGCGCCCGCCACCGGCCAAGGCCAGGCCCGGGTGACGTTCCCGCCTGCCCAGATTCCGCCAGTTATGGGGAATTACTGTGTCCGAGAACACACGTCTGAGTGCGATCTCCCCGGATCGGGGAAATCAAGCAGAAATGGTACCGGGGTGATGGTCGGGCGTGTCAAGCCGGTTCCGCCGCCGCCCTGCGGTAGGCGCGGGGCGTAATCCATGGATTTGCCTATGGCTGGCCATTGCCATCGCGGGGGCAGAGCGTGGTGCCCGGATGGCGTCAGCGGTCTCGCCTCCGGTGTGGCTTGAGCAGTAAGGGACGTGCTGGGCAGGCCCATCGGCGATCCGGGTCGCGCGGTTGATCACCTAGTCGGCCTTTCGGGCCTGCCTGGCCTTTCAAGCCGAGTTGAATCCCCGACCGAAATCCCAATGTGTGCTGGCTGATGCTTTCGCAGTTGAGGGCCGGTCATGAGCGCGGGGCCAGGTCGGTGGATCCGGTGGCCAACGACCGGGTGCGTGAGTAGTCGCAGATTCCGGTTCATAACTTAGGTGGACAGCCGCGAGGCGGAGATCCCGATCCGGGAGGCGAACGCCGCCCGGATCGGCCCTGAGCGCTTAACAGCCTCCCGGATTTCGGCGGCGACAGCTGCGCATTCGCCGGCCTCACCTCCTTCACGGGCGCGAGACAGCACCGTCTCCATGGCTTCGGCGACGCCATAGGAGCGTGAGTGGCTGAGCACTTCTTCCCCCTGGCGCGCGGTCTTACCCCAGGGATCGGCCCGGACCTCGGCAGTGATCCGGTGCCAGTCGGTGAGGTCACCCCGTTCGAGCGCGGTCTGCACGGCCTCCGTGGGCCACAGTGAAACGGGAGCGTCGGGGGTGATGGTCAGGTTGCGGAAGGCCAGGGGGCATGGGCTACACCTCTGTCTCGAGTATCCCGGCGGCCAGTTGCTGACACACCGAGCGCACCTCATCCCAGCCGGTCCAGCGGGGCGCTAGGTTGCAGCCGCGGACGATAAGCGGGTGGTCAGCAGAATTCCACGGCGAGGCTGGCCAGCATCTCGCGGGTGCGCTGCTTGGACGCGATCAGCTCGTCGCGGTCATTGCCGATGGGCAGCACCCGCACCGACAAGTCGGTGACGCCGGCGTCGGCGAACCGCCGGAACCGGGTGGTGATCGCCGTCTCATCCCCGGCGGCGCAGATGTCCGCTATGTCCCTGGCGTCACCGTAATCCAGCAAGCGCTGGTAGTTCGGGGAGATCTCGGCTTCACCCAGGATCCGGTTCGCCCGGTCCCGCGCGGCGTCTACTTCCGCGGCCGCGCACAGGCACACCGGGATGCCCGCGACGATCCGCGGTGCCGGGCGCCCGGCGGTCTCGGCTGCCCTGGTGATGCGCGGCGCCACGTGCTCGGCCACCGCCCGCTCATCGGCCATCCACAGCACTGTCCCGGCCGCCCGTTCCCCGGCCAGTTCCAGCATGACGGGTCCGAGCGCGGCCAGCAGCACCGGTAGCGGGCCGACCGGCTCCAAGCCGAGCGGGTTGTGCACAGTGAACGTGGTGTTCTGCACATCCACTAGGCCAGGGCCATGCAGCGCAGCCTGCAGGACCTCCAGATAGTCGCGGGTGTACGCCGCCGGGCGCTCATACGGCAGCCCGAGCATGTCCTGCACGATCCAGTGGTGTGAGGGCCCGATGCCCAGGGTCAGCCGGCCCCCGGTGGCAGCCTGGGCCGCGAGCGCCTGCCGCGCGAGCGCCACCGGATGCTGCGCCTGCAACGGCACGACCGCAGTACCCAGCTCGATGCGCGACGTCCGCTGCCCCATCAGCGCGACGGCGATCAGCGCGTCGAGGTCAGACGGGATCTGCGGCACCCACGCGGTAGCCAGCCCCGAGGCTTCGGCCCACCGCACATCCTCGATCATGTGCGTGAGCTTCCGCGCCGAACCCCCGCGTTCCGGCCCGATCAGCACACCGATCCGCATACGCCCTCCCGGTCTGACTGAATCTCGCCCATCCGTCCGGCTCAGCGCGTGCGCCGCCGGTCCAGGGTGGCCCGGACCTCCGCGGACAGGAACGAGCGGTCCTCGGCCGCGATCGCGAAGTCCAGCGTGGCCAGCACGGCCCGTTCCAGGTGCACATTGAGCAGCCGCTTGGTGTCCTGCAACGTTCTCCGCGGCAGCGCAGCCAGCTTGTCGGCGCAGGCCAGGGCGGCATCCATCAGCTCACCGTCCGGGCAGACGTGATTCGCCAGCCCTATCTCGGCCGCCCGGCGGGCGCTGATGCGCTCGCCGGTCAGCGCGTACTCCTTGGCCAGGTGCAGGCTGGTGAGCAGCGGCCAGACCATCGGGCCGCCGTCGGCGGCGACCAGCCCGACCAGGACATGCGGGTCGGCGAGGTAGGCACTTTCGGCGATGAAGACGATGTCGGACAGCGCGACCAGGCTGCAGCCAAGGCCAACCGCGGGACCGTTCACCGCGGCGACGATGGGCAGCCGGCACTGCACCATCCCGGTGACGATCCGCCGGGCGTCGGCCAGGGTCCGCTCGCGCAGGGCATCGTCGCTGGCCAGCACCTCCAGGTGGGCGAAGTCACCCCCGGCGGAGAACGCCCGGCCCGCACCCGTCAGTACGACGGCCCGCGCGGAGTCATCGGCGTCGAGCTGCCCGAACACCGCGGCGAGACCGGTGTGCAGCGCATGGTTGGTCGCGTTCAGCTGCTCCGGCCGGTTCAGGGTCACGATCCGGAGCGGCCCGTTACGCGTGACGGTGAGTTCCGCAGGCAGGTCGTAGTAGCTCATTGTTGAAGCATATACCGACATCAACATCAATTCTTTTGCCTAACGCCCACTGGGCCGGCTGGCCCATTGCCTCGCTCTGACTTGCGGTGTTCATGGGAGGAGGCGCCTCAACTGCGAGGCGTTGACCGCCAGCATGGATCACCTATAGATTTGACATCGATGTCAAATCATGGCCATGTTGCAGACCCGGGTGCGCCGCCCGGGTGGACGGCCCTCGACACCGGGACCGAGCATCTGCTGGCTGCTCAGGCCCGGGGCGTGCTCAGCCTTACGCTCAACCGGCCCGAGGTCCGCAACGCGATGTCGCTGCCGATGCTCGACGCGCTGGCGGCGATGCTCGGCTACGCGGATGAGTGCGCGGACGTCCACGTGGTGGTGCTGGCCGGGGCGGGCGGTACTTTCTGCGCGGGCGGCGACCTCACCATGCTCGCCCGGGGCGCCAGTATCTACGGTGCCCCCGATGACGCGGCCGGACGGCTGGCCCGCCAGCAGGCGGCCCAGCGTGGCACGGCCGTTCGGCTGCACGAACTGGCCAAGCCCACATTCGCCCTCATCGAAGGCACGGCGATCGGCGCTGGCTTGGGTCTTGCGCTGGCTTGTGACCTGCGCTACGCGGCTGCCTCGGCGACGCTGCGGACCGGGTTCGGCCGGCTCGGCCTGGCCGGGGATTTCGGCTGCACCTGGTTCCTGCGCCGGCTGGCCGGGCCGGCCGCGGCCCTGGAGCTGCTGTACTTCTCCAAACCGCTGGCGGCGGTCCGGGCCCACGAGCTCGGCCTGGTGACCGAGACGGTGGCCGATGAGCAGCTGCGCAGCCGGGTGATGAACCTGGCCCGCCGCCTGGCCGACGCTCCGCAGGACGCGGTCCGCGCGATGAAGCAGCACGTGACCCGCGCCGGCCGGGCAGGCCTGGCCGAGTGCGCCGACGCTGAAGCCGAATGGCACGTCCGGCTCGCCGGCGGCGACGACCACCGGGCCGCCGTCCGCGCCCTGACCCACCGGCTCTCCGCACCCCATGTTTCCGATGCGCGCAAGTCAGGAGATGACCAATCGTGACCAGTCTTGACGGACGAGTCGCCCTGGTGACCGGGGCCGCTCAGGGCATCGGCGCCGGGATCGCCCAGCAGTTCGCGCAAGCAGGCGCACGTGTTGGCGTTCTGGATATCAAGGAAGAGCTGGCCGCAGATACCGCGGCCACGATCACCGCGGCCGGCGGGCAGGCGCTGGCGCTGGGCGCCGACGTGGCCGACGCAGGCCTGGTGGAGAGCGCGGTCGCCCGGGTAGCGGCGGAATTCGGCGGCCTGGACATCGTGATCAACAACGCCGGGGTCATCCGGGACAACCTGCTGTTCAAGATGACCGAAGACGACTGGGACACCGTGCTGAGCGTGCACCTGCGCGGTGCGTTCCTGGTCACCCGGGCCGCCCAGCGGATCATGGTGCAGCGGCGTTACGGGCGGGTCATCAACCTCTCCTCGACGTCGGCGCTCGGCAACCGGGGCCAGGCCAACTACTCGGCGGCCAAGGCGGGTATGCAGGGTTTCACCAAGACGACCGCCCTCGAACTCGGGCCGTTCGGCATCACCGTCAACGCGATCGCGCCGGGATACATCAACACGCCGATGACCCAGGCGACGGCCGAGCGGCTGGGCGTCCCGGCGGCGGAACGTCAGGCCGCCGTCTCGGCCCGGCTGCCGGTGCGCCGCATCGGGCAGCCCAGCGACATCGCCAGCGCCGCGCTGTTCCTGGCCGCGGAAGAGTCAGGGTTCATAACCGGGCAGGTCCTCTACGTCGATGGCGGCCAGAGGCTGCTGTGACCGGCCGGGAGCATGGCGACTTACGGAGATCCAGTGGCAGCAGAACCATTCGACATGCGCGTCGAGCTCGGTAAGGTCCGCGAGTTCGCCCGCGCCACCGGCAGCAGTCATCCCGAGCACATCGAGGGCGAGCATCCCGTCTCCCCGGTAACGTTCCTGCAGACCGCAGCGTTCTGGCGCACCCCGGCCAACGAGGCGCTGCCGGCCGGCCGTGACATGCGGCGGGTGCTGCACGCGTCGGTAGAGTTCGTGTTCCCGAAGGGCCCGCCGCGGGCCGGCACCCGGCTGACCGGGCAGCAGCGCATCGAGAAGGAATGGACGAAGACGGGCCGCCGCGGCGGACGGCTCGACTTCGTCCTCGTGGTCACCGACTACACGGACGAGAAAGGTGACCTGGTCGCGCACGTCCGCAACACCACCGTCGTCACCGCCAAGCCGACCGGAGCGACCGCATGACCGGCACGGCGGCGGGCGACCCGGTCACCTGGGACGACCTGCACATCGGCGCGAGCGCGGCGCCTCGCGTGGACGCACCGCTGACAATCACGGACTTCGTCCGGTACCAGGGTGCCTCGGGCGACATGAACCCCATTCACCACGACCCGGAATTCGCCCGGCGGGCCGGGTACGAACAGCCATTCTCCGTCGGCATGCTGGCCGCCGGGCGGGCCGCCAGCTACGTCACCGACTGGCTCGGGCCGCAGAACGTCCGCGGCTTCGGCGTCCGCTTCAGGGAGCAGGCATGGCCGGGTGACGTGCTCACCTACACCGGCCGGGTGAGTGCCCGACGGGAGGAGAACGGTGAGCGCCTCGTCGACCTGGAAATCGGCTGCACGCGGCAGACCGGCGGCGAGCACCTGACCGCGTGGGCGACCGTGGTAGTGGGGACCTGACGTGCGCATCGACGCCCAGCTCAGTCCCGAAGACCCCGACATCGCCGGGCAGGCGCACGCCGCCGAGCAGGCCGGCCAGCACACGCTGTGGATTGGTGAGAGCAACGGCGACTGCTTCCTGCAGGCGCTGTGCGCGGCCGACGCCACCACGACGCTGGGCGTCGGCACCGCGGTCGCGATCGCATTCGCCCGGACGCCGATGACGGTGGCGTACAGCTCCTATGGCCTGGCGGCGATGTCCCGGGGGCGGTTCGTGCTCGGCCTCGGGACTCAGGTCAAGGCGCACATCGAGCGCCGGTTCGGGATGCCCTGGTCGCATCCTGCGCCGCGGATGGCCGAGTTCGTCCGCGCGCTGCGCGCGATCTGGTCGGCATGGCAGGACGGGACGCGGCTCGACTTCCGCGGTGAGTTCTACACCCACACGCTGATGGCGCCGTTCTTCGCCCCGCCGTCGCACGAGTGGGGGCCGCCGCCGGTGTACCTGGCCGGCGTGGGCGAGCGCATGACCGAGGTCGCGGGCGAAGTGGCCGACGGCTGGATCTGGCACGCGTTCACCACACAGCGGTTCCTCCGCGAGGTGAGCCTGCCCGCGCTGGAGCGGGGCCGGGCCAAACGCGCGGACGCCCCCGGTGAGCTGGCCCGCACCGGCTTCGCCTTCGTCACGACCGGACGGGACGCCGCCGAGCTCGACGCCGCCGTGCGAGGCACCAAGAAGCAGATCGCCTTCTACGCCTCGACCCCGGCCTACCGGGCCGTGCTCGATCTGCACGGGCTCGGCGCACTGCAACCCGAGCTGAGCCAGCTAGCCCGGCAGGGCCGGTGGGACGACATGATCGAGGTGATACCGGACGACCTGCTGCACGCGGTCAGCGTGGTCGGCTCGCCGGATGAGGCCGGCCGTGCGCTGAAGGGGCGCTGGTCGGACGTCGCGACGTCGATCACGCTGTCCACGCCGTATGAGGTGGCTCCGGACGCCCTGGCTAGGGTGGTGGCCACCGCGGCTGAATGACCGGCGGCTGTTACGGCGGCGGGCAGTGCACGTCGATGAAGCGGCGGACCTCGTTGTCGAGTTCTCGGTCCTCGGGGGTGTTTCCGCCGAAGAAGCCGTGCGGTGCTGCCTCCAGAACGTGCAGTTCGGCTGGCACTCCGGCTGCTCTCAGTGCGCGGTGCATGCGTACCGTGCTGGACAGCAGCATGTCCCGGGTGCCGCTGGCCAGCAGTGCCGGCGGAAAGCCCGCCCGGAAGTCACCGAACAGCGGCGAGAGGTACGGGGCCCGCAGATCGTGACCGCCGGCGTAAAGGAGCATCTCCGACCGGTCACTGCCAGTGAGAACCGTGTCCACGCCGAGGTTGGTGTGAAAGGTATCCCCCGAATGACTGAGGTCCAGCGCCGGGGTCAGCAGGATGGCGGCGGCCGGCATCGGGAGTCCTTCGTCCCTGGCCCGGAGGATGAGGGCCGCGGCGAGGTTGCCGCCCGCGGACACGCCACCGACGACGAGCTCATGGGGCCTGCGCTCGCGCAGCAGGGCCTGGTACACAGCCAGGCAGTCGTCCACCGCCGCCGGGTAGGGATGGTCGGGGGGCATCCGGTAGTCGGGAGACCAGACGCGCATGCCGAGCTTCGCCGCCGTCCTGATGCCGGTATCCCGGCAGAGTTCCCCGCCGCCGATGATGAAGGCTCCGCCGTGGGGGTCGAGATAGACCCGCGTGTCGCCTGGCGCCAGGCCCGGTGGGGTGACCACGTAGACGGTCCGCCCGCCGACAGAGATCTCATCGACCTGGAATCCCTCGGGCCGAGCCTGGACGGATTGGGCCAGCCTGGCCAGCATCAGCTGGTCGATGGCCGCGATCCTCATCCGCCAGTCCTCGATGTCGTCGAGCGCCGGGTTCGGGGGCACCCGCAGCGGGCCGCGGGCCAGATACGCCTGGGCTTCCGGGCTCAGCGATGCCGGGACCGGGATGACGCGTGCCGGTACCTCCAGCGTGGGCTGGGCCGGGTGGGCAGTCATAGCGGTAGCGGCGCGGGCAACTGGCCGCGCTCCAGGATTTCCTGGCCGAGCTCGCGGGTCAGGCAGCGCGTGGCCCCGAGGAGCTGCTCGAGCACGAGAACCCGCCGCAGGTAATGGTGGAAGGGGTGCTCGGCGGTGAACCCGATGCCGGCCAGCACCTGCTGGCAGTGCCGGGCAGCCACCCGGGCGCCTCGGCCCGCGCTCGCCTTCGCCATGGCCGCCATCTGGGGCCCACCGTCAAGCCACGCGGCGTCGAGCGTGGCGGCTGCCGCCTCCACGGCGATCAGAGTCTCGGCGAGCCGGTGCCGGACGGCCTGGAATGTGGCGATCGGCCGGCCGAACTGGATCCGCTGGAGCGCATGCTCACGGGCCAGGTCCAGCATCCCACGTGACGCGCCCACCAGTTCGTGACCGAGTGCCAGCTGCCCGATCGTGACGGCCGCCGACCAGTCGGCCGGCCCGACCGGCCACGCTCCAGCCACTTCACCGGTGATCTCGACCAGGCCCAGGGAGGGGTCGAGCCCTCCAGCCGGCCGCCAGGTGAGCGACGCGGTCTCGGCTTCGACGAGGACATCCGGGCCAGTGCCGTGGGCCACGATCAGCGCGGTCGTGCGCTCGCCCAGGCTCGCGGTGCCGATACCGTGCACGCTGAGTCGGCCTGCCTGCCATCCGCCGGGAGCGGAGCACTGCCCGAGCGCGGGCAGCACCACCGCCGCGTCGTGCCCCAGCGCGTGGGCGAGTACCCGGTCGAGGGCCGTGGACGTGACGTTCGCCGCGCCCTGCAGCCCGAACACCAGCGACACCGCCGCGTGCGGGTCAGCGGCCAGCGCATCGGGCCAGCCGAGCTCCGCCAGCGCCGCGTCCAGTGCGGCACCGGTGTGGGTCCTGGTGGCTCGGTGCAGGCTCTGCTCGAACAGCCTGAGATCCTCGCCTTCGATCATCGGTCGCCGCCCAGGTCGAGCAGCCGTCTGGCGATGATGTTGCGCTGTATCTCGGCCGTGCCCCCGTAGATCGTCGAAGCGCGCGAGTAGATGAACTCAGCCCGCCAGCGCTCGCTCTCCGGGTCGTCACCAGTCGTGACCGCAGCGGGCAGGGCTTCGGCCACCAGGTCGAACAAGGCCTGCTCGGCGGTGGCCAGCAGGACCTTGTCGATCGAGGTCTCTGGTCCCAGATGCTCCCCGGCGGCCATCCGGCGCTGGGTGGTCCGGGACCGGGCCCGGAACGCGTACACCAGCTGGGTGACCTCGCCGAGCGCGACCGGGTCCAGGGCACCCGGCTCGGCCGCACCGACCAGATCCCGCAGCCGCTGGTGGAGCCATGCCGCCCGCTGCCACAGGGCCGTGCTGCGCTCGTAGGGCAGCAGGTCCATGGCCAGCGTCCAGCCCTGGCCCGGCTCGCCGAGGGTGCGATCCAGCGGGACGAACACGTCGTCGAAGAACACCTCCGCGAACTCCTGCTCGCCGTCCATGGTCTGCAGGGGCCGGATCGTGATGCCCGGGCTGTCCATATCTGCGAACAGGGCAGTAATGCCCTTGTGTGCCGATTCGGCCGGTCCCGTCCGGGTGAGCAGAACGCACCGCTGGGCGTACTGGGACAGGCTGGTCCAGACCTTCTGGCCGGTCACTCGCCAGCCCTCCCGGTCGCCCGTCACCCGCTCGGCGCGGCAGGTGAGCGAGGCCAGGTTGCTGCCCGTGCCTGGCTCCGAGAATCCCTGGCACCAGACCTCGTCGCCGCGCAGCAACGGCGGCAGCATCGCGGCGGACAGCTCAGGCCGGGCAAAGGTCAGCACGGATGGGCCGAGCACTTCGGGCATCGAGTACAGGCCCGGCTCGACCAGGTCCCGGACGGTGACCGCCTCACTCAGGTAGGCCCGCAGCAGGGTCGAGCCACCGAACCCCCCGACCCGCTGTGGCCAGCCCCACCGGGCCCAGCCTGCGTCGAAGGCCAGCCGCCGCACCTTGGCGATCTGGGCCATCTTTGCTTCGAGCGGGCCGGCGCCCGCAAATCCCGGTGCGAGCTCGCTCTGCTGCTCATCCAGCCAGTCGTCCAGCGACTTACGGAAAGCGTCGAGCTCCATGGCCCAGGCCTAGCCGGCCGGCTCCGCGGCTGGCTGCGGGCGGAGCGGGTCGTGCGGCTTGCCCGCGTCGGCACCGCCGCTGCGGCGCAGGAACGTCATGGACCGGGTCTTCAGCCGCCAGCCCTGCCCGGTGCGGACGTAGGCGTCGGTGTACCAGCCCATCCGCATGTTGTGGTTGGTCTGGTCGACGAACAGCAGCGGCTGGTGGCCAGTCCCCGTGTCGCCGTCAAGGTCAAGGAGTGGCGTGCCAGTCAGGAAGAGACCCTTGGGAGCCACCTCGACCAGCGCCGGGAAGTCGGGCAGCCGGTAGGTCGAGCCGAAGGCGCTGTAGCTGCCGTCGGGGGTGAAAACCTCCGCTATGACGGTCTCGACGTCGTTCTTCGTCATGGCCACGGCGTACTTCGCCAGCAGCTGTTCGACCTCGATGACGTCGGCGAGCGGCAGTGATGCCATAGGCCAGCTCCGTTCGGGGATACACCTCAAAATTGATATTGATGTCACAATATGTAGGAGGTGAACCGGTGTCAACGTCAGCAGCCCGCCTCGCCCGTCGTCACCAGGCAGTTCACCTCCGTGACCGCGGACTGTTCCCGTCCGCCAGACTCAGGCTGGCCACTGCGGCACTAGCCGGGCCTCAGGCGGCGCCGCGCTTTGCCTGCGGCTGCCGGCTCCGGTTCTCCCTGATGCCCAGTGCGTTCCCCCATAGCAGGGTCAACTGCTCGACCGCAGCAGAAAGGTCGAATTTCGCCCCGCCGATAAACATCATCTCGGCGAACTTGGCGACCATACCGCCCAGTGCTATGGCTGCATAATGCGTGTCGATCCGGCTGTCCGCGAGCCCCTCGGCCTGCAGTCGGGCGATGGCTGACTCGGTCCGGGCGGTCAGGTAGTCGTCCCGCTTGGCGCGGGCCTTCCGCACGTCATCGTTGTACCGGCTGACTTCCTCGATGACCCGCATGATGCGGGCTTCCTTGCGGTACGCGGACAGGTAAGATCGATTGGCTGCCCTGATCCGGTCAATAGGCCCGGCTTCCTCGCCGACGTCCTGCGCGATGTCATCCATCGACACCAGCCGCACTTCGACTTCTTCCGCTACCTCCCGGAAGAGCTCCTCCTTGGTGTCGAAATAGTGGTAAAACGACCCGTGCGAGACTCCGGCCTCGGCCGCGATATCGGAAATCCGGGCCTGAAGGAAACCATCGCGCTCGAAGACGGTCTTGCCAGCCTCCAGGAGGCGAGCGCGCGTACGCCGCCCCTTGGGCGATCGCGGCCCTGCTTCCATCTGCTCTCCTCTCGAACTTGATGTCAAGCATAACGCCAGGAGGCGCACATCCCGGGCCGACAGGCTGTCCGCCGCCCGGCGCTGAAACGCACCGTGCCACCCCGGCAGACAGCGGCCCGCCGCGCACAAGTCCTGGCCCGCCGGGGCCGTAGGCCGGTGGCCGGCCAGTGCGGCGTCCTGCCAGTTGCCGCCACTCCCCCCTCGCTCAGCACCGGAACGGGCCGCGCGTCCGCAGAGCGCCGGAGCAAACTATTGACATTGATGTCAGTATAGAATTTGATGGGCTGATGGACGTCCGCCTCTCGGCTGAACAACGGGCACTGCGCGACTCGGCGGCCCAGGTCGTCAGCTCCCTCGCCCCCCGGACGGTCCGGGAACTCGACGACTCCGAGCGGGCTGCGAAGCTCGACGCCACCGTCGATGTCTCCGGCTGGCGGGAGCTGCGCACCGCGGCCGTCGCGGCGGGCGGCGTGCCGCTGGCCTCGGCGGTCGAGACCGCCATCGTGGCCGAGGAACTCGGCCGGGGTCTTGCCGACACCCCGTTCCTCGGGCCCACCCTGGCGGCCGAACTCCGCCGGCTGGCCGCCGCGCCGCCGGGCAGTTCCCTGGAAACGGTGGCATTCACGCCTGATCTCTCGGCGCCCGCCTGCGCAGCCGACGGCGTGCTGCCCTCGCCGGCCATCGCGATCGATGCCCGTGCGGCACCGTCAGCCCTGGTCCTCGTACCCGCATCTGGCGGGTACCGGCTTGCCTCGGCCGCCGTGCCCGATGCCCGGGCAACCCTGGACCTCACCCGGTCCGTGGCCCGGCTTGATTACCCGGCTGCGGTCGTCTCACTGCCCGCCCAGGGACGGCCGCTAACGGCCGAAGACCTCGTCCGGTGGACCAGCCTGGGACTCGCGCTGACCTGCGCCGACCTCGTCGGGGCCATGTCCGGAGCCGTGCACCTGGCCTGCGAGTACGCCCTCACCCGCCGCCAGTACGGCGTAGCCATCGGCACGTTCCAGGCGGTCCAGCACCGGCTGGCGGACGCGTTCGTGTCGCTGGAAGGCTCGCGGAGCATCGCACTGCACGCGGCCTGGGCCGTGGACGCGTCACCGGCGGGAGCGGCGCTGGCCGCGGCGGCCAGCGCGAAGGCGTACTGTGCGCGCGCCGCGCGGACCGTATGCGAGGCCGTTATCCAGGTACACGGCGGGATCGGCAATACCTGGGAGTGCCTGGCCCACCTCTACCTGCGGCGAACCCTGTTCTCCAGCGACATCCTCGGCGGGGTCGGCGCCAGCCTGGCCAGGGTCCTGGACCACCACGGGATCGGACCAGGCGATGGACTTCGCTGACTCGCCGGCGGAAGCCGCGTTCCGGCTGCGCCTCCGGGAGTGGCTCGGCGGTAACAATCCGCATCTGCCGGCGTCGTCCACGTCCGACGCCTACTGGGCCGGGCAGGCCGACTGGCATCGGGCCCTCTACGATGCCGGATTTTTCGGCATGTGCTGGCCGCCCGAGATCGGCGGACAGGGGCTGTCCAGTGTCTACGACGTCATCGTGGACTCCGAAATCGCCGCCGCGGGCGCGCCGCCGCGGCCGCATGTGGGCTTCCTCGTGGAGGGCCTCCTCCGGCACGGGAACCACGACGTCAGGTGCCGCTTCCTGCCCGGCATCGTCAGCGGCCGGGACCGCTGGTGCCAGGGCTTCAGCGAGCCGGACGCCGGCTCCGATCTGGCGTCGCTGCGCACCCGCGCCGACCGCGCGGAGGGCGGTGCGGAGTACATCATCACCGGGCATAAGGTCTGGACCAGCTACTCCGACGAGGCGGACTGGTGCCTGCTGCTGGCCCGTACCGATCAGGGCGTCCCCAAGCACCGTGGCATCTCCGCTTTTGCCGTGTCCATGCACCAGCCGGGCGTCACCCAGCGACCGCTGAAGATGATCAACGGGATCACCAAGGAGTTCGGGGAGGTGACCTTCGACGGCGCCCGGGTGCCGGCCTCCGACATGATCGGCGCGCCCGGCGAGGGCTGGCCGCTGGCCATGACGGTGGTGAGCCACGAGCGGGAGCCCGGTCAGCTCGGCTATGTGGCGCGCTACAGCAAGGCCGCCAGCGAACTCGCCCAGCAGGCACGCGGCGGCGCGGGCCGGCTGCGCGCCGACCAGCTCAACGATCTCGCATGGGCGATCGTGGAAGCCGAGATGCTGCGGCTGCACGTCTGTAGGCGGCTGTCAGAGCGCCTGGACGGTGCCTCCTCGGGCCCGGAAGGCTCGGTCGACAAGCTGCTCATGACGTCCGTCGAGCAGGCGGTGGGGCATGCCGCGCTCGCCGTCGGCGGCGCGGCCCACGACGGCGGTGACGGCACGTGGCTGAGCATGTACCTGTACAGCCGGGCGCAGAGCGTGATGGGCGGCACGTCGGAGATTCAGCGCAATCTGGTCGCTACCCGGATCCTTGGGCTGCCAGGGTCATGAGCAGTTCCCACGTCCCGGACGACCTGCCCGCACCGGAATGGCTGCTGGCCCGGTCCGGGTTGCGGCCTGTTCTGCAGGCGGTCGTCGGCGGGTCGGCAGCCGCGGGCACCGGTGCCGAGCAGCCCGTGATCGACCCGTCGACCGGCCGGGAATTCGCTTCGTTCCGGGATGCGGGCGAGGATCTGGTGGCCCGTGCCGTCGAGTCGGCGGTCGCGGCGGGCCTCGCCTGGGGGATCAACGACGGCCCGCGGCGGGCCGCCCTGCTGCTTGGTATCGGGCAGCTGATCCGGCACCGGACGGGCCAGCTGGCCGAGGTGGAGTCGCTGGACAGCGGCAAGCCGCTCAGCCAGGCGTGGGCCGATGTCGAGACGGCCGCCCGCTACTTCGAGTTCTACGCGGGCATCGCCGACAAGATCTACGGTGAGTCACTTGAGCAGCCCACCGGCTTCGCGTACACCCGCCGTGAGCCGTACGGTGTGGTGGCCGTCATCACGCCGTGGAACTCGCCGATTGCCCAGATGTCCCGATCGGTGGCGCCTGCTCTCGCGGCTGGGAACAGCGTGGTCGTCAAGCCCTCGGAGCTCACGCCGCTGACCAGCATCCTGCTCGGCCGGCTGATGCTGGAGGCCGGCCTGCCCGCGGGCGTGTGCAACGTCATCCCGGGGACCGGGCCGTCGGCGGGCGGGGCGCTGGTCCGCCACCCGGCCGTGTCGGTTATCAGCTTCACCGGTTCGCTGCCGACCGGGCGCGTGGTCGCGCGCATCGCCGGTGACCGCATCATCCCGGTGAACCTGGAACTCGGCGGCAAGTCGGCCACGCTGGTATTCCCTGACGCTGATCTCGCGGCCGCCGCCCGCGCCGGCGTGGCCGCGGTCGTCCGCAACGCCGGGCAGTCCTGCTTCGCCACGACCCGCCTCGTGGTGCACCGGTCGGTGCACGACCGCCTGGTCGAGCTGATGCGCAGCCAGTTCACCAAGCTGGCCGTCGGCCCCGGCCTGCGGTCGCCCGACCTGGGCCCGCTCGTGTCGGCCGGACAGCGGGACCGCGTCCGGGGTTTCGTCGAACGGGCCATCGCCGACGGGGCGGTCGTTGCCAGCGACGTCACCGGGGACCTGCCACCGGACGGGTTTTTCTTCCGGCCGCACCTGATGGTGGCCGTGCGCAACGAGATGGAGCTGGCGCAGCAGGAGGTGTTCGGCCCGGTCCAGTCCGTCATCGCGGTCGACGACGAGGACGAGGCGGTGGCCGTGGCCAACAGTTCGCAGTACGGGCTGGCGGCGGGAGTCTTCACGTCCTCCCTGGCGCGGGCGCACCGGTGCGCGCACCGGCTGGCAGCAGGCCAGGTCCAGATCAACCGCTTTCCGGCGGGCGGCGTGGATACCCCGTTCGGCGGCTACAAGCGCAGTGGCCTGGGACGAGAGAAAGGCGCCGAGGCGCTGCGCCACTACACCCAGCTCAAGACCGTCATCGTCGACATCGGCGGCGCCGATGGCTAGCGATGCGGCCCGCCCGGCCCAGCACACGGTTTTCCTGCTGCGCTACGCGGAGCGGGCCGCCGACCGGCAGCAGCACTTCTATGGCGCGATCGACCGGCCGGCCGACCCGATGCCGATCAGCTACTTCGTGTGGCTGATCACCGGCCCGTACGGGCCGGTTCTTGTCGACACCGGATTCACCACGGCGACAGCGCGCCGTTTCGGCCGCAGCTACGTGATCTCTCCCCGGGACGCGGTCCGGGCGGCGGGCGCCGACCCGGACCGCCTGGGCACAGTGGTGCTCAGCCACCTGCACTACGACCACGCGGGTGGCACGCCCGGCTTCCCTGCCGCCTCCTTCGTCCTGCAGGACCGGGAGATGGAGTTCTGGACCGGGCGGCATGCCCGCCAGGTGGCGGGTGGGCTGGGCATGCCGCATCTGGTGCTGCCCGAAGACGTGCTCGCCGTGTGCGCGGCGAACTTCGCCGGCCGGGTCCGCTGGGTGGACGGCGAGGCTGAGCTCGCCCCGGGAATCTCGGTGCATCGCGTGGGCGGGCACACGCCGGGCATGCAGGTCGTCCGGGTCGCCACCGCGCTCGGGTACGTCGTCCTGGCGTCGGACGCGTCGCACTTTTACGAGAACATCGACCGGGGCCGGCCGTTCGCTGTGCTGGACAGCGTCCCGGGCGCGCTCCAGGCCTTCGCTGAGGTCCGCGCCCTGGCCAGTGACCCCAGCCTGATCATCCCCGGGCACGATCCGGCGGTGCTCGGCCGGTTCCCTCCGGCGGGGCTCCCAGGTCTGGACGGTCACGCCGTCGTCATCGGCTGATCCTGAGGAGGGACATGAGCCAGGTCGTCGTGGTCGGCGGCGGTAACGCAGGGCTGTGCGCCGCGATCGCGGCCCGGGAGGCGGGGGCCGACGTGCACCTGCTCGAGCGGGCGCCGAAAGCCCTCCGCGGCGGGAACTCCGCCTTCACCGCCGGCCTGATGCGGACCGTGTATCGCGATGCCGCGGACATCCTGGACCTGGCCGACTCGCTGACCGCGGAAGACCTGGCCCAGACCGACTTCGGCTCGTACAGCGCCAGCGATTTCCTGGACACGCTGGCGCGCGTCACGGAGTATCGGTGCGACCCTGAACTCGCCGGCCAGCTCGTCCACTCCAGCGCCGGGACTCTGAGGTGGATGAGGTCGCATGGCGTGCGGTTCGCGCCCGCTTACGGCCGGCAGGCGTTCCGGCACGGGGACCGGTTCAGGTTCTGGGGCGGGGCGATCATCGAGGTCGTGGGCGGCGGCCAGGGCCTGGTGGACTACCTCACGGCCGCTGCGGAGAAACTCGGCGTGCACATCCACTACGAGACCCGGGCCCATAACCTCCGGACCGAGGAGACCGCGGACGGCATCCGGCCGCTTGGGGTCACCGTCTCGGCGGCCGGCTCACCCGCCGAGCTGCTGGCCGACTCGGTCGTGCTGGCCGCCGGCGGGTTCCAGGCCAATGCCGAGTGGCGGGCCCGGTACCTGGGGCCTGGCTGGGATCTGGCCAAGGTCCGGGGCACCCGCTACGACACCGGTGACGGCATCGAGATGGCGCTGCGCGCCGGTGCCTCGTCGGCGGGCAACTGGACCGGGTGCCATGCGGTGGCCTGGGACCGGAACGCCCCGGAGTTCGGCGACCTGCGGGTGGGCGACGGCTTCCAGAAGCACAGCTACCCGTTCGGCATCGTCGTCAACACCAACGGGCAGCGCTTCCTGGACGAAGGCGCCGACTTCCGCAACTACACCTACGCCCGCTATGGCCGCGAGATCCTGGCCCAGCCAGGGCAGGTCGCGTGGCAGGTCTTCGACCAGCAGACGGCACACCTGCTCCGCGACGAATACCACATCCGCGAAGTGTCGAGGGTGGCCGCGCCGACCCTGGACAAGCTCGCCGAGGCGATGGACGGGGTGCACCCGGGGGCATTCCTGGAGACGGTGCGGCAGTTCAACGCGGCCGTGCGCCAGGACATGCCGTTCAACCCGAACGTGCTGGACGGGCGGTGCACCGTGGGCGTCACGCCGCGGAAGAGCAACTGGGCCATGCCGCTGGAGCAGGGCCCATTCGAGGCGTACCACGTGACCTGCGGGATCACCTTCACCTTCGGCGGGGTCCGGGCCGACGCGCAGGCGCGGGTCATCGACGGCGACGGCCGGGTCATGCCGGGCCTGTACGCCTGCGGCGAGATGCTCGGCGGCCTGTTCTACATCAACTATCCGGGTGGTTCCGGCCTGACCGCCGGCTCGGTCTTCGGCCGTATCGCCGGCCGGAACGCCGCCCAGGTGAGCGCCCGATGACCGGGGGAGCACCGGAGTTCACCGGGTACCGGCTGTCCGATGAGCACATGATGCTGCGCGAGGCGGTGCGGGAACTGGCCGAGGACAAGATCGCGCCGCGCGCAGCGGAGATCGACGCGACCGGCGAATTCCCGTGGGATGTCTATGACGCGCTGGTCAAGGCCGGCTTTCACGCGGTGCACATCCCCGAGCGGTATGGCGGGGCGGGTGCCGACGCGGTCGCCACCGCGATCGTGGTCGAGGAGGTGGCCCGGGTCTGTGCGTCGTCGTCGCTGATCCCGGCGGGGAACAAGCTGGGCACGATGCCGCTGCTGCTGGCGGCGTCCGAAGGGCTCAAGCAGCAGGTGCTGCCACAGGTCGTATCCGGTGCGGCGATGTTCAGCTATGCGCTGTCGGAGCGGGAGGCCGGCTCGGACGCCGCGGCGATGCGGACCCGGGCGGTACAGCACGGGGACCACTGGGTGCTCAACGGCACCAAGTGCTTCACCACGGGCGCGGGCGTATCGACCTACTACACAGTCATGGCGGTCACCGATCCGGGCCGGGGCGCCCGGGGCATCTCGGCGTTCGTCGTGCACCGCGACGACCCCGGGTTCAGCGTCGGGCTTAAGGAGTGCAAGCTCGGCATCAGGGGCAGCCCCACATGCGAAATCTATTTCGAGGACTGCGTCATCCCTGCGGACCGGATCATCGGCGAGCCCGGCACCGGCTTCCGGACCGCGCTGGCCACGCTGGACCACACCCGGATGACGACCGGCGCGCAGGCGCTGGGCATCGCCCAGGGCGCGATCGACGCGTCCCTCGGCTACGTCACGCAGCGTCACCAGTTCGGCCAGCCGGTCGCCGAGTTCCAGGGCGTCCAGTTCATGCTCGCGGACATGGCGATGCGGACCGAGGCGGCCCGGCAGCTGATCTACTCGGCCGCGGCCAAAGCCGAGCGCGGCGAACCCGGGCTGACGTTCCACTCCGCGGCGGCGAAGGTGTTCGCGTCCGATACCGCCATGGCGGTGACCATCGACGCGGTGCAGCTATTTGGCGGGTACGGCTACACCAGGGACTTCCCGGTCGAGCGGATGATGCGCGACGCCAAGATTACCCAGATCTACGAAGGGACCAACCAGATCAACCGCCTGGTGATGGCCCGGCAGCTCCTCAAGGGACTGAATTCAAGCCGCTGACCTGCGGTTTCTCGAACCTATCTCGCATAAAGATCGACGGCTAAGCGCGCGTTCTCCCTGCCCGTCGCTCTCACTCAGCGTAACGCTCTTGGTCCCTGTAGCCCTCAGCAAAGATTCATATTTCATAGTCTGCACGGTTTCAGGGGAACCCCGCCTGTGATTCCCGCGAGCCCGAGTGGTGCCTGGGGAATGGCAGGATTGCGGTCAAATCCGAGCCGCCGGGTGAGGCGGCTCC
>Ga0335085_10002451_pt1 | contig 34593 bp, 39 predicted proteins | sample Lox_Sample_45_FD_206712 | JGI IMG/M metagenome (GOLD analysis project Ga0335085, IMG submission 206712) | Soil microbial communities from Loxahatchee National Wildlife Refuge, Florida, United States - Lox_Sample_4.5 | ecosystem: Environmental > Terrestrial > Soil > Wetlands | place: USA... | reverse complement strand
CGCGCCCTGGCATGCTCGTATTCCTCGAGCATCACCGCGCCGGCGCCCTCGCCCATCACGAAGCCATCGCGATCCTTGTCGTAAGGCCGCGACGCCTTTTCCGGCGAATCGTTGAAGTTCGTCGACAACGCACGGCAGGCATTGAATCCCACGATCCCTATGCGGCAGACGGCGGCTTCCGCGCCGCCAGCCAGCATCACATCGGCATCGCCAAGCGCAATCAGCCGCGCCGCATCGCCGATGGCATGGGCACCCGTGGCACAAGCCGTCACCACCGCATGGTTCGGCCCTTTGAAGCCGAAGCGGATCGACGCGTAGCCGGACACGAGATTGATCAGCCGTCCGGTGATGAAGAATGGCGAAATCTTGCGCGGGCCCTTCTCGTGCAGAATCACGGCGGCTTCGGCGATGCCGTTCAGACCGCCGATGCCTGAGCCGATCAGGACCCCGGTGTTGTCACGATCCTCTTCCGTCTCGGGCTTCCAGCCGGAATCGTCGACCGCCTGCTGGGCGGCCGCCAGCCCGTAAGTGATGAAATTGTCGACGCGCCGCTGCTCCTTCGAATCCAGCCACTGATCGGCATTGAACGTGCCGTTCGTGCCGTCGCCGACCGGAACGGTGCAGGCGATCTTGGTGGCGAGATCGTCGGTCCGAAAGGTCGTGATGGGGCGAGCGCCCGATTGCCCGGCAAGCAGGCGCGCCCAAGTCTCCTCGACCCCGCACGCCAGCGGCGTGACGAGGCCGAGTCCTGTAATCACAACCCTACGCATGGATCAGGCGTTCGTGCCTCAAGCCGCTTGTGTCTTGTCGATGTACTTCACCGCATCGCCGACCGTGACGATGGACTCGGCGGCGTCGTCGGGGATTTCGATGCCGAATTCTTCCTCGAACGCCATGACCAGCTCGACGGTGTCGAGGCTGTCGGCGCCCAAATCTTCAATGAAGGAGGCGTTGTCGGTGACCTTGTCGGCATCCACGTTGAGATGCTCGACGACGATCTTCTTCACGCGCTCGGCCGTATCGCTCATTGGTGTTTGAAACCTCTCCTTGTTTCCCGTCGCCGCGATTTCAGGAAGGCGCGCGGCGTGGCCCCTCCCGCTGCACGGCCAAGGGCTGGAGTTTACCTAACATAAGGCCCCGGAGCGCGCCACAGCGGACTAAGTTCTTGATTCTGTGATCAAATCATTGCCATTCCGCCGTTGATGTGCAGGGTCTGGCCGGTGATGTAGCCGGCCTCTTCGCTCGCCAAGTAAACGACAGCCGCGCCGATATCGTTCGCTTCGCCCATGCGTCCGGCGGGGATTCGGCCAAGCAAAGCCGTCTTCTGGTCGGGGGTCAGGACGTCCGTCATTGGGGTGGCGATGAAGCCCGGGGCGATGCAGTTGACCGTGATGTTGCGGCTGGCCACTTCGGCGGCCAAGGCCTTGCTCATGCCGATGATGCCGGCCTTGGCGGCGGCGTAGTTGCCCTGGCCGGGATTGCCGGTGACGCCGACGACGGATGTTATCTGGATGATCCGGCCCCAGCGCTTCTTCATCATGCTGCGCAGGACGGCACGGGACAGACGGAAAGCGGCGGTGAGATCGACCGCGATCACCTGATCCCATTCTTCATCTTTCATCCGCATGAACAGGTTGTCACGCGTGACGCCGGCATTGTTCACGAGAATATCGATCGGCGCGCCGGCGGCGGCTTCCGCAGTCTTTGCCAGCGCCTCGACGGATGCCGTGTCGGAGAGATTGCAGGTGGCGACGTGCGCGCGCCCGCGCAGTTCGGCCTTCGCGGCTTCGAGCACTTCGGCGCGTGTGCCGGAGAGCACCACCGTCGCGCCCTGCTTGTGCAGCATGGTGGCGATGGATTTTCCAATTCCGCCTGAGGCGCCGGTGACGAGTGCGGTTTTGCCAGAAAGATCGAACATCAGAGTGCCTTCGCGAAGGCCTCGATATCGGCAGGCGTATCGAGGCTCATGGTTTCCAGATCGCGATCGATGCGCTTGACCATTCCGGTCAGTACCTTGTTGCCGCCGCATTCGACCGTGGTGCCAATGCCAAAGTGGCGGAACGACAGCACGCTTTCACGCCAGCGCACGCGTGCCGTGATCTGCTCGATCAACAGGCGGCGGATGGTTTCCGGCTCGCTGACTTCCGCGGCCGTTACATTCGCGACGACCGGTGCAGCCGGGGGCCGGATGGTCACGTTCGCCAGCGCTTCGCGCATCTTGTCGGCGGCAGGCTGCATGAGCGGCGAATGGAACGGCGCCGACACGTTCAGCGCCATCGCGCGCTTGATGCCGGCGGCCTTCGCCAATTCCGGCGCCTTGTCGATGGCGGATTTGCTCCCAGAGATCACGACCTGTCCCGGCGCATTGTCGTTGGCGACGACGCAAACGCCGCCGCCCGCCGCCGCGCACTCCTTCGCCAGCGCCTCTGCCTGATCGATCTCCGCACCGAGCAAGGCACTCATCCCGCCTTCGCCGACAGGGACAGCCTCCTGCATCGCGCGGCCGCGCGCCTTGAGAAGCCGCGCCGCATCGCCGAGCGTAAACGCGCCCGCCGCGCAAAGGGCCGAGTATTCGCCGAGCGAATGCCCGGCCACCACGCGCGCGTGCCTGGCCATATCGAGACCGCCTTCGCGCGCCAGCACGCGAACGATTGCCATGCTCGCCGCCATGATGGCCGGCTGGGCATTTTCGGTGAGCGTGAGGTCGGCCTCGGGCCCATCCCACATCACCCGCGACAGCCTCTGGCCGAGGGCATCGTCGATTTCCTCGAAGACCTCACGGGCCGGGGCAAAAGCCTCGGCGAGCGCCTTGCCCATGCCGATGGCCTGGCTACCCTGGCCGGGAAAGATGAACGCGCGCGTCATGGGGCGCGAGACAAATCAGGCGGCGGCTGGCTAGTCAAGGCAAACCAGGCCCTCGCCGCCGCTTTGGACGCGGGGTCGAACCTGCTATGAGTTAACCACGAGTCCAGAGGGGAGTTATCAAATGAAGACTGTTGTGGCCGCGACGTTGGCGGCCCTGATTGGTACTGCGTCGATCGTCGCCATTCCGGCCATGCCGGCTTCGGCGGCCGCAGTTGTTGTCCACGTCGGGGGCGGCGGCTGGATGTGGCACGGACGCCGGTGGCATCACCGCCACTGGGATTGCCGCTGGCACCGCCATCGCAGGGCTTGCTACTGGCGCTATTGGTGATCGGCACACCGGTCATTGTTGAAGAGCCCCGAGCAACCGGGGCTCTTTTTTTGGACCATGCCGTTGGCGCGACATCGCATTTTGTCCGATCTCGAACAGAGCCACCCGTGTTCCGAAGCAGATGCGAAGTTCCATCGCGTGCGCGATGCCTGTCCATTCGCTGCAACGCAAGATGCAATTCGTGATCCGCGCGCGAATTGACTCTGTTCTTTGCACGGCGGGATAGTTTCCACGCCCAGCCGATCAGGCGAAGGGCGCAAGAACGGGCCCGCCCGCCGGGCCGGTTGGCCTGGATGGCAAAGTCCTCCAATGGCCGTGACGTCGAGGGCGCCGCGAGATAGCGGCGCCCTTCGCCATTTCAGGCTTCCGCAACGGGAGAAGCTCTAAGGCTGTGCGGCAGGCACCACCGCTGTCGCGCCTGCAGGAAGATGATGCAGCGCCGCTGCGACGGCATCTTCGGCTTCCGTCTCGCGATCCATCGCCGTCTGCAAATCGACATGGATGCTGTCGTCGGTATCGGCAACGGGAACAATCGGGCTGGCGCGCAATTGTGCACCGGCCTGCTTGTTCGTGCTCACCAGCGGAACGGTCTTCGGCTTCAGCGAAAGAACCGCCTGTGTGCCGGGATCAAGCGTCGATGTCACCGGAGGCTTGTTGTGCGCCATGCTGCTGCGCTCGGCTTGATCGTCCCACGCCTCGCGCGAGCGATCCATCACGGCCTGGAGATCGGCATTCGCATCGCGCGTCGCCTGCATCAGCAGCAGGAAGCTCACGACATCCACGTCGGCGCCGAAATCCTTCTGGGCACGAATGGCAACGGCGCGCGCATGACCTTCGGAAATCATCCCGGCCGAGACGGCGCTGCGTGCCTCTTCCCGTATCCAGGACTGAAGATCATCTCCGACGGTGCCGAGCAGGACCCGCTCGCGCGCTTCCGAACCGCGGGGAAAATCGGGAGAAGCCAAAGCTGGGGACATCAGTCCCGCCAGCACTCCAAAAGCCCAAATCCCGACAATCCGCCGACCGGCACGCATCGTTCAACCCACATCTTGCCCGGAAATAGCTTGGGCCATTCAGGGCGTTATGTCGATTCCCCACCTCTCTTGTCCGGAAGCTCCCTCTCCCCTATAAGCCCCGCCTTCACGAAGCGGCTGCGGTCGCGGGAGGCCCGGATTCCCGGGCTCATGCCGGATGGTCCGGCGTCCCGGCGAGCCAAGGCGAAGCGTCGGATCCCTCCGCGCCTCGTCCCGCAAGCCCGGAAAGGGACGATATGGCTCTCTACGAGCATCTCCTGATCGCGCGCCAGGATATCAGCGCGCAGCAGGTGGACGCGCTGGCGACCCACCTCAAGACGATCCTCGAAGGCGAAGGCGGCAAGGTCGAGAAGCAGGAATATTGGGGCCTGCGCGGACTGGCCTATCGCATCAAGAAGAACCGCAAGGGCCACTATGTGCTCCTCAACATCAACGCACCGGCCAAGGCCGTTCAGGAGCTAGAGCGGCAGCTCAAGATCAACGAAGACGTGCTGCGCTACATGACCGTGAAGGTCGAGAAGTTCGAGCAGTCGTCGAACAAGAACAAGCGCGAGCGCGAAGAAGGCAAGACCGAAGGCGCTCCGGCCGAGGAGACGGTGCAATGAGCTACGGTGGCGAACGAGGTGACCGCGGAGACCGTGGAGATCGCGGCGACCGTGGGGATCGTGGCGAGCGCGGCGGTGGCGGCGGCGCGCGGCGTCCCTTCTTCCGGCGCAAGAAGACCTGCCCGTTCTCCGGCGCCAACGCGCCGAAGATCGACTACAAGGATGTGAAGCTGCTGCAGCGTTTCATCTCCGAGCGCGGCAAGATCGTGCCGAGCCGAATTACCGCCGTATCGGCGAGCAAGCAGCGTCTGCTCGCCCAAGCCATCAAGCGGGCGCGCTACATGGCGCTGCTCCCTTACGTCGTGAAGTAGGAGAACGGCCATGCAAGTGATCCTGCTCGAACGCGTCGAGAAGCTCGGCCAGATGGGCGACGAGGTGAAGGTGAAGAACGGCTTCGCCCGCAACTTCCTCTTGCCCAAGAAGAAGGCGCTGCGCGCCACCAAGGCGAACCGCGAATACTTCCAGACCCAGAAGGCGCAGCTCGAAGCGCGCAATCTGGAGAAGAAGGGCGAGGCGCAGAAGGTCGGCGACAAGCTTTCCGGCAAAACCTTCGTGCTGCTGCGCCAGGCAGGCGACCGGGGCCAGCTCTACGGTTCGGTTTCTCCGCGCGACATCTCCGAGATCATCTCGAACGGCGGCTTCTCCGTCGACCGCACGCAGGTGCCGCTCGACAAGCCGATCAAGACCATCGGCCTGTTCCCGGTGAACGTGGTGCTGCATCCCGAAGTCCGCGTGTCTGTGACGGTCAACGTCGCCCGCACCGAGGACGAAGCCGAGCGCCAGGCGCGCGGCGAAGACGTGCTCGCCGAGCGCGCGCCGGAAGAGGAAGCAGCCGCCGAAGCAGCGGCCAACGCCGAAGCCCTCTTCGAAGAAGGCGCCGGCCCGCGTGCAGAGCCTGCGGAAGGCGAAGCCGAGGCCTGAATCTTCTGAGATTCCGAACCAACAAACGGGCCGCGCAAGCGGCCCGTTTTGTTTAGTCGGTGAGCAACGGTTCGTCGACGACGATGTGATCCTGCGCCGTCTGGCTCAGCATCGCGCACAGCCGTTCGGCCTCCGACTCCTCGCCAATCCAGCGCAGTTTCAGAATGCGGTGCCGGAATTCGACGGCATTCCGGAATCGATCCGCCGGCAATTTGGGGTCCGTTTCGATCACGTGGTTTTGCATAGCCCATCTCCTGGAACTGGGTCTCTCCCCACGCGCGCGTAACGTGCCACGCACTGCGCCGGCCGCCTGCACCAAAGCGGCCGGCGATACGCCGTGTTCGTTTGTCAGACCTCAGGCGGCGGCGCGTTCGTGCGAGCGCTTCTGCTCCGGCGACGGTTTTCCGTTGCCCATGCTGACCGTCGTCTTGGCGCCCTGCTTCGCCGTCTCCGCCTCCGCCTGAAGCTCGTCCTCGGTGAGGCGCCACCACAGCTTCGTCATGCGCTGCGTCTGCTCGAAGGAATCGCGCATCACTTCGGAGAACCATTCGTGGTCGACCGCCATCAATTCCGAAATTCCGTCGCAATGACGCAGGCGTTCCAGCGTCCGCACATTGCGTTCGAGACTCCGATTGAGGAACTCGAGTGTTTCCTCCTGCGTCGCGCGCACGGCCTTTTCCATGATCGCGCGATTGCGTTCGGTTAAGGTGACAAAAGGTGCGGTAAACATTTCCTGCGGTTCGTGCATGGCCGTCGCCATCGAGCAGCTCCTTCTCGTTTCGACGCAGGTGATTTCGACCCAGCGCCCGTTCGATTTGTCCCCACGTCTGGCTCAATGCATCGCCCTCGCGTGCGTTCCGGGTTCCCGTGATGAACTTTTTGCATCATGCGGGCCATGATGCGGGCGCCGGATTCTCAAGGTTCCGGGCCCTATGTAGAAGCATCGGTCACAGCGCATGGCTGACCTTCAACCTTGCGTCATCGTCGAACCAGAGGGACGCTCCTACCTTCCGGCCAGCAGCCACGGAGTGCCGACGATGCTCAAGACAATCCTTCCCGCCCTTGCTCTCGCCGCGATTGTGCCGAGCGCGGCCTCGGCCGATCAGGTCATCAATGTTCCGCCGTTCAAGAGCATCGAGTTGCACGGCGGCGGGGAAGCGACCTTGCGCCATGGCGACCGGCAACGCGTCGTGATGATCAAGGGCGATCCCAAGATCGCGCAGATCGAGGTCAAGGGCGACGGGCAGCTCGTGCTCTCGCCTTGCAAGGATTGGTGCTGGGGCAATCATGAGCTCAAAGTCGAGATCACGACGCCTGCGATCGCATCCATTTCCGTCCATGGCGGCGGCGATCTGCACGCCGAAGCCGGATTCCCCAGACAGCCGAGCCTGAACGTCGACGTCCATGGCGGCGGCGATGCCGACGTGAAGGCCATCGCGGCCGACAATGTCTCCGCTGAAGTGCATGGCGGTGGCGACGCCGAAGTCCGCGCCGAGCGCACGCTGAAGGCGGAAGTTCATGGCGGTGGCGATCTCCACTTCTGGGGCCACCCGCAGGTGAACTCCTCGACGCATGGCGGCGGCGACATCGAAAGTGGCGAATAATCGTCTCGACGGATTCCGGATTGAGCGCCTGACCGTCCGGTCGGGCGGACTCCGGGATTTGTCCGGGTTGTTGTTTTCAAAATTTTCGCGTCGCGTTTTGCTGACCTCCCTGACCACTACATCTTGTGTCCCAATTGCTGGGGCGCATTTGAATTGAAGATCTGCCGCATCGCTGCGCGCACTGGCAGCGCGTGCGGCCGGCAGATGTTGGGACGCGAGCATCCGGCGACACCATGAATTGTTTTCGGGGTATCGCGTCTGGTTCCCCCTCCCCTTGCGGGAGGGGGCGAATGCTGCGAGCGCAGCGAGAAGCATTCGGGGGAGGGGTTTGACACACCCCCTCCCCCAAATTCTTCGCGGCTTTGCTTAGCGCTACCGCTTCGCTGCTTGAGCGCAGGTCGCCGCTCGAATTTGCCCCCTCCCGCAAGGGGAGGGGGAACAGTCTTGTGCGTCATCCGCCGGAGTCTAAGGGCGAATCCGCGGTGGTAACCCGATTTGTTTTTGCCGTTGAATCTCAAGGCATTTGCGACCCAAACGCGGTGAATGGAGCGCCCGTGCTCTCCTGACGGCTCCGTGAAAAACCGGCCCCTCGTCCCGGGCCGCCGATTGCCCTATATATTGCACCTGCGAAAAGCCGGAGGGCCCCCGCCCCATGTCCGCCGTCGTGCAAGCCAAGCGCGTGACCGTGCCCGAGATCCGGGCGCACAAGAACGCGAAACCCGTCGTCTGCCTCACCTGCTACCACGCGCACACCGCGCGGCTGCTCGACCAGCACGTTGACCTCATGCTGGTGGGCGACAGCCTCGGCATGGTGATGCACGGCATGGAGAACACGCTCGGCGTCACGCTCGATATGATGATCCTGCATGGCGCCGCCGTGGTGCGCGGCTCAAAGCGCGCGCTGATCGTGGTCGACATGCCGTTCGGCAGTTATGAGGAGAGCCCGCAGGTTGCGTTCCGCAATGCGGCGCGGGTGATCCAGGAAACCGGATGCACGGCCGTGAAGATGGAAGGCGGCGAGCGCATCGCCGAGACCGTGCGCTATCTGACCGATCGCGGCATTCCGGTGATGGGCCATATCGGACTGACGCCGCAGCGCATCCAGATTTTCGGCGGCTTCAAGACGCAAGGGCGCACGGAAGCGGAATGGCCGGCGATCGAAGCCGATGCCGCTGCCATTGCCGAAGCGGGCGCGTTCTCCATCGTGCTCGAAGGCATGGCCGAACCGCTGGCGGCGAAGATCACGCGGCAGGTTGACGTCCCCACCGTGGGCATTGGCGCGTCGGCCGACTGCGACGGTCAAATTCTCGTGCTGGAGGATATGCTGGGGCTCAACCCGAACCCGGCCAAGTTCGTGCGCGAGTACGCCAAGCTCGGCCCCGACATCGAGACGGCGGTGAAGGCCTATGCGGCAGATGTTCGCGCCCGCGCCTTCCCGGGTGCGGAGAATGTCTACACGATGAAGAAGACGGGTTAGGTTTTCTCTACCTACTTCCCGACGATGTGCGCGATCAGCAGTCTTCGATGGCTGACCAATTGAGCGGCAGGGGCGCCTCTCGAAACGCGAATCGGTCGAGATGCTTGGCCACGACATCTTTGAGGTCCTCGACCGCTTGCGCATCGCCGGTCTCGATGGTGACGAGCAGCGCATCCGCACTCGCCTCCATGGTCGCGACGGCGGAAGGGAAGTGAACCTGCCCTCTGTTCTCAGAGAATTCGACTTCGAATTTGTGACCCCAGTGCTTGCAGAGCTGCAGGAGGTATTTTGAGCCGCTGTCCGTCTTTGCACGGCCTCTGACAATGGCCATCTTCAAACCCTCGCAATCATTGTTGCCGCTTCTTGGATGGCAGACCTGACGGCCTTCACCACGGAACGGTGCGCCCATCACGGTCGATATATTGCAGACCGGGTTTGCCCTGTTGCGCGAGAAGCACCCTAACGACCTGCGGAATGGCCTTCTCCACGCTCACCGGCGCTTTCGGACCGCCCAGGTCGGTGCGAATCCATCCGGGAGCCATCAAGACCAGCGCGCGCTGTTCTCCCCCATGGCGCGCGGCGTAACTGCGCATGTGCATATTCAGGGCGGCTTTGGTGCCGCGATAGACGTCGTGGCGCCCGTTCGTATTGTTGGTGATGCTGCCCTGTCCCGAAGACATGATGCCGATCATGCCTTTTGGCGAAACAAGATTTTGCAATCCCTCGATCACACGTAGCGGGCTCAGCGCATTGGTGATCATCACACGTGCATACTCTTCCGTTGATACATCTGCGACGGGCTCGTCATTCACGTTGGCGGTGCCTGCGTTCACGAATAGAATATCGAAGCTGCGACCGGAGACATTCTCGCGTAACCTCGCAATCTGATCCGGTTCGGTTATGTCGAGGGTCGCGATTTCGAGGCGGCCCTCATATTCGTCTGCCAAGTCGTGCAACTTGGTTCTGGCAGTACCCCGTACCGTGCCGACGACGTGCCATCCTTTTTTTAGGAACTCGTCGGCCATTGCGAGGCCAAGACCGCGTGACGCGCCAACAAGGAGTAGATGCTTGTTGGTTTCAGGGAGCTTCCTTCGTCCAGCACGGACGCCAAACAGACGGGACCACAAAGAGCTCATGCGGTGCTGATAGCAGCGCGGACTTGATTGCAACAGGCGCACAGAATGCACAATACAGTTGCATTGGACGCTATGCCATAAAGGGCGAGTGGAATAGGGTTCGGCCATGGATGATGTGGACCTGAACCTTCTTCTGGCTCTGGATGCGCTATTAACCGAAGGCGGCGTGACGGGCGCGGCCCGTCGCCTCGGCTTGAGTTCTTCCGCCATGAGCCGGGCGCTGACACGCCTTCGGTCGGCTACGGGCGATCCGCTGCTCGTGCGAGCCGGACGCGGGCTCGTGCCCACGCCTCGCGCTGCCGAGTTGCGCGAGCGCGTCCACGTGCTGAGCCGTGACGTGCTTGCGGTCCTCCGCCCACATGTCAGCCATCTTGACATCGCATCGCTCGAACGGACCTTCACCATTCGCGCCAACGAAGGATTTGTCGCCGCCCTTTCCGCGCCTCTGGTCACGGCGATCGCCAAGGCTGCGCCGCGTGTGCGCCTGCGCTTCGCGCCCAAGCCCGAAAAGGATGCGCGTCCGCTTCGCGAAGGAGAGATCGATTTGGAAATCGGCGTGTTGGGCGCTTTCGCGCCGGAGGTGCGCACGCAGTCTTTGTTTCGAGACAGATTTGTCGGGGTGGCGCGGATTGGGCATCCGCTTCTATCGGGCGCAAAAATCACGCCCAAACGATACGCCGCTTGCGGCCATGTCGTTGCGTCCCGAAAAGGGGAATTCACCGGACCCGTTGACGGCGCGCTGGAGAGACTTGGACTCCAACGGAAAACATCCGTCGTCGTGCCGGGATTTCCCGATGCGATGCGGATCGCGCGTCACTCCGATCTTGTCGCGCTCGTGCCGCGCTCATGCTTCGGCAACAGCCTTGCGGACGATCTGGCAGAGACAACAGGACTTCAATGCTTCGAGCTTCCGGTCCGCACGCCGGAGATCGTGATTTCGGCGATGTGGCATCCTCGAATGAACGCCGACCCGGCGCATCGCTGGCTCCGTGAGACCGTGGTCTCAGCGTGCCGGACTGCTTTTCAGCACCGCTGACGATGGCGACCACGTTCGTGTGGTGTTCGGAAGGCATGGCCGAGCCGCTGGCCGCGAAGATCACGCGGCAGGTTGACGTCCCCACCGTGGGCATTGGCGCGTCGGCCGACTGCGACGGTCAAATTCTCGTGCTGGAGGATATGCTCGTGCTCAACCCGAACCCGGCCAAGTTCGTGCGCGAGTACGCCAAGCTCGGCCCCGACATCGAGACGGCGGTGAAGGCCTATGCGGCAGATGTTCGCGCCCCCGCCTTCCCAGGTGCCGAAAACGTCTACGCGATGAAGAAGACGGCCTGACGGCTCGCGAAACCGGCGGCGCGCTCAGGCGTGGCGGCGCATGCAGGCGTGATATTCCTGCCAATAGATGTCCGTGAAGTGGCGGTTGCGCCGGGCACTGCCTCCAATGGCGCCGACGCCTGCGCCGACCGCGGCCCCGACCCCGGCATTTCCGGCCACTGCGCCGATCAAGGCGCCACCGGCCGCACCGCGCAGCGCGCCGCCCCCGGCACCGCCGCGTGACGTATTCCGGCTGATCCTTTCGGCCTGGTGATGGGCATAGTTCGAGCAAAAGGTGTGGGTATGCGCCGTGGCGCCGGCAATCCCGGCGGGAAGCAGTATGGCACTCAGGATGAGGACTCGCGGGAATGAGGAATGTGAGCGCATGCCGATCGGTCCCTGTTTTGCGTGACGGGTGCGTTGGGCCGCAGGGATATTCTTCCCCGACCGGCCGGGGCTCCATTGGACCTTGGGCGCGGGACAGCGTTGCGCGGGACAGCCCAACCCGCTAAATCCTCTCGCGCGGTCAAGGCCTTGGACTGGGCGTCGGCCTTCCGCTTCTAGCAGCGATCAGGAAAGGATCACCGGCCGTGACCGACATCTTCCGCGAAGTTGAGGAGGACGTTCGCCGTGAACGGTTCGAGAAGATCTGGAAGGAGTACGGCGATTACATCATCGCCGGCGCCTCACTGCTGGTGATCGCCGCGGCCGGCTACCGCCTCTGGCTCTTCTACGACGCCCGCGAGCGGTCGAAAGCCTCCAACGAATATGCCGTCGCCCAGCAGTTGATGGATGGCGGCCAATCGCAGGCCGCCGCCGAAGCCTTCGGCAAGCTCGCGCAAAGCGCGCCGCGCGGCTACGCCAAGATCTCGCAGCTGGAAGAGGCCGATGCGCTGCTCGCCGCCGGCAACAAGAGCGATGCGACCACCCTCTACCGCAAGCTCATGGCCGACAGCGACGAGATCGTCGCGGCCATCGCGCGCATCCGGCTCGCGTGGGCCGTCGTCGACGACACGCCGCGCGGCGACATGGTGACCATGCTGGCGCCGCTGACCGCAGCAGGCAGTCCATGGCGCGCACCTGCGGGAGAAATCCTCGCCTATGCCGATTACCGTGGCGGCGCGATGCGTGAAGCGATCGCCGAATACAAACGCCTCGCCGCCGATCAAAAGGCGCCGCCGCATTTGCGCGAACGCGCGCAGGCGATGGCGACGTTCCTCGGCGCCGGCGGCGATGCCAATGTCGGAACGGTTCCGATGCCGCAAGCCCGGCAGCCGGGTCCCGTTCAGCCTGGGCCGGTTCAACCCGGTCCGGTTCCGGTAGCACCGGCAAATGCCGCACCGGCTCCGGCACAAAGCGCTGCACCTGCTGCATCACACGCGACAGCTCCCGCGAAGCCCGCATCGTCCACTCCTCAAGGCCAACCGCACAAATGATCCAGGTTCGTTTGCGTACCCTCTGCGCCGCAGCGGCGGCCGCGCTCGCGCTTTCCGGCTGCGCCCAGCTCGATGCCGTCACCGAACTCACTTCCGGCTGGTTCACCTCGGCGCACAAGTCCAACATCAAAGGTGAGCGCATTTCGATCCTGGCGGGCCAGGAGTCGCTGAAGCCCGACCCGGACTTGAAAGGCGAGAGGGTCGTGCTGCCGAAGCCCTACCTCAATCAGGACTGGCCGCAGCCGGGCGGCTATCCGGCCAATGCGATGTACCACCTCGAGGCGAACGGCCCGTTGAACGTCGCCTGGCAACAGGAAGCGGGCAAAGGCTCCGATGACGATTCCCGCCTGACGGCGCCGCCGGTGGTTGCCGGAGGGCGCATCTACGTGCTCGATGCGCAATCGCATCTCTACGTGTTCGCGTCGCGCGACGGCAGGCCATTGTGGGATCGCGATCTGGCGCCGCAGGGATCGCGCAGCTTCCTCAATTCGGCCACCTTCGGAATGATGGGCGAGAACAAGACCGTCGATCCGACAAAGGGCTTCGGCGGCGGCATCGCCTATGATTCAGGACGCATCTTCGTCACCACCGGATTCGGCCTGGTGTTCGCGCTCGATGCGAAGACCGGCAAGCAGGTTTGGAAGATCGATCTCAACGTCCCGATCGTGAATGCGCCTGTCGCCAATGGCGGGCGCATCTTCGTGTCGACGGAAGACAATCACTTCTATTGCCTCGCCGAGGCCGACGGTCGCGAGCTGTGGGACCAGCAGGGCATCAGCGAAACCGCCGGCATCCTGGAAAGCACGAGCGCAGCAGTGGACGGCGACTATGTCGTGGCGCCGTACACATCCGGCGAACTCTATGCGCTGCAGGTGGACAATGGCCGCCCGGCTTGGAGCGAAATGCTCACCCGCTCCGGCACCCGCACCGCGCTCTCCGAACTCGACGACATCGCCGGCAGGCCGGTGATCGATCGCGACATGGTGTTCGCCATCAGCCATTCCGGCGTGATGGTGGCGATGAACATCAACACCGGCGAACGCGTATGGGCGCGCGATCTCGCCGGCATCCAGACGCCCTGGGTGGCGGGCGATTTCCTGTATGTGCTGACAAACGACGCGCGCCTGCTCTGCCTGCAGCGCAAGGACGGCAAGGTGAAATGGATTCACCAGCTGCCGCGCTGGCAGGATGAGGACAGCCGCTCCGATCCCATCGTGTGGGCAGGGCCCGTTCTCGTGTCCGACCGGCTGATTGTGGTGTCGTCCAACGGTCAGGCCTTCTCCATCTCGCCCTACACGGGTGATCTCATGGGCAAGACGGAAATTCCGGACGGCGCCTACATCGCGCCGGTGGTGGCCAACGGCACGCTCTATCTCTTGACCAACAGCGCCCAGCTGGTGGCGATGCGTTGAAGACGCGAATGGCGAATAGTGAGTAGCGAATAGGGATTCGCCTTTCCATTCGCTATTCGCTATTCGCTATTCGCCATGTCCTTAACCGTCGCCATCGTCGGCCGGCCGAATGTCGGCAAGTCGACTCTGTTCAACCGGCTCGCGGGCAAGAAGCTCGCCATCGTGCACGACACGCCGGGTGTGACGCGCGACTGGCAGGAAGCAGATGCCGAACTCGGGCCGCTGAAATTCCGCATCATCGACACAGCCGGATTCGAAAGCGCGAAGGATGAAAGCATCCTGGCACGCGCCACCGAACAGACGCGGCGCGCGATCGGCGCGGCCGATGTCTGCCTGTTCCTCATCGATGGCCGCGCCGGTGTGACCGCCGGCGACGAGATCATCGCCGCCGACTTGCGCAAATCCGGCAAGCCCGTGGTGCTGGCGGCCAACAAGGTGGAGAGCCGCAGCATCGCCAACACGCTCTCCGAAGCCTATTCGCTCGGCTTCGGCGAACCCGTCGCACTATCGGCCGAGCATGGGCTGGGACTTGGCGAACTGTACGAGGCGCTGAGCGCGTTCGCCGAACCCGAACCGGAAGCTGAAGACGAAGGGCCGGAAGAAGAAGACGCAACCAAGCCGCTGAAGCTTGCCATTGTCGGGCGGCCGAATGTCGGCAAGTCGAGCCTGTTCAACAAGCTGATCGGCGAAGAGCGCGCCCTGACTTCGCCCGAGGCCGGCACTACGCGCGATGCGGTGATCGCCACCTGGGACATCGGCGGCCGCACCTTCCTGCTGCACGACACCGCAGGCCTGCGCAAGAAGGCGCGCGCGGCGGGCCACACGCTGGAGGAACTCTCCATCGACAGCACGCTCGGCGCCATTCGCTTCGCCGAATGCGTGATCGTGCTGATGGATGCCAACGCCGCGTTCGAGAAGCAGGACCTCATCATCGCCGATCTCGTGGCGCGCGAAGGCCGCGCCATCGTCTTCGCCATCAACAAATGGGACCAGGTCGAGGAACGCGCCGGCGCCATCGGCCGCTTCCGCGACACGCTCGACGAATTGCTGCCGCAGGTGTCGGGCGCGCCGCTGATCGCGGTGTCGGCGAAGACCGGCGAAGGCATCGAGCGCGTGCTGGAAGCCGTGCTGGCCGCCGACAAGGCCTGGAACACGCGCGTCTCCACCGGCGAACTGAACCGGTTCTTAGAACAAGCGCTGGAGCGGCATCCGCCGCCAGCCATCTCAGGCCGCCGCGTGCGCATCCGCTACATGACGCAGCCCAAGGCGCGGCCGCCGACGTTTGCGCTGTTCGGCAATCAGCTGAAGGAGCTGCCGGAGTCGTATTTGCGCTATCTGACGAATGCGCTGCGCGAGTCGTTCGGTCTGAAAGGAACGCCGATCCGCTTCCTCCTGCGGACATCGAAGAACCCATACGCGAAAAAATAAGTGCCCTCTCCCCTTTTGGGAGACGGCAAGTGTGCGCGTTCTTCAGTGTCGCAAATTGATTACTTCCTGAAGTTCACCAGCTCGCCGTTCTTGGCATAAGCGGGAGACAGCATCTCGACGATCAGCGGCGCGATGTCGTCCGGCGGCGGCAGCGTTTCCGGGTCCTCGCCGGGGAACGCGTTGGCGCGCATCTTGGTGCGCATCGGGCCGGGATTGAGCAGGTTCACCTTGATGGTGGTGTCCGTGCATTCGGCGGCATAAGTGAGCGCCAGCGCTTCGAGCGCCGCCTTGGTGATGGAATAGGCGCCCCAATAGGGACGGAAGCTGCGCGCCGCACCCGAACTCACCAGCACCACGCGGCCGGCCGTCGATTTCTGCAACAGCGGATCGAGCGAGCGGATCAGCCGCCAGTTCGCAGTGACGTTGATGTCGAGCGCCTCCTGCCACACCTTCGCCTTCAGCTGCGACAGCGGCGTCAACACGCCGAGCGTTCCGGCATTGCCGAGGAACGCGTCGAGCCGGCCCCAGCGTTCGAAGAGGGTGGCGCCGAGCCGGTCGATTGCATCGAAATCCTTCAGGTCGAGGGGAACCAGCGTGGCGGTGCCGCCGGCCTTGCGGATCTCATCGTCGGTCTCTTCCAGCCCGCCGACCGTGCGCGCCACGCAAATGACGTGGGCGCCGGAGCGCGCCAGCGCAATCGCCGCCGCGCGGCCGATCCCGCGCGAAGCGCCGGTGACGAGCACTATCCTTGCTGGAACGTCAGTCATGATCGTTTTGCAGAGTCATTTATCAATTGAACTGGATCGGCCACGTCGTCGGGGACGCTCGACCATTCAGATACCGCGTTGCCGAACTCGAAATTCGCCTGCTCCTTAGCGTGATCGACTGTCTCGTGCCAAGTATCTCCCGCGAAGCTCCCATCAGTAGTGTAGCGGAACAGCAAGAAGCCTGGATCGTCCTGCTCAATCACCAATACACTTGCGCGTGGCAATTGTTGCTGTGGTGCGTCGGACAGTCCGGAAGGAAAGCCGATAGCGTGCTTGACCTTTGGCCTAATCGGCGTGGCTAGGACTCTCGCGACAGCGCGCCTGGGCGTCACGCCACTTCCGCAAGCAGCGACAGCTGGCTGCCGCGGCGGCCGCCGTTCACATCGGTAAGCTCGATGGGATAGTCGCCGGAGAAGCAGGCATCGCAGAATTGAGGGCTGCGCGCATTGCGGCCCGGTTCGCCGACGGCGCGATAAAGCCCGTCGATCGAAATAAAGTGCAGCGAGTCGGCGCCGATGAAGGTGCGCATCTCTTCCACCGACATGCGGTGCGCCAGCAGATCTTCGCGGTTGGGCGTGTCGACGCCATAGAAGCAGGAATGCGTCGTCGGCGGGCTGGCGATGCGGAAATGCACTTCCGTGGCCCCGGCATCGCGCATCATCTGCACGATCTTCTTCGAGGTGGTGCCGCGCACGATGGAATCGTCCACCAGCACCACGCGCTTGCCCGCCACCTGCGCGCGGTTCGGGTTGTGCTTGAGGCGCACGCCCAGATGGCGGATGCGGTCCGACGGCTCGATGAAGGTGCGGCCGACATAGTGGTTGCGGATGATGCCAAGCTCGAACGGAATGCCGGACGCATTGGCAAAGCCGAGCGCCGCCGGCACGCCGGAATCCGGCACCGGGATCACCATGTCCGCTTTCACCGGCGCCTCGCGCGCCAGCTGCGCACCAATTTCCTTGCGCGCCTCGTACACATTGCGGCCCTCGACGACCGAATCCGGCCGCGCGAAATAGATGTATTCGAAGATGCAGAAGCGCTCGGGCTGCGGCGTGAACGGATGGAAGCTTTCGATGCCGTCCTTCGTCACCACCACCATCTCGCCCGGTTCGACATCGCGCACGAAGGTGGCGCCGATGATATCGAGCGCGCAGCTTTCGGAGACGAAGATGGGCGCGCCGTCGAGCTCGCCCAGCACCAGCGGGCGCACGCCATAGGGATCGCGCACGCCGATCAGCTTCTTCGAGGTGAGTCCCACCAGCGAATAGGCGCCCTCCACCTGCTTCAGCGCATCGATCAGCTTGTCGACGACATGGGTGTAGCGGCTCCTCGCCACCAGATGGATGATCGTCTCCGTATCCGAGGTAGACTGGAAGATCGCGCCTTCGCGCACGAGCTCGGCGCGCAACAGCGACGCGTTCGTCAGGTTGCCGTTGTGGGCAAGCGTGATGCCGCCGCCGGCGAGATCGGCGAACATCGGCTGCACGTTGCGCACGGTCGTTCCGCCGGTCGTCGAGTAGCGCACATGGCCGAGTGCGTTCATGCCCTTCAGCTTCTGCGCATGGACGCTGTTCTTCTGGAAATTGTCGCCGACGAGACCGAGATGCCGCTCGGCGATGAACTGCGTGCCGTCATAGGTGACGATGCCGACCGATTCCTGCCCGCGATGCTGGAGCGCGTGCAAGCCGAGCACCGCCAGCGCGCCGGCATCCTGATGCCCGAAAATGCCGAACACGCCGCATTCCTCGTGCAGCACGTCGTCCTCGAACGGGAGTTGGGCCTGGGGTTCGGTCATCAATGTCCGCCGTTGCCCCCTGTGGCTTCGAAGAGCCTGTCTAGCGCCCGCCGGTCGGCGGCGCCATAGCCTTTTCGGCGCGGTTTCTTGTCTTTCGCAAGCTTTGTCGGATGCTCTGACGGCTTCGCCGCCACCTGTGGCGCCGGCGCCTCATTGCGCGCCGTGCTGCCGATGGTGTGATTCTTGATGTAGCGCGCGCTCTCGTCCGGAATGAGCGAGAGGATCACATCGGCGCTGGTCTGCACCATCGGCGTGAGTTCGGCATTCGCCACCCAGCCGGGCTGCGTCTTCACCGGCACGGCGAGCGAGAAGAGAATGTAGGCCAGCGCCACGATGGCGAGGCCCCGCAGCACACCGAACGCAGCACCCAGCGATCCGTCCAGCGTGCCGACGGCGGAATCCTTAACGCCCTGCGCGAAGCGGTAGCTGATGAAGGACAGCGGCAGCAGCACCAGCAGGAACACGATCGAGTAGGCCGCGATCTGCGCCACCACGGGCGAGAAATGGTCGCGCATCATCGGCACGGCATAGCGGCCGAAATAGAGCGCGGCGAAGGCGGCGGCGAGCCAGGAGAAGATCGACAGCGTCTCGCGCACGAAGCCGCGATAGGCCGCGTAGATTGCCGACGCCACGATCACCACGACGATGATCAGGTCCAGCCAGCCGACGTGCAATCCGCTCATGATTCGATTCTACCACGCCCGCGCGGTTGTGAAGCGATGCCGCCCAGAAGTCCGATCAAATCCGCTACATTTTTCACCGGCTTGAGCGACAGGCCCACCACATCCGCCTTGGTGCCGTCCGGCACCACGGCCACCGAAAACCCGAGTTTTGCGGCCTCTTTGAGGCGAAGCTCGGGCTGCGGTGCCGGACGGATGGCGCCCGACAGGCTGATCTCGCCGAAGAAGACCCAATCGCCTTTCAGCGGCGTGCCCGACAGCGCCGACACCAGCGCCGCGGCGGTTGCCAGATCGGCGGCCGGTTCGCTCACCTTCAATCCGCCAGCCACGTTCAGATAGACATCGTGGCCGCCCAGCTGAAGACCGGCGCGGGCGTCGAGCACCGCGAGAATCATGGCGAGGCGGCCGGAGTCCCACCCCACCACCGCGCGGCGCGGCGTGCCGTAGCCGGTCGGCGCCACCAGCGCCTGAATTTCGACGAGCAAGGGCCGCGTGCCTTCGAGGCCTGCGAACACCGCCGTGCCCGGCGCCGATCCGCTGCGGTCGCCGAGGAAGAGCGCCGACGGATTGCCGACTTCGGCGAGCCCCTCGCCCGTCATGTCGAACACGCCGATCTCGTCGGTGGGCCCGAAGCGGTTCTTCACCGCGCGCAGGATTCGGAAGTGGTGGCTGCGCTCGCCTTCGAAATAGAGGACCGAGTCGACGAGATGCTCGACCGCCTTCGGTCCGGCGATCTGGCCCTCCTTCGTCACATGGCCGATGAGGATGAGCGCGGCACCCGACGCCTTCGCATAACGCACCAGATCGAAGGAGGCCGTGCGCACCTGCGCGATGGTGCCGGGCGCGGCATCGAGCGCCGAGGTCCAGATCGTCTGGATGGAATCGATGGCGATGACGGTGGGCGTGGGCGAGGAATCGAGCGTGGAGAGGATGTCCTCCACGCAGGTGGCCGAACCGAGCGCGACCGGCGCATGCGCCAGACCCATGCGCGCGGCGCGCATGCGCACCTGCGCCATGGCCTCTTCGCCCGAGATGTAGACGGCATTGCCGCCGCGCATGGCATGCGCCGCGAGCGCCTGAAGGATGAGGGTGGATTTGCCGACGCCGGGATCGCCGCCGATCAGCACCGCCGAACCGGGAACCAGGCCGCCGCCGCAGACCCGATCGAACTCGCCGATGCCGGTTGAGCGGCGCGGCGGCAGCTCATCGGTGGATTTCAGATCCTCGAGCGCGAACGGCCGGCCCTTGGCGCGCTTGGCAGCACCGGCGCCGATGGGGATGACGGCGGCTTCCTCGACGATGGTGTTCCAGCCGCCGCAGGATTCGCACTTGCCGGCCCATTTGCCGGCGGCCGCCCCGCACGACTGGCACACGAAAGAGGCCTGAGCCCGCGCCATCAGCGACGGGTCCTTGCCTGCCGCCGCGCAGTCGCCGCTTGGTGTCCTTTGTGTCCTTCGTGGTGAGTTCCACCACCAAGATCAGCAAGGGCGCAAAGGCTTCCTCTAGCGTTTGTTCCTGACATGTTCTATGGATAGGTGACTCTCGGACCCGGGTCAAGGCGGATAGATTGGGGTGTCTGCGGAAACCAGACCGATGGCGACTCGCAATATCAGTCTGACACCGAAGCAGAACGCCTTCATCGATGAGATGCTGAAGGCGGGGGAATACCGAAACGACAGCGAAGCTGTTCGCGACACGATCCGCGCGCTTGAGCAACGGCGCGCCGAGGGCGCGCTGAAGCTCGAGAATCTGCGCGTTGCTGTGAGCCAAGGCATCGCTGCACTCGACCGGGACGAATATACCGACCTCACAGCCGAGAACCTGGACACCTATCTCGACGGCCTCGCCGCACGATAACGCCTGATCTTGCCATGGCGCGATATCGGCTGCGGAAGCTGTCGGAAATGTCTGATATGGTGAAAGTGCTAGATGATTGGGAAATTGCGACCGTAAAATAAATTTGACCATGACGGCATCCGATAACCATCAGGCCCTTGTGCAGCTTGTTGGCCTTCCACTTCGGACTATAGGCCGGGCAAGCAATCTGCTCTGGCTCCAATTCGGAGAATGGATAACGGTGCCAACGCGCCGAGGCGGCACTCGCGTCGTGGGTCAGTGGGCTCTTCACATCCAATGCAACTGGAGCATTTCCAAATCCGGGGGCCCGGTAGTTTCATCTGCTGATTTCTACGTGAACCCTAAAGGTCACGATCTTGGCGATGATTGGGATATTGCGGGGGCCAACCGATTTGACCAAATCGCAAGCGCTCTTCGCGCTGCGTTTGAAACCGCCCCTCCGAATGTCACATCTGTGACCTGTGGAGAAACCGCGAAGTTTTCAATGAATTTCGATGATGGCAGCGAACTGGTCGTCCCTCCTGTCGAAAACATGTCCGGTGAGGATTGGCGACTGTTCCAGCCGGGAACTAAGCAGGAGCATTTCGTGGTGCCGCCCGCCTCCTAGCTTCCGAGCTGACCCACTACCCGCGAGTTCGACGCAGGTATCACTAGTTCACGATCAATCGCGCGGCTTGGCGAGTTGCCACGTCAGGTGCGCCTTCACCATCGGCCATTCGCCGGCCGTGATGCTGTAGACCGCCGTATCGCGCAGCGTGCCATTCGGCATGGTCATGTGGTTGCGCAGAATGCCGTCGAGCTTTGCGCCCAGCCGTTCGATGGCGCGGCGGCTCTGCGCGTTCATCACATGCGTGCGGAATTCGACCGCGATGCAAGCCAACTGCTCAAAGGCATGCGTCAGGAGAAGCAGCTTGCACTCGGTGTTGATGGGCGTGCGCTGCGTGGACGCGCGATACCACGTCGAGCCGATCTCGACGCGGCGGTTGGTGGCATCCACGTTCATGTAGGTCGTCATGCCGACCGCCTTGCCGGTCGCACGATCGATCACGGCAAACGGCAGCATCGATCCAGCCGACTGCAACATGAGGCGACGCTCGATTTCCGCGCGCATGCCCTCCGGGGGCGGAATGAACGTGTACCAGAGCCTCCACAGCGCACCGTCTTTCACCGCCTCGACCAGATCGTCGTGGTAATCAGGCGACAACGGCACGAGCGTCGCGTGCCTGCCCTCAAGCGTCACCGGCTCGAGGAACGCCATCTAGGCTCGGACTTCCATCTTGATCGACCTTCTCGCCTCTTGAGCCCGCGGCATGCGGCATCAATTCTCCCTTCTACAAATATTTGTCGCACGGATACGTGCGATAGCCGGAAGGATCGGATTTGTAGGGCTCCCACTCTCCGAATTCCGTAGCGCTTCGAACCAATCTGATCGAGACGACACCACGAACGATTCCGATTTCCCAAATATTCTCGCCGTCGTGGCTCACGATGAACGTCGAGATACCGCGTTGAAGCGGAAGATACTCGTTGTCATGTGGCACTTGGCAGCCGTCTTCGGCCTGCACTCGCAATACAGCAACTGTGTCAGGCGGCAGAAAAGGTGACTCTCCGTCCGACGCCAAGACTCCGATCGAAGATACAAACGCCTCTTCATCGCCCTTTTTCCCGATGGTCAGGTACTTGCGGGGCCTTGTTCCGTTCGCTGCCGGAGCTTTGGCGGTCATCGACGCGATAGCAGTAATGAACTTGTAGATCTCGGGGGTTGCGGAAACATCGACTTGCACGACTTTCGTTTCTGCGTGGCTGCCAGAAAACGGCGCAAACGCCCCAACAAGCGAGAGTACGCCGGCGGCGACTAGCCCGCCCCTCACGCCCGAACTTCCATCTTGGTCGAGCCTTCGTGTTCGAATTGTGCCACCCGCTTCTTGAGCTGCTTCATGAACTGGTCGCTGCGAAGCGTTTTCGATTGCGCAACGAGATTGGCCTCCTTCACCATCCGCGCCTGAAGAACGTCACTCGCGGGCAGGCGGTCGTTCGTATGCATCCAGCGTGAAACATCGACCCAATCCCACAACGGACTCTCGGACGTGACGCGCGCGACAGGCGCAGGGAACCCCTTTCCCCTTTCGCCCTTGCAATAGAGCGAAATGGCCGCGCGCGAGAGGCCCGAGCGTGTCGCGATGTCCGACAGGCTGACCAGATAATCCGGCTCGACGCGTTCAATCTTCGCGCCGGCACGCTGCACATCCTCGATGGCCGAGATCAGTGCCTTGGAGAAGGTTTGCGCCTCGCGCGCAAAGTCGAGCAGGATCACGCCCTTCTGGAACGAGATCGTCGCGTCATCGCACCCGGCTTCGAAGAACCGGTCTTCGAAATCCTCCGCTTCGGGATCGAGTCCCGAGGCAACAATCGCAAACTCATGCGTTTTCATTTCTCTTCACCATGGGCGTGCTGGCAGCGAGCGACGGCGCGCAGAATCGCATTCGCATGGTTCTGCGGATTTTTCGGTGTCGACCACACCGAAAGCTGGCAACCGTCGCGGTAATTCCGCGGGCACAACAACCGGCCCCATGCATGACCATGGGCCTTCCGGAAGCGCCAGTTTCGCGATTCTGCGTAGGCCACAGCCGCCTCGATCTCCTTGTTCGGATGGCGACTGCTCACCGTCAAGCCCTTTGTAACCTAGGTGTAAACAAATGTCAACACCTAAGCCCTGACTTCCATCTTGATCGGGCCTTCGGCGCGGCCGTGGATGAACTGATCGACATACGGATTGCCGCTATGGTCGATCTCGGCCACGGGTCCGTTCCAGATGATCTTGCCTTTGTAGATCATGGCGATGCGGTCGGCGATCTTGCGCGCGCTCGTGAGGTCATGCGTGATCGAGAGCGTGGTGACGCCGAGATCCTTCACCGTGCGCACAATCAGATTGTTGATCACATCGGCCATGATGGGATCGAGGCCGGTGGTCGGCTCGTCGAAGAAGATGATCTCCGGATCGGCGGCGATGGCGCGCGCCAGGCCCACGCGCTTCTGCATGCCGCCCGACAATTCCGACGGCGACAGCACGGCCACATCGGCGCCGAGGCCCACCTTCGCCAGCTTCTCGATGGCGATATCGCGCGCCTTCTTGCGCGAAAGGCCGCGCCCCTGGATGAGACCGAACGCCACGTTCTCCCAGACGGGCAGCGAATCGAACAGCGCGGCGCCCTGGAACAGCATGCCGAATTTCTTGAGATAGGCGTCACGCGCTCGGCCCCGCAGGCGCGTCACCTCTTCGCCGTCGACGAAGATCTGGCCGGCATCCGGCCGCAGAATTCCCAGCACACACTTGATCATCACCGATTTGCCGGTGCCAGATCCACCAATCACCACGAGCGACTGCCCGTGCTCGATGCGCAGATCGATACCGTCCAGCACGACCTTCGGGCCGAAGCGCTTCCTCACACCTTTGAGCTCCACCTTCGCCACGCTGCTCGCCATCGCTTTCACCGCGAGAACAGCAGGTTGGTGAGAAGGTAGTTGGCGGCAAGGATGAGGATCGACGAGGTCACCACGGCATTGGTCGTGGCATTGCCGACGCCCTGCGCACCGCCGCGCGAATTGAAGCCGCTGTAGCATCCCATCAACGCCACGATGAATCCGAACACCGCCGCCTTGATCAGGCCGGAAGTGATGTCCTGATGGGTGACGAAATCGACCGAGTTCTTGATGTAGATGTAGCCGTTGAAGCCGAGGCTTTCCGTGCCGACGATGTAGCCGCCGAACACCCCGATGGAATCGGCGATGGCCACCAGGATGGGCATCGAGATCACTGCCGCCACGATGCGCGGCACGACGAGATACTTCATCGGGTTCGTGGAAAGCGTGGTCAGCGCGTCGATCTGTTCGGTCACGCGCATGGTGCCGATCTCGGCGGCGATGGCGGCGGCCACGCGGCCCGCCAGCATCAGGCCCGCGATCACCGGGCCAAGCTCGCGTGTGATACCCAGCACCACGATCTGCGGCACGAAGGCTTCCGCGCCGTAGCGGTTGCCGCCGATGTAGATCTGCAAGGCGAGAACGCCGCCGGTGAAGAAGGCGGTCAGGCCCACCACCGGCAGCGAGTAGTAGCCGATGCGCATGATCTGCTGCGCGATCAGGCGCCAATAGATCGGCGGCCGGAAAACGCCCGATACTGCGTCGGTCGTGAACAGCGTGAGTGCGCCGGTCTGCGCCAGGAAGGCAAGCGTCATCCGTCCGATGGCGGCCAGCGGATTCACGGCGCCGCCTCGTAATGGCGCGGCACGCGCGTGCCCATTCGCGTGAGGATTTCGTAATTCACCGTGCCGGCATTGCCCGCGAATTCTTCCAGCGAGACCGTGTCGCCGAAGACCTCGACCTCGTCGCCGACCTTCACGTTGGGAATATCGGTGACGTCGAGTGTTGCGAGGTCCATGGAAACGCGGCCCGCGAAGGGAATGCGCGTGCCGGCGATGGCCGCGTGTCCGTCCTTGCCGATCGCGCGCATGAGACCGTCCGCGTACCCCAAACCAATCGTTGCCAGCGTCGAGGGACGCCCCGCCCGGAACGTCGCTCCGTAGCCAACGCTCTCCCCCCTGTCAATTCGGCGGACCTGGAGGATTTTCCCGGTCAGCGCCGCCGCCGCCCGCATGGGATTTTCGCCATGGCTGCGCGGGTTGCCGCCGTAAAGGCCGATGCCGGGACGGATCAGATCGAAGTGGTAATCGGCGCCCAGCAGCGCTCCGCCTGAGGCGGCCAGCGACGCCGGGGCCGGCGGCAATCGGGCGAGTGCGGCGCGGAAGCGATCGCGCTGCTGCGCATTCATCGCGGACTGTGCATTGTCGCCGCAGGCAAGATGGCTCATCCACAACACGACATTCAGATGCGCAAGCCGCTGACGCCATTCCGCCGCCAGCGTTGCGAGTTCTCCAGCCGGGAGTCCAAGCCGGCTCATTCCGGTGTCGAGATGGATGGCGCAATCGAGCTTCGTATTCCGCGCACCCGCCTCTGCGGACCATGCCGCGATTTCGTCCAGCGAATTCAGAACCGGCGTGAGGCGATGCGCGACGAGCGCGGACGCTGTGTCTTCGCCGGCGCCATCCAGCACGAAGATGCGCGCGGGCGGAACGAGCGACCTGAGCGCGATCCCTTCCTCAAGCCGCGCAACGAAGAACGTGTCGCAGCCTTCGATCGCGAGCGTGTGCGCAGCTTCCGCCATGCCGAGGCCATAGGAATCGGCCTTCACCACGCCGGAGACGGAAGCGCGGCTCACCATCGCGCGGAAGCGGCGATAGTTTTCGGCGATGGCGCCCAACCGCACAGTCAGGCGCGCTGTCTCGAAATCCGGCTTGCCCATGAGGAGCGGGAGAATACAGGGCAATGGGGCGGATCAAAGGCCACGCGTTGCCGCGCGGGTGACGCAGGACTAGTTCAGCCAGCCCTTGGCGTACTTGTTCTCGCGGTAGATCAGCTCGTCGCCGCGCAGGATGTCCACCGAGGCGAATTTGAGCTTCAGGATGGATCGCGCCACCGCCTTGGCGTGCTCGTCGCTGGAGCACTGGGTGAACATGAAGCAGGCCGGCGAGCCGTTCTTCTTCAGGAACTGGAGCTGATAGGTCATGGGCGCCGACTCTCGACAGGGGCGAAAGACATTAACGAGTTCGATCATCCGGCCTCAAGGCGCGCTGCCGGTAAATCCTGTTAGAGTTCATGTTCGTGCAATCCAATGCTCCACATTTGATCTAACGCACTGCATTTGATGTTGTTTTCTGCATCGGTCCGGAGCGGCCCCAACACTTGCCGATCTCTCCAACATTAACCGCAATCGCGGAAGACCCGGGCGCAGCAGCGCTTTCTGTCTCAAACTGGCGCAGGATCGTTAAGGAAACACTGACCATGCGGACGCTGTTCTCCCTGCTCGTGGTCATGCTGTGTCTTGCGGCCTGCGATCAGCAGCCGGCGGTGCAACAGCAACCGGCAGCTCCGCCTCCGGCCCAGGCCTGCAATTGCGGAACGCAGTCGGGCGGAGCAGCGCTTCGGCCCGCCGTCGACACCGGCGCATCCGGCCAGCGCGCCGAGACCGAACATCATTGGGATGCGTACCGGTATGGCACCCGTCATGGCCATCGCCGCTGGCGCTACGCCGAGGTCGAGCACGGCGGCGGATATGTAACCGCCAACGCCGTGCTGCCTTACGAGTATCGCAGCTCCTCGCATCACCTGTTCTATGGCGAATATGCCGAAGCAGCGGAAAGCTACGGCGGCGCCATGTACGGCGGCTACGGCGCATACAGCGACGAATCCGACATGGTGGCCGGATATGAACTTCAGGAGCGCTCCCACTGGCGGCTGCGGCATGCCGGGGAAATGACGATCAACAATCCGGCCGCGCTCGATCCGTGGCACGGCTACAGCGACGACAACGGTTTCGTCGACTGGTGACAGACAACAGCCTCAGGCATCCGTCGCGAGATTGCTGAACCGCGTGAAGCGGTCGTCGAAGAACAGTTCGATCTTGTTGGTCGCGCCGTGGCGATGCTTCTCGATCAAGAGTTCGGCGCGGCGATGGCAACGCTCCATGCGCTCCATCCATTTGCCGTGCTCGGGCGTGCCGGCATCGGGCGCGCGCGATTGCAGGTAATACTCCTCGCGATAGACGAACATCACCACGTCGGCGTCCTGCTCGATGGAGCCGGACTCGCGCAGGTCTGACAGGACGGGACGCTTGTCATCGCGGGCATCGACGCCGCGCGACAGCTGCGACAGCGCAATCACGGGAACGTCCAGCTCCTTGGCGAGAACCTTCAGCCCCTTCGAGATCTCGGTGATCTCCTGCACGCGGTTCTCGGCGCGGCGCGACGGCGCAACCAGCTGAATGTGGTCGATGATGACAAGGCCGATCTTCTTCTCGCGCTTCAGCCGTCGCGCGCGCGCGGCGATCTGCGCGATCGAGATGCCACCGGTATCGTCGATGTAGAGCGGCAGGGTGGAAAGGTCCTGCATGGTGAGGACGAACTTCTCCCATTCGCTTTCCGCGAACTTGCCGTTGCGGATCTTCCACATCTCGATTTCGGTCTGCTCGGAGAGAATACGAGCCGACAATTGCTGCGCCGCCATTTCGAGAGAGAACAGAAGCACCGGCGCGCCGCGCGAGATGTCATTGCCGGCTTCCGTGTCCTCGACAAAGGCACGGGCGGCGTGGAAGGCCATGTTGGTGGCGAGCGAGGTTTTGCCCATGCCCGGGCGTCCGGCGAGGATGATCAGGTCGGACGGCTGCAGGCCCCCGAGCAGGGAATCGAGGTCGGAAAAGCCCGTGGCGACGCCGGAAATCCGCCCGCCCCGGGCCTGCGCCCGTTCCGCCAGTTCCACGGTCCGCTTCAGGGATTCCGCGAAGTCGAGAGGCCCTTCGCCGTAGCGGGCGGTGTCGGACAGGCGGTAGAGCGCCTTCTCCGCTTCCTCGATCTGGGTCTGCGGCGGGCGCTCGTGCGGCGCCTCGTAGGCCGCGTTGACGATGTCCTCGCCGATATGGATGAGGCCGCGGCGCACCGCAAGGTCGTGCAGGATGCGCGCATAGTCGCGCACGTTCGGCATTGCGGGTGCCGCCGCCGCCAACCCGGCGAGATAGGCATGGCCGCCGACCTCGATGAGTCCTGGATCGGCTTTCATCGCCGCGTTCAATGTCAGCGGCGTGATGACGACACCGCCGCGATCGAACTGCGCGTGCATCACGTCATAGATGCGCGCGTGCAGCGGATCGTAGAAATGCTCCGGCTTCAGAGTCGAGGAGACACGCTCGAGCGCGAGATTGTCGACGAGGACGGCGCCAAGGAGAGCCTGTTCGATCTCGATGTCGTAAGGGACGTGACGGTAGGCTTCCTGTTCCATAATGCTCTTGGCGTTTCGCCGTCCGGTTGTGATGTTGAATGAGAGGCAGGCCGGGATCGGGGGACCGAATCAACCGGCGACAACGCCTTGCCGCAAGTCTATTCGATTTTGATGCACAGTTTAATCCTGCCGCGCGCCGCTTGACCTGTAGCGCTGCGACTTGCCGCTGCTACGCTGCGCGAATTGGACGCGGCATGTGGTCAATGCCGGCGAAGTCCATGGTGCGTTCGGCTTCGAGCATGTAGTCGCGGGTGAGCGGCACCGCATCCTGCCGTTTGGCGAGCTGGATCTGGAAAACCACCTGGCTGTCGTGACGGAAGGCCATCTCGGCCCCGGCGAGATAGAACTCCCACATCCGGCAGAAGCGTTCGTCGTAAAGGCGAGCGATTTCCTCGCGATGATGATTGAAGCGCTTGCGCCATTCGGACAACGTTTTCGCGTAATGGAGCCGCAGGATCTCCACGTCGGTGACGACCAGCCCGCTTTTCTCCACGGCCGCCATCACTTCGCTGAGCGCCGGCACATAGCCGCCGGGGAAAATGTATTTGGCGATCCACGGATTGGTCGAGCCGCCGGGATCGGTGCGCCCGATGGTGTGCAGCAGCATCACGCCGTCGTCGGCCAAAAGACTGCGCGCCTTGTCGAAGTAGGTCTGGTATTGCGGCACGCCGACATGCTCGAACATGCCGACCGACACGATGCGGTCGTAGGTGCCCGACAGCGCGCGATAATCCACAAGCTCGAAACGGCAGCGGTCGGCAAGTCGCGCCGCCTGGCTTCGTTCGCGCGCCACCGCGATCTGCTCTTCGGATAGCGTGATGCCGAGGACTTGTGCACCGGTGTCACGGGCAAGGTCGAGCGCAAGGCCACCCCAGCCGCAGCCGATGTCGAGCACCCGCAAACCCGGCCTGTCGAGCAGAAGCTTCGCTGCGATGTGCCGTTTCTTGGCGATCTGCGCTTCTTCCAGCGTCTCGTCGCCGCGCTGGAAATAGGCGCAGGAATATTGCCGGTCGCGATCGAGGAACAGCGCGTACAGCGCGCCCGAGAGATCGTAGTGATGCGCCACGTTCTTCTTCGAGCGGCCGGAAGGATTGCGCTGGTGCAGAAACCGCAAATGCGACCGCAAGCCGCGCAGGAACCGGAAGACGCCGCCCGGCTGCGATCGCGAGAGGTTGCGCATCAGCAGTGCCAGCAGATCGGCGATGTCGCCTTGCTCCACCGTCAGCCGCCCCTGCATGTAAAGCTCGCCGAGTTCGAGATCGGGATGAAGCGCAAGCTCCAGGATGGCGCGGCGGTCGTGGAACCGGACCGCCACCTCGGGGTCGCCGGCGCCGAAGGTTTCCGACCCCCCGCCCGGATAGACGACCGTGAGCCGGCCCTCCTTCACGACGGATCGCAGCAAATGGTCAAGCATCGAATGTCTCCCCATCGCCCAACCTCTGAGGAACTCCCCCACGTAATCATGAGAAAGCAGGAATTGAAACGAAAGTTCCCTGACATTGGTCAATGGCGCAAGAAAAGGAAAAATGCCCGATCATCGACCCTGAGGCATCAACGCTCTGTTTTTGTTCATTATTTCGGCTCCGGACGGGGAATTCGCAGCCCGCGCTGCACCGCCGGGCGAGCCAATCCGCGCGCGAGCCAGCCTGGAACATGCTTCAGTTGATCGAATGCGACGAGCTCGCGGGCCTCATAGAAGCCGATGAGGTTGCGCACCCAGCCCAGCAGCGAGATGTCGGCGACGGTGTAGTCGGTGCCCATCACCCACTCGCGGCCTTCCAGCCGGCCATCGAGCACCGCGAGCAGGCGCTTGGACTCGTCGCGATAGCGTTCGAGCGGCCGTTTGTCCTCATACTCGCGGCCGGCGAATTTGTTGAAGAAGCCGAGCTGGCCGAACATCGGCCCGACGCCGCCCACCTGCCAGAACAGCCAGGCGATGGTTTCGTAGCGCGCGGCCGGATCGGCGGCCGGCAAAAGCTTTCCCGTCTTCTCCGCCAGATAGAGCAGGATGGCGCCGGACTCGAACAGGCCGAGCGGCTTGCCGCCGGGACCGTCGGGATCGAGGATCGCCGGAATCTTGCCGTACGGATTGAGCGACAGGAATTCCGCCGAGCGCTGCTCGGCCTTCTCGAAATCGACGCGATGCGCCTCGTACGGCAGTCCGACCTCCTCCAGCATGATCGAGATCTTCACGCCGTTCGGCGTCGGCAGCGAATAGAGCTGAAGCACATCCGGATTCTTCGCCGGCCAGCGCTTTGTGATGGGAAACGCGGACAAGTCTGCCATCAGTCGTTCACCTCGATGGACTCTACGCGCTTCGGATAGAACGCAAGATGATACCGGATCTTCGCCATCGCCGGATGCGGCGTCTCGTAACTCCACACCGCGTTCGGCGCGCCGGGCAAATTGAAGTACGACGCTTCGCCCTTGTAAGGGCAATAGGTGGAGTGCTCCGAACCCGACAGCAACGACATGTCCACATCGCCGCGCGGGATGTATTGCACCGGCGGATAGTTGGCCTCCTGCAAGGTCAGCGCGTTGCGGCTATCGGCGATGGTGCGGCCGCCGGCTTTCACGACCACATGTCCCTTCGTCGGCGTGACGGTGATCGGATGATCGGCGTCGGGGCGCTTCACAATTTTCGTCATGACAATCCTCTCGTTCCCGCGATGGATGATCGAAGTGTACTCGACGATGGGCGCCTTCCGCGGCCTCATCGCCGCGATGGCGCTTGCAAGGCCGTAAATCGCGTCGGCCTGACGGCATACCGCGCGCAGTCTGTCATTGTAGGCGAGCCTTTGCGCGGACTTCCTTCCGTTCTTCAACGCATTGTTGTTGCCCCTGGGCGCGCCGCGCTTTCGGTTCTCCCCCCGTGCAGCAGGGGAAGTGTCGCCGAATTGTTTGGTTTGTTCGGCAAAAAGCGCACCCCACCCCCCTCCTGCTCTCGGCGATTTCGCAAGAAAATCATGACCATGCCGCTTCGCCGCACGGCGCGCTTGGCGCTTGAGATTGCGGGTGGCGGCGTCGCCGGCTGCAAGCGCGCCACACAAGGCGTGGCCATCCGGCAGCCTCGCAACAATGGGCGCCCGCGCGGCTTCCCGCGCCTGCTTCGCTGCCGTGCTGCGCTTGCCATGCTTCCAAGCGTTGCGATTGCCTTTCGGCGCGCCACGCTTCTTCGGCGGCGCCGGTTCGGCGCCGCTCTCCTTCCAGTCCATTGTCGTCATGGGCGCAATCATAAGGCCGTTCCGGTCGCGGTAACTTCATTTTGCGCGACATCTTTTATCGCGTTGATCGGCCAGCGGCTTTTCGCGTATCGCAAGGCGCCTATGCGGTGAATAGCGTTGTCGGATTTGCGTCGCGCTCAGGCCGCGCGAGCGGCAGTCCAGCGATGAATCAGGAGAACGCCGAGGAGATAGGCGGTGCCGAACGGCGCGAACAGCAGGAACGGCAGCGGCCAGAGATTGGACTCGTCCGCGAAGGCATAGGCGCACCAGGCGAGCAGAGGCACGGCGAGTATGAGCGGCACAAGCGCGACCGTGCGCCAGCCGCCCTTCAAGCGCCACGCCACAAAGGGCTGCAGCACGAGATAGGCCGGGGCCGCGAACATCACGGTCGAGCCCACGACCATGAGAAAGGCATCGAGCAGGGACGACATGGCCGCAAGCCTAGCCCGCAACCGGCTAACCGGATGTTACGACAATCTCCCGGGCGCCAGAGGGGGATTGGTTCAATCGGAAACAACTTCACACCCTCCCCTTGAGGGAGGGTGTGAGTTAAGTGCGTGCGAAAGAAACACAAGCTCTGGGCCAGCCTACTTCTCGTAGAAATAATAGCAGCCGATCAGCGTCCGGCGGGCGCTAGGCTTGTCTTCAGACAGCAGCGTGACCGTACGCTGCGGCGCGATCTGGTAGTCGCAGGTCCGCATGTCTTCGCCGCGTTCGCAGTGCTTGAGCACTTTGCCAAGCGCCTTCTCGACCGCCTGCCGCGCCTCGTCGAATTTGGCATCCACGGTGAGCGAGAAGCCGACACCCATACCGACGCTTTCCGGGAACGCCTGCGCCACATTGAAGCCCAGCACCGAAACCTTCTGCTTCGGCAGCGCGAACGGATCGTTGTCGTGCGGCGCAAATTGGCCGCGGAACCGCTCGGCGAACGCCTGCAGCCGTGCCGGCTCCTTCTTCTGCCAGTCGACCCACGAATCCCTGCACAGCGCCAGGCGCGTGAGCGGTTCGTCATCCGCCGCAAAAGCAGGATTGAACAGCATGCCCGATGCGGCTGCAGCGATGACGAGCATTTTCCGTCTCATGATTCTCCCCGATCAATGGCCGATGAGCGCCAGCGCAACCGGCTTCCAGGCGGGCGCGTGATAGAGCGCCGACCCGATCAATTGCAGCCCGAATGTCCAGGCCATGCCGGCGACATAGGCCGGATGAAGTGCCTTGCGCGTGGCGAAATCGTAGACGCCGATGCCGACCGCCAGCACGTCATTGGCGAGATAGGCTTCGGCGAGAAAGGGCCAGAAGCCGTCGCCGAGCAATCCATGCACGCCGTCGCCGAAGAAGCGCGCGAAACCGGCATCGGAAATATAGAGCGTGGCAAGCAGAATGAGCCGCTTGTGGGCGGAGGAATTGTTGCGCCAGACGAACGCCGCTGCCGCAAGGCCGGCGAACGCGAGAATATCGGTGCCCTGGATGGCGAGGAAGGGCGGATCGCTGTCCGGAGTGCCCCAGTGGTAGCGCTGCATGATGATGGCCGTTGCCGGACCGACGACCACCATGAGCGCTGCCAGCGCCATGGCCGCGACGCCGAGCTTGCGATGCAGATCGGCGCGCTTGTTGCGGATGAGCAGGACCTGCGTCGTCAGCACCACCAGCCAGCCGACGAACACCACCGCATGCACATGGACGATCCATGGAAAGGGGGGCTTGTGCTGCGCGATGTGGCTGACGATCTCCGGGACGAAGCCGCCGAGGATGCCGAACCAGATCAGCACCACATAGGTGAGGAAGAAATTGCGGTCGGATTTGCAGTACGGCGCGAACGGCCGAACAGGTTTCGGCGCAAGACCGCTCGTGGCTTCGGCTGTCATGATCTCGCGGCCCCCGACCCGCTTCGCCGATTCAATCAAAGGCCAAGGTGCGGCGCAACGCCTTGTTAGGCGTAATGGCCCGTTTCGGGTCCGGTCGCACAACCATGACGCGCGATGGTAACCTCCGCCGCTGCACACTCGGCTTGCCCAGGGAGTCGACCGATGGCGTTGCGGTTCTTGTGCATCCTGTCCTGCGCGGCTCTCATCTGCGCCGCCGATGAAGCAGGCGCCGCACCGCCGCCGGGCGGCATCTACGCGATCATCGAGGCAAGCGCGGCGGACCAGTATCCCGTCGCCCGCAAGGCGCTGAGCAATCCCGGCATCGACGGGCTGCTGATCCATCTGCGCTGGAAGCAGATCAGCCCGCGCCTCAAGATGAGGTATGACTGGACCATGCTGGATCGGGCCGTGCAGCTCGCGGTGAAGGCGAACAAGCGCTTCGAGATCGGCATCGTGACCGGCGCGGCGCTGCCGGGCTGGATCACGGCGCCGCCGCCGCAAGGCCTGGGTGCGCTGTCGGCGACGTTCGATGTGCAGCCGCTGGGCGGCAAATGCACCAGTTTCACCATGGCCGCACCATGGGATCAGGCCTATCTCAAGGCGTTCCGCGACCTCTTGCATCAGCTCGCGGCGCACCTGCACAAGACCGGTGCGTACAACCGTCTCGCCATGCTGAAACTCTTCGGCATCACCACCACGACCGACGAGCTGCGCGTGCCGGCGCTCGCCGAATGCGGCGTGGATGCGGTGCAGACCTGGCTTTCGATCGGCTACACGCAAGCCAACATGGAGACGGGATGGAAGGCGATGCTGCAGGACTATCTCGATTATTTCCCGAAGATATCCTTCAACATCGGATTCATCGGCTTCAATGCGTTTCCCGGCATCGCCGCGGACGGCACCGTGGCGAAGACCAGGAAGCAGGCCGAGACGATTTCGGCCCAGTTCGCCGCGGTCCTGT
>Ga0335085_10002450_pt1 | contig 34603 bp, 30 predicted proteins | sample Lox_Sample_45_FD_206712 | JGI IMG/M metagenome (GOLD analysis project Ga0335085, IMG submission 206712) | Soil microbial communities from Loxahatchee National Wildlife Refuge, Florida, United States - Lox_Sample_4.5 | ecosystem: Environmental > Terrestrial > Soil > Wetlands | place: USA... | reverse complement strand
AAAGTAGCGTTTTCCGAAACGGACGAACCCGATCCGCAGGATCCTTACGCCATATCGAAGATGCAGTCGGAACAGGTATTGCACAAGATTGCCGGCGAAACCGGTCTGGAAGCGGTGATCGTGCGGCCGCCGCTGGTATACGGACCGGGCGTGAAGGGGAATTTTCTGAGGTTGCTGGATGCGATCGATAAGGGCATGCCGCTGCCGCTCGCGGGCGCGAACAATCTGCGCAGCATGGTGTATGTCGGCAATCTGGTGGATGCTCTGATCGCCTGCGCGACCCATCCCGCCGCGGCCGGTCAGACCTATCTGGTCAGCGACGGCGAGGATATATCCACCGTGAAGCTGGTGGAAACGATATGCCGGTCATTGGGCCGCAACAACCGGATGTTCTATCTGCCGCCGGGCCTCATGCACGCTGCGGCAAAGTTGCTGGGCCGCGCGGACCAGATCGAAAGATTGTTCGGCTCGTTGCGCGTGAACGATCAGAAGCTGCGCCGCGAACAGGGCTGGAAGCCGCCGTATACGATGGAGCAGGGAATGCGCGCGACAGTGGATTGGTATCGCGGCCGCAATCAGCCCTGATCGCTTGTTGCATCCGGTCGCTGAGATTACCGCGCGTTATCCTTGCATATCGAAAGGCAGTCATTGAATATGCGAGGATGTTGATTCGGGAGGTGTTGAATAAGCCCCAATTATGGTTCGATACATTTCACGTTCGTCCTGAGTGCCGCGCATAGCGCGGTGTATCGAAGAAATGAACGGGAAATACTCACCACGAATGGACTTATTCAGCGCTTCCTTAGGTAACTTCTCCCATGATCGAGCATGCCGGAGCGATCTAGCGCGTTCGTCTGGTCGATTCCGACCTCATCCATTTTGCGGTGCGCTCCAGGCCCTCTTGCATCGATACCGACGGCGCCCATTTCAATTCCCTGCGCGCCAGGTCGTGGTTCAGCACGCTGGCCGGAACATCGAACGGACGGGAAGGAAGATAGCGCCGCTCGATGGATCTGCCCAGCACTTGCTCGAGCAGGACGATCAATTCGTTCAGGCTGGTGCCGTGGCCGGAACCGATGTTGAAGATGCGCTCCGGCCCGGTATATTCCGCAGCCCGGACAAAAGCCTCGGCCAGGTCGCTCACATGCAGGTAATCCCGCGTGACGCTCCCGTCGCCCCAGATTTCAATTGGCATGTCTTTGAGCGCGCGGTGGATGAATACGCCGACGGCGCCCTGCGCAGTCTCGATGCGCTGGCGTTCCCCGTATGCATTCGATACCCGCAAGGAGATCGCCCTGATCCCGTGCAGATGCGAATATAGATGCAGATATTTTTCGATGGCCAGCTTGGTGATGCCGTAGGACGTCAACGGGTCGGTGGGATGCCGTTCGTCGATGGGCAGATACTTCGGGATGCCGTAAACCGTACCGCCGGAAGAAATGAAAATGATCTTCGGGATTTTTCTGGCGACCATCTGGTTCAGCATTTGCAGCGTGGCCACCACGTTGCTTTGCACGTCGTAGACCGGGTCGTCGTTGGCGTTCTTCGGCAGGGTGGTTGAGATCAGGTGCAGCACGACATCCATGCCTGCGACCGCGTCGCCGACATCATGGACGCTGGAAAAGTCGCCGGTGACCCATTCCACCTTCTCGGATTCGCTGAACTTCCGGAAGGGCGCCACCCTGGGCCGTTCGAAGATGCGGAGTTCGTGCTTGTCCTTCAGCAACCGGTCGGTGATCGCTGAACCGATGAATCCGCCGCCGCCGAAAACCACAAGTTTCATAGGTATATCCTCAACGATTGTTTACCTTGGGAATATCTGATTACGATCATCATGAGCTGCGTTGCCGACAAAATTCGCGTGAGCCCTCTCCTCAATCCTCTGATCAAACCACTAGCCATTTGACTAGGCTATCAAAAAACGATAGCCAAGTCGCCGGTTATCCCGCTTGCGGGAGAGGAGGCGATTGTCCTTTCCCCTGCTCGCGGTGGAAAGTCAGATAGGGGGCAGGCTACTTCGGACCAAGCGCTGCGCACCACCGTGTCCGGCCTGCAACCCAGTGAAGCCAAATGTGCAGCCACGCGGGACATGATCAGAGGTTTCCCTGGCGAGAGTATATATTGCCTGCAGCGACATCGAATATAATCCCCTTGAAATACGACCTCTTCAGGGACAAAGAATAATGATATTGGTGACCGGCGGCGCGGGATTCATCGGCGCGAATTTTGTTCTGGACTGGCTCGAGCAAGCCGGCGAGTCCGTGATCAATCTCGACAAACTGACTTACGCGGGCAATCCCGACAACCTCGCCTCGCTCAAGGACGACACGCGCCACATCTTCGTGCACGGGGATATCGGCGATACGGACCTGGTGGAAAAGCTGCTCGGCGAACACCGGCCGCGCGCAGTGGTGAATTTCGCCGCGGAAAGCCATGTGGACCGCTCCATCCACGGGCCCGAGGATTTCATCCAGACCAATGTGGTCGGTACCTTCCATTTGCTCCAGGCGGTGCGGGATTACTGCTCGGGTCTTGCCCATCCGGAAAGATCCGCTTTCCGCTTCCTGCACGTTTCCACGGACGAAGTGTACGGCTCGCTGGGCGCGAAGGATGCCGCGTTCAGGGAGACCAACCGCTACGAACCGAACAGCCCTTACTCCGCCAGTAAGGCCGCCAGCGATCATCTGGTGCGCGCATATCACCATACTTACGGCTTGCCGGTGCTGACCACGAACTGTTCCAACAATTACGGCCCGTTTCATTTTCCCGAGAAGCTGATCCCGCTGATGATCGTCAACGCGCTCGCCGGCAAACCGCTGCCGGTATACGGCGACGGCCGCCAGATCCGCGACTGGCTTTACGTGAAGGATCATTGCAGCGCGATCCGCACGGTGCTGGCAAAGGGACGCGTGGGCGAGGTGTACAACATCGGCGGGTGGAACGAAAAGGCCAACATCGATATTGTGCATACCGTTTGCGCGCTGCTCGATGAACTGAGCCCGAGGTCCGATGGCAAACCATATCGCGAGCAGATCAACTTCGTCGCCGACCGTCCCGGCCATGACCGGCGCTATGCGATCGATGCGGGCAAGATCGAGCACGAACTGGGATGGAAGCCCGCGGAAACGTTCGAGACCGGGATACGCAAGACGGTGCGGTGGTATCTGGAGAATCGCGATTGGGTGAGCAACGTCCAGTCCGGCGCATACCGGCAGTGGATGGAAAAGAATTATGTAGGGCTGGCCGGATGAGGATCCTGCTGTTCGGCAAGAATGGCCAGGTCGGCTGGGAGCTGCAGCGCAGCCTTGCGCCGCTGGGAGAGTTGATCGCCCTGGGCCATGAGAGTAGGGGCCGCGACAGCAGGGATCTTTGCGGAGACTTGTCCGATGCCAAAGGTTTGGCGGATACCGTGCGCACCGTTGCGCCGGATGTGATCGTCAATGCCGCGGCGTATACCGCGGTGGACAAGGCCGAGAGCGAAACCGAACTGGCGCACGCCGTCAATGCGGTCGCAGCGGGGTTGCTGGCTCAGGAAGCCAAACGCGCCGATGCGTGGCTGGTGCAATATTCCACCGATTATGTGTTCGACGGCAGCGGCGACGAACCCTGGCTGGAAACGGATGCCACCGCTCCGCTGAACGTGTACGGCGCGACCAAGCTGGAAGGTGAACAACTGATAAAACGATCCGGTTGCAATCATCTGATCTTCCGCACCAGCTGGGTGTACGGGGCGCGCGGCGGCAATTTTGCCAAGACCATGCTGCGGCTGGCCCGCGAGCGCGACACCATCAATGTGATCGACGACCAGATCGGCGCCCCCACCGGCGCGGACTTGCTGGCCGATGTAACCGCGCATGCAATCAGGACTGCACTGCAGCGGCAGGAACTGTCCGGCCTGTATCATCTGGCTGCGGGCGGCGAGACTTCATGGCATGGTTACGCCAGATTCGTGATCGATTTTGCGCGGCGCGCGGGCGTTGCCTTCAAGGTTGCGCCGGATGCCATCAATCCGGTCCCGACCAGCGCTTTCCTGACACCCGCAAAGCGTCCGCACAACTCGCGCCTGGACACGGCGAAGTTGCGAAGCACTTTCGATCTGCATCTGCCGGACTGGAAGACAGGGGTGGAGCGGATGCTGAGCGAGGTGCTGGAGAAGACGTGACTTAGCCCTTTCCTCTTTCCTCTTGTATCTGCTTCTCAACTTTCGGTGATCTGCAAACTCACACCCAGCGCCTTCCACTGTTTCACTTCATCCTGCAATGCCGTTTCGGTGAGCGGATTCTGTTCCAGCCATTCCGGGTCGATCGCGAGGTGGAATTTGCTGCCGCTATAGCGGCAATGCAAAGCGGGCAGTTCGATGTCGCTGCGGTTGCGATAGAACAGCACGGCGAGGCGCAGGCTCATCGCCAGAATGAAATCATCGGTCCTTTTCAACTGTCCCTGCAGCTTGCCCAGGTTGCCGCGATGCGCCAGCGTCAGCAGGCTCAGGCGCGCCTGTTCCTTCTTGGAAAATCCCGGCATGTCGGCGTTGGCGAGGATATACGCGGTGTGCTTGTGATAGCCGGCGTGTGCGACGCTGATGCCGATCTCGTGCAGGCCGGCGGCCCAGCCCAGCATGTGCGATTCCTCCTCGATCATCTCTTCGCTGATGAATTGCCGCGCGAACGCCTGGGCCAGTTTCGCCACGCGCTTCGCCTGCGCGGGATCGGCGTGATAGCGCTGCATGAATTGCTGCACGGTCACGTCGCGCATGTCGCTGTCGTGGAAACGCCCCCACAGATCGTACAGCACGCCCTCGCGCAGCGCGCCCAGCGCCGTGCGCATGAACGAGATGCCCAGCTCGGAAAAGGAGGCATACAGGATCGCGAATCCGCTCGCCAGAGTGGCCACGCGATCCGGGCGCAGGCCGGGCAGGTCGAATTTCTCCACATCGCCCACCTTGAGCATGTAGGCGCGCAGTTTTTCCAAGCCTTCGAGCGTGATGCCGCCCTTGCTGTAGCCGTTCTGGTCCAGGATGTCGGCGATGGACCTTACCGTCCCGGACGAGCCGAGGGCCTCCTGCCACTGCCCCTTGAACTCGGTGACGATGGTCTGCAATTCGATGCGCGCGGCGAGTTCGGCCTGCTTCAGGTTCTGCTTGGTGATCTTGCCGTCGGGGAAGAAACGGGTGCCGAAACTGACGCAGCCCATGTACAGGCTCTCGAGCAGGATCGGGTCGAGCCCGTTGCCGATGATGAATTCGGTGGATCCGCCGCCGATGTCGATCACCAGGCGGTTGTCGCCGGTTTGCGGCATGCTGTGCGCCACGCCAAGATAGATCAGGCGCGCTTCCTCGTGTCCGGCGATGACCTCGATCGGGAACCCGAGGACGTTCTCTGCCTGCGGGATGAAATCGGCGGCATTCTTCGCCACGCGCAGCGAATTGGTGCCGACCACGCGCACCGCCTCGCGCGGCAGGTCGCGCAGGCGTTCGGCGAAACGCGCCAGCGCGGCCAAGGCGCGATGCTGGGCTTCGGCATCGAGGAATTTGTCGGGGGTGAGTCCGGCGGCCAGCCGCACCTGTTCACGCAGCCCGTCCAGCATGTAGAGCTGGTCGCCTTCCACGCGCGCGACTTGCAGGCGAAAATTGTTGGAGCCGAGGTCGACTGCGGCGAGTACTGGCTGTTGCCGCATTAATGATGGCCCCATAAAATTTCAGAGTTCGCCCAAATGCAAGGCGTGGAAAAAATTTCGCCGCGCAGCATATGGATTATATGTGAGCAAGAAATTTTTTACGCAACACAGCATAACCAGCGACTTGGCTGTCGTTTTTTTGACAGCTTAGTCGAATGGCTAGTAGTTGCATCAGTTGGGATGAAATCTGAATTTTACAGCCGGACTTCGCGATCGATCTCTTCCACGGTGACATGGCGCACGTCGCGGCCTTTGACCATGTAGATGACATACTCGGACATGTTCTTGGCATGGTCGCCGATGCGCTCGATCGCCTTTGCGACGAACAGGATCTCGAGTGAAGTGGAAATGGTGCGCGGGTCCTCCATCATGAAGGTGATCAGGTAACGCATGATGGCGCGGAATTCCTCGTCCACCTGCTCGTCCTGCCGCACCACCTGCGCGGCCATCACCACATCGAGGCGCGCGAACGCATCCAGCGATTTGCGCAGCATGTCCAAAGCCATGTCCGCGGCATGCTTGATCTCCTGGTAGCGCGGGATCGCCAGCCCCTGCTTTTGCGACAGCAGCTTGGCCATGCGCGCGATCTTTTCGGCCTCGTCGCCGATGCGCTCCAGGTCGGTGATGGTCTTGATCACCGCCATTACCAGACGCAGATCGCTGGCCGCCGGCTGGCGGCGCGCGATCACCTGGCTGCAGGATTCGTCGATCTTCACTTCCATCGCGTTGACGCGGTGGTCGTCGTTGATCACGCGTGTCATCAGCGCCACGTCGCCGTTGACCAGCGACTCGACGGCGCTCTTGATCTGGCTTTCCACCAGGCCGCCCATCTGCAGCACGTGGGCGCGTATGGCTTCAAGGTCGGCATCGAACTGGCGGGATATATGGTCACTACCGGGCATGGTCATTCCTCAAAAAAGTCAACTCGACAGGTTAAACGGCGAATGTGAAGAAAAGATGACACCGGCGCGAGCCATCATGCCGTCATCGTCTTCACACCCTCTTCGGTGCCGAGCAGCAGCACATCCGCGCCGCGGCGCGCGAACAGGCCGTTGGTCACCACGCCTGCGATGTGATCCAGCGTGGATTCCAGTTCGACCGGGTTCATGATGCTCAACCCGTGCACGTCGATAATGATATTACCATTATCCGTGGTGAAACCCTCGCGCAATTTCGGCTGCCCGCCCAAAGCGGCCAGTTGCCGCGCCACCCAACTGCGCGCCATCGGGATCACTTCGACCGGAAGGGGGAACCTGCCCAGCACATCCACCAGCTTGCTGGCGTCGCACACGCAGATGAATTTCCTGCTGGCCGCCGCGACGATCTTCTCGCGCGTCAGCGCGCCGCCGCCGCCCTTGATCATGTGCAGATGGCTGGTGATCTCGTCCGCACCGTCGACATACACCTGCAGGGTGCCGGCATCGTTGAGCGGCATCACCTCGATGCCGTGCCCCATCAGGCGTTTCGCCGAGGCCTCCGAACTGGCGACGGCGCCGCGTATCTTGTGCTTGATCTTGGCCAGCTCATCGATGAAAAAATTGGCGGTGGAACCGGTGCCGACTCCGACGATGCTGTCGAACGGCACATAGTCGATCGCGGCCTTGGCTACAGCACGTTTCAAGTCATCCTGATTCATGATTGGATTTTCCCGTTTCAATATTATTAATTTACAGCTGTGATTATTGCAGGAAATGAAAAGTTTGGGGAATTTTGCGCGCGTTTCCTGCAAAGCGGACAAAATGAAAAGGGCGGGTTTCCCCGCCCTTCGTCATGCCTGCCGGTGCGCGATCGCCTGTATCACCACTGGTAGGAGATACCGATGGAACCAACCGGCCAATATTTGTACTTGCTCACATCGCTTTGCAACTGGGCGTTTTCCGCAGCGACATCGGATTGCAGGCTGGTGCAGACGGTAGGGATCGGACTGGTACAGGTCGCGGTCAAACTGGTCATGGGCGAGCCCTGGAACAGCACTCCGATATCCACCACCATTCCCCAGCCTTTGCCGGAGTGAACCGGGTTGCCCCAGCCGATCCCGAGGTAAGGCGCAATGTTGTCGAAGGTCAGCGTGCCGTTCAGCGAGCCGATGTCACTCGCGTTGTACGTTACGCCGTTGATGTCGTAAGCACCGCCGGTAGGCACACCGGTGTAATGAGACTGGTTGTCGTTGTACATCACTCCGGCGCTGGCGCGGAAACCTCCCGAGAACGGATACCAGTCACCCAGGATGCTGACCGTCCTCAATTGCAACTCGGCGTCATAATTCACCGAACTGATATCGGTATTATGCTTGTACTTGTAGTTGTTATAACCGAGGCGTGCGCCAAAACTGTCGGAGAAGGCAATATCCAGCTCCGCGCCCAGGCCCAGCGTGCCGATCTTGCCGGTGATGCCCACGCCGGATTTTTCTCCTTCAGCGGCCATCTTGTTTTCTTCGGGCGCCTTGGCCGGCTCGGGTGCCGGGGCTGCGGCCTCGGGCGCGGCAGCCGGTTCCTCGGGTGGCGGCGACGATTCGGCACCCGCCGCGCCCGCCATCAAGCCACCCGCAATGCCAGCGGTTGCCCCGGCAGCGGCGCCAGCTTCAGTGGCCGCTCCGGCCGCCTCGACAGCTGCGGCGACCGGGGCCGCGGCGGCGGGTACAGGCGCCAGCGGCGGGATCGCGGAAGGATCGACCGGTATCGATTGCAGTTCATTGAAGGTGCCCGGCGGAACCGGCGCGGCCGAAACGATCGAAGCCAGCGCCTTGGAAGACGTCACGACGGCGGATTGGCCCGCGCTGACGATCTTCATGCCGGCGGCATTCGTCATGGTGATCTTTCCCGCCAGCACCTGGCTGTACATCGACTTGTCCGCCATGGCGACCATGAAATCAGTACCGCGTATCCCGATGGTCGCGTTCGGGGTCGCCAGCCTGAATGCCTGCTTCCTCAGTTTGCCGATCAGACCGGTCGCGAAACGCATGCCGCCCTTGAGCATCGAAAAAACGATATTGCTGTTCTCGATCCTCTTGGCATCGTAGCGATATTCACGCACCTGAAAAGCGGAGTTGGATTGCAGGGTGACGACCTGGCCGTCGTCGAACTTCAGCAGCGCGGCGCTGTTTGCTCCGGTGCTGACCATCGTGTTGGAAACGATGGCTTCATTTTCGGTGACCCGGTGCGCGGGGTTCTTCCCCTGCGCGACGAAGACCTCGCCGTTGACCACGTATACGCGGCCGCCCGATGCCTGCGCCGAAGTCATCGCCGTCGTTCCGGCTTTCATCGCATCCATGTCCTGCGATGCGGACGAAATGGCGGGAAGCAGCGCGCAAGCCACGATGACCGCGGCCTTGGAGACAGTTCGTTTCAGCTCGTCTATTCTGATCATTCTGCTGGCTCGCTTTCAATGATTTGCATGGGTACCCGTGATTATTGCAGGAATTGAAAACTTTGTGGAGATTTGCTCGCTCGATGGCGCAGCCGGGAAACGGAGGCCGTGCATATTTCCAAGTTGCCGCTTCCATATCGCTTCGTTGCGCTTTTGCCCGAGCTATCACCGGCTATACCTGAAAAGTATAATGAACCCATGATTCGTCCTTCGCATGCTTGCAGCTCGATCGCCAACGCGGCCGCTTCATCATCGCGGATGAGTATGCTGTTCGCAAACAGGGCGGCTGCACTGTGTTCCATTTTTTTTGCGTTATTTCTGACCGGCTCGCCGGCCGCGGCGATGGCTGCCGATGACCTGAAGCCGTATCCGGAAGCCGGGGCTGGATACCGGCGAGTGGTGATACGGCTGCCCGAGGTCGATGCGCCCGACGAGCGGCGCGTTGAATTGATCATTGGCAAGAGGATGGAAGTCGATTGCAACCGGCATTTCCTCTCCGGGCGACTGGAGCGCAAGGTGGCGCAGGGATGGGGTTATGACTATTTTGTGTTGAGCAGCGTCAGCGGCCCGGCATCGACGATGATGGCCTGTCCGCCCGATGAACCGAAGAGAACCGATTTTGTCCGCGTGAATCCTGGCGGAAACGATGCGCAAGATGGCTGGCTGCGCTACAACCCGAAGTTGCCGATCGTGGTCTATGTCCCCGACGGTATCGAGGTGCGTTACCGGATCTGGACGGCAGACAAAAAAACCGCCGGGGCGGAATCAGAGTAGAGGATTCTTCAGCAGCGAAACCAGAAGCGACAGCAGTCCCGGTTCGGTGGCGCCGCAAAAGCGACGGGCGCTGCAGTTGTTGCAGCGCCCGTGCGGTCAACCCGGGAATGAAGACGGATTGCTACTTCTTCTTGGCTGGCGTCTTTACCGAGACTGCAACGGCCTCGGCATATTCGGCGGAGATCTTGTCGCCCGCCTTGAGACTGTCGAATGCCGTCATGTCGGCCGGAACCGCGACAGTCACGACATTGCCCTTGGGCCCTTTAACTGTAAGCAGACGGTTCTGCATGTCGATGGCAAGCACCGTGGCAACGATCGTTTTGGTGTGCACCGCCACCATGCCCGGCTTCTCTCCGGCCTTGGCGCGCATAACGTCTGTGCTCTCGCCGGCGGCGGTGGCATCACCCGCCTTCTGCAATGCCGATGCGGCAGCGCGATGGTATTGAACTTCGATGATGTCGCCCTTCTTGATCTGGTTGAAATTGCGCACGTCGTCGCTCGCCACCACCGTTTCCTGGTTGCCCTGCTCGTCGCGCAGCGTGATCTCGCGCGTCTTCCTGTCGACCTTGACGATGGTGGCCTTGGCGGAAACCGACTGGGAAATCATGATGGGGTCGGCCGCAAAGGACACGGCCGGCGCGGCAATGAAACCATACGCGATGGCGATCAGGAACAGTTGCAATATTTTGGTCATGATGAAATCTCCTTGTTGATGTTTGTAAGCCATAAATAAATATGCAGTTATCAATGCGTGCTCCCCGGCGAATCCAGTCACGGCAGAAACCCGCGCCGGAAAGGAAGCCTTGAAATTCAGCGGTAACTCGTGCACCATGCGATTGTCAAGCAAATGTGACCAGGTTTGCTATAGGACTAAAGTCCTATAGTCAGATGAAAGATGCAACCGTACCATACCCCAGCATCGTGGCACGTTGCGGGAGTTTCTTCGGGCAGCGGCTGGAAATGACACTGTAAGGTGGCAGCAGCGATAAGGAAGAAGATTATCAAAGCCTGTTACACCTTGTAAACATGCGAACCGCTGGATTGTTTGTTCCTGCATTACTGATGATCCAGAAATTTGGTAAGACTGCTAATTATTCAAGGAGACGGAAAATGAAAAGAGCAATAAGTTTGAATCTGTTCCTGGCTTCGATCGCGGGAATGATGCTGTGCGTTCCTGCGGCAGAGGCGAAGGACCGCGGCAACAACGGCAACGGCAGCGTGGAGTTCAGCATACCGCTCAACTATACGGAAACCAGCACCGTTGATGGCTCGAACGGGTCCAGCGCGACAGTCGATGCCGCATTGAACAGCGGCTTCGGCATAGCCTACAACATCAACGATAACTTCCAGATCAACGGCACGTTCTCCTGGGCAAACCGGAACTATACTGTGACAGGCTTCGGAAATGGCACTTTATCCACCTCCAGCCTGCAGATGAACGCGGTCTGGTACTTCATGCCCGGGGATTTCACGCCCTTCGTATCGGCTGGGTTCGGCTCGACGTTCATCGATACCAACATTCCCAACGGCTCGGGCTCGGGTACGTGCTACTGGGACCCTTACTGGGGCTATGTCTGCGGAACCTATTATCCGACCAAGAGCTCGACCAATATCAGCTACGGTGGCGGTCTGGGCGCGCGGTATGACTTCAACCGCCAGTTCGCGCTGCAGGGCAGCCTGAACAGGATGTACATCGACAACAGCCAGGTCAGCGGAGGCAAGCCCACATTTGACATGTTCAGGGTAGATTTCATCTTCCGCATGTAGGCGGCAGCCTCTGAAGTACAAGCCAGCGCGGGGAAGCCATTCAGGCTTCCCCGCGTTTTTGTTTATCTGCACGATTTCGAAAATAGTTTCCGGCTTCCATGTTCGATGCCGTATCGTGTACGGCCACGCACCCGGTCGCGGGCGTCATCATCCGGTTCCCGAATCAGCTACCAGCTTCTTCCAATCCGGCAATATGTATAATTCCCGCAAATTGGTGCATCAGCTGGAGTTTTCCGGTGAAAACAGAACCTAAGCGCGAAGACAAGCAAGAAGTAACCAGGCAATCCAGGGACGCGAAGTCATCGCACCCTGGCCGTCCGACCGCATACGTGGTGGATGACGATGAGGCCATGCGGAAGAGTCTGGCGCGCCTGCTCCGGTCTGCGGACTGGAACGTCGAAACGTTCGCATCGGGCAGCGAGTTCCTCGAGCGTGCCCCGGCTGGCGGGCGCGGCTGCATATTGCTCGATGTCAAAATGCCCGGCATGGATGGCCTGGAGTTGCACGAGAGCATGACCAGGGCGGGGATCTCGCTGCCGGTGATCTTCCTGAGCGGGAACAGCGACATCCCGATCAGCGTGCGCGCCATGAAGCGTGGTGCCGTCGATTTCCTGGTGAAACCGGTCGAAGAAGAGGTCCTGTTTCAGGCCATGGCTCAGGCCATCCGCCGTCATGACGCCGAGTCGGCAGCGCGGCATGATCGCGACCGGATCGCATCGCGTCTCGCTTCGCTCTCCCCGCGCGAACAAGAGGTGCTGAAGCATGTACTGCAGGGACGCCTGAACAAGGAGATCGGCTACGCGCTGGGCATTGCGGAGAAAACCGTGAAGGTGCATCGCAGCCGGCTCATGGAGAAGATGGAAGCCCGCTCGGTCGCGGAACTTGTCCATATGTGCGACAGCGCCGGTATTGAATTTCACCGGGACAAGGGCTGACCCCGTTGATCCCGCTGATCCGGCAATTCCCACTTCAATCATCAGCAATTGCTAATTCTGACCGGGATCCCCAACGGCGCAACGCCTTGAGGCACACACTGCGCGAGCCCGCAATCACTTCGGGCGCCTATAGGACTAAAGTCTAATTGCCCCTTTGGCAACTAAAGCCTAGATTGCCGGCATCGTCACAATACATCAACGGGATGAATGTCTTGGCACAGCAAACGGAAACGGCATTAACGGTATATATCGTTGACGATGATGAATCCGTGCGCACGGCGCTTTCGCGGTTGATGCGCTCGGCCGGCATCGAAAGCCGCGCCTATGAGAGTCCCGAGCGCTTTCTGGCGGAAGTACGCAATCAAGGCCATGGGTGTATCCTGATGGATATGACCATGCCGCGCATGAACGGCATGGAACTGATCGCAAGGCTCAAGGAAAAAGGCATCGCATTCCCGGTGATCGCGGTATCGGCGCGGGATGAAGAAGATATCCGGCAAACGGCCAAGGACATGGGCGTGCGTTTCTTTCTGCGCAAACCCGTGGATGACCAGGCCCTGATCGATGCGATCACGTGGGTGGTGAAAGAGGACCACGTTGCATAGCGTCCGCTGCAGAGTGCAGAAATCCGCGTCTTGCGTCAGGAGGCGGATGAATCTTGGGGAGAGGCTGCATCCGGCGTAGCGGGCAGGGTGAAAAAGAATGTGGCCCCGCGATCCGGATTGTTTTCCGCCCAAATGGCGCCGCGGTGGATCGTGACGATCGAACGGCACACCTCCAGGCCCATGCCCAGACCTTGGGGTTTGGTCGTGTAAAAGCCATCGAAAATCCGTTCGAGGTTTTCTTTCGGAATGCCCGTGCCGCTATCGCTGATCGATATTTGCGCCTTTGTTCCAACAAGCGTCAGCGCGAGCTTGAGGATCCGTTCATCCGGTTGTTCCGCCATGGATTCGATGGCATTCATCATCAGATTGAGCAGTACCTGCTGAATCTGCGTCTTGTTCACACGTGCGGTCAACCCGGGTTCCAGATTGTGCTCGACCGCGATATTGATCCGCACAAACTCGCTGTGCATCAGCTCCAGCACTTCCTCGATACACGCGGCAAGATCGATATTGTCACGGGGCGTTTCCTGCTGCTGCAGCATGGAACGCAAACCGTTGATCACTGCAGCGGCGCGTTTGTCGTCGCGCACGATATCGCCGAGGATCTCGCGTATTTCGCCGACATTTATGTCATCCCTGGACAGGAACCTGAGTCCCGCCTGGGCATTGTTGAGAATGGCAGACAACGGCTGGCTCAACTCATGGGCGAGCGAACCCGCGAGCGCTCCGGTGCTAGCCACGCGATCAACGTGCCAGACCTGGCGGCGCAGTTTGTTCAGTGCATCGTCCTTTTCCCGGGATTCGCTGATATCGATAAATACGCCGCCCAACGCGTAAGGGGAGCCATCCGGGCGCAGCAGCGGAAACCGGTATGTATGCAGGATGCGCTGTTTGCCGTCGCGTTCCAGCACCTCCATGCTTTCGATTTCCCGGCGCAATTCGAGCGCCCGAAGATCATCGATGCGGAATACCTCGGCTTGCTTCCGCGGAAACAGGTCGAAAACAGTCCTGTCACGAATGACGGTATTGGTGATGTGAAAAAATTCCTCGAACTCCCGATTGACCAGCTGGAAGCGACCTTCAAGATCTTTCAGGCAGATCGCCACCGGCAAGTGATCCAATATGGCACTCATCCGCCGGTACTGATTCCGCGATTCCGACAGCAATTCCATATCCATTAGCACCATCATCGCGAGAAAACCGAAGTCGGTTACGTTGACAAATTCAACCAGCCGCCAATCGACAAGCGCATCGAACAGGATGAAGCAAATGAACACGATCAGTGCCCTGGCCAGCGCGATGGCTCTTGGTTGCATTCCGAGACGGTATTGCACCATGCAGGCATAAAGGCTGTAGGACATGACGGCGAGGATGCCCGTCCATGTCAGGCTGAGCCAGAAGCCGGGCCGGTCATCGCGCAAGTCCACCACGGTTTCGCCCCAGGGAAGGGTGAAATGTTTCAGGACCGGCAGACCGGCGAACTGGATACCATGGGGCAGGATCAGGTCGACGGTAATGATCAACGACCAGAACATGGTCAATCCGTTCAGCAGTCCGCGCGGGCGGAAACCGGTGAGCCAGCCAACGAACCAGGGAAACAGCAACAAGAACAGGCTGCCTGCCAGAACTTCCCAGCGCCTCATCTCAACCAGTGTTTGAACCGTTTGTGCCCGGTAGGCTCCGGCCCTTGTCAGAGTCATTGCCGCAGCCATCAGGCATAACAACGCGAACAGGAGGTGGCTGCGATTCACCTGCCGGCGCAAGACGGAAAGACCGTGCTGCAACGCGCTATAGGCGTAGATCCCGCTGATGACATACAGGGTGGGTAGAAAGATTCTGTTCATTGCATCGATTCAGGTCGCGTCTGTCGTGAATGGACACAAGTTTACCCGAGTTGTTTCAAGGATGCGTTTTGCGAACGCAATACGACCAAAGTCCAATTACCAGTCGGCCGGCTACGCGCTATCGTTCAACTACCAGACTTGCATCGGAGGGTTATCATGACCGCTGAAAAAGACAGACTCGAACAGGCACGGGAAGAAAAGGTCCACTGGAAGAAATGGGGGCCCTATCTCAGCGAGCGGCAGTGGGGAACGGTGCGCGAGGACTACAGCGCAGGCGGCGATGCGTGGAATTTCTTCACCCACGACCAGGCCCGCTCGCGCGCCTACCGCTGGGGCGAGGACGGCATCGCCGGCATCTCCGATGACAAGCAGCGGCTTTGCTTCGCCCTCGCCTTGTGGAATGGCAAGGACCCCATCCTGAAGGAGCGGCTGTTCGGCCTCACCAATAGCGAAGGCAATCACGGCGAAGATGTAAAAGAGTATTATTTTTATCTCGACAGCACGCCGACGCACTCGTACATGAAGTATCTCTACAAGTACCCGCAGGCGGCCTTCCCCTATGGCGATCTGGTAAATACCAACAAGCAGCGTAGCCGCAACGAGATGGAGTATGAGCTGCTCGACACCGGCGTCTTCAATGATGACCGCTATTTCGATGTTCTTGTCGAGTATGCCAAGGGTGGCGCCGAGGACATCCTGGTCAAGATCATGGCACACAACCGCGGGCCGGATGCTGCCGAACTGCACCTGTTGCCGACGTTGTGGTTCCGCAACGACTGGGCGACCTGGATCTCCGATTCCAACCGGGCTGCCGGGAAGCCGAACCTCAAGCAGGTCAAGGCACACGCGGGAGCGAGCACGGTTGATGCGACGCACTCGCTGCTGGGTGAATTCACCCTTTCCTGCGAAGGCGAGGTGCCGCTGCTGTTCACCGATAACACCACCAACAACGACCGGCTGTTCCCCGGTCAGCCCAATGCCGACCCGTACGTCAAGGACGGCATCAACGACTTCGTGGTCATGGGACGCCAGGGAACGGTGAATCCCGGGAAGACCGGGACCAAGGTTGCGGCGCACTACAAGTTGACGGTTGGTTCCAGACAGTCGGCGACCGTGCGGCTGCGCCTGACCGCGCGCGGAGCCGCCGGGCAAAGCACATCCGCCAAAGGCGCTGCCGCGCCTTTCGGTGCCGAGTTCGAATCGATCTTCGCATCACGGCTCAAGGAGGCGGACGAGTTCTATCGCTCGGTGACCCCACCGTCGATCTCCCCGGATGCGGCTAACGTGATGCGCCAGGCCATCGCCGGCATGCTGTGGAGCAAGCAGTTTTTCTTCTTCGATGGCGACAGCTGGCTGGAGGAGCACCACTCCCATCCGCTTCATCACGGCTATCGAAACGCCCGCAACTCGGAGTGGTTCCACATGGTGAACGAGGACGTCATCTCGATGCCGGACAAGTGGGAATATCCCTGGTACGCGGCCTGGGACCTGGCCTTCCACACACTGCCGCTTTCGATCGTGGACCCGGACTTCGCCAAGCAGCAGATGGAGCTGATGCTGCGCGCCGTCTACCTGCATCCCAACGGCCAGATGCCCGCGTACGAATGGAACTTCAGCGACGTGAATCCCCCAGTGCACGCTTTCGCGACACTGTTCCTGCACCGCACCGAACAGGGACTGCGCGGCGAAGCGGACGTGGATTTTCTCAAGTCGGCGTTCAACAAGCTGCTGTTGAATTTCACCTGGTGGGTGAACCGCAAGGACCGCTTCGGCAAGAACGTGTTCGAAGGCGGCTTCCTCGGCCTCGACAACATCGGTGTGTTCGACCGCAGCGCCCCGCTGCCCACCGGCGGCAACCTCGAGCAGGCAGACGGCACGGCCTGGATGGCGCTGTTCAGCCAGAACATGCTGGAGATCTCGTTCGAGATCGCAGTCCACGATCCCACCTACGAGGACATGGTGATGAAGTTCGCAGAGCACTTCTACTATATCGCCGCGGGCATGAATCGTTCCGGTGGCGACGGCATGTGGGACGAAGAGGACGGCTTCTACTATGATATCTTGCGGCTGCCCAACGGCAGCGCCACGCGGCTCAAGGTGCGTTCTATGGTGGGGCTGCTGCCGTTGTGCGCCACCACGGTCATCGAAAAGTCGCAGCGGGAGCGCGTCCCTCGCGCGATGGCCCATATCGCGGAACGCTTGCGCAGGATGCCCGAACTCATGCAGACCATCCATCCCACCGGCCCCGGTCATTTTGGCGTGGCTGAGCGCGGGATCATGGCACTGGTCACCCCGGAGCGGCTGCGCCGCATCCTGACGAAGATGCTTGACGAGAACGAGTTCCTGGGACCCTATGGTATCCGCTCGCTCTCCAAGTTCCACGAGCGGCATCCCTATGCTTTCCAGGTGCAGGGCCAGGAGTTCCGGGTGGACTACCTGCCTGCAGAGTCGAACACCGGCATGTTCGGCGGCAACTCCAACTGGCGCGGCCCAGTGTGGATGCCGGTGAACATCCTTATCATCCGCGCGCTGCAGAACTTCTACCTGTACTACGGGGACAACTTCAAGATCGAATGTCCCACGGGTTCCGGGAACATGATGAATCTGTTCGACGTGAGCAAGGAGATCGCCGACCGGCTCAGCCGGATCTTCCTGCGCAATGAAAAAGGCCGGCGTCCCGTCTATGGCGGCACCGAAAAGTTCCAGTCCGACCCCTATTGGCGCGACCACATCCTTTTTTACGAATACTTCCACGGCGACAACGGCGCCGGGCTGGGCGCGAGTCACCAGACGGGCTGGACCGGACTCGTTGCCAAGACCATCCAGCTGTACGGTCTGCTGGATTCCAGGAAGGCGCTGGAAGTGGGCAAGGAGGTCGCGTTCCGGAAAGGCACTTAAGTGATGCTATGACTAGATACCAGGGAAATATTTTTTGCGCGAAGCATACGAAGCAAGTCAGGAGTGGGATAAATAATATCATTTAGGATCAAGGTTTCCCGCAGCGTGGGATTTTCAATGGCGCGACTCCTTATTCTCTCCACGTCAGCCTGAGATCAATTTTTGTATCGATGAAGAAAGGGAAGAATCATGAAAAAGTCTGTGAAATTCGGATGGATCGCCGCAAGTCTGTGCGTCGGCCTGGTTGTTGGCGGGTGTTCCTCCACATATTACAAGGTGACGGATCCACATTCCGGAACTGCATATTACACGGAGAAGGTTGATACCCTCGTGGGTACCGGCGCGGTGAAGGTGAAAGACGCCCGCACCGGCAGCGTCGTCACGCTGCAGAGTTCGGAAGTGAAGGAGATCAGCGAGAAGGAATACAAGGCTGGCCTGGCTGCTCCGGCGAGTCCGCCGCCGGCTCCAGCAGCGGCATCAGCAACCGTTCCGGCAGGGGCATCAGCAGCAGCGCCTGATGCACCTGCAACGGCACATAGCGAAGCACCAGCACAGGCACCGGCTGCAGAACCGGCTCCCGCTCCCGGCACTACGAATTAGTTTTCGCCCGTAGGCCCGGATTTCTGCTCACAAGGAGGACTGAAGATGATGCAGAACATAATGCTGGCACTTATGCTCAGTTTTGCCGTTACCGGATACGCCGCGCCCGCGGTGAATTACGACTACGACACGGCAGCAAACTTCGACGCCTTGAAGACCTTCGACTGGATGCCCGCCACCGGCAATGCTGCCGGGGATGAACTGCTGGTCAAGAAGATCAGGAACACGGTGGATACCCAGCTTCAGGCAAAAGGCCGCAGCAAAGCCACTGAAAATCCCGATTTTCTGATCGGCATGGAGCTGTCCGGCAAGACCGTCACTGGCGGTTCCGTGGGCGTGGGTGTGTCGGTCGGCATCCCCGTGGGCAGGGCGGGCAGGCTCTCTGTGGGCGGTGGAAAAAGCAGGGCCACCGAAAAGAAGGAGGGAACACTCGTCATGGATTTCGTGGATGCAAAGACCAAGTCGCTCGTCTGGCGGGCAACGGTCAGCGATGCGGTGAACCCCAATGCCACGCCGGAGCAGAAGCAGCAGAAGATCGATGAAGTGATATCTGCGATGCTGGCGCAATTTCCACCCAAAAAGAAATAGCAGCGTGCTTGTGTAACGCGGAGGCAATAGAAAATGAATCCGTGGTCCGCCAACCCGGTCATATACGAGATCAACACCTGGGTGTGGCTGGGTGAGTTGAGCCGGAAATACCGGACGCCGGTGACGCTCGCGACGGTGCCGCGGCATGAGTGGGATGTTATCGCCTCTTATGGCTTTGACGCGGTATGGTTCATGGGGGTCTGGGAGCGCAGCCCGGCCGGCATCGGGATCTCTATGCGCAACCCCGGGCTGCTTGCGGATTTCAAGAGGGCCCTGCCCGACTTTGCCGCGCAGGACAACACCGGTTCGCCCTACTGCGTGCGCCGCTATGTGGTCGATGACCACCTCGGGGGAACGAGGGGTCTTGCATCGGCCCGTAATACTCTTGCAAAGCATGGCATCCGCCTCATCCTCGATTTCGTGCCCAACCACGTCGCGCCCGATCATCCGTGGGTGGACGATCATCCGGAATACTTCGTTCAGGGGAATGCTGATGATGCAAGGAGAGATCCGGCATCTTTCGTTGAAACAGGTGGAAAGGTCTTTGCCTGCGGCAGGGACCCTTACTTTCCCGCCTGGCCCGATGTGCTGCAACTGAATGCTTTCAGCGCCGGCCTGCGCGCCGCGGTGATAGCGACGCTTACGGACATCGCCGAACAGTGCGACGGCGTGCGTTGCGACATGGCGATGCTGATGTTGAACAATATCTTCGAGCGCACCTGGGGCGCGCGTGCCGGAGCCAAGCCGGGCAACGACTACTGGACGACGGTCATCCCGGCGATCAAGGCCAAACATGGTGAGTTCAAGTTCATCGCCGAGGCCTATTGGGACCTCGAGTGGGAACTCCAGCAGCAGGGATTCGATCACTGTTACGACAAGAAACTCTATGACAGGATGGAACACAGCGACGCCGAGAACGTGCGCCAGCACCTGCTTGCCGATCTTGCTTACCAGAAGAAGATGGTCCGGTTCATCGAGAACCATGACGAGCCCAGGGCGGCAGCCACTTTCCCTTCCGAAAAAGGGCGCGCCGCTACCGCGGTGATTCTCACACTTCCCGGGGCACGGTTATTGCACGAGGGGCAGTTCGAGGGAAGGAGGGTCAGGTTGCCGGTCTTTCTCGGCCGTCGCCCAATGGAGCCGGCCGATGCAGACCTTGCGGCCTTCTATGGACTCCTGCTGAAAGAGACCGCTCGCGATGTCTTTCGCAATGGCGAATGGCAACTCTGCGAAAGAAGCGGCTGGTCCGACAACCAGAGCTACCGGAATCTGCTCGCGTGGTGCTGGGTGAAGGGCGATGAGCGCTGCTTAATCATCATCAATTTCCAGCAGGGTGCCGCCCAGGGGCGCATCCGTGTACCCTGGGATGTGCTCAGAGGAAAGCAGTGGCGCCTCAATGATGTGATGTCGGCGCAAAGCTACGACCGCAGCGGCGACGAGATGCGGGATGCCGGCCTGTATGTAGCCCTGGAGCCGTGGCAATTCCATCTGTTCGAGGTGCGCGCTGCGTGATCGCAGTCATGCGCGCGCCAGCAGCGCGCAGGTGTGTCTGGCGATCATGAGCTCTTCGTCGGTCGGCACGATCCACGCGGAGACCGCGCTGTCCGATGACGTGATGCATGGCCCGCCGCGCCGGTTGGCGTCGGCATCCAGTGTCAGGCCCAGCCACTCGCAAGCGGTCACGATGCGCGCGCGGATCTCCGCCGAGTTCTCGCCGATGCCGGCGGTGAACACCAGTCCGTCCAGCCCGCCGAGAACCGCGGCGAGCGCGCCGATCTCCCTGGCGACATAATGAACGAAGTAGTCGACGGCCAGTTGCGCGCGCGGGTCACTGCTTTCCAGCAGCGTGCGCATGTCGCTGCTGACACCGGACAAACCCTGTAATCCCGATTTTTTGTACAGCAATTCCTCCAGTGCGGTGTGCGACATGGAACGCTCGCGCATCAGATACAGCAGCACGCCGGGATCGATCGCGCCGGGGCGGGTGCCCATAGGAATGCCGTCCAGCACTGAAAATCCCATCGTCGAGTCGAGACTGTTGCCGCCGCGCAGCGCGCACAGACTCGCGCCGTTGCCGAGATGCGCCGCGATCACGCGGCCGTTCGCGATGGCGGGCGCGACCTGCGGCAACGCCGACGCGATATATTCATAGGACAGTCCGTGAAAACCATAGCGCCGCACGCCCGCTTGGTGATATTCCCGAGGCAGCGCATACAGATCGGCCAGCAGCGGGTGGGTGCGATGAAACGCTGTGTCGAAGCAGGCGACCTGCGGAAGCCGCGGATGCGTTTCGCGCAGCGCGTCGATTCCTGCAAGGTTGTGCGGCAGATGCAGCGGCGCGAGCGGAATCAGTTGTTCGAGTTTCGCGAGCACGGCGGCATCGACCAGCGCCGGCCGGGAATATTCCGCGCCGCCGTGCACCACGCGATGACCCGCGGCAAGCAGCGGTTCTCCCTTGAACTGCGACCCCAACCAGGCTTCGGCGATCGCGATCGCATCCTTCATGTCGCGCGCCTCGCTAACCGCAAGGTCGCGCTCCAACTGTTGCTTGTCTGCACCGTCCTTTGCCGTCATGCGCGGCCGGGTGCCGATCCCGTCGATCAGTCCGTGCACCGCGAGCTGCAGGCTGGCGCGCGCGCCGACGCGGAACAGCGAAAATTTCAGGCTCGACGAACCGGCGTTGACGACCAGGATGGACCCGCTGTCCATGCCTACAGCGGCCACACCCAGTTGGTTATTTCCTCGCGGTCGGTGCCGTGCTCGTGCGCATAATCGAGGTTCAGGATGATCTCGTTCTTCATGTGCTCCTTCAGATGCGCGGCGCGCGCGGCCAGTCCCGGCACGCGGTCGATCACGTCGATCACCAGCGTGAAGCGGTCGGCCTGGTTGAGGATGGACAGTTCCAGCGGCGTGTTGATGTTGCCGCGTTCCTTGTAGCCGCGCACGTGCATGTTCTCGTGATTCTTGAAACGGTAGGCGAGCTTGTGTATCAGCCAGGGATAGCCGTGGAAGTTGAAGATCACCGGCTTGTTGGTCGTGAACAGGCTGTCGAACTCGCGCTCGGTCGAGCCGTGCGGATGTTCGCTCGCCGGCTGCATCTTGAACAGGTCCACCACGTTGACGAAACGCACCTTCAGGTCCGGCAGATGCTCGCGCAGGATCGCGGTCGCCGCCAGCGCCTCCTGGGTCGCGACGTCGCCGCACGAGGCCATCACGACATCCGGCTCCACGCCCTCGTCGTTGCTGGCCCGCGCCCAGATGCCGATGCCCTTGGCGCAATGCACGATCGCCTCGTCCATGTTGGCGAACTGCAGGTGCTTCTGTTTGTCGGCGACGATCACGTTGATGCAATCGGTCGAGCGCAGGCAATGGTCCGCCACCGCCAGCAGCGTGTTGGCGTCCGGCGGCAGATAGATGCGCGTCACGCTCGGGCTCTTGTTGGTGACCAGGTCGATGAAGCCCGGGTCCTGGTGCGAAAAGCCGTTGTGGTCCTGGCGCCACACGGTGGAAGACAGCAGGATGTTCTGCGACGCGACCGAGGCGCGCCACGGCACGTGGTTCTTGCTGATGTCCAGCCATTTGGCATGCTGGTTGAACATCGAATCGATCACGTGGGCGAAGGCTTCGTAGGTATGGAAGAAGCCGTGGCGGCCGGACAGCAGATAGCCCTCCAGCCAGCCGATCAGCGTGTGCTCGGAGAGCATTTCCATCACGCGCCCGTCGCGCGACAGTTCGCCGCCGTCGGCATCCTCGGGGTACAGATCCGCCATCCACGTCTTTTTGCTCACCTCGTAGATCGCCTGCAAACGGTTGGAGGCGGTCTCGTCGGGACCGAAGACGCGGAAATTGCTCATGTTGTTGCGCATCACGTCGCGCAGGAATTCGCCCAGCGGCCTGGTGTTTTCGTGCAGCACCTTGCCGGCATGTTTGACTTCCACCGCATAGTTGCGGAAATCCGGTATCTTCAGTTCCTTGCGCAGCAAGCCGCCGTTGGCATGCAGATTGGCGCTCATGCGCCGAACGCCCCTGGGGGCGAGTTCCTGCAGTTCGGGAACCGGCGCGCCGTTCGCATCGAACAGCTCCTCCGGTCTATAGCTCTTCATCCAGTCTTCCAGCAGTTTCAGATGCGCCGGGTTCTCGCGCACATCCGAGAACGGCACCTGGTGCGAGCGCCATGAACCCTCGGCCTTGTGTCCGTTGATCTCCTTCGGTCCGGTCCAGCCCTTGGGCGAACGCAACACGATCATCGGCCAGCGCGGACGTTCGGCCTTGCCGCTATCGCGCGCGGCCTTCTGGAGGGCGCGGATCTCGCCGATCGCGGTATCCAGCGTCGCGGCCATCAGCTGGTGCATGGTATCGGGGTCGTCGCCCTCCACGAAATAGGGCGTGTAGCCATAGCCGCGGAACAGCGCTTCCAGTTCTTCGTGGCTGATGCGCGCGAGTATGGTCGGATTGGCGATCTTGTATCCGTTGAGGTTCAGGATAGGCAGCACGGCGCCATCGCGGACCGGGTTGATGAATTTATTTGAGTGCCATGCGGTGGCGAGCGGGCCGGTTTCAGCCTCGCCGTCGCCGACTACGCAGGCGACGATGAGATCCGGATTGTCCATGCACGCGCCGTAGGCATGGGCGACGCTGTAGCCGAGCTCGCCGCCTTCGTGGATAGACCCGGGCGTCTCCGGCGTGACATGCGAACCGATATGACCCGGGAAGGAGAATTGTTTCAAGAATTTCCGCAGGCCTTCCGCATCCTGACTCTTGTCGGGATAGATCTCGGAATAGGTGCCTTCCAGGTAGGTCGGGCCGAGCACACCCGGTGCGCCATGGCCCGGACCGGCCATGAAGATCATGTCCAGATCGTCGCGCTTGATGATGCGGTTGAGATGCGCCCAGACGAAAGACAGCGCAGGGCTCGCGCCCCAATGGCCGAGCAGCCGGTGCTTGACATGTTCGATCTTCAGCGGCTCCTTCAGCAGCGGGTTGTCGCGCAGATAGATCATGCCCACGGAAAGATAATTGCAGGCTCTCCACCAAGCGTTGATCGATTTCAGTTCTGCGGGATCGAGAGGATCGCGGGCGGATAATTGTGCATGAGAGGTTTTTGCCATGTTCAAAACTCCTTCGTTCAATAACTATCCCCTTATCGCAACATCGCATTGGCACCAAACCTCCGGCGACCGCACCACATGGACCAAGACGGCTGCAGCGGGCGGAGCGCCGTTCAGGCGATCAAGGCTGCTTCATGACCCATTGTTTTGCGGCCTCGAGTTCGCCAGAAGAAAAATGCCTGATCTCGGCCGACACAAAGTGCGATGCCAAACTCTGCGCGACATTTCCCATCGCGGAATCGGTTACGAGGCCGATCTTCCTGATGCGCTTGTGATGATCCCGCACGAAGCGGATGTGGGCCGCCATCGCGCCCAGACTATCCCAGCCGGGAAACCTGGGCGCCTCGATGATGAGGCCGGCGAGATCTCCGGATTGTTCGATGTAGGGGTCGACTGTTTTCGCGAGCTGCACAAAGTCTTCTTCTGCGAGCGCGGACTTGGGCCGCAGATACAGGATGGAATGTTCGGTGTCGAGGGTGTGTTCGATCATGCTTTTCTCCTTTTATTTTCAGAAAACAAGAATTTCAGAATACAAGTTTCATCAGTATCCCGAGCAACTCGTTCAACGGGATCATCGTGAGCAGCAACGGCGCGATCGGAGCGAGCGTCGCTGCCGCGAGCCCCAAAGTTGCCCGCATGCTTATAGGCGTGAAACTCATGGTCCGCATCATTTCGTAAGAATTGCCCAGATCGGCCAGGGACTGGATGTCGGCGCTGCCAACCAAAGCTTCATTTGCCGTCGCGCCATCGTTCAGCCACTTGGCATCGAATTCGCGCACGTATCGCGCGGCTAGCGCGCCGTATTTGCGCATGCCCACGAGCTTCGCTGCGGCAAGCTGTGGTGCAAAGAAAAGCAGCGGGCCAATCACTATGCACAGCATGAAGACGACCACTACGGCGATCTCGTACTTGAACTGGAGCAGCGTGGCTCCGGCGAACAAGATGCGGCTGGTGATCTGCCCGGCCGCCAGTGCACCGTGCGCCGCGGCGAGCATGGCGAAGGCGGACCACGCGCTGGCAAGAAATCCCAGACCGCCGACGCGATCCGGATGTGCGGGAACCAGGCTCAACTCGATGCGCGATACCTGCCATAGCAGGCGCGCCCATACAAACATCCTCCAGTACCAGCGCAACAACAGGAACTGGGCGATCGGCATGCTGACATAGCCGTACCACATCCCTGCGAGCGTCAGCTTCGAGCCCTCTGCGGACGGCGTCGCGTACCATGTCGCCGTGTCTAGCGTCCAGTAATGCCGCCAGACGACCAGGATACCGACCCCATAAACGACGGCGATCAGCAGCACCTCGGCGAATACCGAGATGCGCAGCCGCATTGCCGAGGCTACAACGGCCTCAAACCGTGCCATCGATTTTTCAGGCACCAAATGTCGTACCGTGAATTGTTGCAGCAGTAGAGGCAAGCGGTTGAGCGTCGCAACCTCGGCAATGATCAACAACGGCAGCGCCAACAGAAGACGGATGTGCACATCTACGTCGTAAACGAAAGGTACTGCAACGGTCCCGCCCAGCATCTGCCCTTCCAGAGCAGAGAACACCAGCAGCGGCAACCAGGCAAGAAGCGCGATGACGATGACGGGCCGGCGCACGTTTGTTCGAATATCGTCGGATAGGTGCGTCCACCGCAACAGTTGAATGAACAGCCCTCCCTGAACGAACGAAAAGTCCGGCGCTTTGTGTAGAGGTTTGCCCCCGGAAGTATCACGCATGGAGGGTTTCATTGTTGTTCACTTGGCTCAGAGCCGAGGCTAAAAATATTCATATGAGACGTTCCGCTGCACTAAAAGCGGTAAACCACTGCCACTAACGCCATCATCCCAAGCACCAGGACCAGGGCTGCTATATAGCGCGTGTTTGACGTCGGCATGCCGGGATATTCTTTGCGCATCGCCTTCAGGTCCCGCGCATGCTCGATCGTGCCGAGCACGAGAGTTAACAAACCGATGCCGATTAGCATGAATCCGAACTCGCGCGGTCCGATGAGTGTGGTCTTGATGAGTGGTTCATGCTGAGCCGACCCTGGAATCTCGAACTGGAAGAACTTGTAGACAGCAAAACCAAACGTGATAAGCGACGTTCCGGTCCGTACCCAGGCCATCATCGTGCGCTCGTATGCTCCACGAGTGCGCTCATATGCCAGCCTTAAATTGGTCGGGAGTCCTCCCGCAGGATCGCTCGAAGTTTGATCGGCCATAGCAAGTGTCCTCCTGACTTAAGTCGTGTGAAGATTAAATCGCCGACAAAGGTGCACCATCACAATACCCCCAGCGCCTTGAGCGAGTTGAGGATGATCTGGAGCCCAAGGGAGACTTGAATGATGCCGAGAACGGCACCCAGGATCGACAGCAAAACACCGCCGATTGGCGGAATACGCCGAGCCATGAGCATCGTGAACAGGTTCAACAGCATGATCGCCAACACGATGGCACCGATGGCCAGCCGCGTTTGAAGGTCCGGACTCAGCGCGAGAAACACGACGAGTGCGGCGATGCCATACGGCGTCACGATCGTTGGGAAAGCCAGCGGCACCAACGCTATATTCAAAGCTGGTGCCCGGGGCGGGCTCCCGGATTCCTCGCTGTGCAACGTCGAAGATTCAAACTGTTGAAGGATATTCAACAGTGCTACAAGAAAGAGGATGATTCCCCCGGAAAGGGCCAGTACGGGCAGCGGGATGCCGTAACTGCTCAGCGAGCTCTCACCGACAATGCCAGCCAGCAAAAGGGCGATAGTCGCAAACAGCGTTGCTCGCAACGCGATCTTGCGGGTAAACCCGGCATCCGCTCCCTCTGTGATTTCCAAGAAGGGATGAATGATCTTGAACGGCCCAAGCATCAGGAAGAGAAATGTGAAGATCTGCGCCACTGGACGTTGCTGCATCAGCGCTTGGCTGGCGTCGGTTTCTGTAGCCGACGCTATGCCAACACCAAAAAGGAATCCTAACCCGAGTGTAAATACGACGACGAGCCGCTTGTACCCCCCAGGAGACGGTTTTCTTCGCATCCGTATCAAGCAAGGTCGAATATGGAGCATAAAAAATTTCCTTATGATGTTTGCCTGGATGCAACTTCTGTAAGGATGATCTTCTCAGGATCAATGGTGTAAACCCAGGGCACCGAGTTCTTCCAGCCGTTCCGCATCCGTTTCCCGTTAAAGACACTGCCGGGATCGTCCACCTTATCCCCCTCAAAACCGTCGGTGATGGTGTAAGCATTTGTTAAACCGGCTGCCGCGAGCTGGTTGACTGCCATCGCCGAACGGTCACCCGACCGGCACATGAGCAGCAGGATGTCCTTCGGCCCGGATATTTTTTTGACCTCGGCGACAAAATCCGGATTCCACTTCGGGCCGTATTCGGTCTTGCCGTTCTTTCTCTGATAAGTCACGAAGGCAAGTGGAATGTTCCAGGCCGTATCCGGGTGGCCGATGAAGCCATACTCCTCGGGAGTCCGCACGTCGATGATCTTGACGCGTTCGGGATCGGCCTTCCACATTTCATAAGCCTCCTGCGCTGTTACATAAAGCCCGAGGATGGTCTGTTTGTTTTTGGGAATACCTGTATTTTGTTCAGTCATAATAGTCTCTCCGTTCCTGTATTCACATCACCGCTACTATTTCAGTTTTACCGCCCTGATGTGAATAACACCCGCGGTGGCGGTGGCCGAAACGCCTGCATCGGTGATCATATGGATCGAATATCCCTTGTCGCCCGGAAAATCGCCGCTTCCCGCGCCACCCGCGGCACCTGCCTCTCCCACCTTGGCTGCTGCTTCAGTGCCAGCTTGCGCTTCCCATTCTCCGTCAATGAAGTCCTTGAACTTTTTTTCATCCTGAAAGATCAGGACTGGCCGCACGCTGCGCGCACCCCAGCCGCCACCCACATCGAACCGCGACATTCTGAGATAGGTCTTCTGTCCGGTCTTAGTGTCGATCGCCACGCCGTATCCGCCGCCTGCGCCGATGATCGGGACCTTGGTGATCTTGTTGTTCATCACTATGTATCCAACGGAATTGGCGATCTCTTCCCTGGTCGCAGGCTCCTGCTTGTAGAGGTCAAGCAGCGTGCGCTCGACCAGTTCGTCTACCGTCTGCACCTGCTCCTCGCCTGTTGCGCCGGGTATGCTGGAGCAACCGGACATGCCTGTGACAAGGAGCAACAGGGAACAACCTGTTAGTGCCAACACTCGCATGTGATAACCTCATCAACAAGATATTAGGTCATTCGAGTTTTCCAAAGTGAAACCATTCTCTGTGCGCCGCCAAGGTTGCCGTTCTGGCTTCCAGAAAGAAGTCACTCAAAATGTGCAGGCTGCTTTGGATTACTTTGAACCGCCCATTCCGCCCTGCGGAGAATCCATCATTTCGCGTTTCTGTTTCATTTCAGTACGCCTTTTTTTCATCTCCGCCATAAACTTTTCCCTGCACGCATTGAGGTCATCGTCTTTTTTTGCCGCCTTTACACAAGTCTTCCCCTCTTGAAGGATGGCAATACGCTGGTCGGCAAACTTCAGCATTTCAGCCTGCCTCTGTTCAAAAGTTTGGACTGGTGCAGATGTCGGCTTACCACCTTCAGCTGCGAGAATCGGCACTGCATATGCCAGTGATAATAGAACTGCTGCGATTATTGCCCTTCTCATATTGCCTCCTTCTTAGCCATAGTCTGTCGTATCAAGACCCTTCAATGCACGTTCTATCCGAAGAATTTTCAACCATCGTCTTGTAATTTGTTCTTGGGAAGCTGTTGGGGCAGCTGAGTGGCCGATCTTTCAGGATTGGTCATCATCTTGTCTCCTTCTACCCATTGTGATGTGCCGATACCTTCACCATCCAGCAGTATGGAATGGCGAAGGTATTTTGCCGAGCTTTCTCCGGACTACCCGACCCGTCCTCCTGATTCCAGCGAACCGGCTGCCTCAGGAAGCTTTGAGATGGTCACCTTCTTCCATTGTTCTTCGAGCAATTCCCTGGCTGCCTTTTCGAGGAATTCCGGTGCGGCCCACTCGTGCACATCGAAATCGTTCTTGATGTAGCCGTGGCTCAACATGAAGTTCTTGCCGATTTCGACAGAGGCCAGATTCAGCGGCGACAGGTTAGGCACCAAGTCAACGTCCTTGATGCCCCGGTATGTATCCTCGACATCCAGGTAGTAAGTCTGCTTGTCGAGGATCGCCGCCGCAGCGTGCTTGTGCTCATTGGCCCAGCGCCCGACCTTGATCATGCCTTTCATGAACGCGACCGCGAGCTCGGGATGTTTCTCGGCCATCACGTCGGTGCAGGTGATGGTCGCCGGGATGTTGGCCACCTGCAGGCGCCAGTCCGGGCGCTTGGACAAATCCTCGATGATGGCGAACTTGCCGGTTGCCTCGGAGAGCACGCTCAAGACCTTGCTTTGACTGTACATCGCGTCGATGACGCCTTTTTCCAGCGCGGCCTCCAGCGGACGGAAGGCCAGGTCGTGCTTGTGGTCACGCTTCAGCCACAACTCGGATGGGTTTTCCATCGGGTCCAGCATCTTGGGATCGTTATACCAGTCATCCGCGTACGGGAACTCCACGATCTCCACGTCCTTGCGGGTCATGCCGTTCATCCGGAGCATCAGCTCGATACCCTGTTCCTCCTGGATGCGCCACCAGTCGTTCTTGATTCGGTTCATGCTCTTCGAAAGACCGATCTTCTTGCCTTTCAGATCCTGCATCCGGTAGATGTCGTCCCTGGCGCGCACCAGCAGGACACCGCCTTCGCGCGGCACGTGCGTCACCCCCAGCAGTCTGGTTCTGCGGATGTCCGCGTGTACTGCGGTGGGCGGGAACAGGCCGCCGAAGCGGATCAGGTTGTCGAGGTTGTGGATGTAGTGCGGATACCAGTCGTTTTCGCGGGTGGAGCGCAAGAACGCATACTTCACACCGATCTTCTTGTATTCCTCCTTGGTCCAGCCCAGCTCCTGGTCGACATTGCTGGCTGAAACGAGCGGGCAATTGGTGTAATACACCTCCTTCCAATTCAATGGGACGACGTTCAATTTTGTATTTTCCAATGTTGTCTCTTTTATCTGCTTTGTTTCGTTAGCCATGATAAATCTCCTTGTTGAGTTTGATTATTTGGACATCATCGATTGCGGCGATAAGACGGATATACGGCTTGTTCAGAATTGCTGGGCGAATGCTAGGCGCTGACTCGATCGAATGCTATTAGACTTTAGTCCTAGTGGGCGCCCTTAAACTCCCCTAAAACTTGAATCCTGCGCCGAAATAAAAGCCGCTCGATTTCATGTCCCAGACAAAGTTGCCATTCTGGTAGTCTTGGTAGAGGTAGCGATAGCCCGCCTTGGCGTTGACGCTTTTGGAGAATTGCCAGTTCACACCCGCCAGCAACTGATAGGTGGGATTGGAACCAATGCCGAATCCGCCATAATCGGCATAGCCGACCAGGGTCCAGGCCTCGGCGAACGGCACCAGCACACGCGCCCCGATGACCGGGTCCCACCAGCTTTGTGAGCCGCTTACGCTGTAGCTGCCGTCCGGCAACAGCGACGAGCCAGTGGTCACGGCCAGGTTCAGGTTGGCGTCGAGCTGTGTGTAGCGCGCGGCGCCGAGCACATCGACCTTGGTATGCTCATCGAGCACCCGATAGCCGACAGTGAGTCCATATAGCTGCTCCGTCATCGTGGCTTCCAGGGTGCCGGTGCTGGTGTTGCCCAGGGGTCCTTGCCACGACTTGACGCCCTCGTTCTTGAGCTTGAAATACACGCCTTCAAATCCGTATGTCCAGGGACCTTTGCGCGCCTCGAACAGCGCCATGAGTCCCTGGTCCAGATTCTTGCGGATGTCGTCGAAACTCATATCGACGTTCGCCGTGACGGGACCGATGCCGGATTTGCCGTTCATGCCGGCTGCGAAGATGTACGGAGTGAACTCGAATTGCCACGGGTCGGGATCTTTTACTGCTTCCGTCTGTGCGATGGCAGGCACCTGGATAAGCAGGGAGAGCATCGTGCAGAGAAGCACAGCTGCGAACCGGCTATAATTGCTTATGTGGCGCATAGTCATGTGCCTGCTTTCTTCAATGTGTCTCAATGAGTGATCATGCTAAAGGCGGGACAGTCTTTTGACTATGGGACTTTAGCCCTATAAGTCCGGGAATTGCATTGTGGTAGGATTTCACGGCCCGATTTCTCTCCATCATCCGCTCACCGAAGAATTTCATTGATAACAGCACATATCAACTTTGAACAAAGCCTCGGACATGTACGTCCGAGTCCGCGACAAATGCGCAGGCTTCCAAGCTTCCTGCATGTGGTGGTGATCGCAGCGTTATTGTCGGCCGGCGGCTGCGCAAGTCTTCCTGCCAACGTCAAACGCACCGAGTCACATGCTTTGCAAGGCACGGAGACGACGCGTCTCGGTCAGATCGCCCAACCGATGCTGAAGGCGCATCCGGGCGAGAGCGGGTTCCGTCCGCTGAGGAGCGGCGTCGATGCGCTGCTTGCGCGCATGATGTTGGCACAGGCAGCCGAGCGTTCTCTGGATGTGCAGTACTACATCTGGCATGACGATCTGACCGGGCGCTTTTTTTCCGATGCGCTGCTGCTCGCCGCCGATCGCGGCGTGCGGGTGCGCGTGCTGCTCGACGACGTCGGCGCGCGAGCGGATGACGAGGTCCTGCTGGCGCTCGACGTGCACCCGAACATCGAGATCCGCCTGTTCAATCCGGTCGCCACGCGCAACTTCCGCAACCTTGGCCTGCTTTCCGATTTTTCCCGGGTGAACCGGCGCATGCACAACAAGAGTTTCATCGCGGACAACCAGCGTGCCATCCTCGGCGGACGCAATATCGGCGACGAATACTTCGAGGCGCAGAGCGAGGTTGCCTTCGGCGACCTCGATGTTCTGACGGTGGGCAAGGCCGTCAACGATGTCTCCGATGCGTTCGATCTTTACTGGAATGCGCCCGCTTCGTACCCGATCTCTGCGCTGCTCGGCCGCAGCGGCGACCCCGCAAAACTGGACAAGCTGCGCAAGCAACTCGCCGAGTATGTGGATTCGCAACACGACAACCCCTATGTGGATCGCGCAAGATCCCAGTTGCCCGGGATGCTGGCGACGGGCAGCGACGGATTCTACTGGGGCAAGGCCGATCTGCTCTATGACGATCCGGCCAAGATAACCCGTGCGCCCGAAGATACCGAGGGACACCTGCTGCCCAAGTTCGCCGAATTCGACGCGCCGGTGCAGCACGAACTGCTGATCGTCTCGCCCTACTTCGTCCCCGGTGACACGGGCGTCGCATGGCTGGGCAAACTGGTGAAGCGCGGCGTGCATGTCACGGTGCTGACCAACTCGCTCGCCGCGACCGATGTCGGCGCGGTGCATGCGGGGTATGAGCGCTACCGCAAGGCTTTGCTCGAAGCGGGGGTAAGACTCTATGAGCTCAAGCCCGAAGCGATCGAGCACGAGCGCGAAAAGCGCGGGGGCGGCATCACCGGTTCACGTGCTTCGCTGCATGCAAAGACCTTCATTTTCGACCGGAGCGCGGTGTTCATCGGATCGCTCAATCTCGATCCGCGCTCGATCCAGCTCAATACGGAGATCGGCCTCGTTTGCGAGAGCGCGCCGCTCGCCGAGGCGCTGGCCGGCGCGATCGAACAGAACCTCGACCAGATCGCCTGGCGGCTGGAGTTGAATACCGATGCTTCAGGGAATAAACGCATCGTCTGGGTGGGGAATGGTCCCGACGGTTTACGGCGGCTCACAGAAGAACCCGAGGTGAGCACCTGGCGCAAGTTCGGGGTGTGGTTCCTCGGGCTGCTGCCGATCGAATCCCAGCTTTGAAGAAAATACGGAAGAACGCCCGTCCCGGCATTCGCCGCGATACTTGACCCGGCCTCACGTATGGACCTTTGGTCTAATGGACAAGCTCTTGCGTTGTGCTTTAGGATGCGCATCCCTTGTCTAACCCATAGTCGACAAATCCTGTGCCATGCGAGCCCCTCACATGAAACCATTGGAGCAAACCTCGTCGCAGCACAAGCGGACCGCTACTGCCCGGTGGAAGATCGCCTCACTTCTGTTTGGGTTGGCGCTGCCCCTGTCTCAAGCCCATGCCTCGATGTTCAAAGGCGAGGCGCTGGACACGGTCGCCGATGTCCTCGCCTGGGTGGTCCTCGTGATCGCACCCGTCGCAGCCATCGGAGTCTTCCTCATCATACATATCCTGCCCGAGAAGATCGCCGAGAAGAAACATCATCCCCAGACCGACGCGATCAAGACTTTGTGCCTGCTTTCGCTGGTGTTCGGCGGAATGCTGTGGCCATTGGCCTGGCTGTGGGCCTACTCCAAACCGGTCATGTACAAGCTGGCTTACGGCACCGACAAGGCGGAGGGACACGATGACGCAGGCCTACCTGCTGGAGGCAGTACGGACGCGGAGGAGTTGAAACGGCTGCGCATGCAGGTTGCGGAACTGGAACGCAGACTGGCCGGCAAGCCCGGATCCGAAGGAAAGAAGAACTGACATGGAAATCCTGCTGCTTGGCATCTACTCGTTCTTCGTCTGGCTGATCTTCTTCAAGTTCAAGTGGCTGCCATGGAATTTCATCAGCCAGGTCATCGTCATCACCATCCCGATCGTCGGGTTGACCGCGCTGATCCTGTTCCTGAATATCGTCGCGCCCTCCTCGCATGACGTGCGCGTGATCAACTACGTCATCCCGGTGAATGCGCGCGTCCCCGGCCGTGTCACGGAGGTTCCCATCGAACCGAACCGCCCGATCAAGAAAGGCGATGTCCTGTTCAGGATCGATCCCGTTCCGTACGAGTTGGCCGTGAAGACTGCCGAGGCCAATGTCGCCGCGCTGAAGCCCAAGCTGAGTCTCGCCCGCGTGCGTTTGAAGCAGTACAGGGAACTGGCCGAGTCCGGCGCGGGCAACGAATTCGACCTCCAGCAGACCCAGGCAGAAGTCGTGCAACTGGAAGGCCAGCTCGCGCAGACCGAGGCACAACTGGGGGATGCCAAATGGAACCTTGATCAAACGGTTTATTATGCACCGGCAAACGGCACGGTGATTTCCCTCGCGTTGCGACCCGGCGCGATGGCGGTGCCGCTGCCGGTATCCCCGGCCATGACTTTCGTCGAGGACGAGCAGTGGATCATGGCGATCTACTCGCAGAACGAAGTTCGCGCGATCAAGCCGGGCCAGGAGGCCGAGATCGCTCTCGCGATGTACCCCGGCCGCGTGATCAAGTGCAAGGTGGATTCGATCATGTGGGCAACGGCACAAGGACAATTGCCGATCGGCGGCGCCAGTACCACCGCCGGAATCGCTCCCATCCCGCCCAACAGTCTGGCGGTGCGATTGCTTCTGGACGAGAAAGAGAAGGGCCTGTTCCTCGCTTCCGGCGCTCGCGGATCAGGCGCCGTGTACACCGACA
>Ga0335085_10002449_pt1 | contig 34607 bp, 24 predicted proteins | sample Lox_Sample_45_FD_206712 | JGI IMG/M metagenome (GOLD analysis project Ga0335085, IMG submission 206712) | Soil microbial communities from Loxahatchee National Wildlife Refuge, Florida, United States - Lox_Sample_4.5 | ecosystem: Environmental > Terrestrial > Soil > Wetlands | place: USA... | reverse complement strand
TCTATGCGGGCGAGGGACTCGTCGGGCTTTCGTGGGCATTTCTGCACGCGGGAGCGCGACACGTGATCAGCGCTTTGTGGGAAGTGAGCGATGCGCCATCAACACCGCGGCTGATGGACGGCTTGTATCAAGGCCTGGATCGGGGGGAGGAGCCGGCCGCGGCTCTGCGCGCGGCAAAAATTACGCTCATCCGCGAGAGTGGCGATTCGGTTTTCGCCAAACCCTACTATTGGGCACCATTTCAGTTATATAGCGGCTATTGAAGATCGGTTATCTGGACTTCCTGACATCTTTTTTGGGAAAAGACCGGACGCGGCCTGCCCTGCCGTGAAACGCCGGTTCCCCCCGCCGCACTACCTTGAGAAGTTCATGTGCGAGAGGAGGACCTCCCATGCCCGGATATCGATTCGGAAAGCACCCACCCAAGGTTGATTATCGGACACTGCGTTTTGAGAACTACTTGAAAACGGGGATTGCTGCGCCGCCCGCGACTTTCAACGTTTTGACCAGCAGGGTTTATCCAAATTTGAATGTGAACGACCCCACCAAGCTTTTCCCCATGGACGGCAACGACACGCTTGGCGATTGCACGATTGCCGCGCTAGCCCACGCCGAGACCGTTTTCGATGGCATGTTGAAAAAGGACATGGTTCCCAAGCAAACGGCGGTCGTGAAGCTCTACATGCACCTGACGGGGGGAGTGGACTCCGGGTTGAATGAGCTGGATGTGCTGAACTACTGGCGCACCCATTCCTTCTCCAAGGAAAAACTCGTCAACTACGTTGCCATCAATCCGAAAAACCACACCCACGTCGAGCAAGCCATCAGCATCTTCGGGGGTGTGTACCTGGGATTTCAGGTACAGCAGAACTGCATTCAAGAATTCGACGCCCACAAGCCGTGGACGCCGGCCCCACTGACGCAGGACGGCCACGCCGTGTTTGCCGTGGGTTACGACCAGAATGGCGTGACCGTGCTCACCTGGGGAAATACGCAGGTGGGAACGTGGGCCTGGTGGGATGAGTGCGTGGATGAAGCCTACGCGCTCCTGCCCGCCGAAGCGCTGAAACCCGACTATGCGCCAGGCGTCAATATCGCGCAACTCAAGACGGATCTGGAAGCGGTCGCAAGTTAAACGGAAATCGAATCAAGAGTGGACGCGCATGCCGTCGCCGCCTGCCGAGTGCGTGCTGGTTTGCCCGGAAGGGAATTGCACTTGGGCTCAAGATCGTTGACGGCATGGCGTCCATCACGACAGAAAAGTTTTCCACAAACCGACCGCGAGTGGTTCTGCGAAACCGAATTACGATTCTTCGCAAGGCTGCGGCCTACCACTGACGTCGAACAATCGCTTGGTTCTCAAAGACTTCCGATTGGGAGCTGCGAATTCCTCCGCGTGTGTTGCGAGGAACAGCCGGGGTCCCGCCAGAGCGAGTCTATCCCCTGAGCCCCGCAATCCACTTTATCCTGTGAAACGGAACTCCACCGCCCGCCACTACCTTACAATGTCCTTGTTCGGCGGCCGGGTGCTGCCAGAATTGGCTTGGGAAAAGGCCAATGAGCAGGCCGAAACTTCTTTTCCTCGTCGCTTGTCCCGCGACCTTTACGGAAATCCTTCCGTACCTCCAGGCGAGCGGTTTCGAGGTAGCTTCACAACCAATCAGCGAAAGTGTGTGTGGTCAAGTCCTGGCTTGCGACGCCGAATTTCTGGTGATCGAACACCTTCCCGGGTGCCCTTGCAGCGGGTTGGACGTCGCGCGCGAGATACGCAGCCTGGATTCCGGCGTCTCGATCCTGATTGCGACGACGCAGGGAAGTGAGGACTTAGCCATCGAGGCGCTGCGAGCGGGCTTGCAGGACTACGTGAAGTTGCCGGCCACCCCGCAAGTATTTCTCGAACGCATCCAAAGGCATCTGCCGAATCGCCGGCCGCAAGCAAGGCCGGTAGAAAAGCCGGATCTCGCCTGCGGCGGCGACCGGATGGTTGCGGCCAGCGAAGCGATGGAGGAGATCAAGAAATATTTGCAGCGCGCGGCCAGGACCAACTGCACGGTGCTGATCACGGGCGAAACGGGAACAGGCAAAGAGCTCGTCGCCGAGTTCATCCACGAAAACAGCCCAAGACGCAAAATGCCCTTTGTCTGCATCAATTGCGCGGCGATTCCCGAAACCCTGCTGGAAAGCGAGCTTTTCGGCCACACCAAGGGGGCCTTTACCGGCGCGCAGGAAATGCGGGACGGATTGCTGTCGGCTGCGGATGGCGGAACCGTCTTTCTGGACGAGGTTGGCGACCTAAGCGCCGTGGGACAGGCGAAGATTCTGCGGGTACTCGAGACGAAACAGGTTTGCCGCCTGGGTGCCAACCGGCAGATGCAGTTGGATGTGCGGTTTGTGGCGGCCACGAACCAGGACCTCTACGCCATGACGACGCAACGCACGTTTCGGCAGGATCTGTTGTTCCGGCTTGACGTCGCGCACGTGCATCTGCCTCCCTTGCGCGAACGCAAGGAAGATATTCCTTTACTGGTCCGTGAGTTCGGTCGCCAATTTTCGGAACAGACTTCCGGGAAGACGCCGGAATTCACGGAGGAATTTATCCGCGTTCTGCTGCGATACGACTGGCCGGGAAATATCCGGGAACTAAAAAATGTGATCGAACGCCTATTTCTGCTGGATCCCCCGAGTCCACTTGCCGCCACGCACCTTCCCTCGCATGTTAGAAGCTTTCTGGCAAGCAGCGGGAAGTTTTCCGACAAGGAGCGGGAAATCCTGATTTCCACCTTGTTTTCGACGCGCTGGAACAAAACGAAGGCCGCGGCGATGCTCAATTGGTCGCGCATGACGCTCTATCGCAAGATCGCGAAATATCATCTCGCGGAAAACCGTGCGGCGGAAAGCAAACCGGAATAAATCGCCCCGCGACGAGCCATGCGTGTGACACGTGTTACACGTAATGTGACATCTTCACTTTCCGAACGTTTCCCCTCCTCTTGTAAGGAATCCCCGGGATTTTCCCGAATTTGCGGCTTGTGAATGCTCTGCGAACGCCCGTCCGCTGTAACTCGCGAGATGTTACACGCTGGGCGGCGCCGCAAGCGGTTTTGAGACGCCGAACGCAATAGCTGCCGCATTTCCAGCGATTTTCGAGCGCGTGAGGAAACCCGCGAAATTGGCACGCGAAATGCCCGAAGCGCTCGGAGGCTCGAATGCCAGAAGAGTCGCGGGCGGAGCGTCCCGGCGAACCGGCAGAGGGCCGGTATGCGAATTACTTCAAGGCGGGGCACAACGCGTTCGAGGTGATTCTGGAATTCGCGCAATTCTACGAGGGGGATGCGCAGCCGCGCGTGCACACGCGAATCATCACCAGTCCCGCGTATGCCAGAACGTTTTTGGAAGTCTTGAAGGAGTCGCTGGAGCGGTATGAGAGCGTGTACGGCCCATTAGCGTCGGGAAAACCGCATGAGTGATTACACGGTGATCAGCGCGGTGAGCAGTTCCTTGCTGGCGATGTTGACCAACAACATCACCAACGCGCTGACGGTGCCTCTCAATGTTCCCGTGCAGCTCTACTCGCCGCCGGACATGAACAATCTGGGGAGCGTGCCGGGGATCTCCTTGTGGCTCTACAAGGTTTCCCGCATGGCGGAAATGCTCAACGAACCCCCGGATCGCCGGTCCGCGACACAGCTGGCGAGGACGCCCTTGCCGGTCCTGATGCATTACCTGGTGACGCCGATGGCCAACGATCCGTTGACTTGCCAGACGCTGCTGGGACGCGTGCTGCAGGTGTTCAACGATCACGCCATTTTGCGCGGCGCCGATCTGCAGGGTGCGCTCCAGAACACGGCCGAACAACTCCGGGTGAACCTGGAAGCGCTTACGCTCGAAGAGCTGAGCCTTGTTTGGGAAGCTCTGGGCGAGCCATATCAGCTTTCCGTCACTTATCTCGTGCAGGTGGCGAAGATCGATTCGGACCTGGAGCTGGTGAAGTCGAGCCCGGTCCTCGAAAAGGAAACGATGTACTCGCAGATTATTTCGACGACGTGAGGTGGGAGATCGTGGCAACACCGCACCAGGTCACAGTGGGGAGTCTGGTCTACACCGTCGTGGACGACTGCACCACCACGTATTGGGCGATCATCACCGGCGCCGTGGTCGACGAAATCCTCGGGGACTTGTACGCGCCGGGAATCAGCGTGGTGACCGGACGTGCCGATTTGCCCGCCAAATCAACGGAAAATGGGCTGTTTGCCATCACCGGGTATCCGCAGCAGTCCTTCCCGCATCACGACACGATGCTCTACAGCGTTACGTTCACGATCAGCGCGCCCGGATTTCGCGACCTCAAGTTCACGCAAGGAATTGGTATCGGCGTGCCGTTCCCGGTGGTGATTACTTCGCCGATTCCCTTGCGGCGTCTGCCGGTGCGCGTGCAGGGACGCGTGGTGAACGATCTGACGCGCGCGCCGCTTGCGGGTGTCACGGTGACCACCGTGGACGATCCGGTCACGCCGCCAGCGGTTCACGCCATGGCGTTGCGCACACCACTCTATGCCGACCACCCGAGCACGCCGCCGGTGCCGGTGCAATTGGCGGGTCTGACTCCGTTGGGCACTTCCGCTCTGGCCGAGGATGTGAAGGCCGGCGACAACATCGTGAACTTGGCCAATTTGACGGGCCTCGCGTTGGGCTCCCTGGTGCAGCTTACCAGCCCGGGGAACGTGCTCGTCGAGTACGGAGTTGTTATCGGCCTCAACCCGGGCGCGCCCAACCAGGCGGTCCTGCAGAGCCCACTCAACCGCAGCTATTCGAAGAATGGTCCGGTCGCCAACTTTTTCAGCGCCGGCACCACCGGGGGAGTCGCGCATCTGGTGAAAGACGCGAACGCGGGAGACGGCGTGTTGGTGGCGGACCAACTGCTGAGCGGCACGACGCTCGTGGTGGATTCCGGGCCGGCCGCGGAATACCACGAGATCGGTGCCGTCAGCGACACCGACGGCTATTACAGCTTCGACGGCGTGGGCAGCGTCCCCGAGATCTTTCTGTTCGCCAAGCAGGGTGCCCTGCAGCAGACCGCGGCGTGGTTCATTGAGTATGACCAGGCGGTCAACATAGTGGATTTGCGGCTTTCATAGCAGGTGAAAAGCTTCGAGGAGGAAACGCCATGCCCGAGTATCTTTCGCCGGGAGTTTACATCGAGGAAATCACGGGTGCGCAGCCGATCGAAGGAGTGAGCACCAGCACCACGGGATTCGTCGGAATGACGGTCCGTGGCCCGGTGAGCGGGTTGCCGCAACCCGTCACGAGCTTTCCGGATTTCATGCGCCAGTATGGCGGCTATCTGCCGGACACTCCGACCTTCCACGACTATCGCTATCTGCCCTACGCCGTGAAGGGGTTCTTCGACAACCTCGGGCAGCGGGCGTATATCACGCGGGTCTTGGGCGGCGGCAATGTCACCGCGAATGACAACGGAGCGCTGGTCGGCGGCCTGGTCACGCGGTTAACGCAAAGCGCGAACACGGGCGACACGGTGTTGAATCTGAGTTCGACGCGGGGGATCGACACCACGATCACGGTCACGCTGACCCAGGTGAAGAATGGGCTGACAACGACGGAAGGCCCGTTGGCGGTGACCGCGTACGACGACGGGAAGGGGACGGTCACGCTCGGCGCCGCACTCGCGAACTCCTACGACGCGGGTTACTCGTGGGTCACGACTTCCGAAGCGCCGATCGTGACGAATTGCCGGCTTTCGGCGCAAGATCCGGGGGCATGGGGAAACTCGATCGTCGTGCAGATCAAGCAGAGTTCGATGGCCCAGGCGCAAGTCGTCAGCCTGACCGCGCTGGCGTTAAATACGGTGCTGTTGAACTCCTCGGCGAATTTTTATCCCGGCGCGCTCGTCGAATTCAACAAGGGAAAGACGAAAGCGTTCAAGAAGATCCAGTCGATCGCGGGCAACAGCATCGTGGTGACGAACGCCTTCGCGGCCGCCACGGACCTGAATCCCGACGGGGGCTTCACGGTGACCACGGTGCGCTCCTGCGAGTTCGACGTCAGCGCCTCCTGGGGCAACGTGAACGAACAGTTCAAGTCGCTCTCGATGGATAGCAACCTTCCCAATTACTACGGAACGGTCATCAATAACGGTTCGTCGCTGCTGGCGATGACCACGGGAGCCGTCGGAGATTCCGTTTCCGACCATCCGGTGATCCTGCCGTCGTCTCCCCAAGGTCTCGTCGTCCCGCTGATCAATGGATCGGACGGCACGACCGCGCCGACGCCGGGGGACTACCAGGGTGCCGACAATGGCCCGGGACAGCGTACGGGCATCTATGCGCTGGCGGATATCGACGACATCAGCATCGTTGCCGTTCCCGGCATCACCAATCAGAACGTGCAAAATGCGCTGATCACCCACTGCGAAACGCTGCAGTACCGCTTCGCCATTCTGGACCCGGCTCCGCACACCGGCGGGACCGCTCCCACCCTCGACGACATCCAGGCGCAGCGAAAGCAGTACGACACGAAATACGCCGCGATTTATTACCCGCGCATCTCCGTCTATGACGACGCTTCCGACACCGACATCCTCGTGCCGCCCAGCGGGCACATGGCCGGCATCTACGCGCGCGTGGATAACACGCGCGGCGTCTGGAAGGCGCCCGCCAATGAAGTTCTCGGCGGAGTGGATTCGCTTGAAGTGAATCTCAGCAAGGGCGACCAGGACATCCTGAATCCCGAGCCGAACAACATCTGCTGCCTGCGCAATTTCGAGGCGCAGGGGCGCGGACTGCGCGTCTATGGCGCGCGCTGCATCACCAGCCTCACGGAATGGAAATACATCAACGTGCGGCGGCTGTTCATCTTCCTGGAGCGATCGCTGGACCAGGGGACGCAATGGGCCGTGTTTGAGCCCAACGATCAAAAACTCTGGAACCGGTTGATCCAGAGCGTCTCCGCCTTCCTGACTTCGATCTGGAGAGAAGGAGGCTTGATGGGCGCAACGGCCGACCAGGCGTTTTTCGTGAACTGCGGCTACGACACGATGTCCCAGGACGACATGGACAACGGCCGCCTGATCATGCTCGTGGGAGTGGCCCCCGTTTTCCCGGCGGAGTTCGTGATTATCCGCATCGGGCAGTGGGCCGGCGGTTCGTCGGTGCAGGAACTCTAAGCATTCCAGGAGGAAAGAATGTCAACGACCCGTGTGGATCCATTTCGCGGATATAACTTTCGCGTCGAACTCGACAACACCAGCGTGGCGTCATTCCGTGAATGCGGAGGGCTCACCGCGACCACCGATTCGGTGGACTACCGGGAAGGCAAAGACACGCCGCTCTCGGTGCGAAAACTCACCGGACTCCGGAAGTTCACGAACATCACGCTTAAGCGGGGTTACACCAGCAATCAGGATCTGTGGAAATGGTACAAAAACGTCCTGAACGGAATCCCCGACCGCCGGAACGGCGCCATCGTCTTGCAGGACGAACAGCACAACGACATGTTGCGGTGGAATTTCGAAAATGGATGGATCTGCAAGTGGGAAGGTCCGGCCATGAATGCCACGAGCAACGACGTGGCCATCGAGAGCATTGAGATTTGCCACGAGCGCATTGAACTCGCCTGAGTTTCCAGGAGTCTTGCCGGACATGCCAACGTACGCCACACCGGGAGTTTATTTCGAGCGCGTGGACAACGCCAGCCAGGCCGTGGCGGCCCTGCGCACGGATATCGCCGGCTTTGTGGGCATCACGCAAAAAGGGCCGGTGCATCAGGCCACGAAAGTGGAATCGTGGCAGCAGTTCCTTTCCACCTTCGGAAGCTACATTTCCAACGGATACCTGGCCTATTCCGCAAAAGCATTTTTCGAAAATGGCGGCGACCGTATGTACGTCGTGCGAGTGGCGGCGCCAAAGGCCGGCACCGGAACGAATCCGCCCGGGGGACAACCCGCGGATGGGATGAGCTCCATCGTCGGTTCCACCAGCGGATTCGCTGCGGGCGCCCTGGCCACGCTCGAACAGAGCGTCACGGCCAAAGCGATTGGGGCGCAGCCGGCGGACCGGCTGAGTTCCCTGGTCACCACCGTGGCTGGCTTCTCTTCTGGTTCGATCGTGCAGGTCACGCAACCCGCTCCCGCCCTTCAGGCGTGGCACAAAGTGAAATCGGTCGATGCGGTGGCCAATCGCATTTATTGGGAAGCCGCGCTGGAAGCTGGTTTTCTGCTGGTTCCCCCGATCACATTCACCACCACGCATCAGGAAGACCGGCTGGTGACCGCGGTGACCGCCGGCTCCAATACGCTGACGTGGGCCGAAAGCATCGCTCTGGAGTTCGACGTGACGCAACCCATCCGCATCGAGACCGGAAGGTCGCGCGCTCGCGGAGTTTTCTACGACGCGGACGGCGAAACCACGCTGGCGGTGAAAGCCGTCAACCCGGGAAGCTGGGGAGATAGCATTCAGGTGCTGACCTCGCACTCAAGCCTCGCCGCGACCGCGACCTCATCCGTTCCGCAACCTGCCAGCCGGCTGTTTTCCTATGTGCAATCGGTGGTCGGATTTGTTCCGTTCTCGCTCGTCCGCATCTATCAGACCCAATCGCCGTCGCCGGTTATCACCTATCGGTTTGTCACCCTCGCGGACCCGACGGTGAACAGCCTGCAATGGTCCTCGGCACTGCCCGGCGCATTGGACCTCACGCAATCAATCTCGTTCGAGACGCTGGAATTTGGCCTGACGGTCTACGTGGACGGGCGGGCGAAGGAAGTCTTCACGGGATTGTCCATGAACTCCGGCCATCCGCGCTACGTGGAAAATGTGGTGAATCCGCCGAAACCCGGCGCCTCCGCAAGTTCCCAGGCTGGCGCGGCCTCTCAATACATTCGAGTGAAAGACCTGAAATCCCCTTCGGCGCCGCCCGACAATTTGCCGGACCCGAACGCTCTTCAACTCGATGGAGGCGTTCTCGATTTGCGAAGTGGGCGGGACGGAATCGCGGCCCTGACGATGATGGACTTCACGGGCGACGCGAGCAGCGACAAGAAATGGGGAATTCGGGCGATGGAGGATGTGGACGAAATTTCCATCGTTGCCGTGCCGGACATCCTCATCGAGCCGGCCCCGCCGGTGGCGCATGCTCCGGTGCCCGCAACGCCGCCCAATCCTTGCCTGCCGGCCACGGCCGCGCCGCAGATTGCTCCTCCACCCCCGCCGCCGCCCACCGAGGCCGCGCCGAACTTCAGCCTCGACCAGATATATCAGGTCCAGCAAGCGCTGATTCAACACTGCCAGGACATGCAATTCCGGTTCGCGATTCTGGATCCGCCGGATTTCGGATACCCAAAAGTGCGCGTGGATTTAGGCGAAGTGCAGAGCTGGCGGCAGCGGTTCTCGACCATGTACGCGGCGCTTTACTACCCGTGGATTCTGGTGCGCGACCCGCTGCAACTTGGCAATTCGATTGTCCGCCGGATCCCGCCGAGCGGGCACATCGCGGGCGTCTACGCGAACACGGATCTAAACGTGGGCGTACACAAGGCCCCGGCCAACGCGGTGGTGCAATGGGCGCAGGACTTGACGATGGACGTGACCTCCGAGATGCAGGGATTTCTCAATCCTATCGACGTCGATTGCGTCCGGGCTTTTCCCGGGCGCGGAATGCGCGTCTTTGGGGCGCGCACTCTGAGCGCCGATGAAAGCTGGCGATTCGTAAACGTGCGGCGCCTCTTTTTCATGATCGAGCACGCGCTGCTGATCTCCATGCAATGGGTGGTGTTCGAGCCCAACAACGTGCACCTTTGGAATTTGTTGCGCGCATCGATTTCCGGCTTCCTGGAAGCGCAATGGAGAAAGGGCGCGTTCGCCGGGAATACCGCCGACGAGGCGTTCTACGTGAAGTGCGACGAAACCAACAATCCCGAGGACACCACGGCGCTGGGGGAACTCTTTGTGGAAATCGGCATCGCCCCAGCCCTGCCCGCGGAGTTTGTGGTCTTCCGCATCGGGCGTGTGGCCGACGCGCTGGAAATTACGGAGCAGTGAAAAGGAAGAAAGATGGGAAGTTCGCCGCAAACCTTACGGGTAGATCCTTACCGCGCGTTCAATTTCTTGATCACGCTGGTAGATTCCACCGGCGCGCCCGGCTCCTCGCTCTCGCCGCAGAACAGCCAGCCCGCCGGCGGCTTCAGCGAGTGCTCCGGGTTGGAGATGAGTCTGGATGTGGAAGAGTACAAGGAAGGTGGAAACAACGGCCTGATTCTGAGGTTTCCGACGCGGGTGAAGTGGACCAATCTGCGGCTGAAGCGCGGGATGGCCACCGCCGATGATTTGTGGTTGTGGCACTTCGGGTTCGTGCAGGGCAAGGTGGTGCGCCGCGACGGAGTCGTCACCTTGCAGGACGAGCAGCGAAATCCCGTGAAGATGTGGTCGTTCAAGCGTGGTCTTCCCGTGAAGTGGACGGGCCCCAGCTTGAACGCGTCTCAGAACCAGGTGGCCATCGAGGAATTGGAAATCGCTCACGAGGGTCTCACGAAGCTTTAGAGAAGATCGCAAGCCAGCCAGGAGAGTAAACCGTGGACGTGAGAATCAATGAAGTGCAAAGCCAGGTGCAGGTGGGAGACTCGCGCGCGCCGCTGGATCCGCAAGTCATGCGCGAAATCGTCCGCGCCTGCGTGAAAGCCACGAAAGAAGCCTTGGAACGCGAAAAGCGCATGGACAGGGAGCGCCGGCTCAGTTCGGAATCCACCTGATTCAAGCAAGGGAGCGGGGAATGGCCAATCCACAGAAGGCGACGTTTCAAAAACTGAATTCGGACGGCAGCCTCGGAAGTCCGATCGAGGTCAAGTTCAATCCGACCGAATACACGCTCAACAAAGGAGCGCAGATCGCCGAAGTGACGATTCCGGGACTCGATTCGCCGGTGCTGCAGTTCGTGCGCGGCCAGACGGAAACCTTGTCGCTCGATCTGTTCTTTGACTCAACCGATTCTGGAATGGACGATTCTGCCACGTCCGTCACCGCCTTAACCGATCAGTTCTACCAGCTTGTGAAGATCGACGGGAAGACTCACGCCCCGCCGGTCTGCTTCTTCGCCTGGGGCGCGGACTTTCCAGGCCAGAGATCTTACGCGTCGTTGGGCGGAGGAACCGGCAGCCAGCAGCGGCACGGATTCAAGTGCCTGGTGGAGAGCGTGCGCCAGCGCTTCACACTGTTCAGTCCGCAAGGCGTTCCGCTGCGCGCCACGCTGACGGTTTCGCTGAAGGAATACAAGACGCTCTCCGAACAGATCGCGGAAATCAACAAGCAGTCCGCGGACCATTCGCACGCGCACGTCGTGCAGTTGGGAGAGACGCTGAGCCAGATCGCGAATCAGGTCTACGACGATCCGTCGCAGTGGCGGGCCATCGCGGACCAGAACACCATTCTCGATCCGCTGGAACTCCCGCGGGGGACCGTGTTGGAAATCCCGGTGCTGACGAGCTGAGACCCTATGACCGCCACGCCCATTCCGATCTACAGCCAGAGCGAAACGTTTTACGTTCCGCGTTTTGAAGTCTACGTCGAGGGCGACAAACTTCCGTCCAATGTCGTGGACGACATTCTACAGGTGACCTACAAGGACAGCATCAACGACATCGACTTGTTCACGATCGAGATCAACAACTGGGACGCCGACAAACGAACCTTCAAGTTCGCCCCGCCGCAAAAAGGGTACGAGGGCGTTTTCGATCCCGGCAAGAAAATCGAAATCCGCATGGGCTACTACAAAAACATGCGGCGCATGATGCGCGGAATCATCACCGGGCTGGAACCCAACTTCCCGGAGTCCGGCGCATCCACGCTTTCGGTCCACGGCTTGAATGAATTGCACAAATACCGCACGGAAAAGCACACGTTCTCCTGGGTGCAGGAAAACAAAACAGACACCGATATCGCCAAGGAACTTTGCGGCAAGCCGATGAAGACCGGCCAACCGGGGCTGGGCCTGGCCATTGACGCACATCCCGATTCAAACGAAGAGGCCGACGGGACCGTGTTCATGAACAACGAGTTCGACATCGTGTTCCTGGTGGAGCGCGCGCGGCGGCACGGCTACGATATTTATCTCGAAGACGAAGCCTCGACGCCGACACTGTTCTTCGGCAGGACCAGCGACACCAGCGCCGCACCCGTCTATCAACTGGAATGGGGCAAATCCCTCATCAGCTTCAAGCCGACCCTGACCACCGCCGAGCAAGTGGGCGCTGTTGTCGTGCGAGGCTGGAACCGCAAAACCAATAAACCGATTGAAGTGACGTTCACGCTGCAGGATCTCTGGAAGGAACAGAAAAAGTCGCAAACGGAGATCACGCGGTTGACGCAAATCTCACAGGCTTACGGGAACCGCACAGACGTAATCACGGATCATCCCGCGGGGAACAACGACGAAGCCAAAAAGCTGGCGAGGGCTGCGCTCACCAAGAAAAACAACCGGATGATCACCGCGACCGCGACGACTGTCGGATTGCCCGATCTCCGCTCCGGATGCGACGTCGAAATTCTCGGCTTTGGAGTGCAAACCGACAAAAACGGGAATCCCCAAGGCGCCAGCAGCGATTTCGATGGCGAATATTTCGTGACCGATTCCACGCACACGATCGGCGGAAGCGGCTACCGCACGGAAATTACCGCGAGGCGGAAAGGTCCCGTACAGAATACGCAGTCGCAGGGGCAATCATGAGCAGGATTCCGGCAGTCGTTACCGGCGTGGTGAAAAGCGTGAAGGATCCCGACCAGATGGGCCGCGTGCAGATCAGCCTGCCGTGGCTCGGCGGGCAGAATGACAACACTTGGGCTCCGGTCGCGACCTTTATGTCGGGCGGTGGCCGCGGGTCATGGTTCATGCCGGAAGTGGGTGATGAGGTGCTCGTCGCCTTTGATCGCGGCGATGTCGCGTTCCCGTTTGTGATTGGCTTTCTATGGAACGGAAAGGATCAACCTCCCGTCGACGGCATCAGCGCCAGCGTGCGCCGGCTGCGGACCGTCAGCGGGCACCAGATCGACTTCGACGACATTGATGGCGAGGAAAAGATCACCATCACCACAAAAGGCGGACACAAGATCCTGATGGACGACACACCGGGCTCGACCGGCGTCTCCATCACCACTTCCGGGAATCAGAAGATTGAAATGAAGGACACGCCCGCGAGCGTGAATATCGAAACCACGGGAAACCAGCAGGTGCAGCTCCAGGACACGCCCCCCAGCGTCACGATTCAAACGGCGGAGCAAAACCAGATCATGGTGAGTGATGCGCCCCCTGGAATCACGCTGTCGGCGCCCGCCGGAATGCTCACGGTCACCTGCGCCATCGCCAACGTGCAGGCGGATGCCATCACGGTCAGCGCCCCGATCACGATTTTCGAAGGCGTCGTGCAGGCGCAGACCGTGATCGCCACGGCCGTGGTGGGCTCAGCCTACACGCCGGCGCCCGGAAACACGTTTGGGCTTTAAGCGAGGATTGCATGGGACTTCTGGTGGCAGCACCGCAATTACAACAGAACGGAGTGAGCTCCCTGATCCTCGTCTCGGAGAAGCCCATCGGGCTCTCCTGCGCGCCGCCGGCCTTTCCCGACGGGACAACCCTTTCGCCCGTGAATGCAACCGCCGCCACGTTTCTCATTTACCGGAAGCTTTTTGGTGGGACGCAAGAGATTTGGGATCCGCAGGGGAAGAATTGGGTCGCTCCGAGTCCGACGATCACGCCGCAAAAGCTGTTCTGGAACGACCAACTGAAAGCCTGGCAATCGATCATCGTTGCCATCGGCGTTTCTGACGGTGCCGGCTTGCCGATTTTCGGATCCGATCCGGCGACCGGATTCCCGAAGTACATGTCGCAGTGCTCCTTCTCCGGCAAGGACTCGTCGGGAACGCAACAAGATGGACAGAGTCCCTTCAGCACGCCGGTGATGATCTTCGCGCCCGGTCAGAATAATTTAGCTGGGCTCTCGATGGATCCAAACGATCCGACCGCAGCCAAGGAAATTGAGTTGTACCTGAAAGACAGCTCCCTGGTGGAACAGGGCCGGGTCGTGATTTTCCATGATGGCGCCGGTTTCCACGTGCAACTCAATGCCGGCTCCGCCAGCGTGGTGATTTCGGATACGGGGCAAATCGTTCTGACTCCCGCGAACAGCCAATCCGTCCAGGTCAATGGCGACATCGCCGTTTCCGGACGCGTACTGATCGCCGGAATTCAAGTGGTGGCGCCTTAGAGAAGGGAAGAGTCATGGCAACCAAGAGCCTGGATCCATCGCGAAAGTTCCTGGGCGTCGGCTGGAAATTTCCCGTGCGCATCAATCCCGCCGGGGGCTTCGACTTTTCTTCCGGGGAACAATGCATCGAGGAAGCCATCTGGATCCTGTTGGGCACCGCAAAGGGGGAACGCCAAATGCTGCCACGCTTTGGCTGTGGCATTCACGACCTCGTCTTTGCCCCGAACAACACGGCGACCTGGGGCAATGTGCAACACCTGGTGAAGGACGCCCTGACGGAGTGGGAGCCGCGGATCGATGTGCTCGACGTAAATGTCGACTCCGCTCCGGATGAGGCCAACACTTTATTGATTCGCGTCGACTATCGCGTCCGCTCGAATAACACCTTCGGGAATCTGGTTTATCCCTTTTACATAACCGAAGGCTCCGGAGAATAAGGATGCCGCTCACCGCTCCCAATTTGGACGACCGGCAGTTCGCGGACATCGTTTCGGAAGCGAAGACGCTGATCCCGAGGTATGCGCCGGAGTGGACCAACTTCAACGAAAGCGATCCGGGAATCACGCTGGTCGAGCTGTTCGCGTGGCTGACGGAGATTCTGGTTTACCGGCTCAACCAGGTTCCCGACCGGAACTACATCAAGTTTTTGCAGCTGATCGGCATCGAATTGGAGCCCGCCCAGCCCGCGCGAGCGGAACTAACCTTCACGTTGTCGCGCACGGATATCGGTTCGGTCATCGTGCCACTGGGCACGCAGGTCGCCGCCGGTGGATCGGGGCAGCCCATCGTCTTTGAAACGGACCAGGCGCTGATCGCGCTGGGTGCCACCCTCGCCGGGGTACAAACCTTTGATGGCTTCGGCTATACGGACCAGACCAAAAAAAATGGCAACGCGGGACAATCGTTCTATCCCTTCGGACAAAAGCCGCAGCCCGGCAACGCGCTGCTACTGGGCTTTTCTTCCAGCATTCCGCTGCCCACCGATCAATTCAACATCGCAGTGTCCCTCTTTCAGGATGCTTTGAACCCGCTGGTGATGGAATGCGGAACTTCCATTCCGCCCCCGGCGACTCTCGCCTGGGAATACTGGAATGGCGCGCAGTGGCAATCTTTGGACCTGGCCAGCGACGGGACGCGGGCGTTCTCTCAGGAAGGCCACGTCCTTTTCGCCGGACCCGGAGCCATGGCGCAGTCCGCTGCGCTTGGCAACATAACCGCTTCACTGTTCTGGATTCGCGCGCGCGTCCAATCGGCGAGTTACGAAGTCGCTCCGCAAGTGGCGGCTATCCGCACCAACACCATCAGCGCTACCCAGGCGATCACCTTTTCGGATGAAGTGTTGGGAGGCAGCACCGGAATCCCGAACCAGACGTTTCAAGTGGCCAATACCCCAGTGATGGTCCTGGACACGCCGGTGCAAGTCACCAATTCCGACGGCACAAAGGTGAGCATCCTCAGCGTGCGATTGGAAATCGACGAAGGCCAGGGATTCATGGTCTGGCAGGAAGTAGACGATTTCTATTCTTCGGGTCCGAACGACCGCGTCTTCACCATCGATCGAAATACGGGAATCATCACCACGGGAACCGGAGACAACGGGCGCATCCCGGTGGCCAACCAATCCAATCCGGGCGCGAACGTCGTGGCGCGTTCCTATCGCGCCGGCGGAGGCAGCCAGGGAAACCTCGGAGCCAATGCGATCACGCAGTTGCAAGGTTCCGTCCCGACGATCGCCACGGTCACGAATTACGACCCGGCAACCGGAGGAACCAACGAAGAAAGTGTCGCGGATGCCAAACTCCGCGCCTCCCTCGCATTGCAGAGCAAAGACCGCGCGGTAACACCCGACGATTTTCGCTACCTGGCCACCCAGGCGCCGGGGGCCAACGTAAAACGCGCGCTGGCTTTGGCTCTCTATCATCCCGATTATCCCTCGGGGCCGATCCCCGGGGTCGTAACTGTGATCGTGGTCCCAAATTCTCCGGACCCGAAACCAACTCCAAATCAAACGACGCTCAAGGCGGTGTGTGCGTATCTCGACACGCACCGGCTGCTGACTTCGGAAGTCTACGTTGTGGGCCCGGTCTACCGGAAAATCAAGGTCCAGGTGCAGTTGGTGGTGTCCGCGAGCTACGACCTGGCCACCGTGAAAAATACGATTCTGACGAACCTGAACACCTTCTTTAGTCCGCTCCAGGGTGGCACGGCCGGCACCGGGTGGCCATTCGGCGGGACGATTTATTACTCGGACGTGTACCGCGTCATCATCCAGACCCAGGGTGTCCAGCGCATCCAGGACAACCAGTTGCTGATCTACCTGGACGATCAACTCCAGACTTTTTGCCGTGACGTGCCCATCAACCAGGCCGAGTTGCTCTACAACGACCCGGCGAATCATCAGGTTGATGTGGCCTACGACACGACCAGTTAGAGAAAACGATGCTCGACACGAAACCCCATTTTCTTCTCGACGGGCTGGCGGGTTGGCGCCATGCGGACTTACAGAACACCGTCCTGTCCGATGGCGGCGCGAGCCTCACCTTACAACCTCTTCCCGGCTCCGTGCGCCCACTGGTGGATCCGCAGGGGAGCTTCGGCGGATTGCAGATGGCCATCGGTGTGGCGGTGGACACCGAGGACCGCGTCTACGTCCTTGACGGCCAACTGTGCGTGCTCAAGCGTTTCGATCGCTGCCTGCAGAAATTTGTCACGCTGCCGTGCATCGGCGGGCCGGGGCCCGCTCCCAGGCAGTTGGCGTCGCCCCATGGATTGGCCATCTCCTGCTGCAACAATATATACATCGCGGACACGGGCAATTGCCGCGTGCAGATTTTCGCGATCAAAGGTTTGGCCCTGCGGAATATCTGGGGGCCGCTGCTGGTTCAACAAGACGCCGGTGGCGTCCATGTCTCCTTGAGCATTCCAAAGGTCACGCTCGACACATCGCAGCCCGATTGCCAAGGTGTTTTCACTTTTCCCCAAGGGACCTGGCAACCCTGGGACGTGGCCGTCTCCAGCCGCAACTGGGTCTATGTCTCCGACTACGCCAACGGCTTGATTCACGTTTTCGATCCTCACGGGTGCTGGACCGCGGCTTACACCGGAGCGAGCGCGACAAATCCCCAGTTCGTCAAACCCACGCGCCTGACTCTCGGGAAAGACGGCCGCATCTACGTGCTGCAGGAAGCGAAGAATTACGTGGTGGTTTTGCAGCCCGACGGCTCCTTTCAGGCCACCGTCGGCCAGCCGTCGGACGTTTCCGGTGAATTCTGCCCCGTCGCCGTCGCGGTGGACGTCAACGGAAATCTTTGCTTGAGCGACTGCGTGACGCGCAAGTTCTATTTCTACCAGCCGGATGGCGATGGGGGCTGGTGCTCGTCCGCGTGCGGCACGTGCTCCAACACCGTTGCTAGCTCGCTGATTTTCGATCTTTCGGGCAACCCGATATTTGCCGATGGGGCGCAGCGCGTGTGTCAGCTTTCGATGTCAGGCGCGTACCCAACTTCCGGTTTCTACTACTCCGCCTCGCTCGACAGCAAGCTCTATCGCTGCCTGTGGCACCGCGTGCTCCTGCGCGGATGCGTACCGCAGGGAACCTCCGTGCGCGTGGACACCTTCACGGCCGAAGCCGACAAGCCGATCGACGAAATCGAGAACCTGCCGGAGAGCCGCTGGTCCACCGCACAGATCGACACGGATCCAAACTCCTGCGAGTGGGATTGCCTGGCGCAAAGTCCACCGGGTCGTTACCTGTGGCTGCGGCTTTCTCTGGCCAGCGACGGAACGTCCACTCCGGTTCTCGAGAAGGTAAAGGTCTATTTCCCAAGGGCCTCCTCTTTACAATATTTGCCCGCGGTGTACCGCGCCGATTCCATCAGCGCCGACTTCACCGCGAGGTTCCTCTCCATCTTCGACACCTTACGCGCGAGAACCTCCGGCAAGATCACCGATATCGCGCGTTATTTCGATCCCAAGGCCACGCCGGCGAATCCCCCCAACGTGCCGGGCAATGACTTTCTTTCCTGGCTGGCCGCGTGGCTCGGACTCAGCCTGCAAAATAACTGGCCCGTGAAAAAGCGCCGCGAACTGGTGCGCCAGGCCCACCGGTTGTTCGACCTGCGCGGCACGCCCGCGGGCCTGAAGCTGATGATCCAGCTCTACACCGGATCCGAGCCGCGGATTCTCGAATTGTTCAAGCTGCGGCGCTGGCTGGTGGTGGATAGCGCCAGGCTCGGCGACCAGTCCGCGGTTCTCGGCAAGGACGTGATGAAGCGCCTGCAAGTCGGCGACAACTCGACCGTCGGGAGCTTTCAATTAATCGACTACGGCAACCCTTCGCTCGATTTCTTCAACTCGTACGCCTATCAGTTCATCGTCATCGTGCACCGCTGGCCGGGCGCGGGCGAGTCCGATCAAGCCGCTTTGCAGCAAATTATCGACCTGGCCAAGCCGGCGCACACCCAGGCGCAATTGCGCTGGGATGAGCCTCGATTTCGCATCGGCCTGCAATCGTTCGTCGGTATCGACACCGTGCTGGCCAAATATCCGGTGGGGATTATCGAAAGCCAGGGAACGCTTGGCTACGACACGGTTTTGGGAAGTCCAGAAAAAAGCAGGATGCGGCCTTCCTCGAGCGTGGGCCGCTCATCGCGAATCGGTTGTAACACGGTTCTCAACTGAGAAAGCGAGGTCGCGTTATGGGCGACTGCAATTGCAAACACGGAGCCAGCGGAGCCGGCGGCATCTGCGTGGAGTGCGACATCCCGCAACTCGCCCGCAACAACTACTTCACCGGAAAACTCCTGGTGGAGCGCGACTTCACCGATGAACAGCGCTACCTCCTGGGAAAAATCAGGCGGCACAATCAGCGCTTGCACGGATGGGGCGCGGTGTGCGGGCTGAAGGTGAAGCCGCACCCCACCTGCCCGGACCGCTACGTCATCATCGAACCAGGAACCGCGATCGACTGTTGCGGGCGCGAAATTCTGGTCGCCAAGGAAGAATATTTTGGATTCGAGGCGCAGTTCCTCGCGAACTGGCAGAAACAGAACGGGCCGGATGCGCAGCCCGATCCCACCGCTCCCCACAATCTCCAGATTTGTGTTTCTTACCGCGAATGCGGCACCGAAGACATTCCCGCCCTGTTCGACGACTGCAATTGCGACGCAACTTCCTGCCAGCCGAACCGGATTCTCGAAAGCTACAACTTCGACGTGCTGATCGACCCGAAAACGACGGGCAGCGACGGCTCCAACCTCGAAGTGAACTGGTCCTGCACGATCGGCCTTGCGAGTGCCGTGCGCGTGGTGGCCAACGGGGCCACCAAACGATTGTACGTTCTCACCTCGGCGTCAAACGCGGCCACGCTCTATGCTGTGGATGCGACCAACGATTCTATTCTGGCTTCGCAGCCTTTCCCGCAGAGCGCAGGTCTCGACGTCGCGGTTTCCCCTGCCGGCGATTTTGTCTACGTCGCCCTGCAGCCGGCGGCCGCGGGGGCCGCGCCGCAGATCGTCGTGCTGGCCACCAGCGACCTGACCACCACCGTGAATACGCTCAGTCCGGTCGGCGCAAACGGAGATCGCTTGCGTCTGGGCGTGGCCCCGGCTCCCGATGGTCGCCTCCTGGCGGTGGTGCCGAGCGCTAACACGGTATGGCTCTGGAAGACGGATATCAACGGACCGAACCCTCCCGCGCCCGCGCCGCCCACGCAGCTCGCAGTGGGCGCGAATCCGGTGGCCATCGCCGTGAGCGACGCCGGACTTTACGCGTACGTGGCCAATTCGGGCGACGCGAGCGTCTCTGCCATCACGCTGGCGACTTCCGCCGTGACGCCGATTACGCTGGGACTTGCCGGCTCGGCGCCCGCTTCCGTCGCCGTGGCCCAGACGACCGCCGGCGATACGCTGGCGGTTCTGGATACGACGAACCAGAAACTCTACTTCCTCGGCATTTCCGGTGCAGGCCCTGGTGCGCCAACCGCAATCGGGAATCCGCTAACTGGGTTTGCCTATCCCGCGGTGGATGTGCGCCTCTCGCCGGCTGGACGTTGGGCCTACGTGCTGGAACAAGACACGGCCGCCGCGAAAACCGGATACATACAGGTCGCCGACATTTCTGCGGTACAGGCGAATACGGCAAATGTGCTGGGAACTCCCGTTTCCGTGGGAATCCAGCCGACCAGCGAAACACTGAGTCCGGATGGAACCCATCTCTATGTTTCCTATGGCGGGGACCAGAAATCCATTCCGGGCGGTGTAGCCGTCCTGAGCGTAATCCAGGATGGGTGCTGCGAAATATTCCAGCAGACGATTGAAGGTTGTCCGGACTGCCCCGATGGCAACTGCATCGTCTTGGCGACCATCCACGGCTACAAATATGGCCAGCCGATTGGTCTGGTTGACATCGACAATCTGACCGACCGGCACTTGCTGGTGAGCACGGACGTTTTAACCCAGGCCGTCCAATGCTTGTGCGAAAGCGCAGGTGGCGCCGGGAAGCAAGGGCAAGACGGGCCGCCAGGACCCGCAGGCCCCGGAATTGATCAGGTCGCGGTTACGTTTGTCCCCTGCGACCAGGCGGGCTCCGCAAGTATTACAGGCACTTCCCCCAACCGCACCTTGAACCTCGTGATCCCAGGCGATTGCAATAAAGATCTTGTCGGCGTGTACACGGTCAGTTGGGCGCCGCCCTCGGGCGTTCTCGGGAAAGCGACCATTCTCGATCTGACGCAAAAGAACCGCGGCTTGCGAATCGGATTTACGGATGTGGTCCAGGCCGCGGATCTGAACACCAACACGATTGTGCTGCTGGCGCCCATTCCCGTGCAGGGCGATCTGATCGCGTACTGTGAAGTTCCCATCCTGGTCAGAGCCGGGACTTTCACGCCGGTAGGCAATGTCACCGGCACTTTGGGCGCAGTGGTAGGAGCCACGGCCAATGGCGCCGTGATTCTCTTGAAAAATCAGAAGGATAGCGCGTTGCTTCAGGTGGCGGCACGTACGCAGCAGCCCTTTCAAGTCCTCGTTAAGGGCGACTTCATCCGGGATAACTCCTCAAAACAGCGCGGCATGGATGGCGATCACCTCCCGCCATGGGTGCCTACTCGCCATTCGGGTGACGGAATTGAGGGCGGCACGTTTGAGAGTTGGTTCACGTTGGAAGTGTAGTTTCCAAATGAGGGAGAAATGTGATGCCGACAACTACAAAACCACCAAACAAGAGGATTTTTGTTGCGGGACGGCCGCCCGCTGCGGCTGCAGCCGTCAACATTAGTGTCCCGCCACCCACCCCCGCGCCAGCGCCTGCGCCGGCTCCGGCGGCTTCGCAATGCTGCTGTCCGGCGTGTGTCGGCCTAGAGTGCCTGGATCGCACGCGCTATTTTTCCGGCCAGTTGCTCACCGAAGCGGACCTGAACAACGAGCAATCCTACTGGCTGGCCAAAAGCCGGCTGCACAACCGCTTCCTTCACGGTTGGGGAGTCGTCTGCGGGATGCAGGTGGTCTGCAGCGAGTGCGACGGCTGGGTAACGGTAAAGCCGGGCTATGCGATCGATCCCTGCGGAAACGACATCATCGTCTGTTCGGACTATGCCTTCGACGTCATCAAGGCCATCCAGGCGTGCTGCACCCCCAGTAAGCAGACGAGCAATTGCGCGCCGCTCCGGGCCGCGCCCCCGCCAAATTGCCAGGGCACGCAACAAACCTGGTGCATCACGATCGAGTATCTCGAGCAGCCATCTCGCATGGTCGCTCCCCTGAAACAAGCGACGCCGAAGAGCAGCGCGTGCAGTTGCGGAGGCTCGCAGGGAGGCTGTGGATGTGGCTGTGGCGGCTCTGGCAACGGCTCTTCCGCGAAGTGCTCCTGCGGTTCTACCACCTCGCAAACGAGCACCGCCGTGCCCACCGGCGCTTGCGAGCCCACGCGAATCAATGAAGGTTACAAGGTATGCGTTGTCCCCGCGCCGCAGCCTTCGGAACGCGCAACCCCGCCCGCGCCGGGAACATTTGCCTACCAGTTCGTGCTTTGTTACGCGGCGTTGGACAAGCTGCTCCTCCAGATTCCCACGCTTCCCAACAATCCCAACGGCGATCCGCAAATAAACCAGCAGGCCTACCAGCTCGTCTGCAACTATCTGCGTTCGGTCCAGAACGCGTTCGCGACGTCCTTTATTACCCACTGCCAGTATGAAACCGCGCTGAACAACATTTCCCTGAATCCCCCTTCGGCGCAGACCGATCCCAATTACATCGGTACCCTTGCCGTCGTTTTGACCCGGATTACGGCGGTCCTCCAGGCAGTGGCGTTCGATTGCTATTGCAGTTCACTTGTGCCGCCTTGCCCGCCCGACCCCTGTGACGATCGCTTGATCCTCGCCTGCGTCACCGTCCAGGACGGAAAGATCATCAACATCTGCCACTTTGGCGGACGCAAACAAGTCGTGACTTTCCCGGTTCTCTACTACTGGCTCTCGATCTTCAACTTCGACAAGACCCTGGCCGCTTTGCAGACCTTCATTGCGAGCTTCTGCTGCGGAGACGAGGGGAAGCGCGCCGGAGTTTTTGGCGCAAATCTTTATCAGAAGATGAATATCACCAGCGCCGGGATCACCTCTCCGGCCATGGTCAACCAGATGATGGCGACCGTGGTTGCGCAGAACATGGGTGCGACCATGATGAACGCCATCGTGCCCAATGCCCAGACCGTGGATCTGCGGCCTTTGGTCGGGCTCGACACCGGTACAGTCGGCCGCGCTCTCGAGTCCCACAAAATCAGCACTCAGAACATCACAACCGTCGACGTGAGTGCGGATCCCGCGTGGAGCGACCAGGCGGTCGCCGCCAGTCCGCAATTTGCGCCGGCGGCCTTTTCGATTGGAGATAACCTGACCGTCTACACCAAAGAGAAACTCGTCGTCGGCTTTGACGTCACCGATCCCGTTGCGGTTCTTCAAAAACAGGTTCAGTTGTTGCAACAGCAGGTTAACAACATGACTTCCGCGGGGCACGTGTCGTCCGAGGATTCCAGCGAAGGGCACCCGAAGAAAAAACACTGACACCTGGCGTGAAGTTCGAAAAAGCTTGGGGAAGGTGATACGCCATGACCTACAGCACGGACATCGAGCGTCTGAACTATTACGAAGGCGAGTTCCTGGGCGCCGCGGACTTCGAGGCGGAGCAGGAATATCACCGCGACATGCGCCGCCGCCACAACATCGGGCAGCACACCTGGGGCATCGTCAGCGGCCTGGACCTTGTCCAGATTCCCAACGGCGGCACCGCCAACGGTTCCCCGGCCGTGGACATTTATGTCCAGCCCGGCATGGCCATTGACGGGTTCGGCCGCGAAATCGTCGTCCTGAATAAAACGCAACTCACCCAGGATCTGTTTGCGCCTTACGTAAACGCGAACACCCCTGGGCCGCAGACCATGTACATTTGGATTTCCTACGCACAGCTGATGTTGCAGCCGCCCAGCGATCCCTGCGTCCAGATGAACCAGCCCAACGCCTTCGGCCGCGTCCAGGAGGCTTACGCACTCACGGCCTGGCCGGATCAGAACGGGCCGACGGACGACCAGATCGTCGTGGATGGGAAGAGCATGGCCCCGCCGGTGCAGCCGGATAGCACGCCTCCCCCGCCTGCGCCGCAGCCTGGCGACGTAATCTTGCCGTATGACGACTCGGTCCCTTACCAGGAGTTTTCGACCGACGACTCCAGCTTGAGTTGGTACATCTTGATTGGCCAGGTCGCCTGGGATCCTAACACGGGCTTGTTTGAGCAACGTCCTGACAGTGTCGCCGCGACCGGCAGGGAATACGCCGGAAACGTCACCGCCGCCATCTACTCCCCGGGAAGTTCGCTGGCGATCCGCAACCGTTTCGCTCCGCTTTCCCTGCCGAAGGATCCGTCGGATCCCACCTCCGGACAATATTATGGCGGGGTCAGCGTGGAAGTGGTCGGCTCGCTCAAGGTAGATCGTCTCCTCGAGGCCGCACAAAACGTCTTGATTGATGGAGTCGCTGATCCGTCGAACCCTAAGCTCAGTCCACTCACGATTGGCCCCAGTGGCACGGACCAGAACCTTGTTCAATTTCGCGATACGAACGGAAAAGCCAAGTGGGGCATCTGTGAAAACCTGGGAGGCGCAACTCCTGGTTTGAACATTGGAGAAGCGGATAGCTCCGGCACACTCCCCGGCAGCAGCAGGTTCTTCATTCAACCCGGCGGCAATGTTGGAATCGGTCTCACCAATCCTCAACAAAACCTGAGCGTGAACGGCGGGCTCAACCTCGATCAGGCGAACCAGAACAAGGGCGGCGCACTGGACCCAGGCTTGTCCTTTGGTGCCGGCTCCGGCGGTGCCAGCAGCGGGGAAGGCATCGCCTCGAACCAGTCCGGCGGCGGCAAGAATCCCGGCGGTCTGGACTTCTACACTTCCGGCAACCTGCAGATGAGCATCACCCAGGGCGGGGGCGTGGGACTCGGAACGCAGACACCAGCCGCGACTCTGGATGTAGCCAGTGGCCTGATTCACGTCGGCAATAATCCCACGCCCACGGTTTCGCAGCCTGGCGGTTATCTTGGATGGAACGCGCTGACGAAGAACACCGGCGAGACCGATTTCATCAACAACCAGGGCCCCTCCCCAGCCACCGGAGGATTTGCGTTCATGAACGCGCCCGCGGCCGGGAGCCCCATTTCGACGCTCATGGTCATCACCGGCGGTGGGAACGTCGGAATCCAAACCACCTCACCAATTGCCAGCCTGGATATCGGCAGTGGCCTGCTTCACATTGCCGGTACCACCACCCCTTCCACCCCTTCGCAAGGCGCTTACATCGGTTGGAACGCGTTGACCGGTGGCACGGGAGAAACCGACTTCATCAACAACCAGGGCTGGGGCACCGGCGGGTTCGCCTTCATGAATACGCCGCTTTCGGGTGCCCCGCGAACCACGCTCATGGTGATCACCGGCACTGGCAGCGTGGGCATCGGCACGCAAGCCCCGGGCACAACTCTCGACGTCAACGGCACCGCGCGAGCTTCGGGTTCTATCGCCGGCGGTGAGACTTCTACGGGCTGGGTCCTGGGAAAAGGCGCTTGGGGGCCCGACAACTGGTTGCGGTTGACCACCACCGAAGGCGGCGGCGTGTATCACGACTTTGCCGTGAACTCGTTCTGGGCTGCGGGCACGCAACGCTTCGATCTTGCGGAAGTGACTCCCGCCAGGCCCGCTGATGCGCTTGAGCAAGGAGATGTCGTCGTGATCGACCGCGAGTGCGGAATGCAGGTGACGCGGAGCAGCAAGGCGTTCGATACCTCCGTTTATGGAATCGTCTCCAGCTACGAGCAGGCCTCCATGGTCATCGGCGGATTCGGCGGTCCGGAAACCGTGAAGGGCGACGCGGGCAAGCTTCCGATCGCGCTCGTAGGGCGCGCCAAGGCCAAAGCCACTGCGGAAAACGGGCCGATCCAGGTGGGCGATCTGCTCACCACGAGTTCCACGCCCGGACACGTGATGCGCTGCGGTTCGTCGCGGTGCCTCGGCTCGATTGTCGGGAAAGCGCTGGAGGCGCTCGACGATGCCGTCGGCATCATCACGATTCGGGTCGCGCTTTCCTAGCGGCCATCCGGTATTCGAAGTTGTTAGGCAACGGGACGCGGGCAAGCAGATTCTTCGGGAGAACAAAAATGGAGCAACGACTACACGAACTGCGCAGGGAATTGGAACGAGGCCAGCAGGAGATGGCGCGGCTCGACCTGAGGCGCCAGGAACTTCGCGACACTTTGTTGCGCATCAGCGGCGCCATCCAGGTGCTCGAGGAATTGAAATCGCAAGAGCATTCTTCCAGCGCACAAACTGAAATCTCCATGGTCGGCACGTGAAACCCGCGCCGGTCCAGGACGATGCCCGGGTGACGGTCGGCCGTTGGCGCGGCGTCTATCAAATTCCTGCGAGTTGTCCTGATCCGCGGGATTTGCAGCGCCGCGCGGACCAGATAGTCGCGGCGCATCTTTCCAGGGAATGCGCCGTCTGCCTGGGACAGGTTCTTGGCTCCGGCGATGCCTCGGTTTGGCGCATTAAGGACCTCGCCGTGAATTTCTCTTTGGAAACCGGGCTTCCCGACGCCGTGGCCGTCGCTCGAAAATGGGGACAACAGCTCGCGACAGAAATCTTCTCCACGGTCGAAGGCGGTGAACAATCTGATTCCGTGCTCCGGTATCCAAATCGCGTCGCGTATTTGGCCAGATTCGTCCTCGATCTGGTCGCCGGGCGCGCAAAAGGGAAGTGGCACTACGAAGAATTTGAAGAGTTGTACATCTTGTCTGACCGGCAGGCAATTCGCGCGGTTTTTCTTCGCTGCGATCCATCCGCAGTGGATCTTCTGTCGGAGATTTTGGCCCAGGGCGGACTGGAAAGCGTGCTGAATGCCTTGACGGAAGATGATGCACGCGCCATCTTCGCCGCGTGCTTTGCGGACGTCACCGATGTTCCCTCTGAGGAGGGGCTTGAGAAATGGACGGGAATCGTTCTGGAGCAGTGGGTCTCGGCGCCGCTCCGGGCGGCCACGCGGCACGAGAATCGTCACCGTGACGCGTTGCGATTGCTGGCCAGGATACTTTCCAAATTTCCGGCCGCTTGCACCGACATTCCTCTGAAGTGCGTGATCGACAACCTGCTTGGGCTGCGCGACATCCTCTCGCTGGGATACTCGCCCCATTGGATCGACTCCCTCCTTAATTCCTTGGCGCGATGCGATCTCGATCAAGCACTGGCACTGGCAATCGAAGCCGGGGCGTACGACCCCTGCACCGTCCTTGCCTTTTTTGCGGAAAGAATGAAGGGCGACGCCGATTGGGGCGGACAGGCCGCGGCCGTGCTGCTGGGCGAATCGCATCAACAAAAATTCCTTACTTCGAAGACGATCTCCGAGGGCGAGTCCCTGCTTTCCTCGTTCGCCGGCGTATTCCTGCTGGCCGGTTCCCTGGACGACCTGAATTTTGCCGAATGCCTGGATTCCGCCGCTGAGTCCGCGGAAAATCCCGCGAAAGTCTCCGCCCTCCTTCGCCATTTCACGGCGTTGAAATGCCTGGGGAGCAGCCGTTTCCAGGATGCCGCGGACGATCCGGGCGTGCGCTTGTTCTCCGGTTTCGAGGGGCCTTCCTTCCGCGAGTCCATCGGAAAGCTCGACGCTCAGTTGCTGGAGTTCGAGAGCCTCCAGGGCTCATTTTTGCAGTCCATGAAAAACCGCTACGAACTGGTGCCGCCGCTGCTTTTCGTAGAACGAATTTCTCTCCTGGAAGGTATCCCAGCGCTTTTGGTTCGCGATCTGATGCGCGATGAATGGTTGGATTTCGTTCCGGTCGCTGCGGACGGTTCCGATGCGAAGGAGCGCGCGGAAGAGAGCCTGAAGCGCATCTTCGCGGCCTGGAATCAACTCGAGATACCGGCCTTACTGAGCGAATCAATCTTCGAGCTTGTGCAATCCCCGCATCTCAAACGGACCGCTGCGAAGTTGTCAGTTCTGCCGCGCAAGAATGACCAGGATTGCGCGCGGCTTGCTTCGCGTCTTGGGCTCACCCTCGACCAACTGGCGGACCGCATCGCCGCCGGCGAAGGGCAGGCTCCCTATTACAGCCTGCTCCGAATTTCGCCCGGTTTTGCATTGCATCCGGGCCTCGATTGCACGTTCACCCTGATCGCGCGCGCCGCCATGAAAAGCTTCGCCCGCAAGCTGTTCGGGTTTGCAGCCAGCAGCCCCGAACATCTTTACCGCAATTTCCTCGCGGGACTCGGCGAAATTCGCCGGCGTGAGGGCCACCTGGAAGTTCGTCTTCCTGCCAGCCCCCTTTCGTTGATCCTGCGCATGGCCCGATTGCAGGAGCAACGCATTTCCCCATCCTGGCACAAAGGAACGCAAGTATGGCTGCTTCCTCCTCGGGAATAGCGGTGAACACCGCGGCCGACGGCCTTCGCGGAATGCCTTTCCGCACGGCGGCGGAGCATCTTCTCGCCGAATTGGATTGCTTGAAGCTGCTTCTTCACCGGCAGGTTCTTCGACTGCGTGCAGCGAGCTTGCTTCGCGAGGATCAATTTCGCGGACTGTACATTTCGGACGAGGAAGTAGACGCAATTCTGAACCACGCGGAATCTCATCGACCGCAGGCTCCCACGGAACATTCGTCCAAAGGCATAAGCATGCAGGAGCTGGCGGACCGCATTGACACCGCTACCGCAGCTCTGGCCGTTCGTTTGCGTGCTTCCGAACTCGCCGGCGTTCATCTTCCGCTGTTCCGTTTGGCCCGGCTGTTTGCACTGTCGCCCTTCGAGCAGTTTGCGCTGCTCCTGTGTGTCGCGCCTGAACTGGATAGCCATTTCGAGACGTTGTTCGCGTACGTTCAGAATGATGTCACGCGCAAGCGGCCGAGCCCGGGTCTCATTCTCAGCCTTTTCGTTTCCACCCGGCACGATTGCCTGGCTTTGCGGCCTTTCTTTTCTCCCACGGCCAATCTGTTCCGTGTTCCTCTCGTACATTTCGGTTCCGACCCGCCGGAGCGCGAAGGAAGTGTTTTGGGCAGACCTCTCCGCCCCGAACCTCGCATCGTTGACTACCTTCTGGGTCAGGGAGAAATGGACGAACGACTTCGGCCGTTCGTCACCATCCGCAATCCCAAGCTTTCCTTCAACGATCTGCAATTGCCCGGGCCCCTCGCGGCTGAGCTACAGTGTCTTGGCGCATCGCAGGCCGTCGGTAGTGGCGTCATTTTTCTGGAGGGGAAAAAGGGAAGCGGCAGGCGCTCCATCGCCGAGGCAATTTGCAGAGAGCAGGGGCGGCTACTGCTCGTCGCCCAATGGGAACAACTGCCTTCCGAACAATTGTCTTCATCTCTGGCGCTGAAGCTGCTCCTGCGCGAAGCGCAACTTCAGTGCGCAAATCTGTTCCTCGCTGGCCTCGTGCCGGCCGGTGCAACGGAGGTCCCTACCCAGCAAAAAGGGAATTTCTTGCTCGATGCCCTGGACCCGGGGGGCTTTCTGATTTTTGTGCCGAGTGACTCGCCGGTTTCCCTCGCGGATGCTTTGGAAAAGCACGTGACCCTTAGCTTCAAAATTCCTCCGCCGGATTTCGCCCAGCGCGCATTTCTGTGGACGAAAGCGCTCAGCACCATGGGCTGCAGGATAGCGGCCGGCGTCGACACCCAAATTCTGGCCAATAAATTTCAGCTCACGGGGGGAGAGATCCAAAGCGTTTGCCGGGAAGCCGCTTGCCGAGCATCTCTTCGCGAAGCTCAAGAGGGAATAACTCTTGAGGACCTGGTGACCGTGGCGCGCAGCCAATCCAATCAGGGCCTTCGCCGCCTGGCAGCGAAGGTGAATTCCATCCACGACTGGACGGACCTGGTTCTGCCCCAGCGCTGCATCCGGCAACTCCGCGAAGTCTGTTCCGCCGAAAAATTCCGTCACATTGTCTATTCCCAATGGGGCTACGATCGGCGTCTCGCCCTGGGCAAGGGCTTGAACGCACTCTTCTGCGGTCCCAGCGGAACCGGCAAGACCATGGCCGCGGGCATCCTCTCGCGAGAACTGGCCCTCGACCTTTACAAAATTGACCTCTCCTCAGTGGTCAGCAAGTACATCGGCGAGACCGAGAAACAACTCAGCCAGATTTTTCGCGAGGCGGCTTCCTCCAACGCGATTCTCTTTTTCGACGAGGCCGACGCTCTTTTCGGAAAACGCTCCGAAGTGAAAGACGCCCACGACCGCTATGCCAACGTCGAAGTCGCCTACTTGCTTCAGAAAATGGAGGAGTACGAAGGCATCGTCATCCTTGCTACGAATTTCCGCCGCAACATGGATGATGCCTTCACCCGCCGCATGCATCACATCGTGGAATTTCCGTTCCCCGACGCCGATTTGCGCGAACGCATCTGGAAAGGCCTGGTTCCCCCCGGCGCGCCCCTCGCCGACGACGTCAATTTCGGCTTCCTCGCCCGCCAGTTCGAGCTTTCCGGGGGCAATATTCGCAACGTCGCCCTGGCTGCCGCGTTTCTTGCCGCGGAATCCGGCGGCAAGATTTGCATGGAGCATTTCATCCACGGCGCTGCAAGGGAAATGCAGAAGCTCGGCAAGCTCCCTTCACGCTCCGAATTTCGCGAGTATTACGACTTGCTGCGGACGCCGTCGTAGAGGTACGCCGCCGCAGCATTCCTGCTCGCATACGCAGAAGGGCATTTATGGGACGCGTCGTCGAAGTCGGAAAGCAGCACGAACCCAGCCCCGTCGGCGCGGGTCACGGCCGAGCTGCTTCTCCCACGGCCGCGTCTCGTTCCCCTGCTCTGGAGTTGCAGCAGCTCGTCGGCAATCAAGCCATGCAGCAGCTTCTTCGTTCCGGCTTCATCCAGGCCAAGCTCGCCATCAGCAACCCTGACGATCCCGAAGAGCGCGAAGCCGACGACGTCTCTAACACCATCATGCGCAAAGCCGCGGGCACACCGGCCGCCTCGCCCTGCTCCTGCTCCGAAGGCGAAGAACAGTGCGACGAATGCCAGCAAAAACAATCCACTCCCGTCATCCAGCGCCGCGCCTCTTCCCCTGCCGCATCCCCGCACATCCCCGCGATCATGAACGATGTTCTGCGCTCTCCCGGCCGTCCGCTGGACTCCGTCACCCGGGCCTTTTTCGAGCCCCGCTTCGGCCGTGATTTCAGCGACGTACGCATCCACACCGGCGCGGACGCCTCTGCTTCCGCGCAGGCAATCAGGGCTAAGGCGTATACAGTTGGGCGAAACATTGTATTCAGTGCCGGTGAGTTCGGTCCCGAGTCGCTTCAAGGGCGAGGGTTGCTCGCCCATGAATTGGTGCATGTCATCCAGCAGCGCCACGTTTCGACCGACTTGCATCGTATTTCCCTTTCTGCGGGCGGCTCTGACGAACAGGAACGCGAGGCCAACTTGGCTGCCGAGATCGTTCCCTCTGGCCACAGCGCACGTATCACTGGCTCCGTTAGCTCGGCTCGCGTACAGCGGGCACCGGACGACATTGTCTTAGGTAACGCGGCAGCTGGCTGCGGCATTTGTTATGGGGTAAGCAACATCAAGGGCATTGGTTTTGATGCCCATCAACAAATCAAACAGGATTTCGAAATCATGTATCCGAACTTGATGACTGAGTTTCCGATCGAGCTCCAGTCGATGACCCACATCATTTCAAAGGGAGTTCCGGATCTGGTCATCCCGACTAAAACAGGTTTCAAGGTCGGTGAAATCAAGCCGGCCAATCCTGAAGGCTACATCAACGGAGAAGCAAAGCTCCAGATTTACGATAACTTGCTCCATCTCCGATACGCAGGGATCAACCCAGATCTGACCGTCGAGCGCATGGAGGAAACCCCACCAGGCCCCTTCCCCTTTATCGAGCCTGCGGCAATCGCCTGTGATCGTCAGATAGTCTTTGTCAACCGCTCCATTCGAGGCGTCTATGGATACTACTGCTATCCGCCTTTCAGCTTTGAGCTGCGGAGTCGCTGCCGGTGTGCGGGTGAGAATCAAAGACAAGAGGATCCGGGGAGGAAGGAGCCTGGACAGAAGCAGCCAGATACAGACCCTAGTGACACATTGGAAGAGAAGCTGCTGAAATTGGGCGAAGAGGCTGGATTGGCGCTTGCCGCCGATGGGCTGCTCGGTGTTGCTCTCGAACTGGCCGGCGCCCTGGCAATCGCCCTATCTCCGTTCCTTGCATTGGCCTCGCTGGTCCTTGCAATTGTTTACTTCTGGGATCGGCTCATGTGGCTTGGGGGCAAGCTTCTTGGTTTGGCAAAGTGGGTGCTCCGCAAAATAGATTGGGTTGGAGAGGAGATTGCAAAGTTGGGAATCAAGTTTGCTCAACTGATGAATTGGCTGGCAGGAAAGATCGAATGGATCGTTGACAAGGTTGCTCAAGGTATCGAGTGGGCGGCGCACAAGGTCGTTGCGGGGGTCAAGTGGGTAGGGGGCAAGATCGCCTCTGCCGCAAAATCTGCATGGCATTGGCTTTTTGGTTCTGATCCCGAACCGGAGGCGCCGAAAATCGATTTGCCGGTTAACGAGCCCACCACACACTGTGCTACGGTTGCGCACGACGATACAATTGTCAAAATCGGCGCCGACCTTCTGTTCGCTTTCAATGACTCGAATCTCAAGCAGGAGGCTGATTCTCCTCTCTTGGATGCTGCAGCAAAAATTCATTTTTTGCTTCGCGATGAGGACGACAGGGTCTATATCGATGGATACACCGACAATGTGGGAGGCGCCTCTTACAATCAGGGTCTATCCGAACGGAGAGCAATGGCTGTTGCGATTTGGTTTGTCCAACACGGGGTTGCTCCGATGCCCATGATTCGTACGAAAGGCTATGGTAAAACGAAAGCATTCAGCAACGATCCGGAAGGACGCGCGAAGGACAGGCGGGTGGAGATATGGGTCACTAAGCACGGCTCGCTGGAACGAGTCTGTCGGTGACCAATTCTCCGCTGCCCGTAATCCTGCCGCTCGGGGTAAGAACGTTGCCTAAAACTGTTTGTAATCTGGGTCGCGATCAATGAAAATATAGCCAGCTACGTGAGGTTCTTGTCCGAACCCGAACCCCGATCTGCTGACACCCGTCGGCCCCGCTTCAGCGCTGCCCCCTCCTCTCCAAATTCGCAAAGGGCTCTCGCGACCCCTTACTCCGCCGGCAACCAGGCCATCCAAGCCCTCTTTCGTTCCGGGGCAATCCAAGCCAGCCTTTCTATTGGCACGATGGACGACCCCGCCGAACGCGAGGCCGATTCCATGGCGGCACGAGTATTAGACCATTCCCCCGGCAAGGGCACGCCCTCGTCTTCCGGCGACCCGCGCGGCCAGATTCGCCGTCAGCCGGAACATTTTTCTTCCGCCCCCCAGGTCCCACGCATTGTCTCGCAGGTCTTGCGTTCCTCCGGCCACCCGCTCGACGTCGCTACTCGCTCTTTCTTCGAGCCCCGCTTCGGCCGCGACTTCAGTGATGTCCACATCCATACTGGGGCCGCCGCCGCTGCTTCCGCCGGCTCCATCCATGCCAGAGCCTACACGTCAGCCTCCGACATTGTTTTCGGACCAAACCAATTCTCGCCCGATAGCCCCTCCGGCCGGAGCCTGCTCGCGCACGAACTCGCGCATGTTGTTCAGCAGACCGGCCCTTCCGCCTCCCGCCCGGGAACTTCCCTCATCCAGCGCGCCCCGCTTCCTCAGGAAGAATTGCCGGATTACCTGACTCCCGATACGTTCACGCTGGTGAAGACTCGAAGGCTGGATGCGAGCGGACCTTACACGTCGGAGCTCCTGTACCTCATATCCGGCTCCTGGACCAGGGCTTCCGCCTTCAAAGATGCCCGAATCGCCCAGAAAATTGTCGACGCCCTGGAATCTTCCGACTATTTCGTAAGCATCGCCGCGCAGCTCGACGCCTACTACAGAAAACACCCGTATCCTCGCATCTCCGTCGGCGGATTCTTCAAAGGCACTGCCTATCACCCAGCTGGTTCTCCGATCGACCAGCCTGACAGCACCCAGTGGATCGACCCTGACATGGATTACATCGGTATCGACTTTCGCCGCGCGGGAATCTACAACCCCGACGGCCCGCAGCCCTCCGATGCCGCCCAGGTCGCGGCATTCGCCAGCGCCATCATCCATGAAACGACGCATGCCTACGATCACATCAAGGGAATCACCGCTTCCGGCCTGGGGGGCGACCTCGACGAAGAGCAGCGGACGCGACGCGCGGAAATGAAGGGCCTCCAACAGATCAGGAAAGGCACGAAAGACAAGGAATTGGTGGAGGAAATCGACAAACGAATCGATGCGATCCGCGACGCCGGTCTATCCAAAAAGAAAATTGCCGTCGATCTCATCTCGGCTGGCGATTTCACCTACGTGGAGAGTTATTACGTCGGTGAAGCCACGGCCGAGTTCTATGCCGAAATGAAGAAAGCCAGAGCCGTGCAGGATGCGAACTCCCCGATCGACGCTGCGCTGAAGGATCTCGAAAAATTCACCGACGCGGATTACCCCCTCTACGAGGCCAATGCGGCCTACTTGGTGGCGATGAATGCGCCGCTGGATTCCGACCCGCGGGGCCGGACCCACATGCCCGTTACGCTCGCCAATCGGCACCTGTTCGAACGCCTGCTGAACGCCACCACTTTGCGCGAACTGACGGACGCGCCCCGGCCCTCGATGACGAAGGAAGAACGGCTGCTCTTTTTTCATATCCTCACGCTCAAGACCTACTTCATCCGCAAAGAAATCCAAAATGCCTGGGCGGAATTTCTGGCCGACCCGGGAAAGCG
>Ga0335085_10002448_pt1 | contig 34611 bp, 28 predicted proteins | sample Lox_Sample_45_FD_206712 | JGI IMG/M metagenome (GOLD analysis project Ga0335085, IMG submission 206712) | Soil microbial communities from Loxahatchee National Wildlife Refuge, Florida, United States - Lox_Sample_4.5 | ecosystem: Environmental > Terrestrial > Soil > Wetlands | place: USA... | reverse complement strand
TGCACCGGCATAGCAAAGAGACCGATACCTGCTCTCGGGTACGGCCAACCGCCATTTGAGGTATAAGACCACGGCCAGGAGATAGAACAGAGTGGACAGTGAGGTAAAACGTTGGACAATGTAGGTCACGGCCTGACTCTGAATGGGATGGGCCACGAACAGTAATGCTGTGGCGAGAGCGATGCTGTGGGAAGATGCAAAGGTGGAGGCGGAAGGGGTAAGGAGTGAGGAGTGAGGGGTAAGAGAAGGACGTGGAATTCGGAGCAGCAACAAGACAAAGAAGTAGACCAGGAAACTGTTAATGAGGTGGATGAGCAGATTGACCAGATGATACCCGAAGACATTAAGTTGGTCAAAGTAGTAGTTCAGGGCAAAGGAGAGAAAACCCACATACCGACTTTCGGAGAAGGGAATACTGGAAAGGCTTCTGATCTGGCGGCTATCCATGATGTTTTGAAAGTCATCCCAATGGAAGGAAGCGGAGAAGGTATTGGAATAGATGAAGATAGCCAACACGGAGAGAAGAAGGAGCGCTATCCAGGGTTGGACCAATAACCTTGAAAGAAATGAGGCCGGGATTTTTCGAAGAGGGACATTCCGCGCTTGTTGTTCTTTTTTTCTATGGGTCTTGCCCATGACGGTTACTATAGATCACCTGACTGAGAAATGTAAAGCGGCGGATCAGAGAGAATTTAGAAGAGATGGGACCGTCTTATACCCTTATCCTTCCGGTCCGTAGTAGGTGTTCAGGTATTTTAGGATTTCCGCTTCTTCAGCAGGAGTGAGCTGAGCCGGAACCTTCATCCGTGCTATCGTCTCTTTCCAGTCCCGGTGTGAGGGAAAGGTCCTCCAGAATGTTTGTTTGAGCGGGCCATTCAGAATAGGATCTGTCCAGGCATGACATTGCTGGCATTTAAAGAATACCGATGGTGGAAGAGGTACTTGCCCCTTGGCCTGGATCTTTCTTACGAGGGAGGCATTCAACTCGCTCCAAGTAGGATAGGTCGGCACATCCCTGTGAACCCAGTGATCACCCCCATCCGTGGATGCATAAATACCGCTATTGTATGTTCCAAGATAGAGGACTTGAGGATTCTTAGGATCTGCGGCCAGGGCCTTGATCTCGATTTCCGTCTGTGGGATTCCATTGTTGATTTCCTTCCATGAAGCTCCTCCATCCTCACTTTTGAGCATGCCCTTGTTCCTTGTGGCAAGATAGATGACTTGGGGATGAATGGGATCTGTGACAATCCGGTTCACCCAGACCCCAGAAAGCCCTCCACCAATGAGGGTCCAGGTTAACCCGTCATCCAAGCTTTTATACAGCCCGTCGGCAAAAACCGCCCCTGCGTAGACGGCCTTCGTGACAGGGTGGTATGCAAATGTGGTGACCCGAACACCTTCCAAACCGCCCACAAGAGGCATCCATCGGTTTTCATTCTCCGCTCTCCGGTAACCCCTCTTAATCGTGCCGACTAGGAAAATCGTTTTTTTGCCTGTGATGATGAACAGCCTCCGATGGTAGTTGGGATCCAGAATCCACCGATCGTCATTAAAAACAGGTTTCCAGTGCCGGCCCGTATCGGTACTTCTGAAGACCTCTCGAAGAGTAAGGGCATACATGACCGCTGGATCCTCAGGGTCGAAGACGATATCGTAAACGGACGTATCGGTCAGACCGTTGTTCGCATCCGCCCAGATCTCGCCGCCATCCTCGCTCTTGTAGATCCCTCCACCGGCGGCGCCTACAAACAGGATGCGGGGATTCTTCGGGTGGATGGCCAATGCATAGAAGTCGGGAGCCCCAACACCCTTGTTCTTGAGCTGCCAAGTGATTCCACCATCTATGCTTTTGTATACGCCGTAGAAGGTGCTGGACACATAAATCGTCTTCGGATTGTTGGGGTCAATAACGATGTGAGATGCGGCCAGCCCAATTCCCCTATCCGCTTCGACTGCATCGGCAGGCACGAAAAGAAAAAATATACAGTAGCATAGAAACAGGAAGATCGTAAATACACCTAGGCTGCTGGCTAACTTCATTTGGTTTTTCTCTTACAAACATATACCAAGAAGCATTCTCCTCATGCTTTAAAAAAAGACGAAAAATAACCCCTCGCTGCATCGGTATTTATCGCGCAGACAAGGTACATTTTAAGGCGTCTTCAACTTCATTACTTTTACCGGCAGAGAGCGATGGCTTGCGGTGCCATCTCCTAACTCGCCGTCAGCATTGTCGCCCCATGTCCATACACTGCCATCGCTTGTCATCGCGATGCCGTGATACTCCCCCCCTGCAATGTCTATGACGCCGGTCAAGTGCTTCACCGGTGCGGGAAAAATTCGGAAATGGGCAGATCGATAATTGGTGCCGTCTCCCAACTGGCCAAACAAATTACTTCCCCACATCCAGACAGTGCCGTCATTTTTCAAAGCAATGGTATTATACCAACCCGCCTCAATGTCTTTTACATCCTTCAGCACCACCACCTGGACTGGGATGCTTCGGTCTTCAAGGGAACCATCACCCAACTGGCCAAACTCGCTGTATCCCCATGTCCATACGGTACCGTCTATTTTCAAGGCAGCGGAATGGAATTGTCCCCCGGCAACATCTACGACATCCGTCAGTCCAATGACTTGCACCGGGAGCAAACGATCTCCGGTTGTGCCGTCTCCTAACTGTCCTTTACGGTTGAACCCCCATGTCCAGACGGTACCGTCGCTTTTCAAGGCAATGCCATGATCTTGCCCCAGTTCGACATCGACGATGTCCTTCAGTCCCATGACTTGTACCGGGAGAGAACGATCGATCGTTGTGCCGTCTCCTAACTGTCCTTTATGGTTTTGTCCCCAGGCCCAGACGGTACCGTCCGCCTTTAATGCAGCGGCATGATATTGTCCCGCTGCAACATCGACCACACCGGTCAGCCCGTTTACCTGTACCGGGGAAGTGATGGGAGGACCCATACGACCGATTCCGAGTTGACCATAATTATTGTCACCCCAGGCCCAAACGGTACCGTCCGCTTTTAAGACGACTGCGTGGGAATCCGCCCCGGCAACCGCCCGTATCCCTGCCAACCCCTTTACTTGTACAGGCAGAGGGCGATTCATGGCAGCACCGTCTCCTAACTGTCCTTTATGGTTTTGTCCCCAAGTCCAGACGGTACCGTCGGCATGTAAGGCAATACTATAAAACCTTCCTGCATCGATCGCCGGTGTGGCCGCGGTGGACACGGTCGTAGCTTTAATCTCGTTTAAGAATGAACGGGGTGAAGGATCAGCTTTTCCCTTTACACAGGCGGTTTGAAGCAAAAATACAACGAAGAGAATAAAAAAGAGATTCTCTAAAGAATAAACTTTTACCATCTTTGCTTCTCCCAATCTCCTTAGACGTTGTAAAGATTTTCTCATGCAAAAATTATATTACCGAGGCGCAACAATTGCAACCCAAATCTCAAACAGTCGAGTCGGCTTTAGTTGACATAGATACTCTGCGGACGTAGCGCCTGGATGGCCCGACTCGCAAGGATTTTACGGAAGAGTAGCCAGGAATATCTCGGAGTTCTCATCCAGATTACTCCCGCGATGAATGTCCCGATCGGAACCAAAAGCGATTCGGGCACCGGAACGATCGATGGAAGGTGTGTGGTTAAAATCCCGGAGCGTATGTGTGAGCTGGGTTATTGCTTTAGTTGTGGTGTTATAGAGAAAAATCTCCTCGTTCTTCACACCTGGGTCATTGTTTTCTCCGATAAAATCACAGGTGGAGGAAAAAGCAACCTTTGCTCCATCCCCGTTCATCGTGGGATTGTGGAGCAGGCAGTTGGGCGCCTTGACCACAGGAGTCGGTGTCAATTTGGAAACATCCAGGAGAAAAATTGCCGGCTGACTTTCCTCATGGTCACTGTGATCAAGACCAGACATGGAGAGGAAGGCCAGTCGAGTAGCGTCGTCGTTCAAGGCCGGCGGACCATGCTGGTGACTCATCGTTCCTGGGTTGCCTTTCATATGGGTGAGCTGAGTGATGTTTTTCTTAGTCAGGTCATAGATAAAAAACTGGGAGGTGCCGTCTTTGTTTTCTCCTTGAACCAGATCAGCCGTTGAAGAGACCACGGCCTTGGTTCCGTCGCGGCTAATCACCGCAGTGCTATGAACAACTGGAGGCACATTTTCTTTTCCCGACAATGAAGACGGAATATGAGTCAACTGAGTGAACTTGCCTGTTTTCTTTTCAAACAGAAATATTTCGGTCTTTCCCTCGCGGTTTTCTCCAGGGCTAAGATCAGCCGAGGAAAGTAAAACCATCCGCTCTCCATCACCGCTGAGAGATGGCCCGGTGTTGATGGCCGGAGGACGGGTATGGGTAAGCTGCGTCAGGCTTTTTGTTTTGGTGTCGTAGAGAAAAATCTCTGGATTACCATCGGTATTCTGGCCGTGGATGATGTCCAAAGAGGACCGGAAGGCCACCAGGCTGCCATCCTGATTGGTGGTCGGCTGGTTGTTTTCAGGAAAGTCGAATTTCGTGGTTCTTGTGGTATCCGTGATCTGAATGAACCGCTTCGTTTCCGTGTCGTAAAGAAAGACCTCATAGTTCTGATCCTTATTCGAGCCCGGGATGATTTCACAGTCTGAAAGAAACACAACCCTTTTCCCATCCCCGCTGATCGTAGGTTGGAAGTTCTCGCATAAGGTCGTGATCGTGATCTGCTGGATCTCGATTGAGGCCGCCAAGGCAAGGACCGAGAGAAAAAGGAAAGAAAACAGCACCACAAGCAGGAAGGATTTGCACTGGCCTCTCATTATGGCTGCAGATTGCTCTGCCCGAGGGACTGTAGAGAGGGACGGAGTCCCCGCTTTGCCTCTTTGAGCCGCTCGATCAGCTCTTCACGGCGATAAGCGGTGTAGGTCCCTTGGACTACCTCATGCATCCGTGCAAGGGTTTTATCAAGCTCCTCCCTCGCCGTCCTCTCGGCCTCTTCAGCGGTCTCCCATCGGCTGAAGTCAAGATCGGAGATTCGTTTGGTCGCAATGAAGCTTTCCTTGGCACCCCGTAGGGGCCGGTCCGGTTTGTTTACGATCTTTTCAAAGACAACAGGCGGGACTGTCGTCGCCGATGGGAAACGGCCCAGCATATGGGTTTGGGTCTTTACGATCTGGTAGTACTTGCGATAGACAAGGAGGGCATGGTCATAGCTCCCAAGCGGAAGACCTCCTCGTAAATCGAGGTAGTTATTATCCACATAGGGGAAAAGGGCAAGGCCGCTCATTGTGGTTTGGGTAATCCATTCAAAGAAATCTCCCTTGCCGGTCTGCTTGTTGACATAGTCCTTGATTCCGTTAAAGTCCTGGAGCCGCCATCCCTCTTCTCCTGGAAGCTTCCGTTGGAAACTCCAGATGCCGTCGCGCATCACCCCAATGCTCCGACCATGACAACCGATACAGAATTGGTTTTCTTCCCGGATACCCGGGCGCAAGCGTCCGGATTCGGTGTCCTGTTCCAGGTAAGCCACGATATCCCAGCCGGCGTGGGAGTAGATGACCCCGTATGGGTTATCCGGCCCTCCGGCGAGGTGCTCTAGAGTTCTATTGTATTCTGAGGGTGGGTCCGGAAGGCTGGTCGGCTTCCCGACCATAAGGTCCTGGGTGGTGTCTATTACGATCGCCTCATCCGGCACCGATTTGACCATGTACCGGTGGTCCTGGACCCGTTTTGCCTTCCCCGAAATCGGGTCTAGATAATGAATCGCAAGGATAAACTCCGTCCCTAGAGGAAAAAAATATTTTTTGGGCTGCTCATCAGAGGCCTTGCCGACATAGCTTGTACGAGGCTCTGCTCCCTTGACGGCCTTCTCCAGCAGGTCGAGATTCTGCGCATAGACTTCCCGGCTCAGCACTCCTTTCTCATCCAGTCGAAACTTTAATGGGAGCCGAATATAAATTTGCTTCCAGCCCCCCAACGCAGCCGGAAATGAAAATTGCTGCGACTTCCATTTATAAGCCCGCCATCCGTTATTGGCCCACCCTGTCTTGGAATCCACAGTAGCCGGGTTGAAATCCGGGAAATATTTAAGAGATCCTTTCCCCGTTCCCTCCCGAATGGTCTGATAATCCGCCTTGGGATTGTTCAGATCCACGCCGCTGCGCAAGAGCCCCTCTTGAAGATTATCTACATAAATGTAGTCCGAAATCTTTGTGGGGATCGAAGAGGGGGGAACCACGGTATCAAGCCAAGTCGGATCGAAAACATTCAGCCACGGGTTGATATTCTGCGTTGTCTGCGGCCATATCATCTGCCTCACAGAGTCATCCACATATTCAGCAATCGCCGATTGGTGGCAGAAAAGGCAGGTATTGACTTCTTTCGGACGGAAGGTTACCGAAAGAGGAGTGCCGGAGAAATGCATGAGTTCCTGGTTGATAAAACAGTTGGGCTGGACCCGGAAGAGTTCATGCCCCGGCTCCCGGGTTTTTGATAATGCCTTCTCGAACAGATCGCAGTATTCTTCTCCGTGACGCAGCCTCATAATTCCCTCGATCTCTTTAAGCGCCACCGGATCGATTTTACCATCCTTAACCAAGGTCAAGGCCTGAGACCCCGGAACGGCGAAAAGCAGGATCAAGAATACGGTGATCCCCCCAGTTATCTTAATGGCCGCTTTTTTCCTCATTTCCTACACATCCTTTGTTAGACAGATTGGCCCTTGTCAAAACCCTAACATTATCTGCACCAGCCTGTCAAGGAGGCGTACAAGTAGAAAAACGATTTAGGCGATGATGAATCTTAGAACAGAAAACGCAGGCCAACAAGATAGTGGTTACTATCCTGTCCTGCAGGGGATTGCCGAAAGACCGATTGGCCGATATCAGAATCTCTCTTCACCCATCGGACTTCAGCCAGGGTGGGAGTGGTCGCGACTACATTTGGGATAGGAAGCTTTATCTTAACGATCTGGGATTCTTCCAAGGCTTGCTTGGTCATGAGACAAAGCCCTCCCTCGCTGACGTTCTGAGTGCTCCCCGCCGCTTCCTCATGACGGGACTCCTGAAAGGTTAAAGGAACACTCACCTCAAAGGTAACCGTTTGTGAAAGAGGGTAACGTCTATGATGTCTTCTGCCCTCTTCCTCTTTATCCTGTTCCAAATCTATTAGTCCCTATTGTTTGGTTAAATAAAGAAAAAGTTTTAGAGGTGCAATAGGCTTAAATGGCCCACACTATAGAAGACTTAACCATCCTTGTCAATACTAAAAAGTTATTTTTAAAATATCCGCTTGGATGTTTACTTTTTTGTTGACTTTTTTTCACTCTTTGTTAAAATGCAAGGTCCTAGTCTGATTAATTATTACGGTCCGACAAAATATTCGCTTGGTCAAGATTCGATAAACCCCTTCAAATCAATCCAGGAGCTGTTTCTAAAAATGCAAAAGACAGTCATCAACCGCTCATTTGAAACAACCATTAAGCCTTCCACTCCAGGCATCCTCCTATTCGATCAAAAAAATAAATTGGTCTACATAAATCCAAAAGCACAGAGTATTCTTCCCGACTTTACTCAATCCTACCGATCAGAACAAAGTAAAAATCGGGCGATTCCCAATATTGTGCACGAATTTTGCGATCGTTTAAAGAGTCACACTCCGAAAACCGATAATCCTCGGACAAACATTCCCCCTGTTCGGATGGCAACCTATGTATTGCGAGAAGTACCTCTCAAAAACAGGCAAAGAACCAAAATCCGAAAAACAGAGTTCCTCATGGTCATCGTGGAAGAATCATCGCATCTTAGGGAAATGTCCCTCAAGAAATCAAAAAAGTTCAACAACTGATATTTCATCTCTATTTTTTCATAGACGCTACCGATTCCAATGAAGAACTGGATTGACCTCAGAAGCGACACGGTCACCAGACCCTCACGCAAAATGAGGATGGCAATGGCCGATGCCGATGTGGGCGATGATGTCTTCGGTGAAGATCCAACGGTCAACCGTCTTCAGGAACGGGCAGCTGCGCTACTTGGAAAGCAAGCGGCCCTCTTTGTCCCGTCCGGCATCATGGCCAACCAGCTCGCTATTCGTGCTTTAACACAGCCCGGTGATGAAGTCATCATCGAAGCGCAGGCCCATATCTTTCATTACGAAGCGGGCGCGGGAGGAGCCTTGAGCGGCATTCAGTTCTACTGTCTGCCTGGCGTACGCGGCATTCTAGAGCCGACGCAAGTTGCTGAAGCCATTCGAACGGATGAATACTACCTGCCGCCCACTCGGCTTGTCTGTCTTGAGAACACCCATAACCGCGGGGGTGGCACCATTTACCCCATACAAAAGATCCGGGCCATCGCAAAAGTCGCCAGGAGCTATCGCGTCGCTCTTCATCTCGATGGCGCCCGCATCTTCAACGCATCCGTAGCAACAGGGGTCCCTGTTTCCCAATACGCAAAGTTCTTCGACACCGTTTCATTTTGCCTTTCTAAAGGCTTGGGTGCGCCCGTGGGTTCACTCATCTGCACCACGTCCGATCGAATTCCCCTGCTTCGGCGACTGCGTCGGATGTTTGGAGGCGGGATGCGACAGGCTGGCATCATCGCGGCAGCCGGGCTCTATGCCCTAGAGCATAACACCGCGAGGTTGGCGGAAGACCACGCAAATGCAAAACGCTTAGCAGCCGCACTTGCAGAGATGAAAAGAATTGCGATCCAGCCGGATCAAGTTGAGACGAACATCGTGATTTTCGACATCGCCAAATCACGCTACACACCTCTGCAGGCGGTCGAGGCGTTAAAACAGCACGGCTTGCTCGTCGTCTCCTTTGGTAAAAACCTGCTCCGTGCCGTAACCCATCTGGATGTCAATCGAGCACAAATCGATCAAGCAATTAGAATTTTTAATAAGGTGCTTGGTTGACTTCTTTGTCGGGCTCAAGTAAAATTCGATTAACCTAGTTTCAGACATCCGTATGGTTCTCACCTCCCAGCAACACGAAGCGATCGAACATCCAGAGGGTCCGCTTTTGATCATCGCTGGGGCGGGAACCGGCAAGACGCTTGTCATCACCCATCGGATCGCTCACCTGATCGAGTCCAAGCTTGCCCGTTCCGAAGAGATCCTGGCCCTTACCTTCACCGAAAAAGCCGCCAAGGAAATGGAGGAACGCGTGGACATTCTCGTCCCGATGGGGGCCTTCGGCTATCACATCAGCACATTTCATTCCTTCGGCGAGCGTGTGCTCCGCGAGCACGGGCTCGCGCTGGGCCTGACCACGGACTTCCGCGTCTTATCGAAGCCGGAGCAGGTAATATTCTTTTTAGAACACCTCTTCGAGTTTGAGCTAGACTATTATCGCCCTTTGAGCAACCCGACCAAGCATATAGAGGCGATGCTCACGCTCATCTCACGGGCAAAAGACGAGGACGTGAGTCCGGAAGAGTATCGCGCCTATGCCGAGGACCTTTCCAAGCGATCGAAGGCCCAACCGGAGGACAGGGCCTTGGCGGAACTCGCCCGGCAGCAGACCGAGCTGGCCGCAGTGTATCAAACCTACCAAAGGCTTTTAACGAAAGAAGGGATGGTGGATTTTGGAGACCTCGTGGTTCTGCCCTTGAAACTCTTTCGAACGCATCCGTTGATTCTGAATCAATACCAGAATCATTTCCGATTCATCCTGGTAGATGAGTTTCAGGACACAAACTTTTCGCAATTTCAAGTCGTTCGCCTTTTGGCAGAGCGACACCGGAATATTGCGGTCGTCGGTGATGACGATCAAAGCATCTATAAATTTCGCGGAGCGGCGATCAGCAACATCCTGAACTTCATGAAACATTATCCGGGCGCAAAACAGGTGATCCTGACCGAGAATCGCCGCTCTACGCAAGCCATCCTGGATGCGTCTTACCGACTGATACGGAACAACGACCCGGACCGCCTGGAGGTCCGAAACCGGATCGACAAGCGGCTCATTGCCAAACAACCGGGCGAATTGCCGGTGATGCATCTTGCCTACGACACGGTTTCGGCCGAGGCGGATGCGGTTGCAAAGCTGATCGAGGAGAAGGTGGACACCGGAAACTATCGTTTTAATGATTTTGCGATCCTGACACGGGCGAACCACGATGCCGAGCCTTTCATGCGGGCGCTTTCCGTTCGGCGAATCCCCTACTCCTTTACCGGCAACCGGGGACTATATCGTCGGGAAGAAGTACGGACACTGATCTCTTTCATGAAGGTCATCTCGGATCCAACAGACAGTTTGAGCCTGTACCACCTGGCGGGATCCGAGATCTATCAGATCGACATGCAGACACTGACCTGGTGCTCCAATATCGCGGATCGGAAAAACCTGACACTTGAGTATGTCTTCCAACACATCGATGGTTTTCAGGACTTGATGAGCCCGGACTCTCAAGCCTTGCCGGTGCTTGCGAGGCTTCTTCATGACATCCGCCATTTCCGCACCGAATCGAGAAAGCATCCCGCCTCGGTCCTCCTATATCGATTTCTCCAGCAGACCGGCTATCTCACCGATTTGACAAAAGCCGAAACGCTGGAATCCGAGCTGAAAATCAAAAACATCGGCGAGTTTTTTGAAAAGATCCGAAGGATCGAAGCGGTTTTAGAACATCACCAGGTCCGTCAGGCCGTTCAGCATCTCGATGCGCTGATCCAAGCGGGCGACGATCCCGTTGTGGCCGAGATCGAAACCGAACAGGATGCGTCAAGCATACTGACGGTTCATAAGGCCAAGGGCTTGGAGTTCCGCGTCGTCTTTTTGGTCAGCCTCGTGGATCGGAAATTTCCAACGCGGGGGCGGGGAGATCCCATCGAGTTCCCGGATGCGCTGATCAAGGATGAGCTGCCGGCCGGAGATTTTCATCTGCAGGAAGAACGGCGGCTTTTCTACGTCGGCATGACGCGGGCCAAGGAAGAGCTGTATCTCACCAGCGCGAGAGATTACGGCAGCGGCAAGTCCAGACGCACAAGCCTCTTTGTCCTGGAGTCTCTGGGCTTGAAGGAAGAGGAAGTGAAGGTCCGTCGCTCAAGCTCGTTAGAAACCATCCAACGCTCGGCCGGTGCGGGTGCTGATCCGAATCTCGCACCCTACCATCCTACCGAGTCGCCTAATCTCAGCTACTATAAGATTGACGATTATCTGACCTGCCCCTTAAAATATAAGTTCGCCCACCTGATTCGTCCACCGATCCCCCGCCATCCGACCGTGATGTACGGGAGCGCGCTACACGCAGCGGTCCAGGCCTATCTTAAGCAGAAGATGGCCGGCAGAAAAATGCCACTTTCCGACCTTCTTCAAGTGTTCGAGAACGCCTGGGTAAACGACGGCTTTTTAAGCAAGGAACATGAAGAGCGGCGCTTGGCCACAGGCAGGGAAACGCTTCGAAGATTTTTTATAAATGAGGAGACCTCTCGAACCGTCCCGGCTCATATCGAGAAGGGCTTCAAGTTCTTCGTGGACGGGAACAGGATCACCGGCCGCTGGGATCGGATTGACGAGGAAGAGGGAAAGGCCAAGGTTATTGATTACAAATCTTCGAATGTGGTAACCCAAAAGAAGGCAGATGAAGAAGTTAAGAAAAGTCTACAACTTTCGATCTACGCATTGGCTTATCGGGAACAACACGGAAGCCTCCCGGACAGCGTCGAACTCCATTTCTTAGACAGCGGTCTGATCGGCCGGGGGAAGAAGATCGAAAAGGATTTGGAAAAAACCCTCGCTCAGATCCGCGAGGCAGCAGATGGCATCCGCGCCGGTGATTTCACGGCGAAGCCGTCCTATCTAGCCTGCCAGTACTGCGCCTATAACCAGATCTGCCCCTACACCGGCTTCGGCAAGGGAGAAACAGGAGGCGGTTCATCCGAAAGCTGATCCCTCGGCTAAGCTGCTTTCTTCTCGTCTTAGGGCTGCTCACCGCCTGCAACACACACAGCCACTGGGAAGAGATCAAAACAGCCAGGAGAACTTTCGAGGCCCGGCGTCTTGAACCTACGGCGCTATCCGGCTATCGCGATTTCCGCGGTGCAATCCACGTCCATTCTTACCTGTCGCATGATAGCAAGGGAACGCCCGATGAGATCTTACAAGCCGCGAAGATCGCCCGACTCAATTTTCTGATCATGACGGATCACAACAACCCACGGATCTATCAGGAAGGAATGAACGGCTGGTACGGGGATCTGCTGGTCATCCGCGGGGCTGAAATCGGCGTGAGCGGCTCGTATATACTGGCCGTCGGCCATCCGCGGGACTTAGACACGGCTCCGCATACGATGGAGGAGGCTCTCCGGCAAGTGAAGGCCATGGGAGGCTTAGCAATCGTGGCACACCCAAAAAGGTTCAAATCCTGGGACTCTCACGACTATCAGGCGATGGAGACATACGATCTTGCAGACTCGCTTAGAGAAAAGAGATGGCGCTACCCACGCTACCTTTTTGATTTCCTCTACTCGTTTGATTCCTATCCAGAGGAACTTTTTACCTCGGCCATCGAACGGCCGGACTGGAGCCTCGCTAAATGGGATGAAATCATTCGGGACCGCAAGGTTACCGCAATCGGTACAAGCGACGCTCATCAGAGGGTGAAATTCCTTGGACGACAGTTAGACCCTTACTCCATCGTTTTTCGGCTTGTGGACACGCATATTCTTGCTTCACAATTAAATCAAGAAGAGGTCATTTATGCTCTCCGAAGCGGCCATGCCTATGTCTCCCACGACCTCCTTGCGGACCCGACCGGATTTCAGTTCTTTGCAACGTACCAGGCTCACGCCTGGATCATGGGGGACGACATTCCACTTAGAGCAGGCCTACAACTCACCGTCAACAGCCCGCTTCCGGCCCGGATTCGTCTGCTTAAAGATGGCGCAGTGATCCACGAGACCGTGGGTGACACACTCATGTTTCCTATACCAACCGATGGAATCGGCGTTTACCGAACCGAACTATCACTAAAGGTATCGGGTCAGTGGTGGCCATGGATTTTCAGCAATCCGATCTATATCAAGGGCTAGCGTTGAGGGGGCCTGGTGAGTATGTTATACTTCTCGCTCAATGAGTCAAACCAAGAAAAAGCATCTTTTCCCAATCCTCTTAATTATATATCTGTCTTTTTCAGGCTGTGTCACCTACGATGCCGCGCTGAACGCAGACCCGCCAACGAATGGATCCAAGCCGGCACTCTCACATGATTTTGATTATGAACCCGATCAGACACCACCACGGATCGGCGCCTCTAAATCAGAAGGACGATATACGGTTACCGAAGTCGCGTTTCACGCCGATGATCCGGATCCCAAGAACCTGTTGATCCCCACACGACTCTACCTACCGTCTGTTCCCGGCCCTTGGCCCGTTGTGGTAATCCTTCCGATCACTCGCGGGGATTATCCGACAAAAGCATTCGCCGCTTATTTGGCAGACCGCGGAATCGCATCTCTGCTGTTTTTGAGCCGCTCCACTTTTACCGGCACCTCCGAGAAGGATTTTAACACCCTTGCCGTTCAGATCCGTGACTATGTGGTAGAGGTCAGGCAGGCGCTGGACTGGTTAACACAGCAGCCCTCGATTGACACCGCCCGCATAGGCCTCATAGGCATGAGCCTGGGAGCGATCGTGGGAAGTTTGACAACCGGTGTGGATATACGCATTCGATCCGAAGTTTTGCTGCTCGGCGGCGGGGACCTTCCGGGTATGATCTTTTCGACTCGCGAACAGTCCTTTGTGGACATGCGGAAACATCTGATGGAGAAACAACAAGTAAATCTAGAGATCCTCAAGCAGAATGCAGAAAAAACATTGGCTCCCGTAGAACCCTTAAATTATGCGTGCCGTCTGTCCCCGAGCAACATCTTGATGATCAACGCATACTTTGACCAGACAATCCCAAGACTTTACACGTTGGCGCTCTGGGAGAAAATCGGCAAGCCTCAACTGATCTTTATTCCAACCGGACACTATACCGCGGCCCTCTTCCTCTGGTATGCCGAAGCCAAAGCGTATGATCACTTCAAAAAAACGATGGATGTGGAATGAGGTTACCTAAAAGATATCCTCTCGCCAACCTTCCAACCCGAGTCCATGCCCTGGAGCGCTTGGGCAAGAAGTACGGCGTGTCTCTTTGGATAAAGCGTGATGATGAAACCGGTCTTATCACGAGCGGCAACAAGATCCGGAAGCTTGAGTTTTTAGCACAGGATGCGATTGCCCAGGAACGTGATCTCTTGATCACATGGGGAGCAATCCAGTCTAACCATGCCCGGACAACCGCCGCGGTCGCCGCCCAGATCGGCATGGACTGCCTGGTCCTTCTTCGCGGAGAGAAGACGCAGCACTACCAGGGCAACCTCTTATTAGACCGCCTGCTCGGGGCGGACGTGATCTTTGTTGAGCCGGAAGAATACGCACGGATCGATGAGGCTGCGGAGCGATTCGCTCAAAAATTAACCGGCCAGGGAAGGAAGGCTTATCTCATTCCGGAAGGCGGCTCAAACGCCCTTGGATCCCTGGGGTATGTTCGGATGATGCAGGAGTTGGCAGGCCAGATGAAGAAACATAGGCTTGCGTTCGACAGCATCATCTGCGCCGTAGGCTCTGGGGGCACGTATGCGGGCCTTCTGCTCGGCAAAAAGCTGTTTAAACTTAAAACAGAGATCATCGGCTTTAACGTCTGCCAGGACGCGGCCCATTTCAGAAAAAAGATCGTGGGGATTGTCGAGCAGGCGATCGTGAGATATCATCTTCCGGTCCGCATTGAACCGAACGAGATCAAGATCGTTGACGGCTATGTCGGCCGAGGCTATGCCCTCTCTTCTCCAGATGAGCTTGCCACGCTAAGAGAAATTGCACAACTGGAAGGCATCATCTTAGACCCGGTTTATACTGGAAAGACGATGCACGGTCTTTTGGACCAGATCCGCCAAGGCACAAAACAATTTGGCCGGCGCATTCTATTTATTCATACCGGTGGAGTTTTCGGACTTTTTCCGAAGGCGGAGGAACTCAGCGCGGCCGTGACTGGATAAACAAATCGAGACATGAAACCACCGCTTATCATCGCCCACCGTGGGGCATCCGGCGAAGCCCCGGAGAATACCCTGGCCGCTTTTCAGCTGGCGTTAGATCAAGGAGCGGATATGATCGAGCTTGATCTGCATCAAAGCAAAGACGGTTCGCTGGTGATCTGTCATGATTTCAAACTTCATCGCACCGCTCGCTCAAAAAGATCCGTAAAACAACTCACGCTCAAGGAATTAAAAAGACTGGAGGTCGGTAGCTGGTTTCACCCGCGTTTTTCAGGCGAGCCGATCCCGGCCTTGGAAGAGGTTTTGGAACTCACGAAGGACCGCATCCGGCTCAACATTGAGATTAAGCGGGGATCGCCCTTTTATCCTGGTATTGAAGAACGCCTAGTCAAACTACTGGAATCTTTCCACGCGACAGAATCGGTCTTGGTCTCTTCGTTCGATCATCAGGCCCTGGAAACCATCCGGGTCTTAAGCTCTAAAATCTCGATCGGATTATTGGCGGAAAAAGGAAGCATCCAGCAACTGATCCGAAAGGTAGAGGTGCTGTCCGCTTTCTCTTTAAACCTGCCTGTCCGCCTGCTAACGCCCGCTCTTGTCCAGGAAGCCCATCGTCGCAAGCTTCAGGTGTACGCGTATACGATTAATCAGGTTCGCCTGATGAACTATTACCTGATCATGGGCGTGGATGGAATCTTCACCAATTTCCCCGGCCGGCTCGCTCAACTCCTTGAGCGGCAAAAAAAACTTGCGAAGATCGGCTGAGTCATGCTATTCTAATTTACATTGCATGAGGAGGTGACTTTATGGAAACTGCTCCCAACAGTACAGGAATACAAACGCAAGATTTAAAAACCAGAGTCCAGCAAGTGCTCAATACCATCCGTCCGGCACTCCAGATGGACGGCGGCGATTGTGACCTCGTGGATGTCACTGCGGACGGTATCGTGCAGTTAAAGCTTCGCGGGTCTTGCGGCAGCTGTCCTTCTTCCGTAATGACCTTGAAGATGGGCATCGAGAAGAGATTAAAGTCCAGCATCCCTGAGATCAAGAGCCTCGTCACAGTTTAAACCAACGCTGATTGGGTCTTGGAACACCTTGGTCAAGAAAGAATCCCCGGGGCCTATAGGAGAGGTCACTCCTTCCAGAGAATCTGAGTATAAGGAGCGCTCTCGGCTTGTTCAGAAGGCTTTGGTTGATGATGGTCTCTACACAGAGCCCGGTTCTGAAAAAGTCCCGCAAGGGAACGACCTGTGGCGCATCAGCCCGGAGCCCTTTTGGTTAGAACCCGGCGAGGTCAGATATCTCGAGCAATTGGGCCAGCATCTCCTCAAATTCTATCAAGGGATCAATCACCTTTACTTTGAAAGCCTCAAAGACCGCCAGCCAAGGTGGATCAGTGAGTATCTCCACCTGGGCAAGCCGGAGCCGCTGATTGAATACGGCAGAATGAATCGCTTCAAAACATCACTACCGGGTGTCATCCGGCCGGATCTCCTCCCAAGCGAGACCGGAATGGTCGCGACCGAACTCGATTCTGTACCGGGCGGCATTGGAATTACAGGAAGCCTCGGCCAACATTACACACGCCTCGGCTATCAGATCGCCGGTGGTCCGAACGGTATGATCGAAGGCTTTGCGAAAATGGTACAGCATCTAACCGATGAGCCGGTTCAACGGACCGCGATTGTTGTCTCTGAAGAATCACGTTCGTATCGGTCTGAGATGCGCTGGGTTGCGGACCGTCTTACAAGGCATGGCCTCAAAACTTTGCTCCTCGAACCAAAAGAGGTGGTTTTTACCGAAGAGCATCTTTTAGCAGAACATGATAACGAACTTCTCCCGATCGATGTTCTCTACCGATTTTTTGAGTTGTTTGATCTTAAAAACATCCCAAAGGCGGAGCTCATCCTTTATAGCGCCCGAAAAGAGAGAGTTTTGATTACGCCGCCGATCAAGACCTATCTGGAAGAGAAGATGTCCTTCGCATTCCTCCATCATCCGGTCTTGGAACCCTTCTGGCAGCAGGAGTTAGGGGATGAGACATTCCGCTTACTAAAGCAGCTCATCCCACAAACCTGGATCTTGGATTCGAGACCTCTCCCACCCTATGGCCTGATTCCAAACCTGCATCTTGGCACGCGGCCGGTCACAGCTTGGCAAGAGTTGGCCCGAGCCAGTCAAAAAGAGCGTCAGTTTGTCATAAAACCGTCCGGGTTTTCAGAACTGGCCTGGGGAAGTCGGGGCGTCACGGTCGGACATGACCTCTCGCAGGAGGACTGGGCCAAGGCGCTCAACAACGCTCTGGAAAGCTTCGATCAAACACCGTATATACTTCAAGACTACCGCAAGGGTCGGAAATACACTGTGAACTACTACGACCCGATGGCCGATTCCGTAAAAACGATGGAGGGACGCGTGCGTCTTTCACCCTATTATTTTGTGCAAAACGAAAAAGCGGTGTTGGGTGGAGTTCTTGCTACAATCTGTCCGATCGAGAAGAAGCTCATCCATGGAATGGTTGAAGCTGTGATGGCCCCGTGCGGAGTCCGTTCCCATGCTTAAGCTCTATCAACTGACTGGATGCCCTTACTGTGCAATCGTCCGGAGGAAATTGGCCGAGCTTAACCTCCCCTACCAAGAGATCGAGGTAGCGGCCGAACGTTATCTCCGTAAGGAAGTGTTCGAGGTTTCCGGACAGTACTTCGTTCCCGTTCTCGTAGATGGAGATACGGTCTTAGATGACGAGAACGAAATCATCCAACATCTTGAGACACAATATCATCAGCCCAAGGAGAAACCAACCTAATGGAAAAATGGAAAGAGATCTTTCGCAAGAGCTTGGTCAAAACAGAAGATCTGGCCAAACATTTTGACATTGACCCGGAGGTGATTCGCGAAACAGTGGCCAATTATCCGATGCGAATCACCCCTTACTTTCTCAACCTCATCAAAGACAAAGACGACCCGATCGCAAAGCAAGTGATCCCCGATGCCGTTGAGATGCAGGAAACCTCAACCCTCTGCATGGATGACCCGCTCTCAGAAGAGGCGGACAGTCCAGTCCCTAACCTCGTTCACCGATATCCGGACCGCGTTCTCTTGATGGTAACGACTCAGTGCCCGATCTACTGCCGGTTCTGCACTCGTAAACGTCTGATCGGCCAGCCAGGCTACGTGACCAAGCAGACAATACAGCAGGGTATTGATTATATCGCTCAACATCCTGAAGTCCGGGACGTCATCCTATCGGGAGGAGATCCGCTTCTGTTATCGGACGACTACCTGGAATGGATTTTAAAATCGCTCCGTGCGATTCCCCATCTAGAGCTGATTCGAATCGGAAGTCGTGTCCCAGGCTCTTTGCCACAACGCATCACCAAAAAACTCTGTCGAATGCTGAAACGCTATCACCCCCTTTACATGAACCTCCACTTCAACCATCCCGATGAGATTACACCGGAAAGCAAGAAGGCCTGCGAACGGCTCGCAGATGCCGGCATCCCTCTCGGCAGCCAAACCGTCCTACTAAAAGGGGTAAACGATGACCCAGAGACGATGAAAACCCTCATGCAAAAGCTCCTCTCGATTCGTGTGAAGCCCTACTATATCTATCAGGCCGATATCACCAAAGGCACGGATCATTTCCGTACCACCGTGGAGACAGGGATCAACATCATGCAGCATCTGCGCGGCTTCACGAGCGGCATGGCGGTTCCCCATTACGTGATTGATGCCCCGGGTGGTGGAGGAAAGATCGCAGTGCTTCCACCTGATTATATTCTTGCTTTCAATGACAAGGAGGTAGTTCTAAAAAACTACGAGGGCGAGGTCTACCGCTATCCTCAGGTGCCCCAACAAACTACTACGGATCTCTACAAAAACAATGGTCACGAGACAATCACAGAGAATGTGATCTATGCGACAAAGTTTCAAGACCCTCATTAATAATCAAATGACGCAACGGGGGTGAGGCAAGCAGATGCCTTCATGATTTAAGACAAAGATCGCCAACATGGCCCGTTTCTAAAAAACCTTATATTTCAATTTTGGATCGGCAGAACGAGTATAATGCATTGACTTAATAGAACCTGTTAATATATACTATAAGCGATATTTTGTGAGTTGCGGTGCGCCAACTCGGCTAAAGAGGGCTGACGACGTCTGAAACCACCCTATCGGCGTGATACAAAGATGGAACGACTTTTCCCCATCAATTCTTCGCCATCGGATCTTCTTAACACATGTCCGGGAACCAACCAAACGGTCAAACGGCCCCTCCGGGTTGCGTTCGTTCATACCCCAGAACCGCTTTATGCCGATACACAGAATTACGGCGCGCAATTCACACCCGTCTGGGCCTATACACTCGCTTCGCATCTCCCAGACGACAACCGCTACGATCTTCGACTTTACGATACCCGAATCGAGAATCTCTCCAGCATTACCGAGGCCGATGTTTTCCTCTTCACCGGCATCAACCAGGATTACGGCATGATCGTCAGGTCCCATGCCGAGTTGAAGAGACGGTACCCTTCAGGCGTCTTCATCATCGGAGGACCCATCTGCTGGAGCTTCTACACGGCCGGTGATATCGAGCAACTCATGATGTTTGACCACATTGTCATTGGCGATGGGGAGGATCTGATCGCTCCAATTCTTGAGAATATCGCCCTGGGCCGAGACTTCGACAAGATCATCAATAATAAGGAACGTTTTGCTATCGCCGATGCTAAACCCTTCTATCGGCCCTTCCTTGATTCTACCGTCATGCGTTATTACGGTGGGATCCTTGAAGTTTCCCGCGGCTGTCCGTTCCTCTGCGAATTCTGTGACATCCGGATCCTGCCGGACAACAACCGCGCTCACAATAAGTCGCCTGAGCTCATCGTTCAGGAACTGGACCATCTTTACAACCTCGGTGTCCGGCAAATTCTTCTTGCCTGCGACAATTTTATCAGTGAACCGCGTTGGGCCGAAGCCGTTGTAGATAAGATCATTGAATGGTCTGAGAAGAACGGTTCGCACGTAAGTCTCTATACATGGTTGACGATCAATCTGAGCAACTACCCGAATCTGTTACGGAAGATGCGCCGGGCCGGCTTTGATATGCTCTTCATCGGCATCGAAAGTTTCAGTTCAAACTCCCTCCTCGAAACAGCCAAGATTCAAAACACCGCCATTGACCTCACAGCCGCCTGCAGAGAGATCCAGTCATACGGTTTCATTATCGTGGCGGGGCTGATCTTCGGATTCGACTCGGATGGAGACGACTGCTTTGACATCACGATCAAAGGTCTTCAGGAAAGCGGGCTTATATCAGGCGACCCCTCACTTCTTACCGCTCTTCCCGGAACTCCACTTTACCGCCGCATGAAGGAGTCCAACCGACTTCGTCACGTGAGATATGGCCTTGGTGGTTATAAATATCAAACGAACATAAAATATCTGATGCCCCGCGACCAGATCATTATCGGGTACCAGAATTTCGTGAAGGCATACAATGACGGTAAATATCAATATAAACGGCTAAAAAATCTCTTCGACGGATTCGAAACGGGAAACTTCATTCCCCTGAATTCAGAAGGCTATGGTAATTTGAAACGCTTTGCAAAGATGCTGACTCGCAATCCAGCCGCCATTGTACAACTCGGACAACGGTTGATCCGTTTCTTCAGGAGTCCGAAGAATCTCGTTTATGCTTTAAAAGGATTCTTCCTGATGCTCTCTCGCCGGCACCGGATCAAGAATGCTTATTCCTATTTCCAGTTCTGGCTGTTCGCATGGACCAATTCCGTACTAAAATATGCCTGCCTCTCCGACAAAGACTTCGACATCGAATCCGTTGATCCAAACTTCGATATTAAGAACGTGCTCCCCGAGCACTACATCGATAGCGCCGATGAAGCCATCCCCGATGAAAAGATCGCCGCGCAGTTGCGGATAACCACCCAACAATTGCGCAACCTCGTTACAAGCAAAATAACCGGAACCCAATAAATTCTAGCTTTCCCGAAGGACTGTCATGGTCTCCCCTTCAGGGCGTAGAGACGGAGTTGTGCTTAGTCTCCGAAGGTCCCGACTCTCTCAACGCCAGGGCGCGTACGACTTGAGTGATACCCTGATCTATCTGCTCCAAGCGTACAAATACCCTGAAGAGTAAATAAAATATGAGAATCACGCTGAGATAGAGGATAAGGTCCGACCCCCGCGCGATCCCTAGAAAGTGAGCCACCACACTCGTGCTATTCGGGAACAGGATGACGACCGCCGCCCCGATCCATAGGAAAAGCCAGACTAAAAGCGCGATGGTGCCGATCTTACCTTGCCGATACCGGAGGATAATCAAGCCCATTATTAACGCGACCAGGAACAGCAAGACGGCTTGCGCTGCGCTTATCATGGTGTCCTCCCTAACTTGGACAGAAGTAGTTGAAATAGGGTCTTAAGACCTACCCTGAAGCCCTGACCTTTGGACAACGAATATTCCGTATAGATGACCTTGATCGGGACATCGGTAAAATTGAGGTGATGACGCTTAATCTCACCGCAGATCTCTGAGCAAACCCCGTAGGCATTGGTCGTAATGCGGATGCGTTTGGCAGCAAACCGTGAAAACGCCCGCAGCCCCGATTGTGAATCGGTTGTCCTGATTCCGAACAAACCCAAAGTAATAAGATTGGCCAAATGGTTCGCGATCCTTCTTGTCCAAGGCATCCCACCGGTTTCAAGCATTCGGCTCCCAATGGTGACATCCACACGGCCCATCCGAATGGGTTCGACAACCTTGCCGATGTCGTCCGGAGAGTGTTGACCATCAGCATCGCAGGTCACAATTATATCTGCGCCTTGTCGGAGAGCGGCTTCGACGCCTGTTCCCAGCGCCCCACCCACTCCCCTGTTGAGAAGGTGTCGGATTACCAAAGCGCCCTTCGACCGAGCAATCTCCCCTGTTTTATCGGTAGACCCATCGTCTACTACTATGATCTCTTTTCCCATGCCCGGCAAATTCACATCCAGAACATGTTGAATCACATCGCCAATCGTAGATCCTTCGTTGTAAGCTGGAATGACGATAGTCAATTTCATGGGACAGATTCTATTGATCTATGTCTCTCCCCTTGATAATAAAGCCTACCATAGAGACTTCCACTACCACTAGAGACATGGTATATATAACCTTTTTGATGGGCGGTGTCAAACCGAAGAATATGGATGGCTCTTCGCTTTACATTCTTTAGACATCTGATTTATAGTAACCAGCATGGGCAAAGCCAGCCGGGGAAAAGAGCAACCAGCGCCGAAGGTTTCTCCTCTTAAGACCCAAGTCTCACCTTTTACAGACTTGTGGACTCAACCCTGGACCGTTCTCCTCATTCTCTCCCTCCTTTCTATCCTCATCTATTCCAACACCTTCTCCGCTTCCTTCCAGCTTGATGATGTTACAAATATCGTGAATAGCCTTCAAATCAGAAACCTCTCCAACCTCCCATTGTCAGAAAGCCGCTATGTGGGTTATTTGTCCTTTGCCCTGAATTACCACTTTGGCCGACAGAATGTCTTTGGATATCATCTGGTAAATTTACTCATTCATATCGCAAACGGATTCCTGGTCTACTGCTTTGTTTTGCTGCTGTTCCGAATTCCGCCACCTCCCCTTACACCTCACGCCTTACCTCTCACGCCTCACCCCTCACGTCTCCCGTACGACTCCGGGATCGCTCTCGCGACATCCCTTCTCTTCGTGGCTCATCCTATCCAGACCCAGGCCGTGACCTACATTGTTCAGCGGATTACTTCCCTGGCTACCTTGTTTTATCTCTTGGCCGTGCTCTTATACATAAAATGGCGGTTGACTGAACCCGAGAGCAGGCGTCAGTCTCTTTGGTATGCCGGTGCCTTGCTATCCACGATACTGGCTATGAAGACCAAGGAGATCAGCTTTACCCTGCCCTTTATGCTCATTCTGGTAGAAGCTATCTTCTTTGGGTCTCCCACCCGCAAGCAATGGATAGCTCTGATCCCATTCCTGCTTATGCTACCGATCATTCCGCTCTCCCATTCAGGGAGAATCGGTGAGGTAGAAGCCGGATTCGCAAAAGGAACAACCGAGATCAGCCGATTGGATTATCTCTTCACCCAATTTCGTGTGATGCTGACATACGTGAGGCTGTTAGTCCTGCCGATCTACCAGAATGTGGACTATGACTATCCGATCGCACATTCTCTATTGGAGCCGACGGTTCTCTTCTCATTTCTGTTCCTGCTCCTTCTTTTTACTTTTTCCCTTTACCTTCTCTTTGTCTGGCCCCGCACCCCTTACGCTTTCCGCTTTACGCCTCCCGCAACTCGCCTTGTGGCCTTCGGTATTTTATGGTTTTTCCTGACCCTGTCCGTTGAGTCTTCAATCATTCCTATTTGGGATGTGATCTTTGAGCACCGGCTCTATCTTCCTAGTGTGGGGTTTTTTCTGACAGGCAGTGTGCTGATCTCAGCCCTCTTGGAACGACGGCGGGGAATGGCAGCTATTTCGATCGGTGTGCTGGTGATCATTTTATCGGTTGCGACTTATCAGCGGAACCTGATCTGGAAAGATGAATTTACTCTCTGGAACGATGTGGTCCAGAAAAGCCCCAATAAGACAAGAGGACACATCAGTCTGGGAATCGTCTATCGAAATCAGGGGCGTCTAGGAGAAGCCCTGCGGGAATTGGAGGCCGCTATAATCCTGGACCCAGAAAATGCAGCGGCGCACATCAATTTGGGAAATGTCTATTCAGATCTTGGGCGCGTGGACGATGCAATTCAGGAATATAAAACCGCTTCAACACTCAGGCCAGATTATGTTGACCCCCATTACGACCTAGGAATCGTCTATCAAAATCTGGGACGTTTTGACGAGGCAATTCGGGAGTATCAAGCAGCAATAAGACTGGACCCAGGTCTTCCCCGTCCCCACAACAACCTGGGAAGAGTCTATTTTGAAAAAGGGAAACTGCCAGATGCACTTGAAGAATTTGAAAAGGCGGTCAAGATCGCACCTGATTTCTTCTCCGCCCACATCAATCTGGGTATTATCTACCAAAAACTGGGGCAGCTTGATGAGGCATTCCAGGAATATAAAACCGCCCTGATACTCAATCCCAATTTTGGGGAAGCCCATTTCAACCTGGGAAATCTTTATAAAGATCTAGGTCGCCAGGAAGAAGCCATTGGGGAATTCCAAGCTGCACTGAAACTAGAACCTGATCTTGTCGACGCCCACTACAACCTTGGGTTAATCTATCAAGGCACGGGACAAATTCAAAAAGCAATCTACGAATTCGATCAGGCGCTGCAGATCAATCCCAATTATGATCCCGCCCAGCAAGCCTTAAAATCCCTACATCAATAGCAGCTTCTCTTTATTCTTTCTCTGATCCTGTCCGCATTGATCAAAGCTAGTTTTCTACGGTTCAATTCACAAAACTGTCTTGTCTCCTTTAGACTCCGACAGAGACTGCGGTAAGGTTATAAAAAGATAGACCTGCATCATGAGAGCCCCCATGGAGTCGATTCCAACATCGAGGAAGCTTGGTGTCCGGGAGGGAACAAAGACCTGATGGTATTCATCCAGCAATGCATACGAAATCGAAAGCACCAACGCCCAGAGAGCCCATCTAAAAGACCAGTTTCCTCTCCCCTGTTGAAAGGCCCTGAACCAGAGATAGCTGAGAATTGCATATTCGGTTACGTGGGCCAATTTCCGCATCCATTGGTGCACCAAGAGCATGGCGTGCGGTGTAATACGTGGGAAGAAAAAGCGAAGGGTGGATTCAAAATAATGAAAGGTGTTGGAAGAAGCACCGATGTCGGTAGAGAATAGGAAAATTAGCCCCATCCACGTTATGGCAAAGACGTAGGGAGTCATCGCAACCCGTCTGTTGAGGCGTGAAACCATACTAAAGCTTTCTTTTTTCGGTTCCATCTGTTCTATAAGAATACTTTGAGTTCATTCAAAAATCAATAATCAGACTTTGAATAGCCAAAAAGAATTGAGAGTGTCCTGTTTCAAAATCAGAATTATTGATGCACAATAAAACTATTGACACCTAATAAAGTTCATTGTATGATGGCACCGTTCTTTCATTATCGCTAGGGGAGTCTCGTGAAACGGGACTGAGAGTTCCGATCGAATCAAAAATCGGACCAAACCCTTTGAACCTGACCTGGATCATGCCAGCGAAGGGAAGCGCATCCAAATTGGAATCCTTGGAAACCGCACCCCTTTCTGGTGCGGTTTTTTAGTTTGGAGGCAAGAGCCTTTAGAGAAAGGACGTGGAATCATGGCTACTCAGACCAACGGAACAAAGGAAGAGAAATTGACCACCCAACCTTTCCCCGCATCAAGGAAGGTACACGTTGCTGGAAGACAACCGAGCGTTCGTGTTGCGATGAGGGAGATCCGGCTTACACCAACCCGCATTATGGCGGACGGATCAGTTCAAGAAAATCCTCCGGTAGTCGTCTACGACACGTCCGGTCCCTATACGGACTCCCATATTAAGATTGACATCCGCAAAGGTCTCAAGCCTTCCCGGCTTTCATGGATTCTGGAGCAAGGCGATATAGACAAGCTACCCAACATTTCATCCGAATACGGCGTCCTCCGTGCTTTGGACCCAAAGCTGAACGATCTCCGGTTTCAGCATATACGAAAGCCCCTGCGTGCAAAGCGCGGCATGAACGTAACCCAAATGCATTATGCCCGTAAAGGGATGATTACACCGGAGATGGAATACATCGCCATACGCGAAAACCAGACGCTCGCGCTGGCCAAGGAGTCCAACCGATCCAAGCTTATCCCGGAGGGACCCGCTGGGAAGGGAGCCGCACAACATCCGGGAAATTCATGGGGGGCCCGAATCCCATCCGAGATTACGCCGGAATTCGTCCGTGACGAAGTCGCAAGGGGAAGGGCCATTATTCCTGCGAACATCAACCATCCCGAAAGCGAGCCGATGATCATCGGCCGAAATTTTCTGGTAAAGATCAACGCGAATATCGGCAATTCTGCTGTCGCCTCCTCGATCGAGGAGGAGGTGGAAAAGATGATCTGGGCCATACGTTGGGGTGCCGACACCGTGATGGACCTCTCCACGGGTAAGAACATCCACGAGACGCGGGAATGGATCATCCGCAACTCGCCGGTACCCATCGGCACCGTGCCGATCTATCAGGCGCTTGAAAAGGTCGGCGGCAAAGCGGAAGATCTGACATGGGAAATTTTCCGCGACACGCTGATTGAGCAGGCCGAGCAGGGCGTGGATTACTTTACGATCCACGCCGGCGTGCTGTTGCGCTATGTCCCGCTCACCGCCAAGCGCTTAACCGGAATCGTATCGCGCGGCGGCTCGATCCTGGCAAAATGGTGTCTTGCGCATCATCAAGAGAACTTCCTCTACACGCATTTTGAAGAAATCTGCGAGATTATGAAAGCCTACGACGTCTCGTTCAGCCTGGGCGACGGACTACGGCCCGGTTCCATCGCCGATGCGAACGATGAGGCACAGTTTGGAGAGCTTGAGACGCTGGGCGAGCTGACACAGATCGCCTGGAAGCATGATGTACAGACGATGATCGAAGGGCCGGGCCACGTCCCCATGCACATGATCCAAGTGAACATGGAGAAGCAGCTTAAGGAATGCCGCGAGGCTCCGTTTTATACCTTGGGCCCCTTGACCACCGATATCGCCCCCGGCTATGACCACATCACCTCCGCCATCGGCGCCGCGATGATCGGCTGGTTCGGCTGCGCGATGCTTTGTTACGTGACACCGAAAGAACACCTGGGTCTGCCGACCAGGGAAGACGTCAAACAAGGGGTCATCGCCTACAAGATCGCGGCCCATGCGGCAGATCTTGCCAAGGGACATCCGGGCGCGCAGGCACGCGATAACGCGCTATCAGCTGCCCGTTTTGAATTTCGGTGGGAAGATCAGTTCAATCTCTCCCTGGACCCAGAAACCGCAAAAGAGTTTCACGACGAAACCCTGCCGGCAGAGGGCGCGAAGGTCGCGCACTTCTGTTCGATGTGCGGTCCGCATTTCTGCTCGATGAAGATCACGGAGGACGTCCGCGAATACGCCAAGCAGAAGGAGATCGATGAGCGGTCGGCGCTTGAGATCGGAATGAAGGAAAAGGCCCAGGAGTTTAAAAAAGCCGGATTACAGATTTATCAATGACGGATTTGTTTCGGAGATTCTCATGAAAGAACGAAATATCGCTCCGCTTCGTGAGCGGGATATCACGAAAAGCATCGCGCGTGAATTCTATCAGGAGTTTGACAAGATCATCGAGAGTGACGTGATCATCATCGGGGCAGGGCCGGCGGGTCTGGTCTGCGCACGCGATCTCGCAAACAGCGGCCATAAGGTTCTCCTGATCGAGCAGATGGCACACCTCGGCGGCGGCTTCTGGTCCGGCGGTTATCTCATGACCAAAGCCGCGATCGCCTCTCCGGCCCATGAGATGCTTTTAAAACTCAATGTCCCCTGCAAAGAAACCGGCAAAGGTCTCTACATCGTAGATGCTGCCCATGCCTGTGCCAAGTTGATCGGTGCAGCGTTGGAAGCCGGAGCCAAGCTGTTGAACCTCACCAAAGTGGTTGATCTAATTGTGCGTGAAAAGAACCGAGTCGAGGGTGTCGTAGTCAACTGGGCACCCGTGGAGGCGATGGGGCACGACATCGCGCATGTGGACCCGATCGCACTGGAGTCTAAGATTGTCGTAGATGCCACCGGGCATGACGCCGTGACGCTCCAGATGCTGGCCAAACGAAATCTCTATAAGCCGGTTCCTGGAAACGGCGCGATGTGGGTCGAGCGGTCCGAGGTCTTGGTCATCGAGAACACCGGCGAGGTGTATCCCAATCTGTTCGTAATCGGTCTTGCCGTAGCGGCGGTGTACGGAACCCCCCGCATGGGTCCCGCCTTCGGCGCCATGCTTCTCTCCGGCCGCAAGGGAGCGGAGATGATTAAGAAGAAACTAGCTAAAAAATAAACAATGTACTTCAACAATATGGGTTTCGGAAGTACCGAATTTAACTTGAGCCCGCAGGAACTCAAGACAAAAATAGATGGAGGAGAAAAAATCCTCCTGGTAGATGTACGCGATTCGGCCGAGTTCGCGTTTAACCGAATTCAAGGGGCAATTCATATCCCGCTCTATGATCTGGCCAGCCGATACAAAGAACTCGACCCAGAGGCCGATATCGTCACCTATTGTCACCTGGGCGTGCGTAGCCTAAAAGCGGCCCAGATTTTAAAAAGCCTGGACTTCTCGAACGTCAAACATCTCTCCGGCGGCATTGACGCCTGGTCTACACAGATAGACGCCTCTGTTCCAAGATACCGCTAGTATCTATAAATTAGGTGTCTTTGGTTTTCTTCTTAAAACCTTTTTCTTAAAACCTATTGACAGATACATCCCGGGTATAGTATAAATGAATTAGCACTCTCATGTGTAGAGTGCTAAAAACCCCAAAATAAGAAAAAAAAGGAGAAAACTTATGTTAACAGTCAGAAACGGAAGAGGACTGGGCGTTTGGGAACCGTTCAAAGATCTTCGAAGGATACAGAACGAGATGGATCAATTGTTTACATTGTCCTGGCCGAAGGCTCAGCGCGATTTGACAGATGGTGATGCCGCATGGAGACCGTCACTTGAGGTGTATGAAGAACCTGACAAGATCGTTGTAAAAGCGGAGATTCCCGGTATCAAGAAAGAAGATTTCGCTATTTCTTTGATGGACGATATCCTGATAATCAAGGGCGAGCGCAAATTTGAACATGAAGAAAAAAAAGAGAACTACCTCCTGTTCGAAAGGAGTTACGGCAGTTTCCACCGGACGCTTCAACTTCCAAAGCCGGTAAAGGCAGATGCGGTCAAGGCGGAATACAAAGACGGCATCCTTGAAATCCAGCTTCCAAAGGCTGAGGAATCGAAAACCAGAGAAGTTAAGGTAACGGTGAAGTAGAACAACTTCTTCCAATAAAGCGGAGCTCTCTTAAAAAGAGAGTTCCGCTTTTTATTTGCTAAAAAACCTACATTCGAATCAGCCATTCCCAACCCACATGTTTAGCCCGCCCATATTTTAATAATCCAAAAGTTTCATTGCAATTTCCGACGACCGCATGCTAAGATGATTCCCCCATGAGCGACACATCGACTAACAGACTCTCTCAAGAACGAAGTTCTTATCTAAGAAGCGCCGCGCATCAGCCGATTCATTGGTATCCTTGGTCGGAGGAGGCGTTTCAGAAAGCCAAAGAGCTAAATCGGCCCATCCTCCTCGACATCGGCGCGGTCTGGTGCCACTGGTGCCATGTGATGGACGGAGAAAGCTATGAGGACCCGGAAGTTGCACAGATCATCAATGAGCATTTCATCGCGATTAAGGTGGATCGGGACGAGCGCCCTGACCTTGACAGCCGATACCAGATGGCAGTCAGTGCGATCACCGGACAGGGAGGCTGGCCGCTTACCGCTTTTCTTGCGTCGGATGGTCGAGCATTCTTCGGCGGAACCTATTTCCCACCAGATAACAAATACGGCCGGCCGGGTTTCAAGTCCGTCTTAACCCAGGTCAAAGATTACTACCATGAGAATCAGAACAAGGTCCAGGCCAGTGCAGAAGGACTCCATCGGGAACTCGCTCGCCATGCTGTAGAGACAAAACCGGGCATTCTCTCCAGTGACCTGATCACCGAAGCAATCGAGCAGATCAGTAAAAACTTTGACTTCTTAAACGGCGGCTTTGGCACCGCTCCCAAGTTCCCGCACCCCGGAGCGTTGGAACTGCTCCTCCGAGAGGCTTTCTATACCGGGAAACAGGATCTCGTTGAGATCGCAGTAAGAACATTGGAAAAGATGGGCAAGGGTGGGGTCTATGATCAGATTGGCGGCGGTTTTCACCGTTATTCTACGGATGAACGCTGGATCGTCCCGCATTTTGAGAAGATGGCCTATGACAACTCAGAGCTGCTAAAGAACTACCTGCATTGCTACCAGGCAACTGGCAAGGGCTTCTTTAAAGAGATCGCACTCGGGATTATCGAGTATGTTCGAACCGTGCTGTCGAATCCCAAAGATGGCGGCTTCTATGCCAGCCAGGATGCAGACATCAGCATGCATGACGACGGTGACTACTTCACCTGGACGGTTGAGGAGGGTGAGGCGTCGCTTTCTCCAAATGAATTCAAGGTGCTGCAACTCTATTATAACATCGGGCCTCAAGGCGAGATGCACATCAACACGGCTAAGAATGTTCTGTTCGTAGACATGGAACCGGATGCGATCGCGATAAAACTGAACTTGCCGGAGCCCAAGGTTTTCGATCTGATCAAGACCGGAAAACAGCATCTTCTAGAAGCCCGGATGAATCGGCCGACTCCTTTTGTGGACAAGGCGGTCTATCTCAACTGGAACGGGATGATGATTGCCGCTTTTCTGGAGGCCTACAAGGTTCTAGGGTTGGACACTTGTAAAGAGCTTGCGCTCAAAACCCTGGAGTTGCTCATCGCACGGGCTTATCGTCCAGACCAGGGATTCGCCCACAGCCTGTTAGACGGAGAGCCAAGGCATTTTGGCCTGCTGGATGATCAGGTCCAGATGGGAGTGGCGTTGCTTGAAGCGTATGAAGTCACAGGAGAGGGAAAATATCTGGAAAAGGCCGAGGCGGTTGTAAAACTCCTGTTGGAGAAATTCTGGGACAATCAAGACAGAGGATTCTTCGATCGGGCCAAGGACAATGTTCAAGCCATTCCAGGAGTTGCCCATCCCCAGAAACCGATACAGGATGCACCGACTTCATCCGCAAATGGGGTGGCCGTGATGCTGTTAAACCGGTTGGCTTATCTCACCTCAAACCCTCTCTATCGAGAACGGGCCGAGGAGACCTTAAAAGCTTTTATTGAAACCTGTCGGGACTGGGGATTGTTTGCAGCAACATTCTTTCAGGCGTTGAGTGATCACCTCCGGCATCCCGCACAGGTTGTGGTTGTCGGAAACCGGAATGATTCTGCAACGCAAGGTCTTCTCTCAACCGCCTTAAAGATTTATCGCCCCGGGAAAATCGTGCGACTGCTAGACCCGCAAAATCGATCTCAGAGTCCGCTACCGCCAGCCTTAGAAGGAATGGTCCAAACCGACACAAGCGCCGGGCCCATTGCCTATTGCTGTGTAGAGACCTTATGCGCTCCTCCGACAAAAACTGTGGATGAGTTGATCCAAACACTGACTACGTTTGGCATCAGAAATCACTAAAAATTCGATGCGGTCCCGCTGGTTTGATTCGTCGGTTTGAGTCCTTTAAAGATCCGCCATGTCTTCAGCAATTCTATCGCCTTTTGGAGTTGCGGGTCTTCCTCATCTTTATCTTTGCCTTCTTCTACGGGTCCCAAAGATGTCCCTTGCTCTTTAATCGGCGCCTTACTTTTCACATCGCTGGGCGGTGGTTGCTCTTTTCCTTCGTTTTTCAGATGTCGATCCAGATCCTTCTCCCGGAGGGGAGGAGGAATGGGGGTCAAGCCTTTTGCCTCTTTAATCAAGGGCGGCTTCACGACAATATCTGGAGTAATTCCGGTATTCTGAATCGATCTCCCTTTTGGGGTGTAGTATTTTGCTGTGGTCAAGCGAAGCCCGGAACCATCACTCAACGGGAGGATCGTCTGCACCGAGCCTTTTCCAAAAGTCGTGGTTCCAAGAACAACGGCTCGTCCCCAGTCTTGAAGCGCGCCGGAAACAATTTCAGAAGCGCTTGCGCTTCCTTCATTGACAAGAACAAACATCGGTTCGTTGAGCCAAAGGTCCTTGCCGTTTGACACATACTCATCCTTTTTCCCATCGCGACCCTTGATATACACGATCAACTTGCCGGGCTCTACAAATTCTTCCGCAACTTCCACGGCACTGGTCAACAACCCTCCCGGATTGTTGCGCAAATCGAGGATCAATGACTGAACCTTCTGTTCCCGCAGCTTACGCAGGGCCTTGATAAGATCTTTGTCTGTCTGCTCCTGAAACTGGGTGATGCGTACATAACCAATGTTTTCTTCCAGCACCTTGCTGCGAACACTTTCAATCTTGATGATGTCGCGGACGAGCGTAAAGGCCAGCAGATCCGGTGTTCCTTCTCGTTGAATTGTTAAGGTCACTTTCGTTCCCCTGGGTCCACGCATTTTCTGAACTGCTTCCATCAAGGTCATATCCTTCGTTGATTCGCTGTCCACATCGACAATAAAGTCTCCTGCCTTGATTCCAGCCCTAGACGCGGGGGTATCCTCGATCGGGGCCACAACAGCCAGGCGGTTGTCTTTAATCCCAATTTGAATGCCGAGACCACCGAACTCTCCTTTGGTATCAACCTGCATTTCCTTGTATACATCGGGAGGCATGAAAGCGGAATGCGCATCCAGAGTATTTAGCATGCCTCTGATCGCTCCGTAGATGAGATCCTTCGGTTTTAGCTCTTCAACGTAATTTTTCTGAACAACCGATAGAACCTCAGTAAAAACCTTTAGATCCTCATAAGACTCGTTCTCGGCGAGAACCTTCGTCTCCAACCCACGACCCATGAGAAATCCCAAGGTCATCGTTAGAACGACAACCATCACGAGTATTAAACCGCGCTTCGCTTTCATTCGATTTCCTCCATTATCGAGTACTTCTATGGAACGGGACAGGTCTCCATAGAATTCTATTTATGTCTTTGTAGCCATTGGACTGGGTCCTCAGGTTCGCTTCCATGTCGAATTTCAAAATAGAGGCTGCTCTCACCAGTGAAGCCTGTGTCCCCCACTAAACCGATCACTTGATCTTTACGGACCTTCTCTCCAACACCAACCAAGAGTTTCTCTGCATGTGCGTAGAGCGAATAGTAGTTTTCGCCATGGTCCAGTATCATCAGCAGACCGTAGCCTTTAAACCAGTCCGCGTAGACTGCAGTTCCATCGTAGATCGCTCGAATTTTATCCCCTTCCTCAGACCGGATTTCAATTCCTTTGCGAAAAATATAGGCATTAAACCGTGGGTGCTTTTGTTTTCCAAAAGATGCGATGATCTCTCCTGCATTTGGCCAAGGAAGCTTGCCTTTCTCGCGCACAAATCCCTTCAAGGGCTGACTCGCCTTCCGTTGACGCTCCAGATCCTGAATCAAGGATCGGAGATGACCCGCGGCATCCTCCAATTCCACGACCATTTTCTCATAAGTTGCTTTTTCTCCTTTAACGCTTGCAAGGAGCGCCGTCTTGCTGCGTCGGTCAAACTCGATCTCTTTGAGTTTTTGTGCGAGCTTTTCCTTGTCTTGAAGCAGCCCTTCTCTCGCCTGTCTGATCTCGAGCTCTTTTTCTGCAAGCCTGCGATAGGCTGCACTATAATCTTCCAGGATCATGCCTTCCTTTCTTGAAATCCAGACAAGCGTTTGATAACGTCTGAACAGGTCGGATGGGTCCTTCGCCAAAAAAAGCAGCCTCAGAGGCTCTTCCTGTCTTTCCTTATGCATCAGCCGGAGACGGTCTCTCAAAGCAGCCTTCTTCATGTCAATTTCTTCCTGACGTTGCGCCAACTCTTCTTTGAGCCGACCCAGTTGATAGTCCCGCTGCTTTAAATTTAGATCCACCAATAGTAGCTCCTGTCTCTTGATCCTCAAGCGGTCATCGATTTCATCCAAACTGGAGAGAACCGAATTTACTTTCCTTTCAGCTTCCCGGCGCCTTCGCTGTTTCTCTTCGATTGTCCTCTGAAGTTTCTTTAGATCCTGCCTTTCTTGCTGTATCTTCTCTGTCAACGGTTCCGTAGATCCCGCATGAGCCAGGATCTCAGAACTTAAGAATACCACAATCCAAAGAATTGTCGCGGCATAAACCCTCACCGCCCATCAAACCTCTACCGACTTTCCAACCGATAGCCCGCTGCCCACCATGCCCAGGACCATGCCTACCACTAGGAACCAAAATAGTACACTCAACGGAAAAAACGAAAGATTCAATCTTGCCAAGAGATAACCGCCCGCCGTTTCAATATGTGCATATACCAGCTGAAATAAGAGCGATAACAGCAAAAGCGCCAATCCGGCACCAAACATACCCATCATAGCTCCTTCCAGTAGGAAAGGCAAGCGGATGAAATTTGCAGTTGCCCCAACCAGTTTCAGCACTTCAATCTCCTCACGTCTGAGCTGTATGACCATACGAATGGTGGTACCGGTCAAGGTCACAACGGCCAGCAGAAGCACGCCACCGATTCCGCCTCCCGCGATCTCAAGCAGACTCAGGAAAGCGTTGAGATCGGCAGCCCATTCTTTACTGTATTGAATCTCATGTATCCCTTTCATTCCCTTGAGATGCTCAATAATCTGGGTCACTGCTTCAACCGATTGATGATCTGAATCGAACATCACTTCGAAGGAAGCTGGTAAGAGATCTTCACCCAGACCCTTGAAAAGGCTGCTGTCTCCTCCGACGTCCTTTCTTAGCTCGTCCAATGCCTCGTCTCTGGATATGTATACAATTTTTATAATACCGGCCTCCCGTCCTATCTTG
>Ga0335085_10002447_pt1 | contig 34629 bp, 25 predicted proteins | sample Lox_Sample_45_FD_206712 | JGI IMG/M metagenome (GOLD analysis project Ga0335085, IMG submission 206712) | Soil microbial communities from Loxahatchee National Wildlife Refuge, Florida, United States - Lox_Sample_4.5 | ecosystem: Environmental > Terrestrial > Soil > Wetlands | place: USA... | reverse complement strand
TTCATCATCGACGGGGCGGAGACGACGGACGTCCGCTACGGGGACTCTGGCAAGGCGCTCATCACGGACTTCGTCGAGGAGGTCCAGATCAAGTCGAGCGGCTACGCGGCCGAGTACGGCGGTGCGACCGGCGGCGTGATCAACGCGATCACGAAGTCGGGGACCAACACGTTCCGGGGCGACGTGGGCACCTACTTCTCTTCCGACGGGCTCGGCTTCACCTGCGGCGGCACCGGGGTCGGGACCTTTGGCGAAGGCGCCTACTGTGACGGCCGCCAGAGCCTGCGCCAGAACCCGAACGACAACTCGATCGCCGAGTACGTCACCTACCCCAAGGACAGCTGGACGCGCTGGGACCCCGGCTTCGACCTCGCCGGCCCCATCGTCAAGGACAAGCTGTGGTTCTTCGCCGGCTACCAGCCGCGGCTCTCGACCGAGAAGCGGACCTGGACCGCGCTCTCGGACGGCGTCACGCGCACGGACGAGCAGAAGATCAGCCAGCAGTTCCTCAGCCTGAACGTCACCGGTCAGCCGAGCCCGACCACGCGCTTCCGCCTCGCCTACAACAACTCCCACTACAAGCGCGAGGGTCTGCTGCCGACGCTGGACGGCACCACGGACCCCCAGGCGAACCTGGCCGTGACGCGCATCAGCCCGAACTGGACCACCTCGGCCAACGTCGACTGGACGCCGTCGAACAAGATCTACATGAGCCTCCGGGGCTCCTACTTCACCTACGACGACAAGGACGAGGGGGTCTACGACAAGGACCGCTACGTATTCCTCAGCTCGAACATCGGGATGGCGGGGGTGCCGGTCGACCTGCAGCGGCCCTCCGGGACGCAGAACCAGACCTCCATCTTCTCGAACACGAAGGACAAGTACACGCGGGTCCAGGGTGCCTACGACACGACGTTCTTCTTCAGCGGCGGCGGCGAGCACCAGGTCAAGGCGGGGGTGCTGTTCGACCAGCGCAAGAACGACGCGCTCTACGGCGAGACCGCCAACCGGATCGAATTCCAGTGGAACAAGACGGTGGGCGGCCAGCGCGGCCTCTACGGCTACTACCAGGTCCGCAGCAACCGCACGATCCCGGAGCGCGGCTACCTCGAGGTGGGCACCGTGTCCACGAACAGCTGGCAGATGTTCATCCAGGACTCGTGGACGATCCACCGCAACTTCACGCTCAACTATGGCCTTCGCACCGAGAACGAGGTGTCTCCCTCCTACGCCGACCCCACCTACGGGTTCGCGTCGGACGCGATCAAGTTCGGCTTCGGGGACAAGCTCGCCCCGCGCGTCGGCTTCGCCTGGGACCTGAAGGGCGACGGCCGCTGGAAGGTCTACGGGAGCTGGGGGATCTTCTACGACATCCTGAAGCTAGACCTGGCCCGCGGCTCGTTCGGCGGGGCCAAGTGGGTCGAGTACTACTTCGCCCTCGACACGCCCGACTGGCCGAGCCTCGTCGACCTGCCTGGCTGTCCGCCGGCCTGCCCCGGCAAGCAGCTCCTCTTCCGCGACTACCGCTACCCGTCGAACGACGCGATCCAGCAGGGCATCAAGCCGATGAAGCTGCAGGAGGCGGTAGTCGGGGCCGACCACGAGCTGACATCGACTCTCTCCGTCGGTGTCCGCTACGTGCACAAGCAGGTCGACCGGGCGATCGAGGACATCGGGAACCTGGACGCCGAGGGCAACGAGACCTACGTCATCGGCAACCCCGGCTTCGGGCCGAACGCGGTGTACGTCACGCCCGACGAGCACCGCAGCATCACTCTGCCCAAGGCCAAGCGCGACTACGACTCGGTCGAGCTGACCCTGAACCGGCGCATGGCGGACCACTGGTCGGCGCGGGCCAGCTACATGTGGAGCCGGCTGTTCGGGAACTACGCGGGCCTCTCGGAGTCGGACGAGAACGGCCGCATCAGCCCGAACACCGGCCGCAACTTCGACTACCCGCTGATGAGCTTCGACGAGAACGCGCAGCCGGTCTTCGGCGATCTTGCCACCGACCGCACCCACCAGATCAAGCTGCAGATGATCTACGACGCGCCGTTCGGCGTGGCGATCGGCGGCAACTGGTTCCTTGCGAGCGGCATCCCGATCACCCGCGAGGCGGCCTTCATCCCGGGCAGCGACTACCCGATCTTCTACGAGGGTCGCAACAGCGACGGCCGCACGCCGTTCTTCAACCAGCTCGACCTCTTCGCGCAGTACGAGCTGAAGCTCGGCGGCCGCAAGCGCCTGAGCTTCAACGCCAACCTGATCAACGTATTCGGGACCAACACGGTGACCAACAAGTACCCGACCCAACTGCAGTCCGGCACCTCGATCGACATCACCGAGGACCAGTTCTTCCACGGCATCAACACCCAGCAGCTCATCGCGGAGCAGGGGCTCCCGACGGATCCGCGGTTCCTGCAGGCGGTCGGCTTCCAGGAGCCGCGCCAGCTGCGCCTCGGCGTCCGGTTCAGCTTCTGACGCTCCGGGGGGTGCGCTCACGCACCCCCCGGGTCTGACTGCCCCCGCGCCGGTTCGTTTCCGGCGCGGGGGCTTTTCGTTTCACTCCTCGGGTCGTGGCGGTACGGGCGGCACCGCGCTTGGGTCGAGGTCGCCGAGGAGGGCCCTGGCCTGCCGATGGCCGGGGTCCCTCGCGAGGGCGGCCCTCAGCTCCCGGACGGCCTCGCCGCTCCGGCCGAGCGAGGCGTACGCGAGGCCCAGCGTGAAGCGGGCGTCGGCGTAGTCGGGCATCCTCTCCGCGACCAGCTTCAGGTGCGGCAGCGCCCGCGCCCAGTCCTCTCGAGCCCGTGCCGCGCCGTCTCCGCGGCGCGCCTCGGCCTGCGCCCGGCGGGCCAGGGCGAGGCCCAGCTCGATGCGCGCCGTGAAGATCTGAGGATCCGTCGAGACGACCTTCTCGTAGATCGGGAGGGCGAGGTCCCAGCGCCCCTCCTCGCCGGCCTGGGTCGCGTGCTGCAGCAGGTTGACGACGTGGATCTTGTCCTTGGGATCGATTCCCGACGGCGGCGGTGCGACGGACCCGGTGGCGCCCGAGGCGTAGCCCAGCGAGGCCAGGCGCTCGACGAGCTCGGCGTCCGCTTGGCCCCGGGGAGCCTGCGGCGCGACGCCGGCCCACGCGCGTCTCGACCGCTCGATCTCCGCGGCCATGCCGTCGGCCACGGCGGGACGCTCGCCGGCCAGGTTCCGCGTCGCCCCGGGGTCGGAGCGCAGGTCGTAGAGCTCCCGCCGCGGAGCCTCGACGAAGAGGAAGCGCTCGGCACGCCACGCACGGAGGTCGCTCCAGCCGTACACCCGGCGCGGGTACTCGGACTCCGCGTAGGCCGGACGCTCGCTCTCCCGCCCTCCCCGGGCGAGGCCGAGCAGCGAGCGCCCCTGCACCTCTTGCGGGATCGCGACCTCCGTCGCCTCCAGCACCGTCGGCGCCACGTCCACGAGGGACACCCGCGCGGCCACGCGCCGGGCGGCCTCTTCTCTGCGGGGGAGACGCAACAGCAGCGGCACGTGGATCGTGGCGTCGTAGAGGAAGACCCCGTGTGTCGCCTCGCCGTGCTCCCCCAGCGCCTCGCCGTGGTCGCCGGCGACGACCACGAGGGCGCCGTCCCAGAGACCGCGCACGCGGAGGCCGTCACAGAGGCGGCCCACCACCGCGTCCACACCCGCAATCTCGCCGTCATACGGCTCCCGAGCGTAGCGCGAGGCGAAGGGCTCGGGAGGGTCGTAGGGGTCGTGCGCGTCGTAGAGGTGGACCCAGAGGAAGAAGCGCCCCGGCCCGCGGCGGTCGAGCCAGGCGAGGGCGCGCGAGACGACCTCGGCCCCGCGACGCTCCTTGGTCCGGTAGGGATCCGCGCCGTCCCGGCGCCGCTCGAAGCCGGCGTCGTAGGCGTCGAAGCCCCGGTCGAACCCGGGCGCGATCGGTCCCTTCGGGTCGAGGACGATCGAGCCGACGGAGGCGCCGGTGCGATAGCCGGCGCCCCGGAGGAGGGCGGGCAGCCAGGGGACCACGGGCGGCAGCGCCATCCCGAAGTCCTCGACCCCGTGGGCCGGCGGGTGCAGACCGCTCAGGATCGTCGCGTGCGAGACCGTGGTGAGGGGCGCCTCGGCGAACGCGTCCTCGAAAACGACGCCCTCCCGGGCGAGCGCGTCGAGGGTGGGAGTCAGCCCCCGTTTCGATCCCAGGAATCCCATGCGGTCCGCGCGCACGGTGTCGAGGGTGACGAGGACGACGTCGGGAGGCGCGGCGTCGGCGGCGGGCGTGAGCCCGCCGAGAACCGACAGCAGGAGGAGGCTCGCCCGCCGCATGGCTCCGATCGCCACGATTCTAGCCTTGCACCGCGGGCGCGCGGCGGACGATACTGATCTTTCCCCCCGGGGCAGACGCGCGGCGAGCCGGCTCGCCGACGAGAGGAGTGCCCATGGCCAAGAGGGTCTTCGTCCTGCTCATCGGCGACGCGGACGGCGAACCCGTCGACCTGTACCAGCGTCTTCAGGAAAAGGACGCCCTCGCCGAGGGCCGGGCGGCCGGCTTCGAGGTCGAAGTCGTCTTTACGACCAGCTTCGACCAGTACGGCGCCGTCCGCAGGCGCCTCGCCAGCTCGACAGTGGACGCGGTGGTGGCCGAGCCGGCGAGCATCCCGACGGCGGGGCTGATCCTGACTCACCTCCAGGGCCGGGCCGGTCTCATCCTGCTGAACGTGTGGGATCCGACCTTCACGCCGTCTCTCGAGGGCTGGGACGCCGGCTTCCCCGTGGGGACGATCAGCCAGCCCCAGTCGCTGATCGGCGAGATCCAGGCCCGCCAGCTGTCGGCGGCGATGCCCCAGGGAGCGAACGTCCTCGTGGTGACTGGGCCCTCCCGCTCGTCGGCGGCCCGGGAGCGGCTCGAGGCCTTGCGGTCGAAGGTCCGGCCCGACATCTCCCTCCACACGACCGAGGCCGGGCAGTGGACGGAGACCGACGGCATCCTCGCCTTCAACAGCTGGTACGGGGTGTTCAAGAGCCGGCGCGAGGGGATCCAGGCCATCGCCGGCCACAGCGACGACCTCGCGGTCGGGGCCCGGAAGGGCGGCACCGCGGTGACGAACCCCGATCACGCGCAGATGTTCGGCCGGGCACGTCTCTTCGGGGTCGGCGCCTGCCCCGGCTACGGCAAGGAGATGGTGGACGCCGGCACGCTCGCCGCCAGCGTGGCCGTCCGGCCGAACGCCGGCCTGGCCGTCTCTCTTCTGAAGCGCTTCTGGACCGCTGGGGAGCGCCCTCCCGCGCGGTCGGCCAGCGACGCCGTCGCCTACCCGGCGTCCAGCGTCGAGCCGGCGCACTGAACGAGTCCGGCTCAGCGTCCGGTCGAGCCGAAGCCCCCCTCGCCGCGGCCGGTGTCTTCGATCGAGGAGACGGCCACGAACGCCGCCCGCTCCACCCGCTGGACGAGGATCTGCGCGACCCGGTCGCCGGGAGCGACGCGGAACGCCTCCTCGCCGTGGTTCACGAGGACGACGCGCACTTCGCCACGGTAGTCGCTGTCGATGACGCCGGCCAGGGTGTCGATGCCGTGGCGCACCGCGAGGCCGCTGCGGGGCCAGACGAGGCCGACGTGCCCGGGCGGGATCTGCAGCCGCAGGGCGGTGGGCACGGCCACGCGGCCGCCGGGCGGAACGAGGGCCGCCTCGCTCGCGCGAAGGTCGGCCCCGGCCGCGCCCGCCGAGGCGTACTCGGGCAGGGAGCCGCCCGCGCCGACGAGAGAGGGAAGGGGGACGTGGGCCGGCGCGGGTTGGCTGTCAGGCATGACCTGCTCCTCACGAGAGTGGAGTGGCCAGCCTACACCGAGGCGCAGGTTATGATCGCGCGATGGGCGGGGCGAATCTCTTCGGGATGGGGAGGGACGCGCTCGCAACGCTCGTGGCGGAGAGAGGTGAGCCCGCGTTCCGGGCCCGGCAGGTCTACGGCTGGCTCTACCGCCGCCGGGTGCGCTCGCTCGAGGCGATGGTCAACCTCCCGAAGGCGGTCCGGGCGACGCTCGCGGCGGGCTTCGAGGTGCGCTGGCCCGAGGTCGCGGAGCGCGCCCTCTCCTTCGACGGCACGCGCAAGTACCTGTTCCGGCTGGACGACGGGGCCACCATCGAGGCCGTCTACATCCCGGAAGACGACCGCCGCACGATCTGCATCTCGACCCAGGCCGGCTGCCCGCTGAAATGCGCGTTCTGCCTCACCGGCATCGCCGGGTACAAGCGCAACCTGAAGGCGGGGGAGATCCTCGGCCAGGTGACGACGGTGATGGAGGAGCACCCGGTCTCGGCCACGCACCCTCACCGCCGGGAGGAGGACCCTTTCCCCTGGAACGTCGTGGTGATGGGGATGGGCGAGCCCCTCCTCAACTACGAGGCGACGGTCGAGGCCCTCCGCATCCTCATGGACGAGGAGGGCTTCGCGGTTCCTCCGCGGAAGCTGACCCTCTCCACGGTCGGGATCCTGCCCGCGCTTGAGAAGCTCGCCCGCGAGCCCGTCCGCCCGAACCTCGCGATCAGCCTCCACGCGCCCGACCCCGGCCTCCGGCGCGCGCTCATGCCGATCGAGGAGAGGTACCCCTTCGGTGCCGTCGTGGACGCGGCGCTCCGCTACCCGATCCCGCGCGGGGGCCTCGTCACCTTCGAGTACGTGCTCCTCGGCGGGGTGAACGACTCTCCCGCGCACGCCCGCGAGCTCGCCCGGCGGCTCGGTGGCCGGCGCGTCAAGGTCAACCTCATCCCGCTGAATCCGGCGCCCGAGATCCCGTTCAAGGCGCCGGCCCCGGACGTGGTCGACGCCTTCGGCAAGACGCTCGCCGCCGCCGGGGTCACGGTGTCCGTGCGCCGGCCGCGCGGAAGAGACATCCTCGCCGCCTGCGGCCAGCTCCACCTCAAGAAGGGCGCGGACGCGCCCGCTCCGCGCCCCTGATCGCCCGGTTCCGGATCCGCTCCGAGAGGCCCCAGGCCAGAGCCGGCAGGGCGACCGCCAGCCCTGCGTGGGGATAGTAGCTGTAGCGCACGAACAGGCGATCCTGGAGGATCACGTAGGGGGCGGCGGCGGCCAGGAACCAGCCGAGGCCGAAGACGGCCAGGCGCAGCGCGCGTGCCGGGGGCGGGCGGCGACGTCCCTGCCAGATCCCCGCCCCACCGGCCAGCACGAGCAGGCAGAAAGCGAGCCGGACGATCCCGGAGGAGGCGAGCCGGACGACGGCCGGTGGCATGTCCGTGTCGTGGGGAAGGGACCAGTAGAGGGGGTTCACGAAGACGAGCAGATAGGCTGCGTAGCGCTCGATGACCGCAGCCGAGAGATCGAAGGCGAAGCCCGTGGGCTGCGGCGTGACCCGAGGCCAGATGACGAGCGTGAGCAGCAGCGCCCAGGCCGCCGCCACCAGCACGGGCGGAAGGTAGCGACGGGCGGCCGAGGGCCGGTCGAAGAGCCAGCCGTGGAGGCCGACGATCGCCGGCCACACCACGGCCGACTCCTTGCACAGCAGAGCTACGACGAAGAACGGAAGGGCGAGGGCCTCCAATGCACGCCTTCCGCTTCTGCGCCCGTCGAGGAACAGCTTCAGGGCGAGGAGGGCGAAGAGGACCGAGGCGAGGCATTGGAACTCGACCGAGTCAGCGACGAGCTGGTGGTGAGCGAGCCGCGAGACGAAGAGTGCCCCCGCGAGCCAGGCCGCCGGGGCGGGCATCCAGTCGAAGCAGAGCCAGAGGAGGAGAAGGCCGTTCCCGGCGAAGCAGGCGAGGTTGATGGCGTGGTAGACCTCGATCCGGTCCTGCCAGAGCCGGCGGCCGAGGAGGTAGTAGCAGTTCGTGGTGAGCGGGTGGTAGAGGCCCGGCCAGGCCGAGGGCTGGGTGAAGCAGTCCCCGATCGTGGAGATGTTCCGGTGGTTGTGAACGAAGAAGCGGCGGTCTTCCCAGTGCCGGCGGTGGAGGTTCTCCACGAACACCGGCCCCTGGGCGAGGGCCAGCGCCGTGAGCACCACCAGCGCGCCCACGGCCACGTCACCGGCCCGCGAGCGGCCGCAGGGGCGGATCCCGCTCGGGCTCTCGCCCCCCGCGCGGATCGGGCTCAGGGGCGGGCCTCCGCGTCCACGTCCGCCTTCCGCACCACGCGCCGACCCTCCTCCAGCACACGGTCCATCAGGCGGACACAGAGCTTCTGGATCAGGTAGGGGCGGCGCCGGCTCCATTCGAGGATCCTCGCGACCGCGGCCGCCTCGTAGCGAATGACCCCTGCCACAGGCTGCCGAACCAGCGCCGCCGCCGCCTCCTCCGTCAACGGCGGAAGCTCCATCTCGTCGAAGGCGTCGAGCCAGCGATGCTCTCCCCGGCCGGTCCCGTTCCGGCTCACGCCCGCGAGTACGACCCTCACCTCGTCCGGCCAGCGGCCCGAGAGCGCGGCGAGCGATTGCTCGTCGGCTCCGGGCCGGTCGAAGAGCGCGTCGACCTCGTCGATCAGGTAGACGAGCAGCGGGGGTTGCCCGCTCCTCGAGCGCAGCTCGTCGAGGACCCACCCGAGGGCGCGGGTGAAGTCGGCGTTGTCGTACTGACCGTCAGCGGTCTCCGGGCGCAGAGCGGCGTGCAGTGTCTCTGGCGCCGCGACCGCATCGACCGTCTCCTCCAACAGCGCACGGAGAAGGCCCGCCTCGGTCACGCACTCAAGGTCTACGAAGACGGGGAAGGCCCGGCGCTCGCCCGTCTGGGCGGCGAGGACCCTTCGGAGGTGATGGAGGAAGCTCGTCTTCCCGATGCGCCGTTCTCCGGTGACTCGCACGTTGCCGGACGCGAGTCTCCCGAGGGCCCACCGAGTGGCCGACTCGCGGCCGTAGAAGAGCGTCTCGTCGAAGACCGGGGTGCCCGCGACGTAGGGGTTCCCGGGACGGCGCGCGACGCGTCGTCGTCGGACCCGATGCCCCACGCTGATCATCGATGTCAGACCCTCGCGGCTCGCCCGAGGTGCGGATGGAATCGATCGAACCTACATCTAAACCGGCGGGGCGCCAACGTCAAGTAATTGATCGTAAGCGGTTTATGTCGGGGGAACGTTCATCGTCACTGAACACTCCGGGGTGGGATCCATCGGCGGCGGGGCGTAGAATGCGTTCTCTCGCGTGGGGCGAAGGAGCAACGACAGGATGGTGCGACCGGTCGAACCGCAGGTCATTGGCGAGCACATCCGGCGCCTGCGCCTCCGGCACCACGTGTCCGTCCGCGCCTTCGCGGCCCAGACGGGCTTCTCGCCCAGCTTCATCTCGCAGCTCGAGAACGGACAGGTCTCGCCCTCGCTCGGGTCCCTGCAGAAGATCGCCGAGGCCCTCGGTGTCACCCTGGGCGAGTTCTTCGCCGCGACGGCCAGCGAGGCCGAGGAAGACCTGATCGTCCGGCAGGCCGAGCGGCGCCGGCTGGACAGCACCTGGACCGACGCCCACCTCGAGGCGCTCGGCTCGATGACGCGCAGCCGCCGGCTGGAGCCAGTGCTCGCGATCTTCGGTCCCGGCGGGAAGAGCGGCAAGCACGTGCACTCTCATTCGCGGGAGGAGTTCGCCTTCGTGGTCAAGGGTTGCGTCACGCTGATCCTCGGGGACGAGGAGAACGAGCTCGTGGCGGGCGACGCCGTGACCCTTCCCGCGCACGCGCCTCACCGCTGGGAGAACCGGGGAAAGGACCCCGTCGAGGTCGTGATGGTCGCCTCGCGCGTGCAGGGCTAGGAGCGCTCGACCGGGCGGCGAGGATGGGCCTACGCGGCGGCCACGCGGAAGGCCTCGGCCGCGGCGGCCACGGTCGCCTCGATCTCGGCCTCGCCGTGGGCGCGCGACACGAATGCCGCCTCGAACTGGGCCGGGGGAAGGTAGACACCCCGCTCCAGCATCGCGTGGAAGAAGCGGCCGAACCGCCTCGTGTCGGAGGCCTTCGCCGAGGCGTAGTCGGTCACCGGGCCCGGGCAGAAGAAGACGGTGATCATCGAGCCGACGCGGTTGACCGTGACCGAAGCCCCCGCATCGCGGGCCGCCCGCCGGAGGCCCTCCTCGAGCCGCGCGCTCGAGGCCTCGAGGGCCTCGTAGGTGCCGGGCTTCGCGAGGAGGTCGAGGAGGGCCGCGCCGGCGGCCATCGCGAGCGGGTTCCCGGACAAGGTGCCAGCCTGGTAGACGGGACCCTCCGGGGCGACCGTGGCCATGATGCCCCTGCGCCCGCCGTAGGCCGCGGCCGGCAGGCCTCCGCCGAGGATCTTGCCGAGGCACGTCAGGTCGGGCGCGATGCCGTAGACCTGCTGGGCGCCCCCGAGAGCGAGGCGGAAGCCGGTCATCACCTCGTCGAAGACGAGGAGGGTGCCGTTCCTCCGCGTGATCTCCCGGAGGGCCTCGAGGTAGCCCGGCTTCGGCGCGACCGTGCCCATGTTCCCGCACACGGGCTCGACGATGACCGCGGCGAGGTCCCGGCCGTGGGCGGCGACCACCGCCTCCACCGCGGCCACGTCGTTGAAGGGCGCGACGAGCGTGTCCGCCACCGTGCCCTCGGGCACGCCGGGAGAGCCCGGGATGCCGAGGGTCGCCACCCCCGAGCCAGCGGCGACGAGGAGCGAGTCGGCGTGGCCGTGGTAGCAGCCGTCGAACTTCAGGATCTTGCGCCGGCCGGTGAACCCGCGCGCCACCCGCAGCGCGCTCATCGTGGCCTCGGTCCCGGAGGAGACGAAGCGTACCGTCTCGACCGACGGCACGTGTCGCACCACGCGCTCGGCCAGCTCCACCTCGAGCGCGCACGGCGCGCCGTAGGACGTCCCGCGGAGGGCCGCCTCGCGGACGGCGTCGAGCACGGCGGGGTGGGCGTGGCCGAGGATCATCGGCCCCCAGGAGCCGACGTAGTCGACGTAGGCCCGGCCGTCCGCGTCCCAGAGCCGGGACCCCTCGGCCCGGGCCACGAAGAGCGGCGAGCCGCCCACCGCCCTGAACGCACGGACGGGGCTCGACACCCCCCCCGGGATCACCGCCCGGGCCCGCTCGAACAGCTCCTCCGATCGCGTCACGCCCGCCGCGCGAAGTCCTTGGCGTGGTAGGTCAGGATGACGTCGGCCCCCGCCCGGCGGATCGAAGTGAGGATCTCCCGCATCAACCGATCCTCGTCCACCCAGCCCCGCGCCGCCGCCGCCTTGACCATCGCGTACTCGCCGGAGACGTTGTAGGCGGCCACCGGGCGGTCGGAGGTCTCGGCCACCGCGCGGATCACGTCGAGGTAGGGGAGGGCCGGCTTGACCATCACGACGTCCGCTCCCTCCCCGACGTCGAGCGCGACCTCGTGGAGGGCCTCCCGCACATTGGCGGGGTCCATCTGGTAGCCCCGGCGGTCGCCGAACTGGGGCGCCGAGTCGGCGGCCTCGCGAAAGGGCCCGTAGAAGGCCGAGGCGTACTTGGCCGCGTAGGAGAGGATGGGCAGCGACGGGAAGCCCGCCTCGTCGAGACCGGCCCGGATCGCCCCCACCCGCCCGTCCATCATGTCCGAGGGGGCGACGACGTGCGCGCCCGCCTTCGCGTGGGAGACGGCCATCCTCGAGAGGAGCGCCAGGGTGGGGTCGTTCTGCACCTCGCCGTCCTCGACCACGCCGCAGTGGCCGTGCGAGGTGTATTCGCACAGGCACACGTCGGTGACGACGAGGAGGTCCTTGCAGACGGCCCGGATCGCCCGGATGGCGCTCTGGACGACGCCGTCGTCGGCATAGCCCTCCGAGCCGACTGGATCCTTGGCCGAGGGCAGGCCGAACAGGATCACGCCGCCGATGCCGAGCCGCTCGACCTCCTCCGCCTCCCGCGCCGCCTCGTCGGCCGACAGGTGGAAGCAGCCGGGGAGCGAAGGGATCTCCCGCCGCAGTCCCTTGCCGGGAGCGACGAACAGCGGATAGATCAGGTTCGCGGGGGAGAGGGTCGTCTCCCGCACCATGGCGCGGAGCCGCTCGGTTGCCCGCAGCCGCCGGGGGCGTTCGAAGGGATAGCTCATACCAGCACCATTCTACGAACTCTGCCCCGGCAAGGGCAGCGGCGGGCATTCCGGTTCCCGCGGCTCGGCACGCGTGGCCCGCCCGAACTGGGCTAGGCTTAGGCAAAGGCCATGGACCCCAGCGTGAGGAGCCTCGTCGTTTCGCGGCTCGAGGCCGACGGCTCCGTCGACGACACGTGGGTCGGGCTGGTCCTCGCCGCCCTCGAAGGCCAGGTCGCCCTGGAGGCGGCACTTTCGGGCGGCGATGCCGCGCCGCGGGCCGGCGCGGCGCGGACCTCGCCGGCCCGGGCGGGGGCGTTTCTCCGATCGATCGCCGTCGAGGGGTTCCGCGGGATCGGTCCCCTGCAGACGCTGGACCTCCGACCCGGCCCCGGGCTGACGCTCGTCGTCGGGCGCAACGGCTCCGGCAAGTCGAGCCTCGCCGAGGGCCTCGAGGTCCTCCTCACCGGTGACAGCCTGCGCTGGAAGGAGCGCGCCGCCGTCTGGCGCGAGGGCTGGCGGAACCTCCACCATCCGACGGCGTCGCTGCGCGCGACGTTCCTCGTCGAAGGCGCGCGGGGCCCGTGTGTGGTATCGCGCCGATGGGAGCCGGAGGCGGCCTTCGAGGCCGGCGTCGCGACCGCCCAGATCCACGACGAGGCGGCGTCCGACGTGGGCTCACTGGGCTGGACGCCGGCCTTGCGCACCCACCGTCCCTTCCTGTCCTACAACGAGCTGGGGTCGCTCCTCGACGAAGGCCCCTCGAAGCTCTACGACGCCCTCTCCTCGATCCTGGGCCTGGAGGATCTCGTCGAGGCGCTGGGCGGCCTGCAGGAGGCGCGGCGCTCCCGCGAGAAGGCCCTCAAGGAGGCGACCGACGCGCGCGGCCGTCTCGTCGAGGGTCTGCGCGACGTCGCCGATGAGCGCGCGCGGCGGGTCCTGGAGGCCGTGGAAGGCAAGGAGTGGGACCTGGCCGCGGTCGGCGAGGTGCTCGGCGGGACGGTATCGGCAGGGGCGCCGGCGGCCGAGCTCGACGTGCTCCGGGGGATCGCCAGCCTCGAGCCGCCAGACCCGGCTCGGGTGGCCGCTGCGGTCGCGGAGATGCGCGAGGCGGGGACGGCCGTCCGGTCCGCCCAGGAGACGGCGGCGGCGAGGTCCCGCGACGCGGCCGCTCTCCTCGAGAGCGCACTGCGGTTCCACGCCGTCCACGGCGACGGCGACTGCCCGGTGTGCGGCGGCAGGGGCGCCCTCGACGGTGCGTGGAGCGCGCGGCAGAAGGCGGCGGTGCCGCGGCTGCGCGAGGCGGCGCGGGAGATGGACGCCGTCCACCAGCGCGCGGAAGGGGCGCGGCGCCAGTGGGAGGGACTGGTGCCCCTCCGGGCCGACGCTCTCACCCGAGCGTCCGACGTGGGGCTGGACCTGGGCGAGCTCACCCTGGCGCTCTCGACGTGGGTCAAGGCCGGGTCGATCACCGACCTCGGCGCGCTGGCCGAGCACGTCGAGGCCGCCAGCGGGCCGCTGCGGGAGGCGATCGTCCGCCTGCGGGACGCCGCGCGGGCCGAGCTGGGTCGGAGGGAGGACGCCTGGCGCCGGTCGGCGGTCGAGGTGGTGGCCTGGCTGAAGACGGCGCGGGAGGCCGTTCGCGGAGCCGGCGATCTGAAGCGACTCAAGTCGGCGGAGGCGTGGCTGAAGAAGGCGGCGGCGGGGATCCGCGACGATCGCTTCGCCCCGATCGCGGAGAAGGCGGCCGGGATCTGGGAGCACCTCCGCCAGCAGAGCCACGTCCAGCTGGGGAAGATCCAGCTCACCGGCGAGGGCACTCGGCGCCGGGTGGCTCTCGACGTCACCGTCGACGGCGTCGAGGGCGCGGCCCTCGGGGTCATGAGCCAGGGCGAGCTGCACTCGCTCGCCCTCAGCCTCTTCGTCCCCCGGGCGACGCTCCCCGAGAGCCCCTTCCGCTTCATCGTCATCGACGACCCGGTGCAGTCGATGGACCCGGCCCGGGTGGACGGCCTGGCCCGCGTCCTCGAGGGCGCGGCGGCCGACCGTCAGGTCGTGGTCTTCACCCACGACGACCGGCTCCCGGAGGCGGTGCGCCGCCTCGACATCCCCGCCGAGATCATCGAGGTGACCCGGAGGGACGCGTCGGTGGTGGAGCTGCGCCGGGCCCTCGATCCCGTCGGGCGATACCTCGAGGACGCCCTCGCGGTGGCGGGGACCGCCGACCTCCCGTCGTCGGCGGCCGCCCGCGTGGTGCCGGGCCTGTGTCGCCTCGGCCTCGAGGCCGCATGCATGGAGGTGGTGCGCCGCCGCCGGCTCGGTCGCGGCGAGCCCCACGCCGAGGTCGAGCGGGCCCTCGGTGGCGCGGGGCAGCTCCTGCGGCTCCTGGCCCTCGCGCTCTTCGACGACGTCGAGCGCGGCGGGGAGGTGCCCTCCCACCTTCGGCGCGAGGCGGGCCCCCCCCTGGCCGAGGCTTTCCGCCAGTGCGACGAAGAGGCCCACGAGATCCAGCCGGCCGCTGCGCTCGAGCTCGTCCGGCAGGCCGGCAAGCTCACCGCGTGGGTCCGGGGGTTGAGCTGATGAGAGGCGACGTCGACCCCCGCGAGCTCCTGGGCATGGCCGACCGCCTGCTCCGCCGCGCCGACCCGGCCACCGCAGGCCTGTGGCCTCGCGCGTCCGCCCTCCTCGCCCTTCAGGCCCTGGAGGCGACCTTGCTCCGGCTGTGGAAGCGGCGTGCGCTCGACCTGCAGGCGTGTTCGATGCGGACCCAGCTCATCTGCCTGCGGAGCTACCTGGACGACGCCAGGCTCGCCGCCCGCGCCGGACACGCCTGGTCGGCTCTGAGCCGAGCCTGCCACCACCACCCGTACGAGCTGGCGCCGACGTCCGGCGAGCTCCAATCGTGGTTCTCGGTGGTGAGCGAGCTCGCCCGGGGAATCGGGCTCTCACCCGAGGCGCCGACACCAGGCGGCCGCTCGCCCGTCCGACCGGCTACTGCACCTTGAGGATCAGGGCGGTCAGGTCGTCGCTGAAGCCCCCGGCGCCCGCCCACTCCCGGACGGTCTCGACCAGGCCCTCGAGGATGGCGGGCGCGCTTCTCCCCGAGAGCCCGCGAAGAGCCGCGCAGACTCGATCGTCGCCGAACTCTCGCCCGTCGGGGGACTGGGCCTCGGTCACGCCGTCCGTGACCAGGGCGACCACGTCGCCCGGCTCGAGCCCCACCTCGCTCACTCCATAGGTCGCGTCGGCGAGGAGGCCCAACGCCGGCCCGCCTTCGGTGAGCCGGCCGACCGTCCCGTCCCGCCCGACCCGGTAGGGTGGGACATGGCCGGCGTTGACGTAGGCGAGCCGGTGCCTCGCCGCGTCGAGCTCCGCGTAGAAGAGCGTGACGAACCGGCTCGTCTGCGTGCGCGCGAGGAGGAACCGGTTGAGCCGCTCCATCGCCTGGGCGGGCGACACCACCCCCGCCTGGGCGTGGACGAACGCGTGGACCGAGGCCATCAGGAGGCTGGCCGGCGTCCCTTTCCCCGCGACATCGGCGGTGACCAGGGCGAGGCGCCCGTCTCCCAGCGGGATCCAGTCGTACGAGTCGCCGCCCACCTCGTGGCAGGGGCGGCTCTCGGCGGCCACGTCGTAGCCCTCGATCTCGGGGCGACCCGGCGGGAAGAGGCTGCGCTGGATCCCGCGTGCGATCTGGAGCTCGCGGTCCTGACGCTGCTTTTCCTCCCGCACTCGCAGCAGGCGAGCGGTGTTCAGCGCGGCCGTCGCCTGGCGGGCCAGGGCGTGGGCGATGTCCCGATCCTCCTCCGAGAACGGCATCCCGGACGCCCGTGGCCCGACCGCCAGGACGCCTTCCACCCGCGACCCCACCGCGAGCGGCACCACGAGGTCCATGCGGTCCTCCTCCAGGCGTCGGCGGAGCCTCCCGTCGGGCAGGTCCGCCACCGATGTCGGTCCGGAGAGGCCCTCGAGCGCGGCCGGCGCCTCCTCGGGGGGAATCGGCGGTCTCTCGACCTGGCTCCGCAGCCCGCGCCCGTGGGCGAGGCCGAGCCCTCGGGGCCCGCTGAGGTACAAGGCGCAGCGGGACACGAGGAAGTGGCCCATCACCGTCGTGAGGACGAGGCTCTGGACCGCTTCCTCGGCGGAGCCTTCGGTCAGATCACGGCTGAGGTCGAACAGGTTGTGGAGCTCGAACGCCTTGCGCGACAGCTTCTGGTGGGCCCGCCGCAGCTCGTCGTAGAGGAGGCGGCTCTCGATCGCGGCGGCCGCGCCGGCGACCACGCTCCGCAGGAAGCCTCGCTCCTCGGCGCCGTACGACCGCCCTCCCTCCCGGGGTCCGAGACCGAGCACGGCGACCGGGCGGTCGTGGCGTTCGATCGCCACGAGCAAGACCAGCCCGTGGCGGTCGTGGGCTTCGTCCCCGGGTCCAACGGCCGCGAAGTCGACCCCCGGCGCCGAGAAGCCGAGCGTGGACGGCGCTCCCGGCGGGAGGCCTCGCGACGCCCGCACCTCCAGGCCGCCGTCCCCGCCCCGCACGAAGAAGGCTCCTCGCAGGGCGCGCAGCTCTCGAGTGACGATCAGCAGGGCCGCGTCCAGGGTATCCTCGCCGGCCAGGCCCGAGGCGAGCCCGGTCGTGAAGTCGAGGAGCGCGGTCAGCCCCGACAGCCGCTCGACGAGCGGGGTCTCCTCGCCTTTGAGCTGGAGCCGGTCGAGGGCCTGCCGCTGTGCGGCCGAAGGTCGTCCACCCGCCTGCCGCTTGCGCATGGGGATGAGGGGCCTTCGACCCGCCCTCCGACCTATGACGCGAGGACCGTCACGTCCGGGGGCAGGACGGGAGGCTCCTCCGTTCCGCCTAGTCCTCGTCTTCGCTGAAGAAGAACTGGTCGGCGCAGCGCTTGCTGCAGAAAGTCCGCCCGTACTCTCGCCTCGCGCAGTCCGCGCAGACCAGCTTGAAGCAGATCGGGCACTTGTGGAGCGTCGATTCCTTCTCGTCCTTCTGGCAGGAAACGCAGTTCATCGGGGACGGCGCAGTATAGCATCACCGGGTGAAGCCGCCTTTCCGTAGTAGACTCGGGGGTCCGGGAAGCGACGTTCTCCCGCACCCGTGGCGGTGTAGCTCAGCTGGTTAGAGCACGCGGCTCATATCCGCGGCGTCCGGGGTTCGAATCCCTGCACCGCCACCAGGCCCCCTCTCGTGGAGGCCCGCAGCATGAGGCTGCCGTTCCTGGTCGCGGCCGTCGATCGGGCCCTGCTGACCGCGGGGACGCCCCTCCGCGGCCAGGCCCTCGTCGTCGGTCTTTCCGGGGGGGCCGACTCCGTGGCCCTCGTCGACGCCCTGGCGTCCCTGCGCCGGCGTCGGGGTTTCCGCCTGGTGGCCGCCCACCTCGACCACGGCCTGCGGCCGGGGTCGGCCGACGACGCGACCTTCTGCGCCGCCCTGTGCGAGAGGCTCGACGTTCCCTTCCGGGCGGGTCGGGCCCTGGTCCGGGCCCGGGCGGCCCGGGAGAAGGGGGGGCTCGAGCAGGCGGCACGGCGCGAGCGCTACGCGTTCCTGCGCGCCGTGCGCGACGAGGAGCGGGCGGTAGCCATCGCGGTCGCCCACACCCGGGACGACCAGGCCGAGACCCTGCTCCTCCGCCTTCTGCGCGGGGCCGGCGCCACCGGCCTCGCCGGCATGCGCCCGAGAACGGGCGACGTCCTCCGCCCGCTCCTGGGCGTCTCGAGGGCGGAGATCCTGGCCCACCTGCGGGAGCGGGACCTCGCCTGGCGCGAGGATCCCTCGAACGACGACCTGGCCTACCGGCGCAACCGCGTCCGCCACGAGCTGCTGCCCTACCTCGAGGCGCGGTTCAATCCCGGGATCCGTGCCGGCCTCGCCCGCACCGCGGCGCTCCTCTCGGACGAGGCCGCCCACCTCCGGGCGGAGGCGAGCGCACTCCTCGCCCTCGTCGCCCGCGAGGAGGAAGGCGCCCTGATCCTGAAGCGCACGCCCCTCGCCGAGGCGGCGACTGCGGTGGCCCGAGCCGCCGTCCGGCTGGCCCTGCAGCGGACCGGGGGGCTCGCGCAGGTCGGTGCGGTCCACGTCGAGCGGTTGCTCCGCCTGGCCCGGGCGAAGGCCCCTTCCGGCCGGCGCGTGCCGCTCCCCGGAGGGCGCGAAGCCCGCTTCACGCGGGACGAGGTCAGGCTCGAAAGGCGTGTCTTGGGCGCGGGGAAAGCCGTATCATCCCGGGAGTAGGCATGAAGGAAGAGGTGTCGGTTCTCTTCACGGAGGAGCAGATCGCCCGGCGCGTCGCCGAGCTGGGGGAAGAGGTCACCCGCGCCTTCGCGGGACGCGAGATCTGCGTTCTGGGCCTCATGAAGAGCAGCCTCGTCTTCATGGCCGACCTCATCCGCCGGATCCCGCTGGACCTGACCGTGCATCTCGTCCGGGTGACGTCCCAGCGCGAGCAGGCGGCGGGCCGGGTCCTGACCGAGATCGTCTTCTCGACCTCGGTTCCCCTCGAGGGAAAGGACGTCCTGCTGATGGACGACATCGTGGACACCGGGGTGACCCTCAGCTACCTGCTCGCCCACATCCACGAGCTCGGCCCGGCCAGCCTGCGGGTCTGCGCCCTCGTGGACAAGCCGGAGGCGCGGAAGATCGACGTGCACCCGGACTGGACGGCCTTCACCGTCCACGAGCCCATGGCCGACCGCTTCCTGGTGGGCTACGGCCTCGACTGGATGGAACGCTTCCGGGGGCTTCCCTTCATCGGCACCATCGCTAGGCCACGGTGAAGGCCTCCCGGGGGTAAGCTAGGATAAGTGATTCCCCCCGGGGTCGGGGGGATCGGGACGGAGCGGGGCCCGTCCGGAGGTCCTAATCTCGTGAACGCCACGTTCAAGACCGTGATGCTGTGGATGTCCCTTCTGGTCGTCGTGTTCCTGGCCTGGCACTTCGCCCAGTTCCAGAAGAAGGAGACGCCCGTCAAGTTCAGCGAGTTCATGGCCCAGGTCGAGGCCGGTCAGGTGGCGGACGTCACCGTCACCGGCAACGAGATCAAGGGCCACACCGTGAGCCGCGAGGCGTTCCGCACCTTCGCCCCCGTCGGCTACGACAAGCTGACCGACCGTCTGCTCGCGAAGAACGTGGTGGTCACCTACCAGCCGGACACGACCCCCACCTGGGCCAACATGCTCATCTCCTGGGCCCCCTTCCTGCTGCTGATCGGCTTCTGGGTCTTCTTCATGCGGCAGATGCAGAGCGGAGGCAACAAGGCCCTCTCGTTCGGGAAGTCGAAGGCCAAGCTGCTGGCCAGCCAGCAGAAGAAGGTGACGTTCAAGGACGTGGCCGGGGTGGACGAGGCCAAGGAGGAGCTGCAGGAGATCATCGAGTTCCTGCGCGAGCCGCAGAAGTTCCAGAAGCTCGGCGGCCGCATCCCCAAGGGCGTCCTCCTGATGGGCCCCCCGGGGTCGGGCAAGACCCTCCTCGCCCGCGCGATCGCCGGGGAGGCGAACGTGCCGTTCTTCTCGATCTCCGGCTCCGACTTCGTCGAGATGTTCGTGGGGGTGGGTGCTTCCCGCGTCCGCGACCTCTTCGAGCAGGGCAAGAAGAACGCGCCCTGCCTGATCTTCATCGACGAGATCGACGCGGTGGGCCGCCACCGCGGGGCGGGGCTCGGGGGCGGGCACGACGAGCGCGAGCAGACGCTCAACGCGCTCCTCGTCGAGATGGACGGTTTCGAGTCGAACGACGGCGTCATCCTCATCGCCGCCACGAACCGGCCGGACGTTCTCGATCCGGCCCTCCTGCGACCCGGCCGCTTCGACCGCCGCGTCGTCGTCTCCCGGCCCGACGTGCGGGGCCGCGAAGGGATTCTCCAGGTCCATACCCGCAAGATCCCCCTCGCCGAGGACGTGGACATCTCCGTGCTCGCCCGGGCGACGCCGGGCTTCTCGGGGGCCGACCTCGCGAACCTCGTGAACGAGGCCGCGCTCATGGCCGCCCGGCACAACCAGAAGTTCGTCTCGATGCACGACTTCGAATCCTCGAAGGACAAGGTCCTGATGGGCGCCGAGCGGCGGAGCCTGATCATCACCGACGCGGAGAAGAAGGTCACCGCCTTCCACGAGGCCGGCCACGCCCTCCTCGCCGCTCTCGTGCCGCACTCCGATCCCCTCCACAAGGTCACGATCATCCCGCGCGGCATGGCTCTCGGCCTGACCCAGCAGCTGCCCAGCGAGGAGAAGCACAACTGGACGAAGGAGCAGCTCGAGGCCCGGATCGCGGTGTGCATGGGCGGCCGCATCGCCGAGGAGACGACCTTCGGCCAGATCACGACCGGGGCCCAGAACGACATCGAGCAGGCGACCGAGATGGCCCGCAAGATGGTCTGCGAGTGGGGCATGAGCTCGGCGCTCGGCCCCCTCACCTACGGCAAGAAGGAAGAGGCGATCTTCCTCGGCAAGGAGTTCAACCGGCACCAGGACTACTCCGAGGACACGGCCCTCAAGATCGACGCCGAGGTCAAGCGGATCGTGACCGAGCAGTACGAGCGCGCCGCCACACTCCTGACCGAGAACCGCAGGACCTTGGTGCGGGTGGCGGAGGCGCTCCTCGAGTACGAGGTGCTCGACGGCTCACAGCTCAAGCAGCTCATCGCCGGGGAGGTGCTCGAGGTCCGGCCGTCGGCGGCGCCGGCCCCCGCCGCCCCCGCCCGAGAGGTCCGGAACGAGGGGGGAGGCCGCCCGGCCGGCATCCTCCCGCCGCCGGTAGCCGATCCCCGGCCCACGTCCTAGGAGCGAAGCGGAGGGGGCGATCGAGAAGAGGGGGCGTCGCCTATACCGCGTTCCGCTCCGGGGTGCCCCCGTGGTGCTCGGGGAGCGCACGCTCGTGATGGGCGTGCTCAACGTGACCCCGGACTCCTTCTCCGACGGGGGACGCCTGGCCGGCGCCGACGCGGCCGTGGCCCACGGTCTCCGTCTCTTCGAAGAGGGCGCGGACTGGGTCGACGTGGGAGGCGAGTCCACGCGTCCCGGCGCCACGCCGGTCCTCGAGGACGAGGAGAAGGGGCGCGTCGTGCCGGTGATCGAAGGCCTGAGGCGGCGGGGGGCGGGTCCGCTCTCCGTGGACACGACGAAGTCGACCGTCGCCCGGGCGGCCCTCGACGCCGGGGCCGACCTCGTGAACGACGTGAGCGCCTTCGGTTACGATCCCGCCATGGCGACCCTGGTGGCCGAGCGCGGCGTGCCGGCGGTGCTGATGCACCTCCGGGGCGTCTTCGGCGAGATGCACCGGGCCCCCGCCTACCGCGACGTGATGGGCGAGGTGGTCGGGGAGCTGTCCCTGGCCCTGGCGAGGGCGGAGGCCGCCGGCGTGCCGCGCGAGCGGCTCCTCCTCGATCCCGGGATCGGCTTCTCGAAGGACGCCGGTCACAGCCTGGAGACGCTGCGGCGGCTGCCCGAGATGGCGGCGCTCGACCGGCCGATCCTGGTGGGCCCGTCCCGCAAGAGCTTCATCGGCCGAGTGCTCGACCGGCCTTCCGACCGTCGCCTGATGGGCACCGCCGCCGCGGTGGCCGCCTGCGTGCTGCTCGGGGCCCACGTGGTCCGGGTCCACGACGTGGCGGAGATGGTCGACGTGGTGCGCTTCTGCGACGCCCTCCGGGGAGACGTCGTGGGGAGGGCCGCGTGATCCTCCAGCACCTCTCCTCATTCCTCGCCGGCACCGAGTTCCACTGGTGGGACGTTCTCGACATCCTGATCGTGGCCTTCCTCGTCTACGAGCTCCTCCAGTTCCTGCGGGGCACGCACGCGGTCCAGATCGCTCTCGGCGGGGTCGTGCTCGTCCTCCTCTACTGGGCGTCGATCCTCTTCAACCTCCAGACCGTCAACTGGCTCCTGCGGACCTTCCTGCCGTACCTCGTCTTCGGCATCATCGTCGTGTTCCAGGCTGAGATCCGGAAGGGGCTCGCCCACCTGGGGCGGGCGCCCTTCCTCGGCGGGGCGGCCCGGCGGCGGCAGGAGGAGGTCGTGGACGAGATCGTCCTCGCCTCGACCAGCCTCGCCTCGGAGCGCACCGGGGCCATCCTGGTGCTCGAGCGCGAGATGGGGCTCCGCAGCTACATCGAGACCGGGATCGCGCTCGACGCGGTGGTGACCTACGACCTGCTGGTGAGCATCTTCCACCCCGCGACTCCCCTCCACGACGGGGCGGTGATCCTCCAGGGGAACCGGGTGGCCGCCGCCGCCTGCTTCCTGCCCCTGACCGTGAACCCGGAGCTGAGCCGCACCCTCGGCAGCCGGCACCGGGCCGCGATCGGGCTCTCGGAGGACACCGACGCCCTCGCGATCGTGGTGTCCGAGGAGTCGGGCACGATCTCGGTCGTGGAGGGAGGGCGGATCCGGCGGGGGCTCGATGGCCCCGCCCTCAAGCAGGCGCTACTCGCCTCGCTCGGCCTCGCGGAGGCCATTCCTGCCGCCGGGGACCGGGCCCGGGTGGGGAGCGGTCGGTGAGCATCCTGCGCGGGAACGCGTCTCTGCGCCTGGCCAGCGTCGTCCTCGCGGCCGGGCTCTGGTTCGCCATCGCCGGCCGCCAGACCGCCGAGCGCGGGGTCACGGTCCCGGTGGAGTTCCGCAACGTCCCCCGCGATCTCGAGACGACCGGCGACGCGGTCAACGCGGTCGACGTCCGGGTGCGGGCTTCGCCCGGCCTGATCGACAGCCTCGACGCCGGGAAGCTCCTCGCCACGGTCGACCTCGCCGGTGCGGCGGAGGGAGAGAGGATCGTCCAGCTCACCGCGGCCGTGATCCAGGTGCCCTACGGCTTCCGGGTGATCAAGATCACCCCCTCCCTGCTGACCCTCAACCTCGAGAGGACCCAGCGGAAGACGGTCCCCGTCCGGCCGCGGGTGATCGGCCGCCCCGCGCCGGGCTTCGAGGTGGGCGAGGTCGTGAGCTCTCCGGCCGAGGTGCGCGTGGCCGGCCCGCGGAGCCGGGTGCAGGAGATCGAGAGCGCCTTCACCGAGCCCGTGTCGGTGGAAGGCCTGGACCGCACCACGACCGGGCGGGTCAACGTGGGCCTGGAAGACCCCCTCCTCCGGCTCGAGGACGGTAGCCGCGTCGTGGTGACCGCGAACGTGCGTGAGGCCCAGGAGACGCGCACGTTCGAGGGGCTGGCCGTCGCGGCTCGTGGCCGGCCCGCGCGCCTCACGCCGTCCCGGGTCGCGGTCACGGTGGCCGGCCCGGCGTCTCGGGTCCGCGCCCTCGAGGCCTCTCACCTGACCGCCCACGTCACGCTGCCCGGCTCGGGATCGGTGCCCGCCCGCCTCCCGGTCGCGGTGGACGTCGCCTCCGGCCACGCCGGCGTCAGCGTCCTCGAAACGAGGCCGCCGGAGGTCGCGGTCCGGCCCCTCGGGCCCGGGAGCCCGCGGTGACCCACGGCCGGCCCACCCGCGCCCTCTTCGGCACTGACGGCATCCGCGGGGTGGCCAACGTCCACCCCATGACGCCGGAGCTCGCCCTGGCCCTGGGCCGCGCCGTCACCTTCGTGGCCGGGCGCGCCCAGCGCCACGCCCCCCGCATCCTCGTCGGCAAGGACACCCGCCTCTCGGGCTACATGCTGGAGACGGCGATCGCGGCCGGGGTGACCTCGATGGGAGGCCGGGTTCTGCTGTGCGGGCCGGTGCCCACCCCCGCCGTCGCCCACCTCACGGTGAGCATGCGCGCCGACGCCGGGATCGTCATCAGCGCCAGCCACAACCCGTACGACGACAACGGCATCAAGATCTTCGGCCGGGACGGCTTCAAGCTGCCCGACGCGGCGGAGGAGGAGATCGAGCTCCTCATCCGGGAGCCCGAGCGTCTGGGGGACCGGCACACCGGCCCCGCCATCGGCCGGGCGGTGAAGCTCGAGGACGCCCGGGGTCGCTACGTGGCCTTCGTGAAGAACACCTTCCCCCGGGACCTGACCCTGGACGGCGCCCGGGTGGTGGTCGACGCCGCCCACGGCGCCGCCTACGTGGTGGCGCCTCTCGTCTTCGCCGAGCTCGGGGCCCGGGTCTTCCCGATCGGGGTGCGTCCGAACGGCACGAACATCAACCGCGAGACCGGCGCGCTCCACCCCGACCACGCCCGGGCCGAGGTGGTGAAGAGGGAGGCGCAGATCGGGATCGCCCTCGACGGCGACGCCGACCGGGTGATCGTGATCGACGAGAAGGGCCGGGTGGTGGACGGTGACGCGGTCATCGCCATGTGCGCGACGCGCATGAAGCGGGACGGGGAGCTGCGCCGGGACACCGTGGTGGGGACGGTGATGAGCAACCTCGGCCTCGAGCGAGCCCTCGACGCCCAGGGCATCGCGCTGGTGCGCACGCCGGTGGGCGACCGCTACGTGGTCGAGGCGATGCGTGCAGGGGGCTTCAACCTCGGGGGCGAGCAGTCGGGGCACCTCGTCTTCCTCGACCACAGCTCCACCGGGGACGGCCTCATCGCCGCGCTCCAGGTCCTGGCCCTGATGGTCCGGACCGGGAAGCCTCTCTCGGACCTGGCCCAGGAAGCCATGGAGCGGGTCCCCCAGGTGCTGGAGAGCGTGACCCTCCGGGCGCGGAAGCCACTGGAGGACATGGCATCCCTCCAGGCTCTCGTCGGGCGGGTGAAGGCCACCCTCGGCAAGGAGGGCCGGGTGCTCGTCCGGTGGAGCGGGACCGAGCCCAAGCTGCGCGTCATGGTGGAGGGCCCGGACGAGGGTCGCATCGGGACGATCGCGCAGGACCTTCTCGAGGCGGCGCGCCGGGACGTCGGCTAGCGACGCTTCGCGGGGTGTATCCTCGCGGACGAGGAGACATATGGCACTGCGCTCGGCGTTCCTGTGGGTGGGGGCGGCGCTCGCCACGGCCGGCCCGGTGGACGCCGCCGACGTCCGCGTCGAGGCGTCGTCGGGGGTCGCCGTCCGCGAATGGTCGAGCCGCATCGACCGGCTCGTGGCTTCGGGCGAGCTCGTGGTGCGCCTCACCCGCGACGACACGATGATCCCCGGGCGCCGGCACGAGCGGCTGGCCCAGCTCCACCGGGGGGTGCCGGTCGTGGGGGGAGAGGTCGTCCGCCAGAGCGACGCGGCCGGAACCCTGACCGTCTTCGGAACCTTCTACGACGCCGTCGACGTCGACGTGACACCCCGCCTCGGCCCCGCCGAGGCCGCGGCTCTCGTCGGCGGGAAGGGCGGACGGCCCTTCGGGCGGCAGGGCGGGCCCGAGCTCGTCGTCCTGCCCCTCCCGGCCGGCGGCTATCGCCTTGCCTACCGGATCCGGGCGTTCTTCCCGGCGAGCTTCGACGTGCGCCAGTTGTTCCTCGACGCCGGGACCGGGGAAGTCCTGCTGGACTACCGGGACATCCAGACCCAGGCGGCGGGGCTCGGCACCGGCGTCCTCGGCGACGCCGAGAAGCTCAGCGTGGCCCCCGGCGGCCTCGGCTTCACCACCGCCGACCGGCTGCGGCCGCCCCTCATCTCCACCTACGACTTCCGGTTCGACCTGAACCGCCTCCTCCTGTTCTTCGGCGCCGACGCCTCTCCCTCGAACCTGACCCCCGCCGACCTCGGCACCGACGCCGACAACGTCTGGACCGACGGGGCGATCGTCGACGCCCACGCCTACGCCGGGTTCGTCTACGACTACTACTACAAGCGCTTCGGCCGCCAGGGCCTCGACAACGCGAACATCGCCGTGCACAGCATCACCCACGCCTTCCGGCGGGAGGACTGGCGTCTGTACGACATAGGCATCATCCTGTCGTACTTCGCCAACGCCTTCTACATCGGCGAGGGCGTCATGTACTACGGCGACGGGCTTCCGCCGAACGTGACCCTCGACGGCCAGCGCGTGAACTACCTCGCCGGGGCGCTCGACGTCGTCGCCCACGAGCTGACCCACGGCGTGACCGACTACTCCTCGAGACTCATCTACCAGGGCGAGTCCGGCGCGCTCAACGAGTCGTTCTCGGACATCATGGGGACGGCGGTCGAGTTCTACTTCCAGCCCGAGAGGGCCGACTACCTGGAAGGGGAGGACGTCTTCACTCCCGGCGGCGTCCGGTCGCTCCAGGCCCCCATGGCCTTCGGGGACCCCGACCACTACTCGATCCGCTACACGGGGCCGGACGACAACGGGGGCGTGCACCACAACTCCGGGATCTCGAACAACGCCTTCTACCTGGCGATCGAGGGAGGCCGCCACCGGCTGGGGGATTCGGTCCAGGGGGTGGGCGGCGCCCACCGCGACGAGATCGAGCGCGTGTTCTACCGGGCGTTCACGTCCTTCCTCGTCCCGAGCGCGACGTTCTCGCAGGCGCGGGCGGCGACCATCCAGGCCGCGCGCGAGCTGTACCAGCCGGGGAGCCCCGCCGAGACCGCCGTCATCCAGGCCTGGAATGCCGTCGGCGTCAACTGAGGTGGCTGCCATGACCCGACTCGACCGGCGACTCGCCCTCGGCGCCCTCGCCCTGAGCGCCGTCATCGCCTCCGCCTCCTCCGCCGGTGCACAGGGTTCGACCCGGCCGCCCGCCCCGCCGGCCGCTTCCGTACCCGCACCCGACCGCTTCCGCCTCGTCCTGAACGCCGCGTTCTGGCCCACCAAGACGAGCTTCAGCGATTCCCGGACGTTCCCGGAGTACGCCGAGCAGACCACGATCCACTCGAGCTACGAGACGGGCACCGGCTTCGGCCTCGACACGGCCCTCCAGGTGAGCCTCTACCGGGGGCTGGGCGTCCTCGTCGGCTACTCCCGCCACACCCGCGACGTCGCGGGGACGGTGGACGTGTCGCGCCCCCATCCCCTCTACCTGAACCAGCCGCGCACGGCCACCGCGAGCCTCTCCGGCTACGGCTACACGGAGGGCGCCATCGACGCGGACGTAGCGTTCGCGCGGGCCGCCGGCCACCTCGACTGGGCGCTCTTCGCGGGCGCGACGTTCTTTCAAGTCGAGGCCGACATGCTCCAGACGCCGACCTACGACGAGAAGTACCCCTACGACACGCTCGCGATCGCGTCCACGCCGTCGACGAAGGTCAAGGACAGCCCTGTCGGGATGAACGTCGGCGGACGCCTCGACTACCGGTTCGGGAGCTCCCGGCGGTTCGGGATCGGGGCCCAGGTCCGGTACAGCCGAGCCAGCGCGAAGCTGAAGGCGACGCCGGACGCCACGGAAGCGAGCGTCGACGCGGGCGGGCTCTCGATCGGGGCCGGCCTGCGCCTCTACTTCTGATGCCCGACCCGCGCGACAGCGCGAGCCGATCGGTCCCCGGTCTTCAGGGGATCGTTCCCAGGTCGTCGTCGAGGTTCTTCAGCATCTCCTCCGTGAAGATGGCCGACGCGTAGGGGGCGACCTCGCGGAGGCTCATCTTCAGCGCCTGCTGGACGCGGGGGTCGGTGGTGAAGCCGGGCAGGCGCCGGTCGAGCACCCCCCGCGCCTGCGGGCTCGCGAGAAGCTCCTCGATCGGCGTCCGGGTGCTGAACCGCGCCGGCGGGTTCATGCGCGCCACGAGCGCGGCGCCGTCGTAGGCGAAACGGTACCTGCCCGAGCCCAGCTCGACCACGACGTCGCCTTGCTCCTGGGCGGCGGCCTTCACGCCCGGCGCCGACGCGACGGCCAGCCCCCCTTCCGTGACTCCGGCCACCGTGGCCGCGGGCAGGCGGACGGTGCCGTGGGCGTTCGGCGGCACCGTGACCGACACCGCGAGCTTCCCGTCGGCGAGCGCCCATCCGGAGGCGGCCTCGCCGTAGAGCGTCGCGAGGCGCGCCTCGGCGGAGGTGAGACCGCCGCCCGGCTGGGGCCGGGCGAGGACGTGCTCGTAGCCCGGCTGCTGAGGGTCGATCTCGAGCCCGGCCACGACGCGGTACATCCAGTCGCCGATCGCGCCGTAAGCGTAGTGGTTGAACGAGTTCATCCCGGGGTCCTGGAAGGAGCCGTCCGGCTTCCGGCCGTCCCAGCGCTCCCAGATCGTCGTCGCGCCCTGCTTCACGGGGTAGAGCCAGGACGGGTACTCCTCGCGGTTGAGCAGCCGGTACGCGACATCGGTGTACCCGAACCGGCTCAGCACGTGGCAGAGGTAGGGCGTGCCCACGAAGCCGGTGGTGAGGTGGCCGCGCGTCCTCACCTCCGCGGCGAGACGGCGCGCGGCCTCCGCGCGCAGGCTCTCCGGCAGGAGGTCGAACTCGAGCGCCACGGCGTAGGCCGTCTGGGTGTTCTCTCCGACGCGGCCGGCGGCGGTCACGAACTCGCGGACGAAGGCCTCCTCGATCTTCGGCAGCAGCGCCGCGTACTCCGCCGCGTCCTCCTTCTTCCCGAGCACGACCGCGGTGCGCTGCAGGAGGTCGGTCGAGTGGGCGTAGAAGGCGGTGGCGATGAGGTCCTTGCCGGTCGTCGCCCCCGGGTAGTCGGAGGCGGTGGTGGCGAAGGCCAGCCAGTCGCCGAAGTGGAAGCCGGTCGTCCAGAGGTTGCGGTCGCCGGCCTGGCGCCGCATGTACTCGACCCAGGCCTTCATGCTCGGGTACTGGCGCTCGAGGAGCCGCGTGTCGCCGTAGACGAGGTACATGTTCCAGGGGATGATCGTGGCCACGTCGGCCCAGGCCGCGGAGGCGGAAGCGCCCCTCCCGCCCTCGCTCAGCACGTCCGGGATCACGTACGGAACCGCGCCGTCCGACTGCTGGTCGGCGGCCACGTCGCCCAGCCACTTCGTGAAGAAGCCGGCCACGTCCATGTTGAAGGCGGCGGTGCGCGAGAAGACCTGCGCGTCGCCGGTCCAGCCCAGCCGCTCGTCGCGCTGCGGGCAGTCCGTCGGCACGTCGAGGAAGTTGCCCTTCTGCCCCCAGCGGATGTTGTGCTGGAGCTGGTTGAGGAGCGGGCTCGAGGTCGTGAACTGCCCGGTCACCGGCATGTCCGAGTGCACGACGACGCCGGTGAGGCCGTCGAGCGTCGGCTCCCCCGGCCAGCCCTCGACCGCGACGTACCGGAAGCCCTGGAAGGTGAAGTGAGGCTCGTACACCTCGTCGCCCCCGCCCTTCAGGACGTAGGTCACCTGCTGCTTCGCCGCCCGCAGGTTGGTGGTGTAGAAGTTCCCGGCCTTGTCCAGCACCTCCGCGTGCCGCAGCGTCACCGTCGTGCCCGCGGGCCCGCGCAGCCTCAGGCGCACGTGGCCGACCATGTTCTGGCCCATGTCGAAGACCGTCTCCCCGGCCGGCGTCTTCAGGATTCCTACCGGCCGGACCTCCTCGATCCGCCGGACGGGCGGGCCTTCCGGAGCGACGAGAGCGCGCTTCTCGGGGTCGGCCACGCGCACCGGCACGAAGTCCCGGTCGTCGTAGCCGGGCTCGCTCCAGCCCGGCCGCTCCAGGCGCGCGTCGTAGGTCTCGCCCATGTAGATGTCCGAGAGGCGGATGGGGCCGGTGGCCGACTTCCAGGTGCCGTCGGTGCCCACCGTCTCCACCCGCCCGTCGGCGTACTGGATGCGGAGCTGGCAGAGGAGGGCCAGGCGGTCGCCGAACACGTTTCGCCGGTCCTTCCAGGCGAGGAAGCCGCGGTACCAGCCGTCACCGAGCGTGGCGCCCACCGCGTTCACCCCCGCCCGGAGGTGGGCGGTCACGTCGTACGTCTGGTACTGCAGGCGCTTCTTGTAGCTCGTCCACCCCGGGGTGAAGAGCTGGTCGCCCACGCGCTTCCCGTTGACCTCCAGCTCGTAGAGGCCGAGGCTCGTCACGTAGGCGCGGGCGGACCTCACCGCCCCCTTGACCGTGAAGGCGCCCCGCAGCATCGGCGCCGGCTGGGACGCCTTCCGGTCCTCGTTCGCGGCCGGTTCGATCCAGCGGGCCTTCCAGTCCCCGGGCTCGAGGAGCCCCATCTCCCACGACGCGGGCGCGCTCCACGCGGTGGCGTGGCCGGAACCGTCCCAGACCCTCACGCGCCAGGTGTAGCGCCGGGAGGACTCGAGGGCGGGGCCGCCGTAGGGCACGTGCACCGAGCGGCGGGACGCCACCTTGCCCGAGTCCCACAGGATCTTCCCGTCGCGCATGGCCTGCACCTCGTAGGCCGATTGCACGACGTCCCGGGCCTCGGAGCGGAGCTGCCAGCCGAGGCGCGGCGCCGGGGCGTCGATGCCGATCGGATCGACCTTGTACTCGCAGCGCAGGTTCGCGACCGACAGCGGGGCGACACGCGGCGGCGCGGCCGCCCAGGCGCCGGCCGGGAGGCCGAGGAGAGCGGCGACGACCGCCCGCCGCACGGTCGGGATCCGGGGATGAAGATCGCGCACGGGAACCTCCTCGAAGGGTGACTGGCCGCGCCCGGGAGCGCGGACGGAGGGATGCGGCCCCTCGACACCGGCGCGATTATGCCCCGGCCGGGCGCGCGCCGGGTCGGACTCGTCGTGCCGAGCCAGATGGATCACGAGCGCGCCGGAACGGGGGTGCGCCCGGCGACGGCGCTCCGCAGGCGCCGGAAGATGTCGTCGACCATGGCCCCGACGTCTTTCGGGTGCTGGTCGAACCAGACGTTGAACGCCGTGTCCAGGAGGGCGCGGGTGAGGAACGCGAGCAGCGCCGGCGTGGGGTCCTTCCTCGGATCCGTCTCCGTCCGGTCGGCGAGGAGGATGGCGAGCCGCTCCTCCATCCGGGCGTGGCGCTCGAGCATGGCCCGCCGGAGCGTCCGGCTCTCCCGCAGCAGGCGGATGATCGCCCGCGCCTCCTCGGGGTCGGCCAGGCGGGACTCCAGGACCGGCCGCAGCGCACGTCGGATCGCCAGGAGGGGCGGCTCGTGCCGGGGGCGCGCGGCCACCGCGGCGAGGACGTCCTCGGCCAGCGCGTCCGAGGTCCCCACGACCACGTCCTCCTTCGAGGAGAAGTAGCGGAAGAACGTCCGGCGGGACACCCCGGCGGCGCGGGCGACCTCCGAGACCGTCGTGCGCTCGTATCCTCGAGCGGCGAAGAGCGGCCACGCGGCGCGGGCGATCTCCTGCCGCACGAGATGCCGCTTCCGCAGCTGGAGCGGGGTCGGCCCGTCGGCCCGGGCCCGGCGGGAGGGACGGCCGGTCGCCGCGCGCGGGGTCGGCATCGGGGGCGACATTGTAGCACCTGGTGTTGACAGTGACACCGGGTGTCAATACGATCCAGCCTGCGGAGGGACGAGATGCGCTTCTGGACGCGGACGGCGGTGGCCGCCGGGCTCGTGCTGGCCGGCACCTCGGGGATCCTGGCTCAGCCGGCGCCTGTCCCTCCGACCGACGATTCTGTGAAGGCGAGGGTCGACGCCCTCCTGCGGCAGATGACCCTCGAGGAGAAGGTCGGCCAGCTCACCCAGATCGCGGGCGGGCTCTTCCCGGGAGCGAGGCCGGAAGAGGCGCTGCGCAGGGGCGGAGCCGGCTCGATCCTGTGGCTGAACGACTCGAAGCGGTTCAACGCGCTGCAGAAGGTGGCGGTCGAGGAGTCGCGCCTCCGGGTCCCGGTCCTCTTCGGCCTCGACGTCATCCACGGCTATCGCACCATCTTCCCGGTGCCGCTGGCCATGGCCGCGTCCTGGGATCCCTCGGTACACGAGCGGGCGGCGGCGGTCGCGGCGAAGGAGGCCCGCGCCGCCGGCATCCACTGGACGTTCGCCCCCATGCTGGACATCGCCCGCGACGCGCGCTGGGGCCGCATCGTCGAGGGCGCGGGCGAGGACCCCTGCCTCGGCGCGGCGATGGCCGCCGCCCAGGTGCGCGGCTTCCAGGGCCCGTACCTCGGCGCCCCCGACCGGATCCTCGCCTGCGCGAAGCACTTCGGCGCCTACGGCGCGGCGGAGGGGGGCCGCGACTACGACCCCGTCTACGTGCCCGAGGGCCGGCTGCGCAACGTCTACTTCCCGCCCTTCCAGGCCGCGGTGAGGGCCGGCGTCGGCTCCTTCATGAGCGCCTACATGGATCTCGACGACGTGCCGGCGGCGGGCAACCGCTGGCTGCTCAGAGACGTCCTGAAGGGGGAGTGGGGCTTCCCGGGCTTCGTGGTGAGCGACGCCAAGGCGGTGGGCAACCTGGTGATCCAGCACTTCGCGCGGGACGGCCGGGACGCGGCCGCCCGCGCCCTCGCCGCCGGCCTCGACATGGACATGGCGAGCGGGACCTTCGAGCGGAACCTCGCCGCGCTCGTGAAGGAGGGAGTGGTCCCCGAGGTGCAGGTCGACGAGGCGGTGGGCCGGATCCTCGCCGTGAAGGTCCGCCTGGGCCTCTTCGAGCGCCCCTACGCCGACGAGTCGCGCCTCGCCTCCGTCCTCGGCGACCCGGCCCACCGGGCCGAGGCCCGCCTCGCCGCCCAGAGGTCGCTGGTCCTCCTCCGCAACGAGGGTCGTACCCTGCCCCTCGCGAAGTCGCTCGCGAACGTCGCCGTCGTCGGTCCCCTCGCCGATTCGAAGGCCGACACCGAGGGCTCGTGGATGGTCTTCGGCCACGTGCCGGCGGCGGTCACCGTGCTCGAGGGCGTCAAGGCCAAGTTGCCGAAAGCCAGGGTCAGCCACGCCCCGGGCCCCGAGATCCGTCGCCAGGTGCCCTCCTTCTTCGACGACCTCGTCCCCGGCCCGAAGAAGCCGCCGCCGCAGACCCCGGAGCAGGCCGAGGCCGCCTTCCAGGAGGCCGTCGCGGCGGCCCGCGGCGCGGACCTCGTGATCGCGGTGATGGGCGAGCTCGCCGACATGAGCGGGGAGGCGGCTTCGCGCGCCTCGCTCGACCTGCCGGGCCGTCAGGAGGAGCTGCTGAAGGCGGTCTGCGCCCTCGGCAAGCCGGTCGTCCTCGTGCTCTTGAACGGCCGGCCGCTCTCGATCAACTGGGCGGCCCAGAACGTGCCGGCGATCCTCGAGGCGTGGGAGCCGGGCACGGAGGGCGGCCACGCCGTGGCCGACGTCCTCTTCGGCGACGCCGGTCCCGGGGGCAAGCTGCCGGTCACGTTCCCCCGCAGCGCCGCCCACGCGCCCCTCTACTACGCGCGCAACCTCACCCATCAGCCCGAAGGCGCTCCCATGTACCGCTCGCGGTACTGGGACGGCCCGACGACTCCGCTCTACCCCTTCGGCTACGGCCTCAGCTACACGACTTTCGCCTTCTCCAATCTGAAGCTCGCCGCGCCGCAGGTGAAGGTGGGGCAGAGCGTCGCGGTTTCCGTGGACCTGGAGAACACCGGGGACGTGGCCGGCGACGAGGTGGTGCAGCTCTACGTTCACCAGAGGGCGGGTCGCGACTCGCGGCCGATGCGCGAGCTGAAGGCCTTCCGCCGGGTGGGCCTGAAGCCCGGGGAGAAGCAGACGGTGACCTTCACGCTCGGTCCGGACGACCTTCGGTACTGGAGCACGGCGGAGCGGAAGTGGGTGCAGGACGCCGAGGCCTTCGACGTCTGGGCGGGCCCCGACTCGACGGCGAGTCTCCACGCCGACCTTCGGGTCACGCCGTGACGCACGACTCGCGCGAAGCGCGGGTGGAGTCGAACCATGCTGCGGTGCCGACAAGAGCCCCGATCGTGCGATCGGGTTCGCTCCGTTCAGTAGGAGAACCCCGATGAAGCCCATCCTCGTCCGCCCCATCGTCACCCTCACCTTCGCCTTCGCCGGCGCTGCGCTCCTGGCCGCCTCGGCCCCGGCCGACCCCGTGCGCATCGAGGGCGGCCGGGTGTCGGGCGTCGCCGCCGCCGGCGTCGTCTCGTGGAAGGGCGTGCCCTACGCCGCGCCCCCCGTCGGCGAGAGGCGCTGGCGCGCCCCCCAACCCGTCGAGCCGTGGACCGGCGTTCACGCCGCTACCGAGTACGCCCACGACTGCATGCAGGAGCCCTTCCCGAGCGACGCCGCTCCTCTCGGCACCCCCCCGGCCGAGGACTGCCTGTACGTCAACGTCTGGGCGCCGGAGAAGCCGGCCGCTCCAAAGCTGCCGGTGATGGTCTGGATCCACGGCGGCGGCTTCGTGAACGGCGGCAGCTCGCCGGCCGTCTACGACGGCTCGGCGTTCGCGCGGCGCGGGGTCGTCTTCGTGAGCCTCAACCACCGCCTCGGCCGGTTCGGCTTCTTCGCCCACCCGGCCCTCACGCGGGAGACGCCGGACGGCCCTCTCGGCAACTACGGGTATCTCGACCAGATCGCGGCCCTCCGCTGGGTCCAGAAGAACGTCGCGGCCTTCGGCGGCGACCCCGGCAACGTCACCGTGTTCGGCGAGTCCGCCGGCGGCGGCTCGGTCAACACCCTCATGATCTCCCCGCTCGCCCGCGGCCTCTTCCACAAGGCGATCGTGGAGTCGGGTGGCGGACGCGCGGGCGGCATCATGACCCCGCGCACGCTCAAGGAAGCCGAGGCGGTGGGCGTGGCGTTCGCCAGGAGCGCCGGCGTTCCTGGCGACGACGCGGCGGCCCTCGCCGCGCTGCGCAAGCTCCCCGCGAAAGACCTCGTCCGCGGCCTGAACCTGATGACCATGGGCCAGCAGCGTGACACCTACGCCGGGCCGATGATCGACGGGAAGATCGTCGTCGAGGAGCCGGAGACGGCCTTCCGCGCCGGCCGTCAGGCCCGCGTCCCCTACCTGGTCGGCGCCAACGACCGCGAGTTCGGCTTCATGCCCCTCCCCCCGGCCGCCGTCGACGGCATGCTGGCCCGCTTCGGGACCGAGAAGGAC
>Ga0335085_10002446_pt1 | contig 34642 bp, 24 predicted proteins | sample Lox_Sample_45_FD_206712 | JGI IMG/M metagenome (GOLD analysis project Ga0335085, IMG submission 206712) | Soil microbial communities from Loxahatchee National Wildlife Refuge, Florida, United States - Lox_Sample_4.5 | ecosystem: Environmental > Terrestrial > Soil > Wetlands | place: USA... | reverse complement strand
CGTTCCATAGCGTCGCGAAAATGATTTACAGCCAACAGGTAATTCTTGCCTTGCAAGGCAAGCAGACCAAGATTGAAGGGATAATCGTCTTCGTCTGGATCCAGATCCCGCGCTCGCCCAAGCGGCGCCAGCGCCTGATCCACATTTCCCTGGCGTGCCCGCGCCAGCCCAAGATTATTTAGGACTTCCGGAAGTTCCGCGCCACTTGCCATGTTCTGCTTCAGTTCTTCCTGCAGCGAAGTGAAAACTTTCTCGGCTTTCTCCGGCTGGTTCATTCGCAGTTCGCAAACCCCCGAATCGAATATCGCTTCGACGCTGCGTTCGTGCGTCGGGGGAACCCGGGCGAACCACGTGAGCGCCGACCCGCAATCATTCCGCGTGAAATACACTTGGCCCAGTGCGAACGCCGGTTCGGGCCATCCCGGTTCCAGCCGGGCTGCCTCTTTCAAATCGCGGATGCGGGCTTCGTCTTCGTTGGCAAGCAACCCTCGAATGTAATGTTCAAACGCACCCAATTGCAGCGGGCGCTGCAGTTTTGCAAATTCGTTCAAACTGAGCGGAAAGGCGCGATCGATCGTGGACAAGAGCCTCCACGTCAGCCGCGTGTGCAGATCCATTAGGGAATCGAGCGGGCCCGTTTCCCGCACTACGGGCAGCAGTGCAACGGGACTCACACGCAGCACCCTGGCATTTACCGTCAACGCGGTTCCGTCCGAACCGAAATTCCCAAACACGACGAAGTCCGCATCCATCTCCTGCGCGATATGAAGCATCGTCGCGCGGCTCAGCTTCGCGTTCGCTGGAAACCCATCGCGGTCCATCTCGTCCAGACGGCTGTCATGCGAATAAACTTGCAGGCCTGCGGCAGAGAGCTTCTGGATGGTAAGTTCTTCCAGACCTTCGCCAATCCAGTCCAGGCGTGGGGAGGCGCCTCCGTTCTCAAAGGGAAAGACGAGATAAATTCCGGCCTGCGGCAGATTCGGAATTTTCCGGACTAGGGCAGCGTCGCTTTGTCCTCCGGAGACGGTAGCCGGAGCAAGAAAAGAAATACCGGTAAACAAAATAAGCCACGACTTACGGATGAGTAGCCGCCGCTTTCTCATGTACCGCTATTCTATCAGAGGCGGGAGCAGGGTGAGTGCGAGCGTCGAATCATTCGCGCTTATTTCTGCAGGTAAACGACCTGATTCTCTGCGTCAAACGCGAGCGCGCGAAAACCCAGCGCTCGCACACTTAACAGACCGTCAAACAATGGCTCCTGCCGGTCCGAGACCAACACGGCATCCTTGCGAAAATGTTCACCATTCCAGTCAACGTCCAGTGCCGGCAATGCACGGACCGGCACGCTCCCGGCCGCGCCATTCCCTTGCAACGTCTTACCTGAGACTGCATTAGTGAGTAAGGTCGTGGGTTTGTTTCCAAACAGCACAAGCCGCTCCGCACCGGTGTCCACTAACATGCGAAATGCAGTCCTATTGATGTTCACCTTTGCAATCGAAAGGTGTTCCTGGCTGCTAAGTTCCACTGCGATACCATCTCCAGAAACGTCTCCAAACTCCAACACTTCATTTTCGTAATCCAGCCGGAAGCTCGCCTTCCCAAGTACGTCCAGTCCCAGGATGCCGGCGACGGGCAATTTCCATGCCTGTTCCACGGATGAAAGATCTGTAACAAGAAAGGGAGCAGTGTTCATCTGCACCGGGCCGATCTTAAGTTCCGGTACCTGCCCCGCGTGAATCGAGGATTCTTGCCCCAAAGCCGCAAATTTGGCTGGTGTCAGTTCCAGGCCCAGTTCCCGCGCCACGCGTAAATTGAGAATGCTCGGTGATGTTCCGGTATCCACCACAAAATTCTCAGGTTGCCGCGCGCCACCAATTTGGCCCTCCACAACCACCAGAAAACCACCATAAATATGCACAGGCACAGTTATCCCCGATGCAGGGTGATCCCTATGTTTTGCCGCGAATTTCGAGGGCGCCGCTGCCAGCAACGCCCCCGAGGTCCAAGAGCCAGCCAAGAGAAGGAGGAAAAACCGCAGGAAATCTCGCCGCAATCTTGCCGCACGCTCCCGCAGCGGTAGCGCTCACCGTAGGCGCCCGGCGGCGTATCACAAGGGTTCGTAAGCAGATTCCGCATAGATTCTTGGTGTCCAGCTAACGCAAGGTTGGGCCGAAAGTTATTTTGAGAAAGGCGGGCGGTGTAACGCCCGGAGACATCACCTATCGAGGCGCTTCTCGTCCAATACACCGAGGTTCACCATGAGTCCATCCAGTCCACCAAAGGCCATTTATCGCTTCGGTGCCTATGAGCTCGACTCTCGCACCGGGGAACTTCGGAAGAACGGGATGCGTATACGATGTCAAGAACAGCCGTTGCAGGTCCTCGTGTCGCTCCTGGAGCGTCCTGGGGAACTTTTGACCCGCGAGGAGTTGCGCCAGCGCGTTTGGCCGGAAGATACTTTTGTTGATTTCGATCACGCGCTGACGACCGCGGTGAAGAAGATCCGGCTGGCGCTGAATGACGATGCCGACGCGCCGCGGTATCTGGAAACCGTTCCGCGCCGCGGCTATCGTTTTATCGCGCCGGTGCAAACGGAAGTGGTGGACATGCGGCGACCCGATGAACGCGGATCGGAGGATGTGGGCCTTGGCCCGCCGGACCGGCCGCTGATTAACGGCCGCGTGATCATCATGGCTGCCACAATGGTCGGCCTTATCGCGGGTGTCTTCTACTGGAGCAGCCACCGCACTCGCGCCAGCATGCTCAATCCCAACGGCCGCACCATGATCGCCGTCCTGCCCTTTGAAAACCTCACCAACGATTCTTCCCAGGAATATTTCAGTGACGGTATGACGGAGGAGACCATCGCCCAACTGGGCCGCCTCAGCTCCCAGCACCTCGGCGTAATCGCGCGCACCTCCGCCATGAAGTACAAGCATTCCAACAAGAGCGCCCAGGAGATCGGCCGCGAATTGAATTCCGACTACCTGCTCGAAGGCAGCATCCGGCGCGAAGGGCCGCGCGTCCGCGTGGTCGCACAATTGATCCGTGTGACGGACCAGTCTCCGCGCTGGAGCCATCAGTTCGAGTACGAATTCGGCGAACCTTTATATATCGAGATCGACGCGGCGACCGACATCGCGAATATGGTACACATCGCTCTCGAGCCTTCCGTCTCGTCGCGCGTAAAAAAAGACGATGCGACGGACATCTACCTGCGCGGGCTGGCCGATTCCAACCTGCATTCGGTGGAAGCGGTTGAACGTGCGCTGCAGCAATTTGACGAAGGGATGAAAAAGGACCCGAATTGCGCGCCGCCTTATGCTTCCCTGGCGCGTGTCTACGAGCGCGGAGCAAATCTCGGCTTGCTGAAACCCACTGATGCCTACGCAAAGGCGCTCGCCGCCGCGGATCGAGCGATCCAGCTCGATCCCCAAAATGCCGAAGCGCATATTTACCGGGCGGATGCGTTGCTCACCATCGATTACGACTGGCCTGCGGCGCAGACGGAGATTCAGAAGGCCCTCACCCTGAACACCAACAACCCCCGGGCGCACGAATGGAACGGCATCTTCCTCGCTCTTCAGGGGAGATTCGATCAATCCCTCAGCGAACTCCACACCGCCGTGGATCTGGATCCTCTCAATGCCGAGTATCTGGGGACGCTGGGAACGGTGCTGCAGGAAGCCGGCAGGCCGGTGGAAGCAGAAACACAGCTTAGAGCGGCGATTAGCCTGGACCCTGCGTCCGACGCGGCGCACTCCTCGTTAGCCGACCTCTATGAATGGAACAAGCGCTACGCCGACGCGATCCATGAGACCACGGCGGCATTCTTCCTCCGCGGCCAGCGGGACCAGGCGCTTGCGATCCAGGCTGTGTACGAGAAATCCGGCTACCTCTCTGCCAAAACGACAGCACTGCACGCGCGGCTCGACTATCTCCTGGAGCAAAGCAAGCAGCGCTTTGTCTCCCCCTTCGAGATTGCCGCTATCTACGCCAAGCTGGGAGATCGGCAGCAAAGCCTGCAGTGGCTGGAAGCTGCCTATAAGGCACGCGACGTTGCCCTTCCCTGCCTGCGCGAATCTCAGAAGACTGTTTTTGTCGGGCTGAGGAATGACCCCGCGTTTCAACAAATCGTCGCCAATCTGCATTACCCCAACTAGAACGGCGGAGATTCAACAAGACGGATTCTCATTTCCACAATTCAGGGTTGCGCGGTCTCAATCGTCTTTGGCGCGAACAACTCCTGCGCTTCGGGGCTCTTTAGCACAATGGCAAAGGAAGGATCTGTCTTGGCTGCATTAAAATCGCTGTACCCTTCATCCTTGGATTTGCGCAGATACAGAATGGCGCGGTCCACGTCACCCGCCACGGCGAATGATTTCGCCAGCAAATAATAGAACCGGCCTCGATCCACGCTGATCGAGCGGTCCTGGATTACCGTGCCGGTCCGCGACCTGCTCGGATCCAGCGACGTCGGATCCAGTGCCAGCGCCTTGCGGAACGAGGCGATGGAATCCTCAAAATTCTTCTGCCCGAAATAGGCATAGCCCAGGTTCAGGTAAAACGGCGCAAAATCTCCGCGCATGTTGATGGCTTTCTTATAGGCGCGGATCGCCTTCGAGAATTTCTTACGCTCGTAGAGCACCGTTCCGATATTGTTCTGCGCATCGGCGTATTGCGGATTCACCTTCACTGCTTTCTGGTAACACTTGAGCGCCATATCAAGTTCTGACTGGTTATGATGCGCAATTCCCAGTTCATTCCAGTAGACTGCGTTCGTGGGGTTCTCCACGGCCAGCCGATGGAAAATCTCTTCCGCTTCCCTGTACTCTTTGCGGGCCAGATATAGCCGCGCCATCTCTTCGTCGGCTATGCCCGTATTCGCGGGCACCTGCGCCGCCGTCGAGACCGAGTCATTGGCAAACCGCATCGACTTTTCCTGGGAAACAACCGAAGGGGAAACGCCCACTACGAGGATAACGACCGCTGGAATCGCCAAGAAATACTTGGTCATGGCGAGACTCCTTTAGTCCGGATGAGGCTTCTCCGGATCCTTTTTTTTCTTGTCCCCAAAGATACCAAAAAACTTCTGTAATGGGCCTTTTTTCTTCTCCGGCGCCTTCACCGGGTCAACCGTGGCTCCTCCCTGCTGGTTTTGCGCCGTATTTGTCGCGCTCGGAGCGGTACCTGCGGCGGTTCCATTTGGCGGGGGAGGGTTCGATGACCCGCCGCCGAAGATGTGCGAGAGGAACGAACCGGCAGCGGACACCGGGCCGTGCCCACCGTGTAATTCGCAAATCTGGGTTGGCTCGGACCCCGCCACAAACACCTCTTCACGCGTCACCGGGCAATTGGGTGTGGCCAGTTGCAGGGTGTCCGCATCCAGGATCGTCGAGTCCACGCCTTCCGGCTTCTCGAAATCCTTCACGTCGCGGTAGCCAGGCATGGCGGTGGCCCGAATCATGAAATCCGCCCAGATCGGAGCGGCCGTCGAGCCGCCAGCTAGCCCCAGGTCACGGTTGTCGTCATAACCAATCCAAATCACGCAAAGCAGGTTGTTGGTGAAACCCGCGAACCACCCGTCACGCGAAGTCCCCGTTTTGCCCGCCGCCGGCAACGTAAATCCCTTCGCGCGCACTTGCGCGCCCGTTCCCTTGTTCAGCACATCCTGCAGGATGCTGTCCACCAGGTAGGCCACGCGCGGATCGAGAACCAGTTTTCGTTGCGGCGTAGACTTTTCCAGCGAATTCCCTTCGGCGCTCACCACCGACCGGATGTAGTAAGGCTCCGCGCGCGTGCCCATTGTTGCAAAGGCCGTGTACGCCCCCGCAACCTCCACTGGGGTCAGTTCGTATGCCCCCAGCGCAACTGCCGGCGTAGGCCGGATGTTCGAACCCAGTCCCATTTGCCGCGCAATCTGCACCACGCGGCCGTAACCGACCATTTCCGCGACCTTTACCGTGGCGACGTTTAGCGAATTCGTCAGCGCCTGCCGCACCGTCACCTTGCCCATGAATCGTTCGCCGTAGTTGTTCGGCGTGTATTCCTGGCCGTCGAATTCAAACACCGTGGGTTCGTCGTCCACGGTCGTGGCCGGCGTAATCACGGGTTGCGCACCACTCACCGCATTATCGAATGCCGCCGCGTACACGAACGGCTTGAAAACGGAGCCCGGCTGCCGATGCGCCAGCGCGTGATTCAACTGGCTCTGTCCGTAATCGCGCCCCCCGATCAGCGCTTTGATCTCGCCCGTTCTCGGATCAAGCGCAACCAGGGCCGCCTGCACCGGCGGAATCTGTTCCGCTTCGGCCTTCTTCCCCTTCGCCTTGCGCGCCTTCGCGTACTTCGCCTCCAACATCGCATCCACATTCTTCATGCCCGCGTCCAGCGCTACCGCCGCGGCCCGCTGCAACTGTGGATCGAGCGTCGTGTAGACCCGATAGTTCGAGCTCAACAGTTCCGGCTCGGAATACTTTTCCAGCAGGTGGTCTTTCACCATGTCCACAAAATACGGCGCTTCGCTCCCCGCCACGGATGTCCGCACCAGTTTCAGCGGCTCGCGCTTCGCGTCCTGTACATCGTCTTCCGTGATGTACTTGTTCTCCACCATCTGCGTCAGCACGCGGTCACGCGCCTGCGCTGCACGCTCGGGATGTCGGTCCGCAACCGAGTAGTAGTTCGGCGCACGGATCAACCCGGCAAGATACGCGCATTCCGGCAACGTCAATTGCCGCATGTCCTTGCCGAAATAAGCCACGCTGGCTTCGGCAAATCCTCGGATGCCAAAGCTGCCGCGGTTCCCTAAGTACACCTCGTTGGCGTACATCTCGAAGATGCGCTGCTTGTTGAAGCGCTGCTCGAGCTCGAAGGAAAGCATCGCCTCGGCCAGTTTCCGCTTCCAGGTGCGGTCGGTGGTGAGGAAGTACGTCCGCGCCACCTGCATCGTAATCGTGCTGGCGCCCTGAACAAAGCTATGTGTATGCCTGATGTCTGCCCACGCGGCGCCGACGATGCGGATGAAGTCGAAGCCCGGATGTTCGAAGAAGCGCTTGTCTTCAGCGGAAAGAATCGCCTGCACCAGCACCGGCGGCAGATCTTCGTATCGGACAGGGCGCCGCTTTTCGCGCTGACTGTCGAAGAGATTGGTGATGAGTTCCGGCTCGATTTCCGCGGTACCCAGGTCTGCTCCGCCGTTCAACGGCCGGATGCTGCGGATCACCTTGCCGTTGAACTGCACGGCAATCGCATTCCCCCCGCCGAAGTAGGAGAGTTTCGATGGGCGTATGTCCACAGTGTTCGCGTTCAGGGTATATTCGCCGAGGGCATTCTCATCGGCTTCCGGCCGATAGCCGGAGCGCTGCAGGTACATCACCAGGTCGTCCGGACCCCACGCCTGCCCGTCCGAGATATGCTCGGGAGCGGAGAAAATCTGCGTGCTATTCTGCAGAACGTGGCCGGAAAGCCTAGCGTCAATCATCCGCCCGTACTTGATGTAGAAAAATGTGAATACCGAGGCGGCTACCAGGAAACACAAGGCCACGATCGCCAGCACGCTGAGGCCAAACGCGGAAGTCCAAAAACCTTTTTGCACGCGCAGTCGCAAACGATTGCTCCCCGAGGGTGGGCGATTGCTCAAAGTCTAGTGTCTCGCAAGATGGGAGCCAGGCAAAGCCGAAGCTCGCACGCAGAAAGTGATCTCAATTCCCGGTAGGAGAAGCTCCGGCTCACAGCTCACTTCATGATATCGATACCTTCGCTGGAAGGTGAGAAATTGAGTTCGGTTTTGTAAACGGCGAGGTCCACAGGCACGCTGTAATTCACACTGATCGTCAGTCCCCGGCCGTTGGGTATCACTTTGATGTCGTCCCGCTTCGCGGGAATATCCAGGTCCTGGATAGTCTTGAAGAGAATGTCCTTAATCTGGTCGTCGGTGTACTTGTTCACCACCGCAAAGCGCGCTTGTTCGGAGATCTTATCCTTCAGTTGGTACTCGGCGACGTAGATGGGAACCACTTTGATGGCCACGTAGACCGCGGCGGCCAGGATCAGGGTGTAAATGATGGCTTTCAGCCGCCCCTCGCCCCGCTGCTTATGCTCCGAATTGGTTGTTCTCAAGCTCACGAAAAATATCTCCCAAAGCCGTTTCCAGGAAACGGCAAGACGCTTGCCTCTGTTTTTACGCTAGCACTCGCCTGCAACACTGTCGAGTTCGCAGGGGGGCAGGTGTTCTTCAGATGCAACGCCCGGGCGGATTCGCCTCACGCCCGGCGTTCCCGGCAAGCCTAGTAAGCCCGGCCAAAAATCGCTCGATCTTTTGCCGGCTTACCGCAATACACGCAAGCGCCGCCGCTCGCGACTTCCTTGCCAAGCACCGCCGTCTGATCTATTGGGATGCAGCGCATGGTCGCCCGGGTTTCCTCTTTGATTTTCGCTTCGCATTCGCCGCTGCCGCACCATGGCGCGAAGGCAAAGCCGTTTTCCACGGCCTGCTTGAGTACTTCGTAAGTGGATGCGGCCTGCGTGTTGGCGCGGCGGAACGCCAGGGCCCGGTCATGCAGTGACTGGTGAATCTCCTGCAGCAGCTTGCCGATTGTCGCCGGCAGGTCCGCCAACGAAGCGCTAACCTTGCCTTCCTTGCCCGGCCGGTCCCTGCGTGCCAGCATCGCCGCCTGCTTGGCCACATCCTTTGGCCCCAGCTCCACGCGCACCGGCACGCCGCGCATCTCCCAATCGTTGAACTTCCAGCCTGGGCTGAAACCCTCGCGTTCATCCAGGTGCACGCGAACCTCGGCCTTGGCCAACTGCGCTTTGAGTTCCTTTGCCACCTTCATGACGGCGGACTTCTCATCATCATTCTTGTAGATCGGCACGATCACCGCTTGTATGGGCGCCAGCCGCGGTGGCAGCACCAATCCCTGATCGTCGCCATGCACCATGATGATTGCCCCGATGAAGCGCGTGGACAGTCCCCACGAGGTCGTCCAGCAGTGCTGCAGCACGCCGTTCTGATCGAGATATTTCACATCAAACGCCTGCGCAAAGTTCTGCCCAAGAAAATGCGACGTGCCTGCCTGCAGCGCCTTCCCGTCGCCCATCATCGCTTCGATCGAGTAAGTGACGTCCGCGCCCGCAAATTTTTCAGCCTCAGACTTCGCGCCCGGAATCACTGGAATTGCCGCTTCGTTCACAGCAAAATCCGTGTAAACATCCAGCATCTGCCGAGTCTCGTCGACCGCCTCTTCGCGCGTGGCGTGTGCGGTGTGGCCTTCCTGCCAGTAAAATTCCAGCGTGCGCAGGAAAAGCTTCGTGCGCAATTCCCAGCGCACCACGCTGTTCCACTGGTTCATCAGCACCGGCAGATCGCGATACGACTGAATCCACTTTGACCACATGTGGCCGATGATGGTCTCCGAAGTCGGCCGGAGAATCAATGGCTCGGCCAGTTCTTCCCCGCCGCCAATCGTCACCACCGCGAGTTCCGGCGAAAAACCCTCGACATGGTGCTTTTCCTTTTCAATAAAACTCTTGGGTATGAGTAAAGGAAACGCCACGTTTTGGTGCCCCGTGGCTTTAAACCGCCGGTCCAACGCGCCTTGTATGTTTTCCCAAAGCGCCCAGCCGTACGGGCGCACAATCATGCAGCCGCGCACCGGCGCGTAATCCGCCAACTGCGCCCGCAGCACCAGCTGGTTGTACCACTCCGCAAAATCCTCTTTCCTGGTTGGTAGCTTCTCGTCCGCCATTCCGTCTCAGGCCGGTCCGCGCTTCAGACCGGCTCCTCTCTGTAGTTATTTCGTGCAAACCTCAAGCATTCGAGCGTAACCAACCCCCTCTCCCACTGTCAACGCAAGTCCCCTAAATCCATTAGCTGCGCGGCCTTGGGGCGAGTCAGTTTCAAGCGTGTTGCCGTACACTAAGCCGGGTCCAAGATAACTGACTCTATCAACCAGCAACAATCACCACGCCTGTCGTAATTCAGGTGCGCTAATCGACTAAGTGTTGAGAGGTCGATCAGAATAGGAGCTAAACCATGAAATTCGTCTGCCTTGGATATATCGCCCCAAAAAAAGTTTGAAACCATGCGGAAAGCGAACGCAACGCCATGGTGGATGCCTGCTGCGATAACGACGATGTCTTGCGCGCTGGCGGCCATTTCGCCGTAGGCGAAGCGCTACAACCTGGAAAAACGGCAAGGCGGCGGTAACCGACGGGCCCTACGCCGAGACGAAGGAGCAGATTGGGGGCTTTCTGCTCCTCGAAGCACGCGACTTGAATCACGCGGTCGAGTTAATGACCAGGCATCCCGGGATACAAAATGGGCCATTCGAGGTTCGCCCCGTGGCGGACTTCACCCCAATACTCAAGGACCGCGAGAAGCGCAGAGGAAAACGCTGAAGTGCCAAATCGGGCTGGGATTGTTGAAGTTGAGGAGACACCTAACTAGATCGCGCCGCCGAGGAACCAGTCTTTGTCTTGTTGGGCCTTGCTGCGAATCAGCAGCTCCGGGTCTTTCACGGTGACGCGACTGTACGGCTCTACCGAATGCGTCAGCCAGACGTTGCCGCCGACCACGCTGTGATGCCCGACGCGTGTATCACCGCCCAAAATCGTCGCGCCCGGATAGATTGTCACATTGTCTTCAATGTCCGGATGGCGTTTGTTGCCTTGCCCACGCACTAGCTCTCCCCCATCGCGTTTGCTGGTGGGATTGAAAGCGCCCAATGTCACTCCGTGATACAGGGTGACGTTGTTTCCCACAGTTGCCGTCTCGCCGATCACCACGCCCGTGCCGTGATCAATGAAAAACGACTCACCAATGGTGGCCCCAGGGTGAATATCAATTCCAGTGTGGCTGTGCCCCACTTCGGTCATCATGCGCGGAAGATACGGCACTTTGAGCAGGTAAAGCTCGTGTGCCAGCCGTTGTATCGCAATCGCCTCGATACCGGGATAGCTCAGCAGAATCTCTTCGTAGCCCATCGCTGCCGGATCGTTTTTCAATGCCGCCTGCAGGTCTGTAGCCAGCAGATGCGCCAATTGCGGAAGCTTTGCGCGTACTGCGGTAAGCAACTCTTCCGCCGCTCGCGGCAAATTTCTTGGAGCTTCCTTATCACGGCAGTGGCAATCAAACCGCACCGCACAGATGATTTGCTCCGCCAGTTGGATTTCGAGTTCTTCCAGAAAATGCGCCGACTGGGGACTCGTCTGTAGAGCGGGTTCGTAATACAGCGGAAACAACGCTTCCAGGTAGCGCGTGCAAAATTTCGTGACTTCGTCTTTGGACGGCAGCCTGTACTCACCGGCGCGATCGCCGGAGAGCCTTGCCTCTAGCGCCGAACGGAATTCATCGGCCAACCGGTGTAATTGCCCGTTCTGAGTGGTCTTTACAGTGGTCATGTTTCCCCGCTGCCGCGGTTCGCCAAAGGGAATGGAGCGGGGATTGCCCGAAGGCTCGCCCCGCTCTGCGGTTCGCTTCAAGCGCTGGCCGCCTGGCCAATTCCCTCGAACAGGATGGTCGAAATATACCGCTCACCGGAATCAGGCAACACCGTCACGATCGTCTTGCCCGCAAATTCCGGCAGTTTCGCCAGTCGCACGGCCACGGCTGCAGCGGCCCCACAGGAAATCCCGGAAAGGATGCCCTCTTCCTTGGACAAGCGCCGCGCCATCTCAATCGCCTCTTCGTTGGTGACCAGTTCCACGCTGTCCACCATCTCCAGATCCAGGTTCTTCGGAACGAATCCCGCTCCAAGTCCCTGAATTTTGTGAGGAGAGGGCGTAAGGGGTTTACCCTCCTTGGTCTGCGAGATCACAGGACTCGCTACGGGTTCAACCGCCACGGTCGTGATCTTCTTCCCTTTCGTCTTCTTGATGAACCGGCTCACACCCGTAAGCGTGCCTCCGGTGCCCACGCCGCTGACGAACACGTCAACCGCGCCGTCGGTATCGTTCCAGATTTCAGGACCCGTGGTGGACTCATGGATCGCCGGATTAGCGGGATTGTCGAACTGCTGCGGCAAGAAGTAGTGCGACTTGTCCGACTCGTAGATTTCCGTCGCTTTCTTGATCGCGCCCTTCATGCCTTCCGGTCCCGGAGTCAGCACCAGATTCGCGCCGAATGCCGCCAGCACGCGCCGCCGTTCCAGCGACATCGTCTCCGGCATGGTCAGCGTGATTTTGTAGCCGCGCGCCGCCGCCACATAGGCCAAAGCAATCCCCGTGTTGCCGCTGGTCGGCTCCACAATTTCAATCCCAGGTTTTAACACGCCGCGCTTTTCCGCGTCCCAGATCATTGCCGCCCCGATGCGACACTTCACTGAGTACGCTGGGTTTCTCCCCTCGATCTTCGCCAGCACCGTGGCTTTGGCGCCGTCGGTGACGCGGTTCAGCTTGACCAGAGGTGTTCGACCAATACTCAGTGAATTATCGGCATATATGTTTGCCATGATGATCCTCAGTAATGTGGATTTGCTGTATCGGGACAGCCCTTCCAGTATAAAACGGCAACGGGCAAACACGACCCCCGAAAAACCCGTTCTGGGGGGCAAGTTCCCCTTATAGGCAGATGCGCCGGATTGCGGCCGGTTACACACTCCGCTAGACTCCATGTAGTGGCCGGACTTTAGACCGGCCGGAGTCTGTAGATCTGTACATCTGTAGATTGTCCCCACGTGCACGCCAATCGTTCTGGAGATTCCAATGACCACGGAAGCCAACGCCCGGATGCAGCGTCCGCTCGATGCTGTTGATCCACAAATTGCCGACCTGCTCCGCGAAGAGGCGGTCCGCGAAGCCACCGGCCTCGAACTCATCCCCTCGGAAAACCTTGTCTCGGAAGCAGTGCTGGAGGCGATGGGCTCGATTTTCACTAACAAGTACGCCGAAGGTTATCCAGGGAAGCGCTATTACGGCGGCTGCGAATTTGCCGACAAAGTGGAGCAGCTCGCCATCGATCGCGCCAAGCAGCTCTTTGGCGCGGATCACGCCAACGTGCAGGCGCATTCCGGCACTTCTGCGAACGTGGCCGTTTATATGGCCACACTGCAGCCCGGCGACACCGTACTGGGCATGGCATTGGCGCATGGCGGGCATCTGACGCACGGGCATCCGCTGAACTTTTCCGGGCGCATGTACAAGTTCGTGGAATACCACGTGAAGCAGAATACGGAGCGCATCGACTACGACGAAATCGAGAAGCTGGCGCACGAGCACAAGCCGAAGATGATCGTTGCCGGAGCAAGCGCGTACTCGCGCATCATCGAATTCGAGCGCATGGCCAAGATCGCCAAAGCGGTGGGCGCGATTTTCTTTGTGGACATGGCGCACATCGCCGGCCTTGTTGCGGCGGGCGTGCATCCAACGCCCATGCCGCATGCCGACATTGTTTCTTCGACCACGCACAAGACGCTGCGCGGGCCGCGCGGGGGCATCGTGATGTGCAAGGGCGCTTTCGCGAAAGACCTCGACAAGCTGATGTTCCCCGGCATGCAGGGCGGGCCACTGGTGCACACCATCGCGGCGAAGGCCGTCTGCCTGAAAGAGGCGATGGAGCCATCGTTCGCGGAATATCAGAAGCAGGTCGCCGCCAACGCCAAAGCGATGGCTAATGCGATGATCCGCCATGGATTCCGAGTCGTTTCGGGCGGCACAGATAACCACCTGTTCCTCGTGGAGGTGCATTCGCGCGGCATTACGGGCAGCGATGCGGAGAAGGCTTTGGACCGGGCAGGCATCACAGTGAACAAGAACTCCATTCCATTCGATCCGCTGCCGCCGATGAAGGCGGGCGGCATCCGGCTGGGCAGCCCTTCGGTGACCACGCGTGGCATGAAAGAGCCGGAAATGGAACTGATCGCCAACGGCATCGCCGAGGTGTTGACGCACATGGGCGACGCAGCGGTCGAACAAAAAGTCCGCAAGCAGGTTGCCGAACTGGCCGGACGATTCCCCATCTACGAATCGCGCATGAAGCCCGCAGCCACACACGCTCGCGTTTAGGAAACACCTTGCTGTGCGGCTTGCCCTGAGCTTGTCGAAGGGGAGCCCTGCTCCCGCTTTTGCGGTGTAAAATCCACTCCAATGTGCGCCAAGCGCAATCCTTTGCCGGACATTGTCCGTTCCACTTCCGAATTTGAAAAATGGGCCTCGCGCCACGTCAACTTGATTCCCTCGGACGTAAAGCTGAAGCATCGGCTGATGGCGAAGGCCGCCTTTCCGTTTTTCCGCGCGACGTTTTACCGCTGGGCGCAGTGGTGGCCGATCGTCTGCCCGGAACTTGCGCGCGCGCCGCAGGTGCTGGCCATTGGCGATTTGCATTTGGAGAATTTCGGGACCTGGCGCGATCTCGAGGGCCGGCTGATCTGGGGCGTCAACGATTTTGATGAGGCTTGGCCCGCAGCGTACACAGTGGATCTGGTTCGCCTGGTGGCCAGCTGTTACCTGGCGATCGAAGAAGAGCACCTTGCGATTCCGAAAAAACGAGCCTGGCAGATGGTCGAAGAAGGGTACCGCGATGCCTTGGGCAAAGGCGGCGGCGCGTTCGTGCTCGCGGAACACCATCGCTGGCTGCGCCTGCTGGCGCTCAACAAGTTGCGCGACCCGGTTGTGTTCTGGGACAAAATCCTGGCGTGCCCCCGGTATAAAGGAAACCTCCCGAAAGACGTCTGGAAGCTGGTGCATGCTTCCCTGCCCCTGCGTACTTACAATTTCGATCTGAAATCGCGCATTGCCGGCCTTGGCAGCCTTGGCCATCCGCGGGTCCTGGCGTTGGCGACATGGGATGACGCGCATATCGTACGCGAAGCGAAACAACTCACGCCGTCGGCGTGGATCTGGGCGCGCGGGCTTTCTTCCTCGGAGGTTCTCAGCCGCAAGCTGGTGGAATCGGCGATCCGGCTGCGCGATCCCCACGTGCACTTTGCGGAGCACTGGATCGTGCGGCGGCTGGCGCCGGATTGCTGCCACATCGAAATCAGCACGCTGCCCGAGGAGCGGGACGAGGAGAAACTGCTCTACTACATGGGCTGGGAGGCGGCGAACATTCATTTTGGCAGCCCCCGGGCGATTCCGGCCGTGCGGCGCGACCTGGGAAAGCGCAAAGGCCGCTGGCTGCACAAGGCCGCCAAGGCCATGGTGGAAGCGACGCTGAAGGACTGGGAAGTGTGGCGGCAGAGGAAAGGGACAGTGGCGAGTGGCGAGTGACCCCTCGGGAAGACTCGGGGCAGGCGAGTGGCGAGCAGGAAAAGAAGGCGTGTTCCGGAAGGTGAAAATAGAGAGGGACTGACGAGACCGTACGGATCGGTGAGGGTACCCCTGGGATAGGGAAAGGACTTAGCAGAGGGCTGAAAGCTATGAGCCTCAGGCTGTAAGGCCGGAGAAGCCGGATGCGAAATGTAAGAGTAGAGGCGGTCTGACCGGTATGCCCCCTCCCCCACCCTGTTTCTATAAGTATTGGAATGATTGGAGTTAACGGAGGGGCCCGCATGTGGAGGAAATACAGGAGTTAGCGGAGTTGGATATGAGGCGGAGAGCCGCGCGGGTTGCAGAGACACAAAAGCCCGCGCGGACATAGACATTGTTACCATGTATTACATAATATGTCAACAGTATTTTATAGTACTGGGCAGACTTTTGAGAGAACCGGAAAGACCCGAGGAGAATCGCGAGCGAAAAGTTAAGAATCGGGATTCGAAATACGGAGAACCGGGAGGCGGGACAAGTGATCGCAGCTGCTTGGGTGAGTGAAAAGTACAAGAGAAAATCCGCACCCTGAAACCCACTGCGGCACCCGCGTGGAAGCGTTCCGTCTGCTCCCATATTCCCCATATTCCTGGGGCGCCGAAAACGGAGACCACCTGTATCATTCGGCGGTACCATGCGTGCAAAGAAACGGGCGCCGGAGCGGCGCCCGCCCTGTCTGCTAGAAATTGTACTGGCAAATTATGCTGTGAGCTCAGTGGTACACGTAGACATGATAGGTGATGTCCAGCGTGAAATTGAATTGCGGCTGAAAACCGTGGAAGTGAAGCGTGTGGTGTCCCACGTCGAGGGGAGGGAGCATCGCGTAGTATCCGTCATCGACCCCCGGGAAGTAGGACCCGGCGTCGAACTTCGCATATCCGGGCGGGTAGACGGCCTTTAGATAGTTATCGTCGGGGAGGGTGAAGCCGAAAGCGGTGGATTGTACCCGGAACCGATCCTTTAGGTGAGGAACGGGCAGGCCATCCACTTCCATGGTCAGATTGGCCGCGGAGTCCATCTGACCCGCGGTAAAGGCACGCAAACCAGCGATTTGCGGGTTTCCCGGGTCCTCCAAAGCGGAGTCTTCTGAGTTGAAAATGGCAACGTAGAGGGCCTTGCCGCTGGCGACCTTGCAGGTGCGAACGACATTGGAGGTGCCGCACGTCGGATCGTTGTTCGCGCAGAACTTCCCGCCCAGGAACCACACCGGGCCGGACTGACCAGTGCTGCAATCTCCATGATCAAACAAGGGATGACTAGCTGTTGGGATCGAGAAGGCCCACTGCTCCCAAGCGGCGGACCAGTCCGCGTAGCTCCTTCCAAAGACAATAGAGTCACGGTCGAGCACCAGAGGATAACCCCCGGCATTTGCCCGGACATTCGGGGTTAGTGAGGAAGCGACCAATGCCAGCACGGCCAGGAGGAAAAAGCCGGCACCCAATAAGCTGGCCCATTTTCTGTTTTCGTTCCAAAGCAACTTTCTCATACGCTCTCCTTCCTCATGCAGTGAATCTCGCAGGCGCAACTGTGCTTGCGGGTCTCCACGCCTGAGCTTTTGCGGTTGTCTGTCGAGAATTGCCGCCCAGTTGAGCCACTGGGGCGGATACTGGCCTCAGCGGGAGTTCACGCCGCGTCCCTCAGGGAGTGACACTTCAGGAGAGGTCTATAGACAGTTACCGTAGTTGATACGTGGCGTCAGTGTTTAGAGTCACATTTAGACGTTCAGGTAAACACGTTCCACAAAATGTAACGGCCGGATCGCAGTTGGGCGGCCCGACTTGTTAGAAAGCGGAGTTGTTTCATATGTCCAGATATCTGGTGGATTTTGAGGGGAAAGCGAGAGCTTGGCAGGCGTGCCCAGAAGGTAGGCCCGCCTAGAAGGCATGCCACTAGGACGTTGAGACGCTTGGACGAAGACTGTCCCACCGGTCAGTAGATTCGGTGCGGGGATGCCCGTAACTTTGGAAAGGACCGGTAATGTCGACTTTCGCGGCCATCTCGCTCACCTGGACAAAATGGAAAGAGAAGCGCGTTCTCACCCTCTTCTCGCGTGCTTTCTTCCCGGGCGGGATGCGCCTGACCCAGCAAGGAAAGCCGACGGCTCCCCGGGGAATCCTTGCCTGAGACCGAGGTGGAAATATGATGGATACGGAAGCCTTCCGCGAATTCAAGACTGGGCTGAGCCTGCTGCGCGATAATTATGCCAACCGGGCGCTTGGCCACATCCAGAAAGCCGCGGAACTCGAGAAAAACAACCCTTACTACATGTCCTACCTGGGCGTGGCCCTGGCGCGCACGCAGCAGAAATGGGCCGACGCCGAGCGCCTCTGCGACAGCGCCGTGCGCATGAAGCGCAACCAGGCGCAGCTCTACCTGAATCTTGCCGAAGTCTATCTTTCCGCCGGGCGCAAGGAAGACGCGCGGGAAGCGCTGCTTTCCGGGATGAAATATGCGCGGCGCGACGTGCGGCTGAGCATCGCGATGGCCAAGCTGACGCAGCGGCGCAGCCCGGTATTTTCGTTCCTCGAGCGGAAGCACCCGCTGAATCGCCACTTTGGCCTGCTGCGGCACAAGACGCTTTCGGCGCTGGGCCGCGACTGAAGTTCAACGAGTTTCCCCACCCCCCAAACGCGGAAAGGGCGGATGGTTTCGGCCATCCGCCCTTTTCGTTTTTCAATATCTAAAGCTTGCGAAGGTTATCCCGTAAAGGAATGTCCATTGTTGAAGTGCCGCTGTATGCCCATCTCCATAAGGATCTTGAAGCCGATGCCAAACAGGCCATTGGGCAGGTGCTCACGGCGAACCACTTCGGCAAGGTATTCGTGGCTCATCGCCGAGGGTTCCTTGGAGTACGGCATGGTGACGAACAGGCGCATGCCGACCTCGTAGGCGGGTTCGCTGGAGTGGAAGAAAACGCCGGTACGGGAAACGCTGTGCGACCCGCGAATATCCTCAAAATGATCGCGTAGCGGATCCGAGGGGCGGATGCGCATCAATTGCGTGATTTTGCAACGCCGGCAACTGCGGCGCTCCGCATATTTGGGGCGCGGGGCCGCGATGCCGTTTGGATTGTTGATCTTGGTCATGATGTCTTGCGGGGCCGCCATGGGAATCATCCTCTTTCGATACTTCCGGTGACTGCTGGTAAATCCAAGATAATCAGTCAGTCGAGGAAAACCTATAGCGATTCCGTACCCGGAAAAAAGTAGCACTTTCCAGGACCGGATGGTAGTACGAAAGTACCAAATCTCACCCAGGCAAGCCTTGGCTGAATTGGCGTGAAGGGCCATCCGGCCCCTATTCGGCGCGTTGGCTTCTGGTGGCCAACTGTGCGATTCTCTAGCTTATTTTTCCGAGGCACACGCAATGATACTCAAGCGATTCAAGGACTTAACGGAGAAAGAGATTTTGGCGCTGGCGATTTCCAGCGAGGAAGAGGACGGGCGCATCTATGGCGAATTTGCCGATGCGCTGCGCGAGGGGTATCCCGCCACGGCCGAGATGTTTGAGGAGATGCGCACGGAAGAAGCCGGGCACCGGGACCGGTTACTGGCGATGTTCCGGCAAAGGTTTGGCGATCACATTCCGCCGATTCGCCGCGAGGACGTGCGCGGGTTCCTGAAACGGCGGCCGGTGTGGATGATGCGGCCGCTGGGCGTGAAGGTGGCGCGGCGGCAGGCCGAGGTGATGGAAATGGAGGCAAGCCGCTTTTATTCACGGGCGGCGAGCCGGACGACGGATGCCTCGCTACGGGAACTGCTGAACTTGCTGGCCGACGAAGAACGCAAACACACCCGCGCTGCAGGAGAATACGAAGAGAAACACCTGACCGAACAAGCCAGGGAAGACGAAGAACGATCACACAATCGTCTGTTTGTGCTGCAATTCGTACAACCTGGGCTGGCCGGATTGATGGATGGCTCGGTTTCGACACTTGCACCACTGTTTGCCGCCGCGTTTGCCACGCACAAGAGCTGGGACGCCTTCCTGGTCGGCATGGCCGCCAGCGTGGGCGCGGGCATTTCGATGGGCTTTGCCGAATCGCTATCGGATGACGGTTCCCTGACCGGGCGCGGGTCGCCCATTATTCGCGGCACGGTAACGGGGCTCATGACCACTGCGGGCGGCCTGGGGCACACACTTCCCTTTCTGATTCCCGAGTTTCGCATGGCGACGATCGTCGCCGTGATTGTCGTGGCGGTCGAGCTTGGTGTGATCAGTTACATTCGCCACCGGTACATGGATACGCCATTCCTGCAGGCTGCATTTCAGGTGATTGTCGGCGGCATATTGGTTTTTCTGACTGGCTGGTGGATCGGAAGCTCGTAGAAGAAGTGACTGGTGATTCGTGACTGGTGACTGGTGGAAGAGAACAGCACCCCTGCTGGTTGCAGTCGCTATTTGTGTTTGCCTGAACCTCGCAGCACAAAGCTCATCAAGCGTCAATCGGATCCTGATTGAAAAAAGCAAACGCACATTGACGCTGATGGACGGGAATAAAACCGTAAAAACGTACAAGGTGGCGCTTGGTGGGAATCCTGTGGGAGCGAAGGATCGGATAGGCGATCACAGAACTCCGGAGGGCATTTATTCGATTGACGCAAAGAAACAGAACAGCCAGTTCCATAAGGCCCTTCATGTCTCTTATCCAAACGCGAAGGATCATGAACGCGCAAGGAAACTGGGAGTAAGTCCTGGAGGCGACATTGAGATTCACGGACTAGGCGCGAAGTGGGGTTGGGTCGGGGCCGGAAATCGCGCTGTCGATTGGACCGACGGCTGTATCGCTGTCACCAACGAAGAAATCGACGAGATTTATCCGCTCGTGAAGGTTGGCACGCCCGTTGAAATCAAACCTTAGCCAGGATCGTCCCCATCCAAATTGCGATTGCTTCAAGTCTGGATTGGATGGTCGCGTCGGTGCTAGAATCACGTTCGTGAGACTGCCCAGCTCTCGAGTACCCCTTCCGCAGGGTGAGTGTTAGAAGGACCGCCGGTCTCCCTGTCCTACCCGGCGCAAGCCCAACCGAAATTCTGTGCAGAATGGGAGAAGAACCATGAAATGTCGTTCGAATACCGCCCGCCCGCGTGCGTGCGCCGCAATTGTTGTGCTCCTGGCCAGCGCGGGAATCGTGGGCTTCCTGGGCAGTTGCGGAGGAAATTCTTCAACGAACATGACGGGATCAACGATGGGCACGGTCAACGTCACCCTGAGCGACCCTCCGAGTTGCATGCCTCCGAACGGCCAATTCACCCATGTATACATCACGGTGCGTTCGGTGCAGGCGAATATCGATGCGAATGCGAATGATGGCAGCTCCGGCTGGCAAGAACTGGCACCGCAGCTTGCCAGCGCGCCGATGCAGATCGATCTCTTTTCGAAACCGCAAACCACCTGCGTGTTGGCGCAACTGGGATCGGCAAGCCTTCCCGTTGGCAAGTATCAGCAGATCCGCTTGTTGCTCGTTTCCAATTCGCCTGCGGCGAGTGACGCGGTGCCGGGGAACAATGCTTGTGCCGGGAACGGCTACAACTGCGTGATTTTGGGCGACGGCACGATCCACGAACTGCAATTGAGCAGCGAAGCCAATACCGGCTTGAAGATACCTCCCGGGCAGGTCGTCGGAGGCCCCATCGATGTGACCGCCGGGCAAAGCGTGGATCTGAACATTGACTTCAACGCGTGCGCTTCGATCGTTCATGAAGGCAACGGCAAGTTCCGGCTGAAGCCGACTTTGACCGCAGGGCAGGTCGGCGCGAACAACACGGGCATCGGCGGACAGGTCGTGGATTCCGTCACTAAACAGCCTATCAGCGGGAGCGTGCAGGTAGCGATCGAGCAGCAGGATTCAACGGGGGTGGACCGGATCGTCATGCAGGCGGCCACGGACAGCAACGGAAATTTCCGCTTCTGCCCGTTGCCGACGGGTTCGTTTGACATTGTCATCGTCGGCATAGGACCCGCCAATCTGCCATACAACGCCACGGCAGTGTTGAACATTCCGAATGGAACGAATCTCGGAACCATTCCTCTGGTTGGCGAAACCGGCGCGACGGCTCCGGCGGTGTTGCAAGGCGTGGTCACGGCAACGAACGGAACTTCACCGGCGACGATTGACGTCAGCCTCTCCGCGCTGCAGACCATTCCGTCAGGTAACAGCAGCACACTGCAAATCACAATTCCTTTGCAGACGATTCCGGCGACGAACTTGACGCCGGAGGTGGATTCCACGGAAACGATTTCCGTTTCCGGCAATACGAACTGCCCGGCCACCGGTGCACCAGCAAACGCGAGTTGCGCCACATACACACTGGTTGTGCCGGCGAGCAATCCGAGCGTCGGACTCTTCTCGGCTTCAGGCTTCACTTACTCGACGCCCGCAGGCGGCAACGTGCCGTTCACTGTGGACGCGCAAGCGGCCCAGCCCAGCAGCGGAGGAGTGGCGGATTGCAGGCCTTCGGAGAAAATGACTTCCAGCAATGCCATCGGGCAGCCCTTATATGTGCTGCCCGCCACCACAAGCAACGTCGCGGAAATTGATTTCACCGGCTGTATGTGAACCGCGGCGGATGCCCGCAGCCGCATGGGTTGGAAAAGCAGCTTGTGAGGAAGGGTACACTCCCACCGGGCTTGCAGAAACGGATCGAGCCTTGCCCGCCCGATCTGGATCGCTATCTACCTCCTCCACCTCCCGATTGCACGCACGTCCTGATTGGCGGCCACGTCGTGCTGCTGAACCGAAGGACGAATGTGGTCGTGGACTTCCTTCACGTCGAGCTTTTCTGAACCCCTTTTTTTGGACTCGCAACGGCCCCAATTGGATTGGGTCTGTTGTTTTATTGAGGGCGTTCAGTCGTCCGAGTGAGCCGACGAGGGAGTCATGGCGGGTCGGCGGAAGGCGCTGCGGAGGAAGGACTGGAAGCGGTCCATGTAGATGTAAACGACGGGGGTAGTGAAGAGAGTGAGCATCTGGCTGAGGATCAGCCCGCCGACGATGGTGATGCCCAGGGGCTTGCGGATCTCCGAGCCAGGCCCGGTGCCCAAGGCCAGGGGCAACGCGCCGAACATGGCGGCCATGGTGGTCATCATGATGGGACGAAAGCGCATCAGCGCAGCTTTGTAAATCGCCTGATCCGGGGGCAACTCCTCTTCGCGTTCCACCTGCACCGCAAAATCAATCATCAGGATGGCGTTCTTTTTCACGATGCCAATCAGCAGCAGAATCCCGATGATGGCAATGATGCTCAGGTCCATGTGCACGAGTTGCAGCGCCAGCAAAGCGCCGATGCCGGCCGAAGGAATGGTGGAAAGAATGGTAATCGGGTGGATGAAGCTCTCATACAAAATGCCGAGGACGATGTAAACAGCACCGAGCGCCGCAATGATCCACAGCCAGAGGTCCTTCAAGGATTCCTGAAATGCCTGGGCGGTACCCTGAAATGTTGCATGGACGGTGTTTGGCACTCCCAACTCGCGCTGTGCTTGTTGAATGTGTTCGACCGCGGGGCCCAGCGAGGCGCCGGGGGCCAGGTTGAACGACAGCGTGATGGACGGAAAAATGCCCTGGTGGTTCACGGAGAGAGCGGTGTTGGAATGCTCGTAGTGGGAAAATGCGCTGAGCGGCACAAGTTTTCCCGTGTTTGAGGGCACGTAGATGTATTTCAGGCCTTCGGGATTTTCCTGGAATTGTGGGGCGACTTCGAGCACGACGTGATATTGGTTGATGCCTCGATAGATGTTGGAGACCTGGCGCTGGCCGAAGGCGTCGTTGAGGGTATTGTCGATGTCCTGCATCGAAACGCCCAGACGCGAAGCGGTATCCCGGTCAATCGACAAATAAGACTGCAGACCTTTGTCCTGCTGGTCAGAGTTGATGTCGCGCAATTCGGGGATTTGCTGCATGCGCTTCATGATGATCGGCGCCCAATGGTAAAGGTCGTCCAGATTGTCGGCCTGCAATGTGTATTGAAACTGCGCTCCGCCGAAACGCCCGCCGACCGTGACATCCTGCATGGATTGCATGAACAGCGAGGCGCCAGGGATACTTGCGGCCTTCTCCCGGATTCTAGCGATGAATAGATCCGCATTGATCTTGCGCTCTTCGATGGGCTTGAGCTGGACAAACATGCGTGCCGTGCTGGTGCCGTTCCCGCCACCGGTGAAGCTGCTGACCGTGTCAACGGCGGGATCGGCGAGGACCATATTGCTAAAGACTCGCATTTTCTTGGAAATTTCGTCAAAGGAGGTGTCCTGATCGGCCTGAATCAGGCCCATGACGCGGCCGGTATCCTGCTGGGGAAAAAAGCCTTTGTTCACGTGGGCAAACATGTAGACGCTCAAGGCGGCGGTGCCGATCGTGAGCAGGAGAATCGCCGGCTGATGGCGCAATAAGACACGCAGCGCTCGGTCATAGCCACGATGCATGCCATCAAATGCTCGCTCGGCTATCCGGTAGGCCAGGCCATGCTTCTTGTTCATGTCATGCCGCAAAAAACGAGCGCACAGCATCGGCGTTGTGGTGAGAGACACAAACAAGGAAACCGCGATGGCCACGCTGAGGGTCACCGCGAATTCGCGGAACAAGCGGCCAACGATCCCACCCATCATCAGGATGGGAATGAACACGGCCACCAGCGACGCGCTCATGGAAAGAACGGTAAAACCGATTTCGCTCGACCCCTTCATTGTCGCGTGAAACGGGCCCAAGCCCGCTTCCATGTGCCGCGCGATGTTTTCGATGACCACGATGGCATCGTCTACGACGAACCCCGTCGAGATCGTCAGGGCCATCAGCGACAAATTGTCCAGGCTGTAGCCGAGCAGATACATTACGCCGAAGGTGCCCATCAAAGATAACGGGACGGCCACGCTGGGAATCACTGTCGCCCAATAGTTCCGAAGGAAGGCAAAAACCACCAGGATCACCAGGAAGATGGAGATGGCCATCGTGCGTTCGACGTCGCGCACGGAGGAACGGATCACCAGCGTGCGATCATTCACGACGTTCAAATGGAGCGAGGGCGATACGGACGAGCGGAGCCAGGGCAACGTGGCTTTTACCCGGTCCACGGCGTCAATCATGTTGGCGCCCGGCTGGCGAAAAATTCCGATAATCACTCCGGGCTTCCCGCCGATCAAAGCCAGGTTACGAATGTCTTCCACGGAGTCGACGACATTGGCCACATCGGATAAGCGCACCACGGCGCCTGCGTGTCCCCCAATGATGAGGGGGTTATACTCGTGCGCCTTGAAGAGCTGGTCGGTATCGGAGAGCGCCCAACTCCGCGCGTTGTTTTCAAGCGAACCCTTGGCCAGGTTGGAGTTGGCGGACTGAAGTGCTTTGCGGACCTGATCCAGGCTAATGCCGTAGCTGTTGAGCTGCTGGGGATTCACTTGCGCGCGCACGCCCGGTTTCGACGATCCCCAGGTGAAGACCTGTCCGACGCCGGGAACCTGCGCGATCTTCTGCGCCAGCACGGAATCGGAAGCATCGTAGATCTGGCCGATCGGAATGGTGTCTGAAGTCAGGGAGAGTAAAAGAATGGGGGAATCGGCGGAATTGACCTTGCGGTAGGTGGGCTGACTGGGCAAATCGGCGGGCAGTTGGCTGCGGGCGGCGTTGATCGCCGCTTCCACATCGCGCGCGGCCGCATTGATGTCGCGGTTAAGGTCAAATTGAAGCGCAATCCCCGTGCTGCCGAGGGTGGACGACGAAGTCATCTGGGTGACCCCGGCGATGCGCCCGAATTGACGCTCGAGCGGAGTCGCGACGGCGGAAGCCATCGTCTCGGGGCTGGCGCCAGGAAGGCTCGCTCCGACGCCGACCGTCGGCAGGTCCACTTGAGGCAACGGAGCCACCGGCAGGTAGCGAAAGCCGAGAACTCCGGACAGGAAAATCGCAATGGTTACGAGAGAAGTCGCAACCGGCCTGCGGATAAACGGCGCAGAGAAATTGGACTGAAGATTCATGCCCTAGTCTCCGTGCGCAGGCTCGTCGATTGGGTTCGTAATACCGAGGTTAAGGCGGCTGGCCAGCCAGTCAAAGGCCAGATAGACCACCGGCGTGGTGTAAAGGGTGAGGAGCTGGCTCAGGATCAATCCACCGACGATGGTGATGCCCAAGGGACGGCGCAATTCCGATCCCACGCCCTGGCCCAACGCCAACGGCAGGCCACCGAGCAATGCGGCCATAGTGGTCATCATGATGGGCCGGAAACGCAGGAGGCAGGCTTCGTAAATGGCGTCCACCGGGTCTTTTCCGTGTTCACGCTCGGCTTCCAGCGCGAAGTCAATCATCATAATGGCATTCTTCTTCACGATACCGATCAGCAGGATGATGCCGATGAGCGAGATAATGCTGAACTCCGTGCGGCAGATCATCAGCGCGAGAATGGCGCCGACGCCCGCGGAAGGGAGCGTCGACAAAATTGTGATGGGGTGGATGTAGCTCTCATACAGAATGCCGAGCACGATATAGACCGTGATGAGCGCCGCGAGAATCAGCAAGGGCTCATTGGAAACCGAGCGCAAAAATGCGGCAGCCGTGCCCTGGAAGGTCGCCTGGATACTGGGCGGCATGCCGATTTCCTGGCGGGCCTTTTCTATGGCTTCGGTGGCCGAGCCCAAGGACGCGCCGGGCGCCAGGTTGAAAGAAATCGTGACCACTGGGAACTGGCCCTGGTGGTTGATGACCAGCGAGGAAGTGCCAGGCTCAAATCGCGTGAAGGCGCTCAGCGGAACCTGGGTTCCGTTCGAGGACTTCACATAAATATTTTTAAGGGCTTCGGGATTCTGCTGGAAATTGTTCGCTACTTCCAGGACCACGTGGTACTGGTTGAGTTGCGTGAAGATAGTCGACACTTGGCGTTGGCCGAAAGCGTCGTAAAGCGTGTTATCAATGTCCGCTGGAAAAATGCCGAGGCGCGAAGCGGTGTCTCGATCGATGGTGAGCGTTGCCAGCAGACCGTTGTTTAGTTGGTCGGTGGCGACATCCCGCAAATCCGGCAAGGTTTTCAGTTTGTCGACAAATTTGGGAGTCCAGTAGGCGAGTTCCTGGGGATCCACATCTTCGAGTGAGTATTGGAACTGCGTTCGCGAGACGCGGTCTTCGACGGTCAGGTCCTGCACTGGCTGCATGAAGAGAGTGATTCCATCGAGTTTCGCTATTTCCGGCTGGAGCCGGCGAATGGCATCGGATGCGCTGATTTTTCGCTCGTTCAGCGGTTTCAGATTGATCTGAATGCGCCCGCTGTTAAGCGTAGTGTTCGTGCCATCAATCCCGATAAAGGAAGAGAGGCTTTCGACCGCCGGGTCTTTCAGGATTACATCTGCCAGCGCCTGCTGCCGTTGGGCCATCGCCGCGAAGGAGACCGTTTGCGGAGCTTCGGAGACACCGAGAATCACGCCGGTGTCCTGCACGGGGAAAAATCCCTTGGGAACGTAAATATAAAGCAGGATGGTGCTCACGAGCGTAGCAACAGTGACAATGAGCGTCGTGGTGCGGTGGCGAAGGACGACTTGCAGCGTGCGGCCGTAGTAGGCGATGACGCCGTTAAAGACCTTTTCCGATTTCCGGTAGAACCAGCCCTGCTCGCTTTCGGGTTCGTGGCGCAACAATTTCGCGCACATCATTGGTGTGAGCGTCAGGGAAACAATCGCGGACACGAGGATCGTGACAGCGAGGGTAACGGCGAATTCACGGAAGAGGCGACCGACGATGTCGCCCATGAAGAGCAACGGAATCAGCACGGCAATCAGGGAGACCGTCAAGGAGACGATGGTGAAGCCAATCTGCTCGGAACCTTTCAGCGCGGCTTGCAACGGCGAATCGCCGTGCTCCAGATACCGGCTGATGTTCTCGATCATGACGATGGCATCGTCCACAACGAAGCCGGTGGAAATTGTCAGGGCCATCAAAGACAAGTTGTTCAGCGAGTAGCCCAGCAAATACATCACGCCAAACGTGCCAATGATGGAGAGCGGGACCGCAATACTCGGAATCACCGTGGCGCGGAGGCTGCGCAGGAATAGAAAAATAACCATCACGACGAGAGCGATGGTCAGCATCAAGGTGAACTGCACGTCGGCCACGGACGCGCGGATCGTATTGGTGCGGTCGGTGAGAATCTGGACATGCACCGAAGCGGGCAGTGCGGCCTGCAACTGGGGCAGGATTTTCTTGATGCGATCCACAACGCTGATGATGTTCGCGCCGGGCTGCCGCTGAATGTTGAGAATGACGGCGGGTTCGCGATTGGCCCAGGCAGCTTGCTTTACGTTTTCCGCGCTGTCCACGGCCGTGGCCACGTCGGAGAGGCGTACAGGAGCGCCGTTGCGGTACGCGACGATGATGGGCCTGTAGCCATCGCTCGAAAGCAACTGGTCGTTAGCCCCGATGGTGTAGGCCTGCTGCTTGCCGTCAAAGGTGCCCTTGGCCTGGTCAATATTCGCGTTCGTGAGAGCTGTTCGGAGGTCTTCCAGGCTCAAACCGTAGGAAGCGAGCGCCGTTGGATTCGCTTGCACGCGCACCGCTGGCCTCTGCCCGCCGCTGATGCTCACTAGCCCGACGCCGGAAAGCTGCGAAATTTTCTGTGCCAGCGTCGTGTCCGCAAGGTCTTCTACTTTTACCAGTGGCAGCGTGGGCGAAGTAACCGCAAGAGTGAGGATGGGCGCGTCGGCGGGATTGACCTTGCTGTAGATCGGCGGGTTCGGGAGGCCCTGCGGCAACAGGTTGGAGGCAGCGTTGATTTCGGCCTGAACCTCTTGCTCGGCAACGTCAATGTTCAAATCGAGGTTGAACTGCAGGGTGATGACTGAGCAACCAAAGGAGCTCGTGGAGGTCATCTGGAGCAAGCCGGGAATTTGCCCGAAGTCGCGCTCTAGCGGCGCGGTGACCGATGAGGCCATCACCTCCGGGCTTCCGCCCGGATAGAACGTCAGGACCTGAATTGTGGGGTAATCCACCTGCGGCAGTGCGGAGACGGGCAGCTGGCGATAGGCCACCAGCCCCACCAAAATCACGCCAACCATGAGCAGCGTGGTTGCAACGGGCCGCAGAATAAACGGCCGCGAAGGATTCATCGAGCGGGTCCCCCAGCGGGCGATGCATAGGGCGAATTAGCAGAGGAAGAAGCGCTCTTATTGCTGTTCAGCGGCGCGCCATTTCCCTTCCTCGGCTCCACCTTGCTGCCGTCCTGTAGCTTGTCCTGGCCATCGGTGACTACGACGTCACCCGCCTGCAGTCCCGAAGTGATCCCCGTGATGCCACCTGTTGTCTCCGCTAAGGTTACGTTCTGTACCTTCACGGTGTTATCGGTGCCGACCGCGAAGACATAGGTGCCTTGCGCGCCGCGGAGAATCGCCGTTGTCGGGACCAGGACGATATTCTTCTTGGTGTCTACGAGCAGATGCACGTTCACAAATTGGTTTGGAAACAATTCGTTTTTGGAATTATCGAAAACAGCTTTTAGCTTGTAGGTTCCCGTGGTCGTGTCGATCTGGTTGTCGATCGTCAGAAGTTTCCCCGTAGCCAGCTTGGTAGTGTTGTCGCGATCGTAAGCGTCCACGGTAAGTGTGCCTTGACGCATCTTCGCCATCACTTGTGGCAACTGATCCTGGGGCAACGTGAAGATGACGGAGATCGGCTGCAATTGCGTGATGACCAGCAAGCCGTTCGTGTCCGCGGCGTGAATAATGTTGCCGATGTCCACCAGGCGTAATCCAATGCGCCCGCTGATCGGCGCGGTGATGTGGCAATAGACGATCTGGAGCTTGGCGCTGTCAATCGATGCCTGATCGGCCTTGATCGCGCCCTGGCTCGTGCCGACGGCGGCTTGCTGCGTGTCCAGTTGTTGCTTGGCGATGACCCCTTCCTGGTAAAGCAGCTTATAGCGCTCGTAATCGATTTGCGCGTCGTGAAGTTGGGCTTGATCCTTGGCGAGCTGCCCTTCGGCTTGTTCCTGCTGCACCTGGTACGGGCGAGGATCGATTTCGATCAGTGAGTCACCCTCTTTGACGTACTGCCCTTCGACGAAGTTGATCTTGACGATCTGGCCGTCCACGCGAGAACGCACGGTAACGGTATTGAAAGCGGTGACATTCCCTAGGCCATTGAAAAAGACCGGAAGGTCGCCGCGGGTGGCCGTGGCCGTTACTACGGGGACGGAGAAATTTCCCATGGCGTTAGGCCCACCCGGACCCACGCCCTTTGTTCCCGCACCGACTGAGGCACCCTCATTGCTCCGGCTGTGGTGATACCAGAAGGCCCCGGCACCCAACACCGCAGCCAGTACCCAAATCCAAAAATGGCTTCCCGACGCTCTGTGAGTTCCGGAGGCAGCACCACCCGGGGTCGGTGTACGGGTCTCCCGCACGTCCACCGAATCTGTTGGGGTCATTCCACGATGCTCCTGTCTGCGCTCGATAGAGTGTGTTTTTCGCAGGCGCCTGGCTTCGGGCTTTGGCAGTCATCCGGGGCGAAAACTTTGACACCAAGCCTATAAGAATTCCCGGCCCGTTACCATATAGGACGCAGGGCCTGGGAAAACGGTTACTCTTGATCATCCTCGGCCCCCAGACTTGCGCGGAGGCCTTCCCTTTTTATAAGGAACTGTGCAGAGGCCTTCCGTTCGTCGTACACTAGGCGGGCATTTTCACCCTCCGGACGGAAACTGGAGCGGGAGCCAACCAAAGGGACATACGAGAACATGCTCAAAGGCATTGTTTTGGGGATCATCCTGGGGCTCGTTGGAGTATTCCTGGGGGCCTATTTCTACTTTTCCACCGGGCAAGCGCCGGTGGCCACCAGCTCTCCGGAGATGCCGTTTGAGCGCAGGTTCGCGCGCATGGCCCTGCACGCTTATCTGGAAAAGCTCCCCCATCCGAATTCACCGGTTCCCGCGGATGAGCCCAATCTTCTGGCGGGGGCAAAACTTTACAAGCAGGACTGCGCTGTGTGTCATGGGCTCCCCGGGGAGCCCCACAATGCCATCGCGAACGGCATGTTCCCCAAGCCGCCATTGCTCTTCCGCGGTGTGGGGGTGACCGATGACGAGGCATGGGAGTCGTACCACAAGATCTCCGGGGGCATCCGCATGACCGGCATGCCGGGATTCAAAGACAGCCTGAGCGAAACCCAAATGTGGCAGCTCAGCCAACTGGTGAAAAATGCCGACAAGCTACCGGACCCGGTAAAAGCAGAACTGGCTGCGACGCCGGTTGGCGCGGCCCCATCTGCAGCAAGCCCAGCTCCATCTATCCCCGGCAAAGCCGCGGGAGAAGATCACGATCACGCACACTAAGATTTACAATTAAGCTGCTTGGCCTAGACGCGCTCAAGGAGAGTTACCCGAGTGTTCTTGGTGAGCGAGTCAGCGCGTCGCAACTCTGGGAACATCCAGGCCCAAACGACGGTGACGATCACCGCTCCCAGGCCGCCGAGGACCACGGCAGGCACCGCGCCCAACCACTGCGCGGCGAGGCCCGATTCAAACTCACCCAACTCGTTCGACGCTCCAATAAAGATCATGTCTACGGCGTTGACGCGGCCGCGCATCTCATCCGGCGTTTCTACCTGAATCAACACGCCGCGGACCACCACGCTCACCATGTCTGCCGCACCGACAAAAAACAGTGAAATCATGGAAAGCACGATGTTGCGGGAAAAGCCGAAGACCATGGTGAACACGCCGAATCCCGCCACGCACCAGAGCATCGTGGCGCCCGCTCTGCGGCGGATCGGTTTGTACGCGATTAAGATCGCCATTACTGCAGCCCCGATGCCGGGCGTGCTGCGCAGCAGGCCGAGTCCCCAGGGACCCGTCACAAGAATTTCTTTGGCATAGACGGGTAACAGTGCCACGGCTCCGCCCAGCAGTACCGCGAAGAGATCAAGCGAGATCGATCCCAGGACCAGTTTGTGATTCCAGATGTAGTGAAACCCGGCAAAGACAGTCTTTAGGGAAAAACGTTCCCGTGGCCGCGGAGGTGACTGCAACTCGATGCGAATCGTCGTCAGCGCCGCGATGGTTCCAGCCAAAAGAGCGGTGGCGTACACCGCCGCTGGGCCGCGGAGGAATGCGTACAACAAGCCACCCATGGCCGGACCTAGAATCGTGGCGAACTGAAAGATGCTGGAATTCCACGCCACCGCGCTTTGGAATTGTTCGACGGGAACGAGTTGGGGAAGCAGGGCACGACTGGCGGGCATGCTGAAGCTGCGCACCGCTCCCACCAAGCAAAGAACCGCGAAAATGGGCGCAACAGAGCCCGCCTCATGCAGGTGCTGCAGCTTGACAGCCAGACAAAGAAGCATGGCCGAAGAAAGCGCGAATCCTGCATAGCACAGCGTCAGCAGATTTCTGCGGTTGAAACGATCCGTGACATGCCCGGCGAGCAGGAACAGGACCACGCCCGGAAGGAATTGTGCCAGCCCGGTCAGTCCGAGGTCGAGCGGACGATGCGTAATATCGTAGACCTGCCAGCCCACCGCCACGGACTGCATCTCCGTGCAGAAGACAATGCAGAAGCGCGCAATCTGATACAGCCGGAACCCGGAGAATTGGAAAGCCGCTGTGCCTGCGGCAGGGCGATGGTCAGCCGTGGCCATGCCTCTTTAGTCTGCCATAACCTTTGGAATTCGCGCGGGGTACAATCACAAGCAACTTCACAAACGCCCTCCGACGTTGTAGAAGTAGAGAGTCATTTTTTCTGGAAACGATAAAAGCGCAAAGTCGGGAGCCGCTCCTTTTGTACTTTCGTCCGAGTTCGCTGCAAGACGCACTCCATGTACTCTCTGATACCCGCGCCACGATCCTCGCCGGCGGCACCGACGTGTTCCCGGCACTCGGCGACCGGCCACTGACCGGGCCGGTTCTGGATATCTCTGCGCTGGAGGAAATCAAGAGTATTCAGATCGAGAAGGAACACATCGTACTGGGGGCGCGATCCACCTGGAGCGAACTGATTGCTGCTTCCCTCCCGCCTTGCTTTGATGGGTTGAAAGCCGCCGGCCGCGAAATTGGATCCGTACAGATTCAGAATCAGGCCACCATTGCCGGGAATCTTTGCAACGCTTCCCCCGCCGCGGATGGCGTGGCCGCGCTTCTCGCGTTGGATGCAGAGGTGCTACTGGCTTCACGTGGGGGTTCGCGGACGCTGCGGATTCCAGAATTCATTCTCGGCAACCGCAAAACCGTGCGATGCCCGGAAGAACTCCTCGTGTCGGTCCGCGTGCCGCGCCGGCTGGAAAACGCGGTGTCCACCTTCTTGAAACTTGGCGCGCGCCGCTATCTCGTGATTTCCATCGTGATGGTGGCGGCGAATCTGGTCTTGGACGCCGATGGTTGCATCAGCGAGGCATTGCTGAGTATCGGCTCCTGCTCGCCGGTGGCGCTGCGATTGCCGGAACTGGAACACGACCTCCTCGGGAAGCCCGTTCGCCGTGGTCTTGGCGAGATTGTGGAGGACAAGCATCTGGCGCATCTGTCTCCCATTGACGATGTTCGCGCCTCTGCTTCTTACCGCCGTGACGCCGCGCGCATCCTGGTCCAGCGCGCTTTGGAAGAATGCGCGCGAAAGGGCCTGGCGAGATGAGCGCGGGAACAAACACGCTCGCGGTCGCGCAGATTTCCATTCGCCTCAACGGTGAGCTTCGCTCGGTCCACTCGGATCCGCGCACGCGGCTTTCCCAGGTGCTCCGCGAAGAGTTTCACCTGACCGGAACCAAGGTTGGCTGCGATGCGGGAGACTGCGGCGCCTGCACCGTGCTTCTGAATGCACAACCGGTCTGCGCCTGCCTCACCGCGGTGGGCCAATTGAATGGCGCGACCGTAGAGACGATCGAAGGCTTGCGGAGTTCTTCCTCCAACTTCGACCGGCTGCAAAAATCGTTTTTGCAGAATGGCGCGGCGCAATGCGGAATCTGCACTCCCGGAATGCTGGTCTCATCGGTGGCTCTTTTAAACCGGGATCCGCTCCCGACGGAGGCGCAGGTGCTCGATGCGCTCGGAGGCGTCCTTTGCCGCTGCACGGGTTACCGCAAGATTGTTCGCGCGGTTCTGGAAGCAAACCATGCGCCAGCGCCGGCGGCTCCCGCTCCGGAGCATGGCCCGGTCGGCCAGCGCGTGGTGCGACTCGACGGCCGGAAGAAAGTTCTCGGCCAGGAAATTTTTGGCGCGGATGAGTGGCCCGAAGACGCGCTGGTGTTGCGTGTTGTCCGCTCCCCCTATCCCCACGCTGCGTTCTCCTTCGGTGACCTGGAGGCCTACCAGAAAGCCCATCCGGGGGTTCACGGCGTTTTCACGGCGCGCGACGTACCGGGGAAAAACCGCTTCGGCGTGATAGCACAATTTTCCGACCAACCGGTGTTCGCGGATAAGGAAACCCGATTCCTCGGAGAAGCGGTCGCCGCCATCGCAGGGGAACCGGACGTGATGGGCGGGCTGGATCTCAGGGAATTCCCCGTATTTTGGATTGCGCTGCCTGCGCTTTTCGATCCGCAAGAAGCGTTGAAACCCGGCGCACCGCTGGTTCACGTTTCACGCACGAACAACATTCTTGTGGACGGCCGCGTGGTGCACGGCGATGTGGATGAGGCTCTGCAAAGCGCGGATGTTTCGGTCGAAGCCGAATACGAAACTGGCTTCATCGAGCACGCTTACATCGAACCGGAAGCTGGCTTTGCCCGCCGCGTCCGGGATCGCATCGAAGTGCAGGCCTGCACGCAGGCACCCTACACCGATTTGAAAGACATTGCCGCGATTCTCGGCATTTCGGAATCCAGTGTGCGTATCATCCCAACCGCCGTTGGCGGGGGCTTTGGCTCAAAACTCGATCTATCCCTGCAGCCATTTCTTGCTGTTGCCGCCTGGCATCTGCGCCGGGCCGTACGCATGGCCTATTCGCGGCCGGAGTCCATTCGTTCAACCACGAAGAGGCATCCTTCGAAGATTTTTTGCCGTGCCGGCGCAACGTGTGAAGGGAAACTGGTGGCCATGGATTTCAGTGGCGACTTCAACACCGGCGCCTACGCTTCGTGGGGACCAACCGTGGCGGCGCGCGTACCGATTCACGCTTCCGGTCCGTACAAGGTGCCGCACTTCCGCGCCATCACGCGCGCGATTCACACGCATCTCGTTCCGGCTGGGGCGTTCCGTGGGTTCGGTGTCCCACAAGGCACAATCGCACAGGAGCAGCTCTACGATGCTCTCGCCGAAAAGCTGCGCATGGACAAGCTGGAGTTCCGCATCCTGAATGCGCTCGACAACGATAGCCCCACCGTTACCGGCCAGGTGCTGGGCAGCGGCGTGGGGATTCACGCTTGTTTCGAAGCGCTGCGGCCACGTTGGCAAGCGGCTCACAAGGAGGCGGCCGCGTTCAACGCATGCGCCAAGGGTCCAT
>Ga0335085_10002445_pt1 | contig 34649 bp, 39 predicted proteins | sample Lox_Sample_45_FD_206712 | JGI IMG/M metagenome (GOLD analysis project Ga0335085, IMG submission 206712) | Soil microbial communities from Loxahatchee National Wildlife Refuge, Florida, United States - Lox_Sample_4.5 | ecosystem: Environmental > Terrestrial > Soil > Wetlands | place: USA... | reverse complement strand
CGCTGCCGCGAGCTGCTGCGCGGCATCATTGAAATAACCGATGGCTCCATTTTCATTGATTTCCATGGTCGCCGCCGGATTCAATTTCGCAAAGGAGGCGAGTCTTTCCATTTCGGCTTCCGCGCGCCTGCGTTCGACCGCCATCCCCAATACGGTGGCCACGGCCATCAGAAATTGCATTTCGTCCGGCGTGAAATCTCGACGTTGCGTCACATGGGCGCCAATGACGCCAAAGGGCCGTCCACGGGTCGGAATGGCCACCGTGATGCTGCTGACGATGCCATGTTCGGCAAACACCGGCGGCAGGGTAAATTGGGTTTCGGTTTTGAAGTCAGGAACCACAATCATTTCACCTGAATTCAGAGTGAGGCCCGTCTGTGAATGATTGTCACCGGGAATTTTAATTTCGCCGACGCAGCCATGTTTCCAGCCCGCGCCCGCTTGCAGGAGCAACTGGCCGTCAGGCAGGCGTTCCCAAACGGCGCTGTATTCCAGTTCCAGCGTGTGTGCGACGAGCAGCCCAGCCTGATTCAACAGCGGTGCCAGGTCATTTTCCGTGAGGGCAAACTGGCCGAGGGCGGCGATGGCAGTCTGTTGGAGCGCGCGGTTGAGCAGGATTTTTTCCGCCTTTTCGCGCTCATTCATGCGCTGTTGCAATGACGCGGCCATGCTATCGAAAATTTTTGCAAGCTGGCCGAATTCATCCTCCGTCGGCTCCAATCCCGTGCGGGCATTCAAATCGCCCTTGGCAAAGCGTTGGGCGGCGGCGGACAACGCGCGCACCTGGCGCAAAATAAAATGTTCACCACCGAACCACGCCGCGACCAATGCCAGGAAACCGGTGATAAAACTGGCCCACGGCACGTCCAAGGCATACTGCTTCAACCAGTGTGGTGCAAATTCCCAAAACCACGTCTGGTTGACGAGATACGTCAACGCCAATGCCGGTGCGATGGCCACAAATACACTGGCGACCAATTGCATTCGCACCGTGGAGAATGTTTTTAAGGCTTTCTTAATCATTCGCTCGATTCCGAAGCTGTTTGGACAGCATATCGCAAACCAATTTTAGGTCATTTTTAAATTTAGCCTGTTAGCGCGGCTGTCCGACCTTTGGGCAATCTGCCCAGATGAAAAATCAAAAAACCATGCAAAAACTCGCGCAACTCGACATTTTGGGCGTTTGTCAATTTCAGCCGTGCCAATGCCGGCCAACTGCGTTGGGTTAGCACCTGGGCGATTTTTTTCGCGCCGTCGGAAAGTCCGGTTTTTGCCCAATTCGGTTCCAGGCCGAGTTCATGGAGTAATTTTAACTCAACGGCGAAGATCGTTTGCGGTTTGGCGGACTGTTGACAGAGATGTTTGAGAAGCCCAAGCATCAAATCATAAACGACCGGCAGGGGCGTTTCGGTTTCCGTCGCTTGTTCAATAAATGCCGCGGCGTAAGTCGCCTGGCGCAGACACGGAAGGTTTTGGCGGAGGGGAACGTGGAGTTCGCGCAAACCGATTTCGCGGAGGACATGCAAATCCGACCGCTGGCTGCGACTGAAGGCAAGGTCCGCCACGTAAAACAAATCGAGCTGGCCAAGGAACGGCGATTTTGGCCGGCGCGCGCCTTTGGCGACAGTGGCGATGCGCCCGAAGTTCGGTGTGAGCCAGTGAACAATGATGCTGGTTTCCGTGAGCGGTCGCGTGCGCAGGATCAGGCCGGTGGCGGATTCAATCATTTGATTGCCGGCGGCAGCGCGGATTCATTCGAAAGCGCGCCGATGCTGATGATGTATTTCAGGCCGTCCGCGACGGACATGTCGAGTTTGATAATTTTGTCCTCCGGCACGATGACCAGAAAACCCCCGGTCGGAATCGGCGTGGTCGGAATGAAGACACACACGCATTTCTTGTCCGTTTTTTTCCGCACTTCGTCCGCTTGCTCATTCGTAATGAAGCCGACTGAATAAATCCCTTCGCGCGGATATTCGACGAGCGCAACCGTCTTGAATGAACTTCTCTTTCCGGAGGTGAACGCTTCGTCCACTTGCTTGATCGTGCCGTAGATTTTGTTCAATATCGGAACGCGCAACATCGCGCCATCCGCCCAGGCAATCAGTCGTTTGCCAAAGTAATATCGCGCCAGCACCCCGACTATCGTCACCATCACGACCGCCAGCAGCAACGCCAGCGCGCTCCAATACCAGAACATCGGGCCGGAGACGCCGTCCTGGTAAATCGCTTTTGGGTTGAGCAAGTACGGGAGGAAAAAGAGCAGGGTGTCGGTAAAGCTGGAAATGGTGCCGAACAGCCATTTCACCACCGCCAGCGTGATGACGCCGGGCAGCACGACAGCAAGGCCGGCCAGAAAGCTGGCGCGCCAGCGCGCCATCAGCGATTTTTGCACGTGGAAAGTTTACCGGGGCGTGCCAATTGCGCGAGTGAAAATCGCCGGGAAAGTTCGCGCACCAGGCGGTCTTCCTCGCGCTTCATTTTACGCCGTCCGACGCTGCGTGAATCGTCATAACCCAGCAGATGCAAAACGCCATGCACAAGGTAACGCACAAGTTCCGATTGCCAGGTCGTGCGAAACCGGCGCGCCTGCAAGACCGTCTCATCCATACAGATGAAGATTTCTCCGTGCAAAGTGGGGCGCGATGTCCCCATCGTGCCAGGTTTCGCGCTGGGCCGCGGGGAGCCCGACCTGCCGCGGTTGGTATATTCGAATGTGATGACATCTGTCGAACCGGCGTGCCGGAGAAATTTTTCGTTAAGCCGGGTCATTTCCCTGGTGGAGACAAAATTAATTTCCAATTCCACGTTTTGGATTTTTAGTTCAGCGAGCAATCCGTCCGCGATTTGTTTCAGCAGGCGCAGATTGATCTTCCGTGCTCGCTGGCGGTTGGCGACAACAATGCTCATTCAGATTTCACGCCACCGCGATGTTCCTCGTAGGCGGTGATGATGCGCTGCACGAGCGGATGGCGAACCACGTCGCGCTTGCTGAACTCGACGACCGCAATGCCTTCCACGTTTTTCAAAATGTGGTGTGCTTCCAGCAGACCGGAATGCTTGTTCGACGGCAGATCAATTTGCGTTTCGTCTCCGGTGATGACCGCCTTCGAACCATGGCCGAGTCGGGTAAGAAACATCAGCATCTGCTCCATCGTCGAATTTTGGGCTTCGTCCAGAATGATGAAGGCGTTGTTGAGCGTCCGTCCGCGCATGTAGGCCAGTGGCGCGATTTCAATGGTGCCGCGCTCGGTGTGTTTCTGGATTTCCTCGGCGGGCAGCATGTCGTGCAACGCGTCCTGCAATGGACGCAGATAGGGCGTGATTTTTTCGTAAAGGTCGCCCGGCAGAAAACCCAGGGCCTCGCCGGCCTCCACGGCTGGGCGGGCGAGGATGATTCGTGAAACTTTTCCATCGCGCAAGGCCGCCAGCGCCATCGCCACGGCCAGATACGTCTTGCCTGTGCCTGCCGGGCCGACCCCGAACGTAACGTCGTGCCGGCGGATCGCGTCGAGATACTTTTTCTGGCCGACGGTTTTGGCGGTGACACCGGGTTTCCGGTCATGCGTCATCACGCGGTCACTCACCAAATCCTTGAGGGTTTCCCCGCCTTCATGTTTCACGACATTCAACGCGTGAGCGAACTCGCGGTTGCGGACCGGCGTGCCGGCTTTTAACAACGTCTCCAGCGAAACGAACAAGTGTTTGGCGCGCTCGAGGGCGTCGGCCTGGCCTTCGAGCTTGATCCAGCCTTCGCGAGCGGTGGCCTTCACGCCGAGTTCGGTTTCGAGCGATTGCAGGTTGCGCGGCTCGTGGTTGAAAAGCTGTTGCGCGAATCGCGCGTTTTCGAAATGAAGGGTTTCCGTGGCCATTACAATTGCAACCAGTTTCGTAACCGATTATTCAGGATTCCAGAGTCGTTGGTTGCAAGGCGGCCAACAATTTTCACCACCATTCGTTCTTCCACGGTTGCCAGTTGTGCTTTGACGCCGGAAGGAACGTTCAGTCCCGCCGCACGCCATTCTTTAATTGGAAAATCTGTGTTGGCCAACACTGATGAGATGGGAACCAGAAACAAATCCATTTCTTTTTTACCGATGACAATGGGTGGCCGAACCTTGCGGCTCGTCAAATCCGTGAACGGAATCGGCAGGAGTACGACATCATTTCTTGAGCAGTTCATTGAAGACGTCGTCGGCGTCATTGTCCCAGGTTTTCGTGAGAGCTTCCTCGGAAAGTTTCATCCACGTTTCGCGTTCCGGGTCGGATTCGATGGTTACGCGCACGCGGGATTTTTCCGGCAATGACAGCGGCTTCGGCAAAAGCAGTCTGCCATGCTCATAAATGGCGTCAAGCGTCGTTGTCACGATGGAAAGTTAACCGGTTTCAAGGGCACAAGCAAAAATTATTTCGCCAGTTCTTCGCGCAGTTTGGCCGCCAGTTCGCTCAATGCCTGCGGCAAAACCGTCGTGTTGGCCAGCACCGGCATGAAGTTCGTGTCGCCGCCCCAGCGCGGCACGATGTGAATATGCAAATGTTCAGCGACGCCCGCGCCCGCAACCTTGCCGAGATTGATGCCGATGTTGAACCCGTCCGGCTTCATCAAGTTCATCAGTGCATTCACACAGCGGCGCGTGAGCTTCCACAAATCGGCCAGTTCCTCGTCGGTCAGGCCGTTCAAGTCGGCGGCCTGTTTGTAGGGCACAACCAGCAAATGCCCGCCGTTGTAGGGGAATGTGTTGAGCAGCGCAAAGCAGGTGCGGTCACGGACAATCACGTGATTGGCTTCGTCATCGCTGGATTGCGCGATGCGCGTGAACAGGCTGGCGTCCATCTGCGGCTTGGGCGCGAGAATGTATTCAATCCGCCACGGCGCGTGCAAAGAGTCCATGCCGGAAAGTTAAAATGTGCGGCGGATAAAGGAAATGATTTTTGTGCGCTTGCAAAATGAAATGTCGTGAGAACCGGGACGAAGTTAGCGGACGCTCCGCAAAAAGTTTTTCAAATCAGGGTAACTTTGTAAGTAATTCCTCAAACCAGATTACTTAAAGGCCTGTTTGACGTTGTCGAAATAAACGTCGCCGCCTTTTATTTCAACTTTTTTCCAAAGATTGGTTTCTTGCTCCAATTCTGTATATCTAATAATAAACTTGGCATTGGCATCGTTTGGATATTCCAACCTGTCCCATACGGGTGCGCCTAAATCGGTGTATAAAACATTTTTGTTATTGCCGAAAACCACTGGAAGAAATTTGTTGAATTCAGATCCGATAATTAATCCTGCAAGCCCCCGAATAAACCCCGGATGCCAAACTATCGTTGCGTTAATGCTAACTGGAACTGGGGCTTTTGGTAATAAGACAAAAACGCGGGTGTTCCATGCTGTGTGCAGAATCGTCACTTGCCTCGAGTCATTCATCGGAATAATTTCAAAATGAGAACGAGCATACAGTCCTGATATCATTCTGGTTTCAAGTTGCAGGTTTTCCTTGCGCAGTTCTTCGACTTGTTTTTCTGTCACAAGATTGTTGGAACGAAGTTCTTCAACCTGAAACGAAAGTTGTGCGTTGGTTACTCCGATTTTGGCGGCAAGCAGGCCTGCTTCTTTGGCGTCTCTTTCGGCATTACCTGCACGTTCGATTGAGGCGGCAACAACCTTATCAGATTTAGCAGCCTCATAAAATTCAAGAATCAATCCCGCAATAAGAATAATCGCTGACAGTCTTTTTGCCCAAGCCATTTTCCCCTTCATTTCTTTCCAATCAAAAATGACTTCGCCTGCCACTCCTAATAGCACAAGCAGAATTCCGGGATGCCGTGTAGCAAATTCCCAACAATTGGATAGTAGTGAGAAAGCAAGAATCATTTATCAGACGCTTTGAATAAACTCAAAATGGCCGTGGCCGCGCGACGGCTTGCGCCCGGCTCGCCCAGCGACGAAATGATTTTCGCCAGTTGCGATTTGATTTTCTGGCGGAGCGGTTCGTCTTGCAGGAGTTCCAGGGCGGCTCCGGCAAGGTTTTCCGGCGTGGCGTCGTTTTGGATGAATTCGGGGAAAACCATCTCGTCCGCCAGAATGTTTGGCATCGTCAGCCAGTTCACGTTCACGATGAATTTTCCGATCTGGTAGGTGCTCCACGATGTTTTATAGAGCGTCACCGTGGGCACGCTAAAAAACGCGCACTCCATTGTTACCGTACCGGTCGAGGCGATGGCGATATCTGCTTGCGCCAGCGCGCGTGGCAGATCGCCGACCTGGATTTCGACGTTGGGCGGAGACGCGGACAGCTTGTCCGCGAGTTCCTTCAACGCCGGATTCGGCAGGACCATTTTTGCTTTTGCCGAGGGTAATTTTCCCCGAATCAATTCCAACGCATCGAGCATCACCGGCAAATGCCGTTTCAATTCGCTCCTCCGGCTGCCCGGCAACAGAAGGATTTGCGGTTTCTGATTCGTGATGGACATGATTTCCGATTCGCGGCGCGAAAATCGCAAATCGTCATTTGTAAATCTCCCGATCATAGGATGCCCAACAAATTCCACGCGCAATTTTGGCGCTCGCTTCGCGTACCATTCCTTCTCGAACGGGAAAATGCTCAAGAGCAAATCATAATCCGCCGCCAGCAGCTTCGCGCGGCCCGGTCGCGACGCCCAGACCTGCGGCGAAACAAACTGGATGATTTTCGGATTCCATTTGGAAAAGGGATTTTCGCGGATGTATTGCTTGATGGCGTGGCCGAAGCGCAGGTTGAACCCGCCGTAATCCACCCCGATGATGGCATCTGGTTGGCGTTCAATGGCAAGCGCGTGCAGTTGATTGAATAAGCGCCGGAATTTGAAATAATTTACCAGCACGTCCGAAAAGCCGACAACCGAATGCTTTGTCAGGTCAAACGCCAATTCCATTCCGGCTTCGGCCATTTTGGGCCCGCCAGCGCCGAAGAATTGCGGAGCGCGCCCATCTTCACTTCGCTTCGACGCGGCGAGCAGCGCGGAAACCAGTTCCGCTGCGAGCAAATCCCCGCTCGCCTCGCCGGCAATCAGCATGAAGGTTTTCGGGTTCATGTGAAATAGTAGCGCGTGAAGTGGAAGAAGACCGGCGCGGCAAAGCACAACGAATCAATCCGGTCCATCACGCCGCCGTGGCCTTCAATCATGTTGCCGTAATCCTTTACGCCGCGGTCGCGCTTGATGGCCGACATCACCAGCCCGCCGCCAAATCCCATCAGCGTGATGATCAATGACATTCCCGCCGATTGTAGCGGCGTGAACGGCGTGGCCCACCACAAGCCGGCGCCGATCAGCGTCGCCGTCGCGATGCCACCGACAAAGCCTTCCCAGGTTTTGTTCGGGCTGACCGTCGGCGCGATTTTGTGGCGGCCCAAAGTTTTGCCCCAGACGTATTGCAGCACGTCACTGATTTCCGCGATCAGCACAAAGTAAAACATCAACTTGCCGTTCTGGCCTTCGTAACCGGCGATGTTCAAACTCAACAAAGCCGGAACGTAGCTCACGCAATAAACGCAGACCATCAAGCCCCACTGAATTTTTGCCGTGCGCTCCAGAAAATTTCCACAATCGCCGGTCACCGCGCTGCGGATGGGAATGAACAGGAACGCATAAACCGGAATCAGGATGGAAAACAGCCCATACCATTTGATGGCGATCAAATAATACTGGAGCGGCAGGATGACAAAGAAAACCCAGAACAACGTCCGGTGATCGCCCGCCCGCGTCGGTGTGAGCGTGATGAATTCGCGCAGCGCAAAAAACGATGTGAGCGCGAATAAAACCACCGAGCCGATGCCGCCGGTGGCCATTGCGAGGCCGAAGACGGCGACCATCATCCACCAGGCGCGGATGCGCGCGTTGAGATTTTGCACCGTCGCCTTGCCCTTGTCGCCGGTCGCGCGCAGCGACAGCGCCCAGCCGATGAGCGACGATACAGCCAGCAGCGCCAGCACGCCGCCGACCAGCCAGATTGTCTGCTTGTCCAATTTGAGATTTGTCATTTTTGCAATGCCTTGACCGCCGCCTGCGCGCGGGTCAGGAACGAATCTTTGCCCTCGCCGCTTTCCAGCCTCATCGGCGTGCCAAAACTCACGCCACCCAGCAGCGGCACGGGCAGAAACTCGCCCTTGGGCAAAATGCGGTTCAAATTTTCAATCAGCACCGGCACAAATTCCACGTCCGTCCGGTCTTTGGCGAGATGAAACAATCCGCCCTTGAACGGCGCCATTTCGCTGCTGGTCTGTCGGCCGCCTTCGGGAAAAATAATCAGCGAATGGCGGTCGCCCAGCGCGGCGAGCATGTCGGCCAGCGGATTGTCGTGCGCCGTCGGCTTTTTGCGTTCAATCAGCACGGCGTTGAAAATGTGGTTCGCCAGATACCGGCGCAACGCGCCCTTGATCCAATAATCACGCGCCGCCACCGGCCGGGTCAGGTCGCGCATCGGCGGCGGCAGCGACGCCCAAATCACCAGCGCGTCGAGATTGCTCGTGTGATTGGCGAAATAAACGCGCTGCCGGACATCCGGCGCGCAGCCGACCCAGCGGGCGCTCGCGCCCGTGATCAATTTCGCAATCGCCGCCAGCAACGCCTTCATCATTTGGATTCCATTTCGCGCGCAATCCGGGAACAACGGCGGAAAATCGTGACGACGCAGCCGGCAACCGCCAGCGCCAGCGCCAGTGGAATGATTTTTGCCGCCAAAGGCCAGACCGGTGCGAGCGCGCCGATGACGCACGCCGCCGTCATCGTTGCCATGCGCTGTTGCTTCGCCATCGGCCCAAGAAAATGCTGGCCCGCGCCCATGCTCGCGCCGAGTGCGCGGACGTAAGCCGTGATGACCGCCAGCACCGCCGCCGCCCAGCCGAGTTCCTGCGTCCAGACAAATTCCGGCACCGCATACGCCGCGCCGATGAAAATGAACGCATCGGAAAAACGGTCGGGCAGCTCGTTGAAAATTTCCCCGGCCTTCGTCTTGAATCCGCCTTCAATCGCCACCATGCCGTCGAACAAATTGCACAGCAGCCGCAATTGCATTCCACAAACGGCGAAAATCAGGAGAGCACTCAAGCGCCAGTCGCGCACCGATTGACCGGCGAACCAGAAGCAAACTCCAGCTCCGGCGGCGAACACCGTGCCCGCAACCGAAATGGCATTAGGCTGGATGCCAGCCCTTGCCAGCCGACCTGCGATGGCCTTGGCCCATTTCGTCTCTCGCGATTTCAGCGGACGACGGGTAATTTGCTCCTGATGTTTCATTTTCTCCGCGCCTTTGCGCTAAGTTTTTTGGTTTTGAATTTGTCTCGTGATTTCAAACGCTAGATCCAACGCCCGTTTGGCGGATTCGCCACTGACGGCGGGCGTGTGTTTTTCGCGCACACAGTTCACAAAATGTTGAAGTTCCAGCTTGAGCGGTTCGTCCTTCGTAATCGGCACCGGCTTGCGCACGATTTTTTTGCCGGCAAATTGGCTGACAATGGTGGAGTCCTTGCCGACGCCGAGTTTCGCGGCCAGAACCTTCTTCAGCAGGGGCGTTTCCCGTTCGCCTTCGCGGGCGATGCGATAGATGAATCCTTCCTGCGCCCGGTAATCGAGCGAGATATAGCATGGATTGGTCGGGCCGCTGAATACGCGAATTTTCCGCATCCGCTCTGGGCTGACGCGGCTGGCAGTGAGATTGGCAACGCAACTGTTCGCAAAGCGCAGCCGCGCATTCGCAATGTCCTCGCTCCGGCTCAAGACCGGAATGCCCACAGCATCCACGCTCGTCACGGGTGATTTCACGAAGGCGAGCACCACGTCGAGGTCGTGAATCATCAGGTCGAGCACGACGCCGATGTCGGTCGAGCGGGCGGGGTAGGGCGACAAACGGTGACATTCGATGAAGCGCGGTTCGGGCGCGGCGGATTCCAGATATTTAAAGACCGGATTGAACCGCTCGACGTGGCCGACTTGCAGGACGCAGTTTTTCTGCTGCGCGAGTTGCACCAACTCAGCGGCTTGCGCGGTGTTGTCGGTCATCGGTTTTTCAACGAGGACGTGCTTGCCTTGCGCGAGCAGTTGTTTCGCCAGCTCGAAATGAGTGGTGGTCGGCGTGACGATGTTGACGGCGTCGCTGGCGGAGACGGCTTCGGCCACGGAAGTGAAAATGCGGGCGTTGTGTTTGGCGGCGATTTTGCGCGCGGTGTCGGTGTTGACGTCGAAAATTCCGGCAAATTCGACTTGTCCGGCTTTGGCGAGTTCGGCGTAAAGGCGCACATGATTTTGTCCCAAGGAGCCGACGCCCAGGACGGCCACCCGGATTTTAGGGTTTGCAGTTGCCACGCGCCGAGTTTGCCAGCGTTGGCAATTTTCTAAAAGCGGAAATCGGTACGGATTGGATCCGAATCACGCGATAGCATCTTGGACTGCGGCAGTCCTCTGCCGCTTTTGTTTTGCAGGACGCGGTTCAAAGAGCGCCAGAGGGCTGGCGCACTCCAAAACCTACCGGAACAGCGAGGATTCCAACTTTGGACTTTGAACTTTGGACTTTGGGCTCTTAAAGTGTCGCTGTGCCAGTTCTGAGTTACGTCATTGTCGCGGTGGCGGCGTATTTGCTCGGCTCGATTCCGACCGGCTATTTGGTTGGGCGTACCCAGGGCATTGACATTCGCACCGCGGGCAGTGGCAACATGGGCGCGACCAACTCGTTTCGCGTGCTCGGCAAACCGGCGGGCACATTTGTGTTATTGGTGGATTGCGCCAAAGGTTTTGCCGCCGTCTGGCTGGGCGGTTGGCTTTGGAAAGTGCTGGGCGCGCCGGAGGTACAGGCGGAGCCCCATTGCGTCGTCGCCGGCATTTTGGCCGTGCTCGGCCACAATTACCCCTGCTGGCTGCGGTTCAAAGGCGGCAAAGGCATTGCCACGAGCGCCGGTGTTTATCTCGCGCTCGCGCCGGTGGCGCTCGGCATCACGCTGGTGGTTTTTATTTTGACGGTCGCGGTGACGCGTTACGTTTCGATTGGCTCAATCGTCGGGGCAATCGTTTTGCCGTCGGCGGTTTGGTTTACGCATGACAATTGGACGTTGCGAATCGTCACGATGGCGCTGGGCGTGCTGGCCATTTTCAAACATCGGAAAAACATCCAACGGCTCATGGCGGGAACGGAAAACCGAATCGGCAAGGCGCCGCAATCCACGGAGGCCGCGAAATGAAAATCACCGTGCTCGGCGCGGGCGCCTGGGGAACGGCGCTGGCCAAGGTGCTGCACGAAAACGGCAATGCCGTGGCGCTTTGGGACATCAACGCCGAAACAATGGCCGAGCTCCGGCGCGGGCGCAGCGAACGTTACTTGCCCGGCGTAAATCTGCCGACCGATTGGAAAATCGAACCGGATTTTGAAAAGGCGGTTGGCGGCGCCGAGTGCTGTGTGATGGCCATTCCCTCGCAGTCTTTCCGGCAGGTGGCCGTGAAGCTAAAAGGGCATCCGGCCATCATTGTCAGCGTGACCAAGGGCATTGAATTCGAAACCGGCGAAACGATGAGCCGGATTTTACGCGAACACGCTCCAGCCAACCGAGTGGCCGCGCTGTCCGGACCGAGTTTTGCCCATGAAGTCGCGCTCGGCATTCCGACCACGGTGGTTTGCGCCAGCGAAAGCGATGGCACGGCACGCACGGTGCAGGGACTTTTTCATCGTCCGGAATTCCGCATTTACCGGAGCACGGATGTTTTGGGCGTGGAATACGGTGGTGCGCTGAAAAATATCATTGCCATTGCGGCGGGCGTGAGCGACGGCCTCGGTTATGGTGACAATACCAAGGCCGGCCTGGTCACGCGGGCGCTTTCTGAAATGCGGCGGCTGGGCGTGGCGTGCGGCGCGCAGGCGGAAACCTTTTCCGGCTTGAGCGGATTGGGCGACCTTATGCTGACGTGTTTTTCGAAGCAAAGTCGTAACCGTGATTTGGGCGAGCGTTTGGGGCGTGGAGAAACAATGGCGGCAATTCAGGCATCGCATCCGAAGCTGGCCGAGGGTTATCCCACGGCGCGTTCCGCGCACCGGCTGGCGCGCGAGAAAAAAGTGCCGACACCTATCATTGACGAGGTTCATGCGCTGCTTTACGAAGGCAAGAATCCGAAACAAGCCGTGCGCGATTTGATTTCGCGCGCGTTTAAAGCCGAAGACTGACTTCCAATCCTTCTCGTCCTCGTCGTCGTGCTCGTAATCGAAAAGAATCGAGGACAAGAAGGAGGACGTGGGCGATTACGCCATCGCCGCTTTGATCAGCTTCAATAAATCGGCAAGTGATTCGACGGCTTTGAATTGCGGGAATTCCTGTTTCACCTTTTCCGGCGCGTGAATCAGAAAACCGACGTTCGCTTCCAATAGCATTGCCGTGTCGTTGAACGAATCGCCGGCGGAGATGACATGATAATTCAGCGACTTGAACGCGGCGACGGCCTTCTTCTTCTGGTCGGGCACGCGCAATTGGTAATTCACAATTCGGTCATTCTCCACGATTAGCCGGTGACACAGCAACGTCGGCCAGCCGAGCTGGCGGAGCAAGGGACTGGCGAATTGCTCGAAGGTGTCGGACAAAATGATGACTTGAACGAGAGAGCGCAGTTCGTCCAGAAATTCCTTCGCGCCCGGCAATGGTTGCAGCGTGCCGATGACAGCTTGAATGTCGGACAGTTTCAGGCCGTGCTGGTCAAGCAAGGCAAGGCGGCCGCGCATGAGCTTGTCGTAATCCGGCTCGTCGCGGGTGGTGCGGCGCAGTTCCGGGATTTTGGTTTTCTCGGCAACGGCAATCCAGATTTCCGGCGTCAACACGCCTTCCATGTCCAAAGTGACGATTGATTGTTTCACTGCGGAGAGTTTTTCAAATTGCGCTCCAAAGTCCAGTGTTAGAACGGGACCAATTTCCGCTTCCGCTGTGTAAATTGGCAGCATTCCTTATAGCCAACTTCACGCGCCAACTGGATGGCTTCAGCAAAATTCATCCCCACTTCCTCCGGCGCATGAGCGTCGGACCCAAAGGTAATCGGCACGCCGGCCTGAAATGCGAGTTCGAGAATTCCTCGGCCGGGATAGATTTCCCGGCAATCCTTCCGCAGACCGGCGGTATTGAGTTCGATGGCACAGTTGTGTTGTTTGGCTGCCCCCGTAAATTTTTCGTAAAGCGGCAGACAATCGGGCGGCAGATGGTGCCCGAATTTTTTGGGCAAATCAGCATGACCGATGATTTCAAAGAAGCCGGTTTCAGCCGCTTTTGTGAGGCGCTCGCAGTAAACGGACCAAACTTCCGTGGCGTCGCGGAGTTTCCATTCGGAAATTTTCTGCGGATCATCAACGGCCCACGCATCGGAGACATAATGCACCGAGCCGATAAAATAATCCCACGGATGCCGCTTTGCGAGATCACGAATCCAATCTTCATAACCGGGCAGGTAATCCACCTCAAGTGCGAGCCGGATGGTCAGTTGCGGGAAATCCTGCTGCACCTTTCGGACGTTGTCGACGTATTCGTCAAGTTTGTCGGCGTTCATCCGCCAATTGTCAAAATTGTCCTGCGGCATGGGGGCATGGTCGGAGAAGCCGATTTCCTTGAAGCCGAGTTCCAGGGCGCGCCCGGCATATTCCACCGGCTCGCCGCGGGCATGTCGGCAGAGCGGCGTGTGCATGTGATAATCGGCAGGCAACGACATGCCGCAAGTTTCAAGTTTCAAGTTTCAAGTTTCAAGTGTTGAATTAGGGCGATGACAGGCGAAAGTTCAATCGAAAGGCTTCGTCTCTTTGTGGCGATTCCAGTGCCGGATGCGGTTCGGGAGAAAATGATTTGTGTTCAGAATGAATTGCAACCCCTCGCGCCTCACGGTGCGGTTCGCTGGACGAAGCCGGAACAGTTCCATTTGACGCTCCGGTTTCTTGGCAACGTCGCATCCGGCCGCGTCGCGGACTTGCAGAACTCGATTCGTGCGGCTTGTGCTGGCGTGCCAGCGTTGCCGTTGCGCGCGCTCGGCGTTGGTTTTTTTCCCAGTGCCCGCGCGCCACGGGTCGTTTGGATTGGCGTCAACGACGATGATCATCACCTGTTAGGTTTGCAGAGAAAAATTGAAGGCGCGGTCAAACCATTCACTATGGAAGCGGGCACTGAACATTTCGCCGGACATTTGACCTTGGGACGTTTTAAACGGTCTCGCGGGCTGGAAATCCGGAACCTGGCCAGCCGCGCGAAAGAAATGGAACAACTAACGTTCGGGGAATGGACGGCGGAGACGGTGGAGCTTGTTCGAAGCGAATTGTCAAAAATCGGGACAACGCATTCAGTGCTGGAAACATTTCCGTTGAACCAAATTGAACCGGCTTGAAACATTTTTAGTCTCACTTACGTCTTTAAGAACGTATGCTAAAGGCGCTTTCGACAGATCGCTGGGATTACGGCGCGGCGGCGCATTTGTTAAACCGGGTGGGATTTGGCGGCCCGCCGTCGGTCATTACGAAACTGGCGGATGCCGGTCCCGACGAAGCGGTTTCCGCGTTGCTGGACTACGAACGCATTCCCGATCCGACGCCTGATCCGGTTTGGGCGAAGCCGGATCCTGAAGGGGTGAGGCGATTGCGCGATGAAGCCAGGAATGCATCACAAGATGAACGCCGCAAGTTGTACCAGGAGGAAATGCGCGTTCAGCTTCAGCGCCTGATGGAATTGCGCGGCTGGTGGTTGAATCGGATGGCGAATGGACCGCGGCCGTTTCAGGAAAAAATGGTGCTGTTCTGGCACGGCCATTTTGCCACCAGCTTTGAAAAGGTCCGCAACGCCTACTACATGTGGCGCCAGAATGAACTGTTCCGCCGGCTCGCGACTGGCAACTGGCAGGAGTTGCTTGCGTTTGCCGGCAAAGACCCGGCGATGCTTATCTGGCTGGATCAGGCGGAAAGCCGCCGCCCGCACGCCAATGAAAATTATGCGCGGGAGAACATGGAATTGTTTTCGCTCGGCATCGGCAATTACACGGAAAAGGACGTGACCGAAGGCGCTCGCGCATTGACAGGCTGGTCGTTGGACCGGCTGAATCAACAATATGTTTATCGGCCGTTTTTCCATGATAACGGCGTAAAAACCTACCTGGGCCAGACCGGCAATTTTAATGGCGACGATGTCATTCGCATCATTGTGGAGCAACCGGCGTCGGCGCGGTTCATCACCGCCAAACTGTGGAATTATTTTGCCGGGCAGCCGCCGTCTGACGAATTGAATAACGCGCTGGCCGCTGTTTTCCGCGAGAACGGGAACAATTTCAAGCCGCTCCTGCGCGTCATGTTTCGCAGTGAAGAGTTTTATGATCCCGTCATCGTGCGCAATCAAGTCAAAAGCCCGGTGCAATGGCTGGTTGGCGCCGCGCGTGCGCTGGAATGTGAACTGCCGCCGGCGATAGTTTGCGAGGGCATCACGCGCCGGATGGGACAGGATTTGTTCGCGCCGCCGAATGTCAAGGGTTGGGATGGCGGCATTTCGTGGATCACCACCACCACGCTGCTGGACCGTTACAACACCGCGGCTCTTCTGGTGCAGGGCATGGACATTCCCGAAGCCCGATTGGAGGCCATGCAACAAATGTCGCCGATGGCCGTGAATCAGGCACAGGCCCGGGGAAAACGGGTACACGTCGGCGGCGTTGACGTGAAGAAAATTCTTTCACCGGACGAACTTGAGGACAAGGACCGGGTTGTGGCCGCGTTGCAGCACCGCTTGTTGCAATCGGCGCTCAAGGACGACCAGGCAAAGGCGCTGGACGACTTTCTCGGCAAGCGAAGCAAATTGAACGATGCCGACATTCGCGCGGCCATCCGCCTCGTGATGTGCACGCCCGAATACCAGGTCACATGAAAACGATTCGTTCTCGTCCTTGTAATCGAATCTGGAAATTTATCGAGGACGAGAAGGAGGACGAGGACGATTTAAGATTATGAAAAATGAAATCACACTCCAGACGCGCCGCCAGTTTTTGCGGACCACGGTGCTTGGCAGCGCGCTGACTTGGACGGTGCCAGCTTTTCTCGCCGACACCTTCGCCGCGCTGCACAGTGAAGCCGCTGATTCCGCCACGCAGATCGTCACCGGCAAGGACGCCACCATTCTTGTCGTCCTGCAAATGGCCGGCGGCAACGACGGCATCAACACGGTTGTGCCGTACAGCAACGATTATTATCACAACGCGCGTCCCAAGCTAGGCCTCTCCGCCCAGCAGGTCTTGAAACTAAACAGTGAAATCGGATTTCACAACGCATTGACCGGATTTAAGAATCTTTATGACGCTGGACATCTTGCTCTGGTTCAAGGAGTTGGCTATCCCAATCCAAACCGCTCGCATTTCCGTTCCACCGAAATCTGGCAAACAGCCAGTGACGCCGACAAGGTGGAGAAGTACGGCTGGCTGGGGCGCTATTTTGACAATGCCTGCGCCGGTTGCGATCCGACGGTGGGCGTGGACATCGGCGGCCAGACGCCGCAGGCGTTCTATGCCAAAACGCCCACTGGTATCAGCCTCACCAACCCACAAAGCTACCGGTTCATGTCGCCGGGACGTTTTCGGCCCGGTCAGGTGGATTTGCTGGAAGAATCCTACGAAAAGATGAATGAGATGTCCGATGGCGCGGACGCGGCGCCCGACGTCAATTCCGGTGGCAGCATCGGTGCGCTCGCCAGCAGCATGCCGCAATCGGGCGGCTCGGCTCTGCATTTCATCGAGCGGACGGCGCTGGATGCGCAGATGAGTTCGGAAAAAATCCGCGAAATTACCGCGCGGGTGAAGAATCAGGGTTCATATCCGGCGACCAAGCTTGGTGGCGACCTGAAACTCATTGCCCAACTCATCGCCGGCGGCCTGCCGACGCGGGTTTATTACGTCTCGCAGGGCGGTTACGACACGCACATTAATCAGGCCGGGACACAGGACCGGCTGCTCAAGGAACTGGGCGACGCCGTCAACGCCTTCGTGGGCGACCTGCGGGCGCAGGGCAATTTGCAGCGCGTGCTGGTGATGACCTTCAGCGAATTCGGCCGGCGCGTTGCCGAAAACGCCAACGGCGGCACCGACCACGGCGCGGCGGCGCCGATGTTTGTCATAGGCGACAAGGTGAAAGCCGGTTTGTTCGGACGTTATCCCAGTCTTGCGCCACGAGATTTATTCGAGGGCGACATCAAATACACCGTGGACTTCCGCAGCGTCTATGCCGGCGTGCTGGAAAGCTGGCTCAAGACCAAAAGCGCGCCGATTCTCGGTCGCCAATTCGAGCCGCTGCAACTGGTCTGACTGGTCTATTCTTTGCTCTCCGACGCGGCGACGGGGGCGATTGCTTTTGGCGGCGCGGTGCTTTTGCGTTCGATGAGTTCGGCAGACAACCGCTTGGTTTCGACGGGCTGGCCGCGAAGCAGACTGGTCATCATGTCCATCGCGGCGATGGCAAGACGGAACTTGGGCTGGCGGATAGTCGTTAAAGGCACCCGGAAATACTCTGATGTCAGCACGTTGCCAAAGCCCACGATGGAAATGTCCTCGGGGATTTTCAAACCTTGGGAAAGCAACGTTTCGGCGCAACCGATGGCGACAAGGTCGTTGACGGTCTGCACGGCGGTGGCGTTGCAGGATTCATTGAGCATTTGCAGCGTAGCCTTGGTGCCGTCTTCAATCGTGCTGCCGGCCTGGAATATCAGCCGGTCGTCCACATCCAGGCCGGCTTCGCGCAGCGCGCGGCGATAGCCTTCAAAGCGTTCGTGCGCCCACGGCGCGGCTTGAGGCCCGGTGAGATAGGCGATGCGTTTGTGGCCCAAGTTCAGCAAATGTTGCGTGGCGCTGGCGCTGGCCGCCGCTTCCTCGACTTCCACACTGGGGAACGATTTGCAGAACGGCGCGGGCGGGCCGAGCAGAATGGTGGGGATTTTGCGCGCCGCCAGCTCCACATAAATCCGCGCCTCGGCTTCAAAACGATAGACCGGCGAAATAAAAAATCCATCCACGCGCCGCGACATCAGACGCCGGATGCAGGTTTCCTCGCGGGCAGGAACGTTATGTGTGTGCGCGAGCAGAATGTCGTAGCCGAGTTCATGCGCGCGTTCCTCGATGGCAAAAACGATGCGCGTGTAGATCGGATTCGAAATGGAAGGAATGACCAGGCCGAACTGCTTGGTGGTGCGCGTGCGCAAACCCTGCGCCGTGGAGTCGGGGACGTAACCCATTTGCAGCGCCAATTGTTTGATGCGCGCCTTGGTTGCGGCGGAAACGTCCGGCTCATTGCGCAACGCTTTCGAGACGGTCATTACCGATACGCCGGCATATTGGGCTATGTCTTTGAGTCTGACCATGTTAAATCAAACGTAAGCGCCTCGCCATTGCAGTTTGCGACGCAAGGTTTCCAGAAACGAACTGTCCGCCAGATGCATCAAACGCACGGCGCGGCGGCTGCGGCGAATCGTGACTTCGTCGCCCGTGTCGAGTTCGGCGACCACCTGGCCGTCCACACTCAAGATTGTCGCGGGCGCGGGATTGGCGGCCTTGATGCGAATCATCGAAGCCAGGGAAAAGATGAGCGAGCGATTGGACAATGCGTGCGGACAAATCGGCGTCAGCGCGAACACGTCTGCCGTTGGAAAAACCACCGCACCGCCCGCTGACAGCGAATAAGCCGTGGAACCCGTCGGTGAACTGATGATAAGACCGTCACAGCGGTAATGGGTGACGAGTTCGCCGTCCACGCTCACATCCAACCCAATGAGGCGCGAGACGGCGCCGCGACCGACAACGATATCATTTAACGCCCTTTCACAAACCGGCTGGCCGTGACAGCGCCCGCTTACTTCAATCAAGGCGCGGGATTCGTACTTGAATTCGCCTTTCCAAACGTGGTTCAGTGCCCGGGACAGTTCGTTCGATGGCACGGCGGTCAGAAAGCCAAGACCACCGATGTTGATGCCGAGCAGGGGAGTGGCGGAGCCGGCAATGTCACGTGCAGCGCGCAGCATGGTGCCGTCTCCGCCGAACACGAGCAGCAAGTCTGTTTCCCGCGCCAATGCGGCGGTGTCCGGATGGATAATCGCCTTGCGGCCGGCGCGCGAAATCAAGCGCGCGGCTTTGCGCACGATGTCGGCGCAGGCGGTCTTTTCGGAATTACCGATGAGACCGATGCATTTGATTTTGTCAGCTTGTTTTTTCAATCAGCGCCAAAAATTCCTTGTTGCCGGCGGGGCCGAGTAACGGCGATTCGATAACGCCGCGCCAAACCAAGCCGGGTTGCGCGGCAACAAATTCTCGCAATTCGTTCAGCACCCGCTCATGCACCGATGTGTCTTTAATAACCCCACGGCCTTTGTCCGCCTCGGCCTTGCCGGCTTCAAACTGCGGTTTGATTAACGCGACAATTTTGCCGTTTAACCTCAATAAAGCAATGGCGGCGGGCAGAATTTTTCGCAAGGAAATGAAGGAGCAATCAATCACAGCCAGATCGGCGGGAACGAACGGCTGGGGAAATTGCGCAGCAGTCAGATGGCGTGCGTTGGTTTTTTCCATGACGACGACCCGGTGGTCCTGCCTGAGTTTCCAGGCAAGCTGGCCCTGCCCGACGTCCACGGCAAACACCTTGGCGGCACCGTGCTGGAGGAGACAATCGGTAAAGCCGCCGGTGGATGCACCGAGGTCAAGCGCGACGAGGCCCGCGACGTCCAGTTGGAAATGGCGCAGGGCGTGTTCCAGTTTTTGGCCGCCGCGGCTGACGTATTTCTCGCCAGCGTCCAGTGCCAGATTGTCATTCGGCTGAACGGAATCGCTGGGTTTGTGCGCAAGCTGGGTGTTCACGCGGACCTGTCCGGCAAGGATGGCGCGTTTGGCGCGTTCGCGGCTTTCGCAAAGGCCGCGATCCACCAGGGCTTGGTCGAGGCGAGTCATTGAGACGCAACAGAAAGTTTATCAGAAACCCGTGGGCATCACAAGCGGTTGCCACTGGTGTACAGGCGATTCTGGACTTCGCGGAAGCTGTGGTAGAAAAGCGAGTTGTCCGCCACGGCTTTTTCGACGAGTTGTTTGAGCAGAAACATTTCAGCGCTGTTGATAACGGCATGCACGCTTTGTTTGAAGGCTTCCAGGGGCATGAACGTCTGGAACGAGTTGCCGAGTAAAATAATGGTGGCATGACGGCGCTGGTTGACCGGCATGCTTTGCAGAGCCTGCAAGGTCTGGTTTTCTTCAATGGTATTCGCGCCAAAAAGTTCCTCGACGATGACCACCTGGTAATGCACCTGGGTGAAGCGCACCAGAAAGTCGCTGTGCGTGGCGGCGGTATGGACTTTGTATCCCATTTCAGTGAGTGCGGCCTTGGCGGTTTCCAGCCATTCCGGCGTGGAAAAGGCAATCAATGCCGGTTTGTCCTCGGTGCCGATAAAATCAAAAGAGCCAGCCATAGGTCATTTCAGTTTAAGCACAGGTGGTGCCGAGTTTTCCAATCCTTTCATGCGTAAAGTGCCTGCTGTGGAAGTCATGTCGCCGCGGACTTTCTTGATGCCATCAATGCCACGCGTCACGACGCTGCGTTTGGTGCAATAGAGCAGGGCGGTTTCCTCGGAAATTTGCCCCCGTTCGTAGGCATCCATACACGCCTGGTCAAAGGTGCGCCAGCCGAAGGGAGTGCTGGCCTCGATGATTTCGTAAAAGGTCTTGCCTTCGCTTTCGCCGAGACGAATCGCTTCCTGGGTGCGCAAATTGGCCCCCATCATTTCAATAAGCGGGAACCGCCCGCCGCCGGTTTTGGGCACCAGCCGCTGGCTGACCACCCAACGCAACGAATCGGCCAGGCGGATGCGGATTTGTTCCTGCTCCTCCGGATCGAACATGCCGAGGATACGGTTGATGGTTTCGCCGGCGTTGATGGTGTGCAGCGTGCTGAGCACCAGATGGCCGGTTTCCGCCGCGCTCAAGGCGATTTTCACGGTCTCTTGATCGCGCATTTCGCCGACGAGAATGACCTTGGGCGCCTGGCGCAGCGCGGCCCGCAAACCGTTGGCGTAGCTGTCGAAATCAATGCCTAACTCGCGCTGATTGAAAGTCGCTTTTTGATGTTTGTGGACGTATTCGACCGGGTCTTCCAGGGTGACAATGTGAACGGGTTTGGCACGGTTGATTTCGTTGAGAATGGCGGCCAAGGTTGTGGATTTGCCGGAACCGGTCGCGCCGGTCACCAGCACCAGGCCGGTCTTTTCCTTGGGGATTTCCGTGAAAATGTCCGGAAATTTCAATTGCTGCAGCGTCGGGATCGTCGCGTTCAACTGGCGGCAGACGATGGAAAAATTTCCGCGTTGCGAAAATATATTGATACGGAAACGCGCCTGGTCTGAAAGGGCGTAGGAAGCGTCACAGGAACCGTGTCGCAACAAATCTTCGATGTGCCAGAGGTTGTCGCCGATGAAATTCAAGGCGATGATTTCCACCTGATAGGGCGTGAGCTTGTCAATCGGCGGGTCGAGCACCACCGGCTTGAGTTCGCCATAGGCTTCCACCTGGGGCGGGCGGTCCACCGTGAACAGCAGGTCCGACACCTCCGGCTGGGAAGCCAGCATGGTGGTCAGCATTTGGTCCAATTCGGCACGTCGCATAGTTACGCGTCGTCATCTTCCGGGGGATGGGCTAGCAACGCTCGGAATTTCTTTTTATCCAGCGCCTTTTCGTAGGCTTCTTCCGGCGCAATGCGTTTCATGCGAATGTGCTCCATGATGTGGTCATCCAACGGCTGATTGCCAATCCGCTTGCCCACCTGGATCATGCCGTTGATTTGATGCGTCTTGCCTTCACGCACGAGGTTGGCGACGGCGGTGTTGAAAACCAGAATCTCAAACGCGGCCAGACGGCCCTTTTTGTCCGTGCGTTTGAATAACGTTTGCGCCACGACCCCCTTCAGCGCCTCGGAAAGTGTCTGGCGGATTTTGTTCTGCTGTTCGGCGGGGAAGACGTCAATGACACGATCCACCGTTTTGGCGGCGCTTTGCGTGTGCAAGGTGCCGAACACCAAGTGGCCCGTCGCCGCCGCGGTGATGGCCAGTTCGATGGTTTCCAGGTCGCGCATTTCACCGACCAGGACGATGTCCGGGTCCTCGCGCAACGCGCCGCGCAATCCTGACGAAAACGATTTGGTGTGGAGGCCGATTTCACGGTGGTTGACCAGGCAATTTTTGCTTTCGTGAACGAATTCAATCGGGTCTTCCAGCGTGATGATGTGGTCCTTGCGATTGGTGTTGCAGTAATCCACCATCGCTGCCAGCGTCGTGGATTTACCGGAGCCGGTTGGGCCGGTGACGAGAATCAGCCCGCGGTTCAGCATGGAAAACTTTTTCAGCACGGGAGGCAGGGGCGCTTCGAGCTTTTCAAAATCCTCAAAGGAAAGAACGCGGCTGGGAATCTGGCGGAACACGGCGCCGACACCGTTTTTCTGGTTGAAGAAATTGACACGAAAACGCGAAACGTTCGGAATCTCATACCCGAAGTCCACGTCGCCGGTTTCCTCAAAGAGTTTGATTTTGTAATCCGGCGCGATTTCGTAGAGCATGGTCTTGAGCGCGTCGCTTTCGAGCGGTGGATAATCCACGCGCTGGAGTTCGCCGTTGATGCGCAGCATGGGCGGATTGCCGGAGGCCATGTGCAGGTCGGACGCCTTCTGTTCAAACATCAGATTGAAAAACGCATCTATTTTGGCCATATATTTTCTTCTCTTGCGCGCGTATTAAGCTAGAGCCGCGCCAAAAACGTAAAATGCGGCCCCTGATTGAACTTATCGAACGCGAAATTATCGCGGAGGGCGTTTTGTCTTTTGCGCGGTTTATGGAGCTGGCCCTGTATTGTCCAGATTATGGATATTACCAAACAAAAAAAGACAATCCCGGACGGCGCGGCGACTTTTTTACCAGTGTCAGCGTCGGCGAACTGTTCGGGCAATTGCTCGCTTTTCAATTCGCCGAATGGCTGGAGGCGGAGTTCAAAGTTCAAAGTTCAAAGTTCAAGGCTCAAATCGTCGAGGCTGGCGCGCATGATGGGGCGCTGGCCCGGGACATTTTGAACTGGCTGCAAACGTCGCGGCCAAAGTTTTTTGAACAAATCCAATATGTCATCGTTGAACCGTCGCCTCGCCGGCAGGAGTGGCAAAAGGAAGCGCTGGAAAAGTTCGCGCCACATGTCCGCTGGTTCGCCGATTTTGAAAACTTAAAGCTTAAAACTCAAAACTCAAAACTGGCCGGAATTATCTTCTCCAATGAGTTGCTCGACGCTATGCCGGTGCATCGTTTCGGCTGGGACGCCGCCGCGAAAAAATGGTTTGAATGGGGTGTCGCCCTCGCTGGCGGAAAATTCGTCTGGGCGAGGAGCGCGGATGGCTCGTCCGCGTGTTCCCAACAACCATCGAGCCAGGTCGCGCACAAGTTGTCCGCGCTCCACCATTTGTCGCCGGAATTGTTGGATGTTCTTCCCGACAACTACACCATCGAATTTTCCCCCGCTGCCGAGAACTGGTGGCGCGAGGCGGCAAGTGTTTTGGAGGGCGGACGATTGATGACGGCCGATTACGGTCTTGGCGCCGACGAAATATTTTCACCGGGCCGTCCGCGCGGCACGCTGCGCGCTTATTTCCGTCACCATGTCGCCAATGACATTCTGGCCAATGCCGGTGAACAAGACATCACCGCGCACGTCAATTTTCCGGCAATCCAGGCCGCTGGTGAAGCGGCTGGGCTGACAACGGAAGGTTTTTTGATGCAGGCGCAGTTTCTGACGCGGATTTTGAACAAGGCCGCAAAAGACAAATCCTTTGGCGAATGGAGCACATTCCGCACACGCCAGTTTCAAACTCTCACACACCCGGAACACCTGGGCCGGGCTTTTCGCGTGCTGGTGCAATCAAGGCCAGCCCCAAAGTCTGTAGGAGATTGATCCTATCGCAAATAACCTGGATTGAAAACATTCACGAAATCAGCGTAATCTGCGGTTGAAGTGAACAAAGAACCCCTTAATTCCGGCTTTGAGATTCGCGACAGATGGATCCGTAAATTTCTGACACACCTGGCGACGGACCGCGGCGCGTCGGCTTACACGCAACGGAATTATCGGCAGGCTTTGACGGAATTTGCGCGCTGGCACCTGGATGAACGCAAATCGCCTCCCGCGTGGGAGAAGATACAGCGCGATGATTTCCGCGGTTATTTGCGCTATCTGGGGAGGCACAATCTGAGCCGGGGGGCGACGCAGTTGCGGTTTTCCGCCTTGCGGACGTTTTACAAATTTCTCATGCGCCATGGCGCGGTGGAAGCCCCGCCAATCAAAAACCTGGCGCTGCCGAAAGTCGAAAAGCGCCTGCCAAAATTCCTCACCATCCAGCAAATGAAAGATTTGCTCGCCGCGCCAGTGAAGCTGCTTGAAGCTCAAACACAAAAGAAAGGTCCAGGCCGTCCCATTTCAGCCGTTGCATGTTTGCGCGACGTGGCGGTGTTGGAGACGATTTATTCGTGCGGTTTGCGCGTGAGCGAGTTGTGCGGTTTGCGCGCGGAGGACATTGATTGGAGCGAGCGGCTCATCCGCGTGCGCGGCAAGGGCAAAAAAGAGCGGCTGGTGCCGATTGGCGAGCCGGCTTGGAAGGCGATTCAACATTATTGGGGCATGTTAAAACAATCGCCGTCCGGCCCGGCCCCGGTCTTTTTTGCAGAAACTAAAAAGGCCGCGCCGCTTAAGCCACTGCAACTCTCCCGGCGTCTGAAACAATATCTGGCCATTGCCGGCCTTGATCCGGGCCTGACGCCGCACAATCTCCGGCACAGCTACGCCACGCATCTGCTGGACGCCGGTGCGGATTTGCGAAGTGTGCAGGAGTTGCTTGGCCACGCCCACCTGGTCACGACCCAGGTTTACACTCACGTGACCACCGAACGCCTGAAAAAAGCCTACGATGCCGCTCATCCACGGGCCTGACGCGGAGTTTAAATTTCTTGAATGAGAAACGCCATTAGGTGTCTAATAAAACGAATATTCGAAGCATGAAAATTTATACTTTGAGTCTAATAGCAGCGATGGCCGCAGTGCTGTTGACGGGATGTCAATACCCCAATGGCGAACCAAACAACACCGCGTCCGGCGCCCTGATTGGCGGGGCAATGGGCGCCATTGCCGGCGCGGCCATCGGCGGCCCGCGCAACGGCGGCGCGGGGGCTTTGATTGGCGCGGCGGCGGGGGCGATTACGGGCGGTGCCATCGGCAATTCGATGGACCAGGAGCAGGCGGCAGAACTCCGCGCCCAAGCGCCTCAAACTTATGTGCGTGTGCAACAAGGACAACCCCTGAGCATTTCGGACATCAAGGCGTTGGCCGCGGCCAATGTGAGCGATGACGTCATCATCAGCCAGATTCGCAATTCACACACCGTTTTCCATCTCAGCACGTCCGATATTATTGATTTGCACAACGCCGGCGTCAGCGAGAACGTCATCAATTTCATGATCAACACGCCAAGTCTGGCCGGGGATGATTCTGCCACTCAGACCACTACCGTTGTTACGGAAGCGCCGCCGCCGCCGCCGGTGGAAACCGTGACGCTGGCCCCCGGACCGGGCTATGTGTGGGTCGGCGGTGATTGGGTTTGGAACGGCCGCTGGGTTTGGCGGGTCGGCTATTGGAGTTATCCACCGTATCCTCACGCGGTTTGGGTGGGCGGCTATTGGGGCCGGGGACCACACGGTTGGTACCGGCAATCGGGGCATTGGCGGTAAAGGAGAGCGATCCTGCCATGGTGCTGTCCTTGCTTTGTCCGGAAAGTCGTCAGAACTTTACTGTCAAAGTTTGCAACTCAATCGCGCCGCGAAAGTGGAGTTGAACCACCGCAGCCAGGCTTGTGAAGTCCTGACCGGCGCCGGTGGTCGTCTGGCAAAAACCAAGTCGCAAGGAAACGAAACCCCGACCGATTGAAACGGTCTATTCAACCGGAAGATTCCGCGTCCGGCCCGGCGGTCACGGGGCGGCCAGCTCGAAGACGACGGAGTTATCGCACCGAATTCAATGCATTCACTGCCGTTCCATTCCGTTCAGGTCTGATATTCATTCCATGTTCCGCAATCCCGCGCGCCGGGCGCGAACGGCCAGTTCTCTGGCTTTTTTCGATCCGTACCTCCAAAACGAAAATGCTCTGCGTTGGATCACACGCGGTTTTGGACTCCAAGTGGCCGCCCAATACTTTCGGACCTCGCCGTGACGCCGCATCACGACCTTCCGTATGCCGACGACACCGGACGAACTTATGCGCCTCGGAATCTCCGCCCACCGGCGGCGCTGTGTCTTCACCGGCGGCCCCAGTTTTGCCAGCAGTTTCCGGTAATGCTTTTGCGCCACCGCCAGCGCCCGTTTCTTCCCGCCGTACTTTTGGTCGGTGAAGAAGGCGGAATGGATTTTGCCCCGGCGGCGCAGCCGCACAAAAAAACCGTGCGTGCGCTTGGCCGGCTGGTCAATCCGGGAGATGCCCGGCGTCCGCGTGGTAGTGTTCATAATTTTTCTTCCTCGTCACAATAACTTCGACACGTCAAAGTATAATGAAGGCGAAAATCAATGAAAGCAACTGAAGATGGATGTGCATCTCGACCCTCGTCTCTCGACCTTCAACCATTTTAGGCTTTGGACCTTGGACTTGTTGCGTTACCACGGTGTTGGCAATTGATCCAGAAATTCGTACCTTGCCCGGCGCGCGTCGGGCGCGGCAGCGGAGTCGGCGCTGAAATACATTACCTGATAACCGCCGCCGTTGTACCGCGGCCACGGGGTCAGACCCGGACCATTCGGATCACCCCGCTTCGCAAAATTGGTCCAGTAATCCGCCAACAGTTCCGACACCTTCCGATCCGATGGCCGCCATGGCAGATGCTTCGAGGACAGCATCCGGAAGACATACTCGATTTCGGCTGAGTGCGGCGCGGTTGGCTTCGTGCCCGGCTTGGCATTCGCCGGCAACGGCAGTGTCTGGTCAAACTCGTAACGGTACACCGGCGATTCTCCCGTCTGCACCTGCAACTCCAGCCATTTCCAAGTGGCATAACCCGTGAACGCGTCTCCCGCGAAATTCTGTGCCGCCCGCTCGACCTCGGCGTCCGTCGCCGCCGGATATAATTTCAGAAAGACTTCCGCGTTGGTGCCAAACCGCGCCTTGGCGCGCGCGACGTAATTCCCGGTTGTTAATTCCATGTTCGTCCAGGCCGGCGGGCCGTTGGTGAAGTAATCCCCGTAACCGCTTTCGTCTTTGTTCCATCCTGCCAGCAGCGCAACGTGGCTTTGCCGGCCGGCGGCGTAAATGGCCCGGCCGTTTGTCAGCAGGAAATATCCATCAATGTCCGGCGTGAAATACTGTCGCGGCAGCTTCAACGCTGCCGCGAGCAATTCTTTGGCGGGCATCGCCCGTAACTTCTCAAGCGAGGTCGTCCCGAACGCCGACTCCGCGAATTTCAGGCACGCGGCCTCGGCTTCGGCGCGCGGCTTGAACGGCATGTCGGTGTGGAAAAACGCGCCGCTCTCGCCGATGGCGCGCTGGAAAAGGCCTTGTGCCAGGGGCGATGCCATGAGCGCACTGACCGAGATTGAACCGGCCGATTCCCCAAAGATGGTGACATTATCCGGGTCGCCGCCGAACGCGGCAATGTTCGCCTTGACCCATTTAAGCGCGGCGATCTCATCCAGCAACCCGTAATTGCCCGAGGCATCGTGCGGGGATTCCTTATCCAACTCAGGATGTGCGAAAAACCCAAACACTCCCATCCGGTAATTGAAACTCACCACAATCACTCCCTTCCTGCACAAGTTCCCGCCGTCCTGGCGCGGTTCGGATGACGATCCGGCGACGAAACCGCCGCCGTGGATCCAGACCATCACCGGTAATTTGCCCGTCGCATGATGTTCCGGCATCCAGAGGTTGAGATACAGGCAATCTTCGCTCGGCCCGTTGTCGTGGAAAAACATGTCATCCCAGATATGCCCCTGCATCGCGCGCGGCCCGTAATCAACGGCCTTGTGGACACCGGTCCAGGATGGAGCCGGTTGCGGCGGTTTCCAGCGCAACGACCCGACCGGCGGCGCGGCGTAGGGAATGCCCTTGAACGTGCGCACCTTGTCGTCGGCGCTGACGACACCTTCGAGCAAGCCATTGACGGTGCGGACGGGATCGGTGCGCAAGAATTGTGCGGGCGCGGTCTGAATGGCGACCAGCAGCGCCAACAACACGCTCCCATTCTGTGGAGGCAGCTTCATAATGTGTCCCAGGCTAACTCTCTGCGTTCGCCGCGGTTGTTTTTTGACTCCGGGCTTTGGACTTTGAACTTCGGACCTTGGCCCTTGAACTTCCTTGCCGTTCAAAGTTTGAGCTTGACCTCGATTTGCGATTGCAACTCTTGGGTGCGCCTTTGCGCGTCTTTGAATTGTTGAGCCGTCAATTCCTTCCGCAGAAGGTCGCGGCTCTTGGCTGCCTCTGCGTCCACCTTGGCCGCGACGCTAAACCACGCATACGCCTCCACTGTGTCTTTGGCAACACCTTCGCCTTTGTAGTAACAAAGGCCGAGCTTCCACTGAGCTTGGGCGAGATTCTGCTCGGCGGCCTTGCGATACATTCTTGCCGCTTCCATCGCATTCTTCTTCACACCTTCGCCATCGGCATAGCAGGAACCCAGAAAATAATGGCCCACCGCGTCCGCCGGGTTAAGCTTGATGGCTTTGGTGAAATCCGCGATGGCGTCGTCCGCCTCGCCTTTGGCTAATCTTGCAACACCGCGATTGGCGTAGGCTTCCGCATCGTCCGGTTTGAGTTCAATGGCCTTGGTGCTGTCGGCGATGGCGCCTTCCACATCGCCTTTGGCGCCTCGCGCGAGACCGCGATTAATGTATGCCTGCACATCATCCGGCTTGAGTTCAATGGCCTTGGTGCTGTCGGCAATGGCGCCGTCCAAATCGCCTTTGGCCAATTTCGTCGCACCGCGATTAACGTAGGCCTCCGCATCATCCGATTTGAGCTCGATGGCTTTGGTGTTGTTTGCCACGGCAACGCCCAGGTCGCCTTTGTCCGCCTTCGCAACGTCATGATTGACCTCGGCCTCCGCCTGATGCGGTTTGGGTTCGGTGGCTTTGGTGTTGCTGGCAATGGCGACGGCCAACTCGCCTTTGCTTTCCTTCGTCAGGTTCTGATTGGTATTGACCTCCGCCGTGTGCTGTTTGAGTTCGATGACTTTGGTGCCGTCGGCAATAGCGCCATCCAGGTCGCCCTTGGCTCGCCGCGCAATGCCCCGATTGACGTAGGCATTCAAGTCATCCGGATTGAGTTTGATGGCTTTGGTGAAGTCCGCGATGGCCCCGTCCGGATTGCCTTTGGCCAATTTCGCCACGCCGCGATTGACATACGCCTCCGCATTATCCGGTTTGAGTTCAATGGCCTTGGTGCCGTCGGCGATGGCCCCGTCCCAATCGTCTTTAGCCGCCTTCGCCGCGCTGCGCAGGATATAGGCATTCACATTATCCGGTTTGAGTTTGATGGCTTTGGTGCTGTCGGCGATGGCGTCGTCCAACTCGCCTTTGGCCTTTTCCGCAATGGCCCGATTGACATAGGCGTTCGCAGCATCTGGTTTGAGCTTGATGGCTTTGGTGCCGTCGGCGATGGCGCCGTCCCAGTCGCCTTTGTCCACCTTCGCCGCACTGCGCAAAATGTAAGCATCTGCATCCTGCGGTTTGAGTTCAATGGCTTTGGTGCCGTCCACGATGGCGCCGTTCCAGTCGCCTTTGGTCCGCTTGGCGATGCCCCGATTGACGTAGGCAGCCGCATCATTCGGATTGAGTTCGATGGCTTTGGTGGCGTCTGCAATTGCGTCGTCAAAGTCGCCTTTGTCCACCTCCGCTGCGCTGCGCAGGACGTACGCATCCGCATCCGCCGCATTCAGTCCGCTGGCATTGTCATTTGATCCTTCAGCCGTTCCGCGGTTGGTGGCCAGGGACGCAGCCTGGGGTTGTTGAACAACCGCGACACTCAACAATAAAAACAAAATCAACCGATTTACTTTCACGTCGGCATCCTAATTGATCCTGATTCGCTGGCAAGCATCCGTGACCGTTGAAAATCAGGTCGCGGGTCAGTTTGCGATTGGCGGGGCGCGGAGCATCACTCCGCGCATTTCAAAACCGGTGTTTTTGCGGAGCTATGCCGCCCGCTTCCCTGAAACTGGCAATTGCAATTGGAACTGACGGCTTGAAGCCGGCAACAAATTGGCCTTAAATATGCGTACAGACGCGGTTGATGACAGGTCATTTCATGAAAGCCGGAATCCTTATTGTTTTGTGCGTCGCCTTGGTGGCGCGCTGTAATGCCGTCCGGGCGGAAGACACGCCGGCCCAGGCCGCCGCTCTCGCGGCTTTGGAGCAAAAAATGCACGAGCTGGACCACCCGCAATCCCAGTTGCCGCCGGAGACAAATTCCACGGCAACGGCGGCACAGCCCGCTGAATCCACCACCAACACAGCCAGCGCGGTTACCACCAACGCGGTGACTTTGCAAATCGCTCCGGTGACTGCTCCGACAAATGAGGTTCCTGCCACTGCCGCTCCGGCCAAAACCGCACCCGTTTCAACCGTTCCGGTTGATGTTGATTTTGCTCCGAAAATTCCCGCTGACAACGCCTCCGCCCAAGCCGCCGCGCTTGAGGCTTTGAAACAAAAAATGCGCGAGTTGAACCGCCCCGAAGCCCAGCCAGTGACTGAAACCCCAACGGCTGAAGTTCCGGCGGCAAGAACCCCAGCGGCGGCTTCCGCCTCAGTGGCGCCGCTTTCTGCTGCTCCGGCGGTGGTTGCTCCTGCGCCTGTAGTTTCCACTACTCCTGCGGCTGCGGCTTCGGTTGCGCTGCCAGCCAAAACTCCGCCAACCATGATATTGCCGTTCAGTGCGCCCGGGCAGGCCAGACCGGTGAACCAACTGGTAACGACCACCGGGGCCAGCTACAAGAATGTGGAGGTGGAAAGAGTTGAGCTGGATGGAATCGTTATCAGTTATACACCCGCAAACGGCACCTGGGCGACGGCCAAGCTCTCTTTTCAGGAACTTCCCCCCGCAATCCGGCGGCAATACGGGAAATAGTGAATTAACCGCCAAAGGGCCAAGATGCAGAGGTTTGACAAGATTGAAGGGCGCGGAGGTCGTTTTGCGGGAGGGACGGCATGTTGCCGTCTCTGAAATCGGGGTCGGCGGCACGCCGACCATCCCATTCTTGTGATCTTTATTTACGGGAACGGAGAAGCTTTCGCAGCCGTTTGGTCGTCTGCTCGCGGTCAAGACAGCTCGCGGCGACGTCCAGCGTCAACGCCTCCCACGCATCAACGTCGAGCTTTTCGTTCGGCAGCAAATCGTTCTCGCTCAAAAAAACCAGGCACGTCGCCAGCGCCATTCGTTTGTTGCCGTCCACGAACGGATGATTGCGGCACAGATAGAACAGATACGCCGCCGCGATTTCCACCGGATCGGTGAACAGCGGCTCGCCCATCATCGTGGCCTGCGGCGCGGCCACCGCCGATTCCAGCAACGCCGCCTCCCGCAGTCCCTTGCCGCCGCCGTGCGCGGCCAGCACTTCGGCGTGAATGACCTTTACCGCCTCCACCGTGGGATGCGGGAGCGGCCGCTTCATGACAAGCGCCGGAACAACTCCGAATTCTTCTTGATCAGACGTTTTGCGGTGACAGCCGCCTTCTCCGGGGTGATGATGGGGCGCACAGGCGTCAGCACAATCGAACCGCCCTCGTGCACACTGATGCTCACCTGGTCGCCCGGTTTCAGGTGCGCCAGATCCATCAGCGCGGCGTCAAACATCAGCCCCTGCGAGTTGCCAATCTTCGTAATCGTCTTGGTCATGGTGTTAAACTATGTTTTACGCGCTATTTTGTCAAGCCCGTGGCTGATGGCTTTCTGCCATAAAATGCTTCACGCGTTCAATTCATACCTGGCCAAAAGCGGCGCCGTTGTCATTACGGAACGGATTCCACGGAATCAACGCCAGGGAGAAAAGTATCAATACTCGGGGCTGACCCGTTTGCCGCCCGGCGAGAGCGAAGATGGGTGGCCACAAGCAGACGCCAGTATTGTTCCACCGAGCGGCGCTGACGCTTCTTCCTTAATTGAACTGGTGACGTTTTATGGACTACAGGATTCTCCGATCTATTTCTGGCGCGTGGTGCGAATTCGTTAAATGTTTTGGTCTTGCTCTCAAAATACCGTGCCGGTTTGATAGCCTTCAGCCTTTGCTTCCTCGATAAATCTGAAATGTTCGTGGAAGTAGCCTGTCATCACCGAGAGCGAGTATTTCTTGTAGCGTGGTGTGTCGCGTATGTCGAGGGGAACGAGACTATCATGCAACTCATCATAGCGGACTGGCACAAAACTCACCGCGATTGGCTTAGGCTCGGTGGTCTCGGTTGTAATACAAACCCGCTCGCCGGCGGTGAGTCGGCCAGAACCGCTGAAGGTGATGGGCGCGGTAAAAAGATACTGAATCTGCGCGTCGCAGCCGTCAGTGACCTCCCAAATCTGGCCTCTACGCGGAACGGGCGCTGGTTTGCTCATGACGAAAATTGCGGCCTGACGTCCAGGCTCAGGCACAGCCACCGGAGACTGACTCCGAAATGCAACCGTGACAATCAAATTGTTCAAAATGCGGGATTGATCCCTTTCATGATGTTGAACAGAAGTAAACGAAGGGAACCGAGGGAAAGTCGTGGTCGGAAACCCATTTCGCCATTTTTCAAACGGCTTAAGCCCCGTCTCACCGGCGGGGGAATTTGATTCAGGGCTTGGATAAAGTTTTTCATGGCCGCTGTCAGTTGCCGGTTCTTGCGGTAAATCACGGCCGCGGTTCGGAATAGCAGCCATTTTCAAACCACACCGCCGCCGACAGATGGTTGCCTCCGGCAGGATGGCACGGCGATTTAGCTGGCGTAATCAAAAGTTAAAGCGCACCATGAACCATGATAAAAATCAAGTTACCGGGCCGCATTCGCCGACCAGTTCTGGAAGCGGGTCAACTTTGGCGCATGGCGCATGCAAACCTCCAAGTGGGAATGGTCGGCAAACTGCTGGTGCATTACAAATTGGGCAAGCCGGACGCCGTCCGGGTCGCCAATTCGTGCAATGGCATAAAAACCATTGAGAAATATCTGAAAGCGAACAAGGCCGTCCTGGTTTAAGCGGCGCAAGATGGCTGCCGTCATCACGTTCCAATTTGCGGATGAAACGCGCGCAAACCTGTCATCCCTGGACTGCACCGATTTCAGCAATTCGTTTGCCCCGTCCGTGGTTCATATTGAGGAGCTGCTTCGTTTGGGGGATGTAGCCGACGATGTTGAATTTGCCCATCGGTTCCTGTTTGGCAACCGCAAGGGCGGCTTCGGAGGTCCCAAAATTTTTGCCTTCGGCGGCATTTTTTGTCCACTGGTTGTTGCTGGTGAGATATTCCAGCTTCTCCGTGTCTTCGATAAGGATGTTCATGAATGGACAAGATGCCAGCTTCGCCTGGACACACGCGCACAATCGGAGGATATTTTCAGCCAGCCGGGGTTTTCGCGGGCGAGGAATCCAGTCAACCCGTTTCTTCGAGGAAGATGATTTTGTAGATGTCGGTTCGGTTGTTTCCTCTGTTTCGTCTGTCGAAAAATTTAAGGGAAGGGAATGGAGATATTCCCACTCCTGGTTGCCTTCGTTTGCTTTTGTAGAGATTTCTGCGCTCGTTGCTCTGATTAAAAAAAGGCTGCCGTCAGGAGGACGGCAGCCGTGCGTTCACGGATGATTACCGATGGTGCCCGTCGCGGATATGTCCGTTGCGGTTGTAACCGTTGTGATCGTGTCCACGGTCGTTGTCTGCCGCACGGTAATGCCAGGCACCGGACACCCAGACCCGGCCGGTCGAGTAATACGACCAATAACCAGGCGACCAGACGTAATCTACACCCGGACAGGGCGGAACCGTTTGCACCACCGTGACGGGCGCGGGTGCGTAAACCACCGGACTGGAAACGACGACCGGCACGGGCAATCCGATGGAGATGCCGAAGCGGACTCCGGCGTTGGCCGACACGGCGGCCACGCCGAGCAGCGCGGCCATGAGCATGATTTTTGTTTTCATAGTTTTTTATTTTCTTGTTGTTGTCCTGCCTAAACCCAGACGCACAAGTAACCATTTAGTTACATCTGTGATAAAATTATATCCTGGCGCAAATCAAGGCCTTGCAACAAACCGTGTAACCGGATGTTAAAGCGGTTTCGGGTGATTTGGGTCACCGCGCAAAAGCTGCACACCCGAAAGGTGTCGAGAGCTGGGCTGCAAAGGCTGAAGGTGAAAAATCTACGTCTTTCTGCGTCATCGGCGGTCAATGACAAAGTGCAAAGTTTCCCGCTCTGTGTTCTTTGCGGTTGGACGGGCAGTTGACGAAATGACTTGCCCCGGCTTTTCGGCCGGGCGTAGTATATTGGGCCGGTTCCGCAGGGATGTCGGGCAATTGGCTGGGTAGCTCAGTCGGTAGAGCAGAGGACTGAAAATCCTTGTGTCGGCGGTTCGATTCCGCCCCCAGCCACCACTAGAACGCCCAAAACA
>Ga0335085_10002444_pt1 | contig 34660 bp, 25 predicted proteins | sample Lox_Sample_45_FD_206712 | JGI IMG/M metagenome (GOLD analysis project Ga0335085, IMG submission 206712) | Soil microbial communities from Loxahatchee National Wildlife Refuge, Florida, United States - Lox_Sample_4.5 | ecosystem: Environmental > Terrestrial > Soil > Wetlands | place: USA... | reverse complement strand
ATAAATGCTCTGCAAGTAGTCCCTTCGCGATCTTCGACTCATTCGGTTACCCGTCTCCATAACGGGTAACATTCTCAAATTGCACGACGATCCGTCACGGGTAACATTTTAGATTGCGCGATACGGCTCCTTGCGCCTCGCGCTGCTTTGGTGATATATGTCCAGCTTCCCGTTAGAGCAACTGTGCGCCGAGGGCGCCCGCGATGTTTCCATATGAACGTGGAAGTAGCAATTCAGCCGATTCGAGGAGGGACACTTTATGTCCAGGCTGTCGATGCCCATCGAAAACCTCAAACAGCACTATGGCGTATTGGTGATCGGGTCCGGTTACGGTGCCTCAATTGCCGCATCGCGCCTGGCGCGCGCCGGACAGCAGGTCTGCGTTCTCGAGCGCGGCAAGGAGTTCCAGCCGGGCGAGTATCCCGATACCGAGATCAAGGCACTGGAGGAGATCCAGGCGGAGTTGCCGGAGGCGCACCTCGGATCCAGGACGGGGCTGTACGAGTTCAACGTCAACGAAGACATCAATGTGTTCAAGGGATGCGGACTCGGTGGCACGTCGCTGGTGAATGCGAATGTGGCGCTGCGGGCCGAGCCGCGCGTCTTTCAGGATCCGCGCTGGCCGCAGCCGCTGCGCGACGATCTGGACACACTCGTCAGGGAGGGCTACGAGCACGCTGAAGAAATGCTGAAGCCAACGACTTATCCGGCTGACGGCTATCCGGTGCTGCCGAAGCTTCAGGCTCAGGAGGAATCGGCAAAGTCGATGGGCGCAAAGTGCTATCGCACGCCCATTAACGTCAACTTCACTGTGACCGGGCTGAATCACGTTGGAGTGGAGCAGCGCCCGTGCTCGTGCTGCGGCGATTGCGTTACGGGATGCAACTACGCCGCCAAAAACTCGCTGGTCATGAACTACCTGCCCGACGCCAGGAATCACGGCGCCGAGATCTACACCCAGGTGGACGTCCGCTGGATCGAACGTGCCAGCTCCGGCTGGCTGGCTCACTGCGAGATCCTCGGAACCGGACGGGCGAAGTTCCGCGCCCCGGAGCTAACGGTAAGCGCCGATCTGATGATCTTGGGTGCCGGGGCGCTGGGCTCTACGGAAATACTGCTGCGTTCCAGGGATCACGGACTCGCCCTCTCCGAGCAGGTCGGCGAGCGCTTTACCGGTAACGGCGACGTCCTCGGCTTCGCCTACAACGCGGACGACACCATCAATGGCGTGGGTTGGGGGCATCACCGTCCAGGCGAGATTGCCGCCGTAGGGCCGTGTATCACTTCAGTGATCGATCTCAGAGAGCAGCCGGTGCTTGAAGACGGCATGATTATTGAAGAGGGCTCACCGCCTGGACCGCTGGCGGGATTCCTGCCTGGTGCACTTGCCGTGGCCGCGGACCTGCTCGGCCGCGAGGTCAAGTTCGGTCCAATTGAAGAAATCCGCGAAGATGAGCGCAAGGCCGTAAGCTGGGTGGAGGGTCCCTATCACGGGGCTGTCCACAACACTCAGACCTACCTGGTGATGACTCACGACAACGGCGCCGGCCGCATGATGCTGGAAAACGACCGGCTGCGCATCCACTGGCCCGGCGTCGGGGAGCAACCGATCTTCGACAAAGTGAATGCCCGTCTGGATCAGGCCAGTAAGGCTCTCGGGGGCAAATTTGTGATCAACCCCTTGTGGTCAAAACTGCTCCACAACAGCCTCCTCACCGTCCATCCCCTCGGTGGATGCGTTATGGGAGAGAGCGCCGGGCAGGGTGTAGTAAACCACAAAGGGCAGGTGTTCGCCTCTGCGCAAGGCTCGGCCGTCTACGACAATCTTTACGTGGTCGACGGTGCGGTGGTCCCCCGCCCGCTCGGTGTGAATCCGCTGTTCACCATTTCAGCCCTGGCGGAGCGCGCCGTGGCCATCGCCGCGCGCGAACGCGGATGGCAAATCGACTATAGTCTGCCTTCCGCGCCTGCGGAGGCGCCGGCGGCGCAAAAGGCCGGGATTGAGTTTACTGAGACCATGAGCGGGTATTTTTCCAGGAACGTCAAAGACGATTACCAGCGCGGCGCCAATCAGGGCAAGACAGAAAACTCGCCCTTCACGTTCACGCTGACCATCGTTTCTGAAGACGTGCAGGACATGACTACGAACCCTCAACACCAAGCCCGGCTGGTTGGGACTGTCGTCGCTCCTGCCCTCTCGCCGCGTTCCCTGACCGTGAACGACGGGACATTCAACCTCTTCGTGGTGAATCCGTCGCAGCCTGCAATTCGCAATATGTGGTACAAGATGCCGCTGGTCGCCGACGACGGCCGACGGTACTTCTTCGAGGGCTTCAAAGTGATCCGCGATCATCCCCTGACCGATGTCTGGGCTGACACCACGACTCTGTACATCACGCTATACGATGGTCCGGATAACAGTGCTCCGGTGCTGGGCAAGGGCATCCTCATCATTCGCCCTCAGGATTTTTTCCGCCAGCTGACCACGATGCGGGTGATTAACGCCGCCAATCTCGAACAGCGGCTCAGCGCAGAGACGCGTTTCGGACGTTTCTTCCTTGGCGTTCTTGCCCAGAAGTACGGCAACGTTTTCCGTACACAGGGAGCTGCTTAGAACCGGGCGGGCGAATGGCGCCCGCGAGGCCAATTCTCATATCTTTACTCAGGGACACGATCATCCCATTCCGGGCCTGAGACGGATTCGAGTGCAGTCTGATCCAGGTGGAAGGCGACAAGCCCGCCGTGAACGGGCCGGTACTGCTGTCCACGGAGCCGGAGTGCGCGCGAGCATATTCCGCGCCCCGAAGGGAGGTACCGCACCCTTCATACCCTGGGCGGGCTACAGCCATTTGGATGTCTTCATGGGTTCCAATGCCGCCCGCGACGTTTTCGCGCTCATACTCGCCGAACTGGCGGAGTGAGAACGTTTTCGACCGCCGGCTACGCATTGATCCCGTTCATTCCAGCGTTAACGGACTCGTCGCGCCTGCCTTTCCTCAAATCCGTGGACGCCGGCCTGAGCTTGCCTGTCACGCTGGAGCAGCTTGCCCGTCCTGCAGTGGCGCCGGCAGGCCTGGAGCTGAATCAAACCCGCACGAACGCAGGACGAAATAGCATCCCGGCGGATTGCTGTGAGGTTGACGCCCAGACCTGCGGAGCAAGGGGTCGGGTGTTCGAATCACCCCGGGCGTACCACTTCCTTTCTCATCGACCGCGTTCAAAAAAAAACAATTGTAGCCTAATCATATGAGCTAAGCTGAAGCTGCGATGCGGATTCGAGTCGCCTCGATCCGGCTGCATACCATCGCTCCGACCCGCTCCAGGGCCCTTGAACTCCCGCCCTTCCGCGGCTTACGATGATCGGGTCTGCGATGAGCCGCAAGTTCAACCTCGGAGCCGCTATTTTTCTGGTCGGGCTGGCTCTTCCGGCGGTTGCAAAGGCGGCCGGCGCCGATCTTCCCTGCGCCCGATGTCATCCGGTTGAAACCGGCGGCTACGCTTCCACGCCGATGGCGCATTCGCTCGGCGGCGCCACGCCGGAGCCGCCAGGTGAGTTCCCCCATGCCATTTCGAAGACGCGCTTCTCGGTGGCGGTCAGCGGCTCGGGCGGCGGCGCGCAGATGTCGCAGCGGCTCGATCGTGACGGGTTCTCCGGTGAATACACGCCATCTTATGCGATCGGCTCCGGCACTCATGCCATCGCCTACCTCATCGACCTTGGCGGGCACCTTTTCCAATCGCCGATCTGCTTCTACAAGGGCCGCGGTTGGGACATGGCGCCGGGATACGAGGAGAACCGGGAGCCGGATTTCCTGCGTCCGGTGACGCCCGAGTGCCTCTTCTGCCATGTGGGAAGGGCACTGCCGGTTCCCGATTCGTTGAATCGTTATGGGGAGCCTCCCATCGCGGCTGAGGGCATTACCTGCGACCGATGCCACGGCCCGGCAGACGCTCATCTGCGAAACCCGGTTTCAGGTTCGATCATCAATCCGGCCAAACTTGCGGTTCGCGCCCGCGACAGCGTTTGCGAACAGTGCCACCTCAGCGGCGAAGCCCGCGTTGCGAATCCGGGGAAGCGGCTCAGCGATTTTCAGCCGGGCGAGGATCTGGAGGATACGTTCGCGGTGTACGTCTTCCGAGGCTCGCTTGATCCGGCGCAGTCGGGAGCGCTCAAAGTGATCAGCCAGGCCCAGCAACTGGCGCTGAGCGCCTGCGCGCGGCGGAGCAAAGGCAAGCTGTGGTGCGGCACGTGCCACGATCCGCACCGGCGGCCCACCGAGCCCAAGGCTTGGTTTCGCTCGCGGTGCCTTTCCTGCCACGGCGACGGGCTGCTGCGGACGCATCCCAAGCCCAATGACGATTGCATCGGTTGTCACATGCCGCAGCGACCTGTGTCCGACGGCGGGCACACGGTGTTCACCGATCACCGCATTTCGCGTCGACCGCCGGCGCAGTCGGTTGCCGCCGGCCCCTCCGGGCCGAACGAAGAGGGGGATTTGGTAGCCTGGCATGAACCCGCCGCCGCGCTCGAACAGCGAAACCTGGGTCTGGCGGAGATCGAGGTGGGCGAGCGTACCCACAGCGTGGCGCTGGTCTCGCAGGGCGCGAAGCGGCTGACCGGGTGCTTGTCCAAGTTCCCCAACGATCCGGCGGTTTTGACGGCGGTCGGACAGGTGATGCTGGGCGCCGGCGATGCCGGAAATGCCGCCGTCATTTTCGAGCGGGCGATCGAATTGGAACCTGACAACGCTTCGCATTATCTCCACGCCGCGATGGCCTGGAAGGCCGCGCACGATTCCGAGGAAGCGATTGAGAACGTGGAGAAATCGCTGCGCCTCGATCCGATGCTGGAGCAGCCTTATCGCGTGCTCGCGGACATCTACAGAGAAGAAGCCCAGCCGGCGATGGTCCACATGACTTACGAGCGATATCTGAAGGCCTTCCCGGAAAGCATCGAAGCGCAGCGGGACGTGAAGGCGTCGACGCTGCCAGGCCAGGACCGTGGCCGCTAGTGTAGGCGCCGCGCAGATTGCAACTTTCGCGGCTCTCGCAGAACCGGCCTTCAGGCCGGGCATGCCGGGCTAGAGGCTGCCGGTACAGGCGCCCGGGAATGGTGCGATATTTCGAGTGCGCTACACTCCAGGCTGCCCGCGTTACTGCGGCTTCGCTTGTGAGGCTTGTGCCGCGGCGCGCAGGTGCTCGAAGGCTGCCATCTCCGTCTTGGCATCAGCCGGCCGCCCAAGGTCACGGTAGAGTTGGGCCAGCACAAAGTGCACATCAGGATCGTTGGGAGCGGCGATGCGGGCCGGCTCAAGCGCGGTCAGCGCCTCGGACTTGCGGCCCAGCTGGCGCAGCGCCTTGGCCAGTCCGAGCCGCACGGGGACGGCGTCCGGCTCAAGGGCCAGAGCCTTGCGGAATGACGCCACTGCGGGTTCCAGTTGATCGTGCTTGCGATAGGCCTCGCCGATTTCGTATTCGGCTTCGGCGCTCGTGGGGTCGATCTTCAATTCTTCGCTCAGCTCGGAGATCGCCTGGTGCCAGGCGTTCGGATCGGGTGAATGCATGAGCAGCAGAATGGCGATCTGAAGGTGCGCACCCTGGAGTGCGGGCTCGAGATGAAGGGCTTTGCGGTAGGAATCGATCGCGCCCTGCCAGTTGCCGTCCGCCGACGCAACCGAGGCCATCAGTTGGTAGGTGCGAGGCGAGTTGGGCGCCGCTTTCATCAGCCGCAGGTTGACTTCCGAAGAGAGGCGGCCATAAAGCTGGCCGGCCGTGAAGAGCACGTCTGGATCGTCGGGATACGCCGCCAGCAGCTTTTGGGTGACCGCGTCGGCTTTCATCTCGTCATTGGCCTCGATCGCACACCGTTCGAGGCTCAGCCCCAGTATTCGCCGCAGCTTGAGATCCGGATTCGACACGAACTCGCGATCGAGACCCGGCGTCGCGGCGGCACAGTCTCCCGCAGCCGCCTGGCTGACGGGCAGAAATCCTCTGGCCATTTCGAGGGAAGGATCGCGTTTCAGCGCCTGCTCGAAGGCTTCCGCAGCCTTCGCGAACTGATGATCGGCGTAGTAGGCGAGGCCGAGATTCATCTCCACTTGGGCGGCGTCAGGCAGGTTGGGGTCGGACTTCAGGGCTGCCGAAAAGTGTTGCTCGGCGATCGCAAAATCGCCGCGCTGGAATGCTTGCTGTCCTTGCTGAACTTCCGACTGAGACGCGGATGAGGGCGATTGACCGCTGAGGCGGGCAGCACCAGTAACCCATACGACCAGGCAGAGCCCGATTCGAGCGAACGTCATGACCTAGCAATACCATTGAGAAGCGGCGAGTCGCAAGCAGAGGCAAAAAGACCGAAACACTGCGCGGCAGGGTTGGCGTACCACCTCGTGAGGGGCAGGCACGAGGCCTGCCCCTGCGAGAGCGCTAGAAAGTGACCTTCAAGCCAAGTTGTATGTTGCGTGGTGAGCCAACGCAACCGCCGCAAATCTGCCCAAAGTTGCTATCGGTTACCGTCGTGTCGATGTTATTGAACGACGGATGATTGAAGAAGTTGAAGAACTCGCCCCGGAATTGGTAGCGAACGTCATGTTTCTCCCAGATGGTGCCGTTTTTGATCAGGGCGAAATCGACGTTAGTCGTCCCAGGGCGTTGAAGCGAACCGTATGCGGCTGAACCGGCCAGCCCGGTGTTCGGCCACAGCGGCGGGGCGTAGAAGCACGAAGTGTTAAAGAACTGGGTGAACGTCCGGTTACCGCGGTAGCTGCAATTCGGCGTCGCGTAGGCGGGCAGGGTAGCGCCGATACTTTGCGATCCATTACCCAGGTAATCCGAGCTGGCTGTCGGAGTTGTATTGAATCCGCTGATCAGAGCCACGTCACCCGAAACTTCCCAGCCGCCAAGGATCTGACCGGCAATTGAGTTATTGTGCCGCAGAAAGGGCAGATCGTAAATGTAGGTGACGATGAAGTTATGGGTCTGGTTGAAGCCACACAGCCCCCAGTTTGCTTCGGGATTATACGTATCCGCCACCACAGTGTAGATGCTGTCCGCCATATCAAAACACTTCGAATAAGTGTAAGCCACGTTGTACTGCAGGTTGTTGGTGAAGCGGCGTTGAACGCTGACCTGCAGTGCGTCGTACCTTGAGCTTGCCTCGTTGTTTTGGGTCATAGCGCCGCCGATGCCGACATAAGGTCTGAGCGCGGCCGGGTTAATGGCACTATTCGCCGGATTGTTGAAGGTGCCGATGGCCGGCTCGTTTTCATCGGCGTTGATAATCATGTGTTTGCCGCGGTTTCCGACGTAGCTTACGTCCACGACGGTGTTGTTGAAGAACATGTGCTCCACGGTGAAATTCCAGGAGTACACCACCGGCGTCCTGTTGATAATGTCCTGGCCTGTCTCGGGAATGGGCAAGCTTGGCGGAGTGGTAGGCGCTGAACAGGACCCCGCTCCGGGGAAGGCGTCCCCTGGGCAGTCGGCCCTGCCGTTGAAGGTCTCTGTAGCCAACTGAAATGGACTGTTTCCACCCATCAGGGTTACGTCACTCAGCGTGTTGTGGTTGTAGAAAATTCCGCCGCCCCCCCGGATTGCGTTCTTGCCATCACCCTTGGGATCCCACGCGAAGCCGAGGCGAGGCTGGTAATTTCTCCACCGGTTCTCAAGGATATACGGCGTCAGACCCCGTTGCATGCCGTAGTTGCGAAGTTGCTGGTTGATCGAGTCCAGATTCGACGAGGTCAATTGCTGGCCGAACACGGCGAAGTGTCCTACAGCATCCTGAGGCAATGACGAGCAAGGCGTCGCGATGCCGTTATACGGGTTGCCGCCCGTTACAAAACCGGTCGCGGGATCCATGGTTTGTGCGACTCCGGGCAAGGACGAGTAAAACAGAGGATTAAACATGGCGAAATTACACCACTTGCTCTGGTAGGGCTGAAACCAATCCCAGCGCAAGCCACCCTGAATCGTAAGCCGGGGTGTGACCTTCCAACTATCCTGCCCGAAGAAGCCGAGTTGATGGCCGAACCACGGAGTGTAATTGCGCCAGCCGAGCTCCGAGTAATTATCGAAGTTGCCGAGCACTGCGTCGGCTAATCCCGAGCCCGTCGTATTGGCGCCGGAAGCGTTGAATTCGAACTGACCGTTCAGGTTGTTTCCCACGCCGCCGCCGGGCGAAACGCGCACCTGGTCGTGATCATTTTCGCCGTCGTGCTCATACCAAAAACCGGCCCTGATGGTGTGGTTGGCATGAACGTTCGTTAGCACGTCTTGCAGCGTGTACACGTGCCCGGTGCTGCCCGATGGGTAGGGCAACCCGCTTACCTGATCGAAGCCGCTGACGATCAAGGTGGGGATCTTACCCGGATCGTCCTTGCTGGCGGCGCCGCCGGCCACAAGGTAGGGGTAGGTGACGCCGAGCGATGAGCGGTCGAGACCATTGCCGTTGGTTGAGCCGCTCGGCACTAGAACGTGAACGATGTCTTCGGTGGACGTCACGGTAAAGTCATTCAGCAGCGTCGGGCTGAACGTGGTTGTGTAATCGATGGTCGCGCCGCGGCTGGGAAACTGGTAGGCCTGGGCGAGCAAGGCTGAAGCGCCGCCGCTCCCGTTGATCGGGTCGGTGGACTCGTTGGCAAAGTGCCGAAGAGTCACAGCCAGATGATTCTTGTCGTTTATGATGTAGTCAAACTTCAAGTCATCCATGCGCGCATTGTTCGGGCTGTTATACAGGTAATTGAGGTTGGTGCCGCCTTCAAAGGGGTTGATGGAGCTGAGATGGGTAGCGGTGTTTGGTAACAGCCAAAAATTGGACACCATTGCCGAGCCGTTCGCGCTGAAGAGTGTGGAGGGAATCTGGTTGTTGGGGAACGGTTGCCCTGCCACCAGCCCATCTACCCCGTTCAGATAGCCCGGAACTTTGGGGCAACTGTTGGCGAAGGCCTGGCAGTATCCGGAGAAGTCGCCCATCCGGTCCTGCATCGTTGGCACGGTGCTGGATACGGTGTTGCCGTTGACCTGGCGCTGCCATTCTTCCGACCAGAAGAAGTAGAGCTTGTGCTTGTGGGGGATCACGGGCCCACCGATGGTGAAGCCGAAGTCGTTGTAGTTGAGCTTCGGTACCGTCGCGGAGAAGAAGTTGCGGGCGTCGAAGACGTCATTGCGGACGAACTCGAAGGCGTCGCCGTGATACTGATCCGACCCCGACTTCATGTTCACCACCAACTGGCCGCCGGCAGCTCGGGAGTATTCCGGCATATAGCCGGTGGTGACGATGTTGACCTCGCTGATCGAATCCATGCCGGGCATCCCGACCGTGGCGCCATTGGCGCGGGTGCGGGTGGAAGGAGCGCCGTCGACGAGGATGTTATTTGATTCACCGGTGAGGCCGTTCACCTGGGTGCACTGGGAGGCGAACAGGCTCATCGCCTGGAAGCTGTTGAACGAAAAGCTCTGAACCACGCCGGGCTGAAGCCCAAGAAGGCTGACAAAATTCCGGCCGTTGACGGGCAATTGCTGCATCTGAGCGGAGTCAACCGTGCGCTGGACCTTGCTGTCGCTCACGTCCACGCTGACCGCATTTGCCTGCACTTCTACAGTCTGCGAGACCTGGCCGACCTTCAGGGTGCAGCTTGATTCAACACTGGCGGCGGGGTAGAGATGCACGCCACGATTCAGGCAGGCATCAAAGCCTTCCTTTTCGACACGCACGTCGTAGTCGCCTGATGGCAAGCTCGGAACCACGTAGTATCCGGAGGCGTTGCTGGTAGTTTTCTGCACTAGCTGCGTGCCGGTGTTCGTAACTGTAACGTTGGCGTTCGGGATAACTGCCCCGGAGGAGTCGGTAATGAGTCCGTTAATGGTTCCGGCGACTGAGGTTTGCGCGAGAGCAGTTCGTACGGTGGGCAAAAACAACAGGGGAAGCAGCACTTCAACTGTGGCTACAGTCCAAGCTAATCGCCTTTTCATTCTTGTCCCTCCAGTTCCGATTAGACCGCCAGGAAACTCCCGGCTGTCTTTGTCGCAACCCAACGATCCCGGACAAGAACATCAACGCCGCTCGTGCTGATCGAGCAAGCCAGAAAAACTAAATCTAACCCCCCTCCTACGCGCCCGACCGCCGGGCCGCGTGTTTCATTAACAACTGCATCAATAGCCTGAGATATTAAGTTGGCCTGTAATCCAAGTCAAGTAATTTTTTCTGTCGATCGATTAGTTACGCCAATGTTTAGGATTCCCTAGACGGCTTCCGGGCTTCATTTTATTTTGGCCGCTTTGCCGTCTTCACTGAGCTTTCCAGCGCAATTGATGTCACTGGATGGTGGTTAACCTTTGCGTTGGCAATAGGTTAGCAAGAAAGGCAGCCCTCGCTATTGTAGAGGGCTGATGGGGCGGTCTGGAGGAGTCCGATCCTCGCTACCGCTCTCCAGATCCTCGATTTGGCGCTGTCCGACCTGATCCGACGCTTTGCGAAGGACTTCGGACTGATTGAGCGCCTTATCCGCCTTCTTTGGCTCTCCGATCTTGCGATACAGCATGGCCAGCCGGTAGTGGACCTCGCCGTCGGGGTCGTCCGGCGACAAGACGAGCAGATTCTTGATGGCGGCGTCGGTATCGCCCAGTTCGGCTTCGGCCTTGGAAAGGTCGAGCCGAGCACGCCGCTCCACCGAAGGATCGGCGAGGGCGCGCTCAAGAGGGTTAACCGCCGCCTGCCATTGATGCTGCTGGACGTAGCAGTCGCCCAGTTCGTACGCCGTCACTGCCGAGCCAGGGGAGATCTCAAGCGCCTTCGAAAGCTCGGCTTCAGCGCGCGTCCAATCTCCGGACTGCCAGTCTACCGTACCCAGCCCCAGCTGAAGATCGGGGAGTCCGGGCTCGAGGCGCAGGGCGGACTCGTATTCCTTGCGGGCGGCAGCCAGTTGCTGGCGCTGGGAGTGGTAGCGAGCCAGGATCTCCTGGACTCGCGCCGAGTCCGGTCCGACCTCGGCCAGCTTTTCGAAGCACATCCCCGCCAGCGCCGAGTAGGACCGTGCCAGCCAGTAGAAGGCCCAGGGATCAGTGGCCGCCTGGCGCAAAAGTTCGCGCCCGTCCCGCACCGCCTGCTCGTAGTTCCCCAGCCGGTATTCGGTCTCCGCCAGCTTGACGCGCTCGTTTCTATTCAGGCTCTTCCGGTCTCGAAGATCCTGCTCTAGCGCTGTCGAGCAGGCTTCCGACATCCAGTGGCCCGGTGCGCTATCCGCTGCCGACGGGGCAGGCGAGCAGCGCCTTGTCCCGGAGTCCGGTTGCGGGGCCGATCCCAAGCCGCCGCTTTCGATCCATGCGGAGATCAGTTTTCCAGCCGGCGATATCGCAAGTCCGGCAGGCCCAGAAGGAACGCTGAGCCCCTTTTCCTTTGCTGCTTCCGTCAATGGACTCGCCGGCGGTGACTCAAGCTCGCGCGCCAGTTCCTGCGGGTACAGAGTCATCAAGCGATTGAAGATTTCGATGGCCGCGTCCCAGTTTGAGCGCAACATTTCGATTTCGGCCATGCCGAGCGAGGCCGGCAGGCAGTCGGGATCCTGTGACAGCTCAGCTCTGAACTCGCGCTCGGCTGCTCTCGGATATCCGAGCTGCAGCAGAGCCGCACCGAAGGTTGCGTGCAGGCCGGGTTGAAAGGTGGAATCGGCCGTCTTGGCGGCGGGAAGCTTCTGACTTACACTCGCGCTTGATGCCCTCTGATGGGCGGTAGAAGGAAGCTGCTGCATCACGGGAAACAGTGCTTTGGCGGCGCCCCAGTAGTCTCCACGATCCAGCATCTGCTCTGCCGAAAGCTGGAGGGCGATGATTTGATCGGGTTGCTGCCGGATGAGGTCCGCCGCGAATTTCCCGGACATCTCCTGGTAGACGCTGCCCAGCTTGTACCAGGCGTCGGCTGTTTTCGGGGCCCGCTGCAACTCGTCGCGGTAAGCGTCCGCCGCCTGCTCGAGTTGGCCGCTGCGCGCGAGGGCGTCGCCAAGGGCAAGCCGGGCAGTGCCGCTGGCGGGGTTCAGGACGAGCGCTTCCCGGAGAGCCCGCACGGCCTCGGGAAGCTGATTCAGTTCCAGCTCATCGAGCCCTCGCACTAACCACGCCTGGCCGGGTAGGGGAGCAGAGCCGCCGCCTGACGTGAAATCCAACGGTTCGAGCGCCTGCAACGAGTCGCGGTAGCGATGAAGCATGAATAATGCTGTGGCCAGCCGCGTGCGCACTTCGATCACTGCCGACGAGGGCGTGGATGGAGCAGCCTTGGAGAGAAAGTCCCGGTAGTCCCGGGCCGCCTCCTCGTAATTGCCGGATCGTTCCGCCGCTGCCGCTGCCGTGAGTTCCGCCGCAGCCTGAGAAGCAAGCTGCCGAGCGGCGACCGAGGTCGTGACGAACAAAGCCGTCACAGCCAACCCGCCCTGGCACCGCCGGAGTATCCCAGGTTGCGTCATGGGGGTCATTTTATCGTGCTATCGTGCGCAAGACCCACAGATCGTCCCTTTCAAGTGCCACAAGGTTTGGCCGATGGGCATGAGAGAACCGTTTTCGTTCGCGACAGCAGCTAAGCCGCTGCCTATCTGATTTACAAGACGGCTGGGGCGGCAAAACGCATCCGCGTATCTGATTAATTCCAAAGCACATTGCAGGTTCGTTGGTATGCCACGTTTGACTTGCCAATCCCAGAAAGCGAACGGCTCTCGACCCCCCTGAAGTGGCAGGTGATTTCTTCTCAATCGGGGCTGCATCGTGGGATCTTGTTCCTCCTGAAATCCTCTCGTGGCATCGGATTTCGAGTATCTTTGGACTTGTTCATTTACAGACCGCGTCATCATCCACGGTCGACTTGCCTCTGATTCGAAAGGAGATTCCGGCTTTGTTCCGTGTCACTTTTCGGCTCCCGTCTGCGCCGGCGCTGCCGGAACATGCGCCAACCTTCGACCAATCGGTGGTTGCGCGGCAAGGCTGTAGGCTTACGCAGTCGTCATCAGAACGCGTTCGGGCATCCGCCTCCCCTCCATCTTCCAGCGTCTTTCACAGCAAAAGCTGCAGCGCCAAGGCCACTCAATTTGAAGGGCACACTCCAAGTTTGGGACGGCGGGTGAAAGTGAGAAAAATGAGAAACTTTTTTTGCGGTTTGCTTTCAATCACCTGGGGCAATTGGGCTCAAAGGCGGCCTTCCTCAGTCCCGGCTAAGATTCAGACTGACGCGGCCAAGGGCCGCGAATGGCTTTCCTCCACTTTCCTCGGTGCTAATCTGAAACTCTGCCGTCTGTATGAGCATGCGCGATTCCGTCAAGCTGGCGAGGCCGCACAGCCGCCGCAGTTTCCTGCGCAACGCGGCCGGACTATGCTTCATGGTTCCCATGTTCCGGAACGGTCTCCTGGGCCAGCCCACACTCGCTGCGTCTGATGCGGCCGGCCCCTGGTTCCGAGATGTCGCCCGGCGATCCGGCCTCGCCGCGTTCCGCGACACGTGCGGCTCGCCGGCCAAGGATTATCTCGTCGAAACGGTCGGCAGCGGTGTGGCCCTCTTCGATTACAACAACGACGGGCTGCTCGACGTGCTTCTGGTGAACGGCTCGACGCTCGAAATCCTGAAGGATTCGAGCCTTCCTCCCACATCCAGCCGTCTTTTCCGCAACAACGGCGACGGCACGTTCACCGACGTGACGAAAGCGTCCGGGCTTATCAATGAGGGCTGGGGCATGGGCGTGGCGGTGGGCGACTACGATAACGACGGGCACCGCGACGTCTTCATTACCAATTACGGCGAGAACCGCCTGTTTCGCAACAATGGCAACGGGACCTTCAGCGACGTCACTCGCGAGGCCGGCCTCGCCGGGGGTAATTGGAGTACCGGTTGCGCCTGGAGCGATTACGATCGCGACGGCCGTCTCGATCTCTACGTCTCGCGCTACGTGGACTTCAATCCGGCCAACATCCCGCCGCCCGGCACGTACAACTATTGTCTCTATCAGGGCGTGCCCGTGGCTTGCGGCCCGCGCGGCTTGCCCGGCCTCTCCGATCTGCTCTACCACAACGAAGGCGGCGGCAAGTTTCGAGAGGTCTCGGCGCAGGCGGGGGTCCGCGACACGGACAAGGCTTACGGATTCACCGTCGTTTGGTGCGATTTCGACAACGACGGCTGGCCGGACGCGTTCGTGGCCAACGACTCAATGCCGAACTATCTCTGGCGCAACAAGCGCAACGGCACTTTCGAGGAGATCGGCATGGAAGCGGGCTGCGCGGTGAGCGCCGATGGCCGGCCGCAGTCGTCGATGGGAATGGCGGTCGGCGATTATGATAACGACGGCTGGATGGATTTGCTGGTCACCACGTTTTCCGAAGACTACAAGACCCTCTTCCACAATTCGCACGGCCAATTTGATGACGTGAGCAACGCCGCGGGCCTCGGTGCCGCCACGTACTCGCAACTGGGTTGGGGGGCGGGATTCATCGATTACGACAACGACGGCTGGCCGGACATCTTCATGGCCAACGGTCACATCTACCCGCAGGCCGACAAGGGCAGCAATCACTATATGCAGCACAACCAGTTGTTCCGGAACTTGCGCGACGGACGGTTCGCGCTTCTCAGCGACACCGAGAGCGGATTCAGCGAAGCTTGGAGCAGCCGCGGCGCAGCCTGGGGCGATCTGAAGAACGATGGCGCGATCGAGATCATCGTCAACAATATCGATCAGACGCCTTTCTGCTATGCCCCGGCCCGGCAGGCCGGTAATTGGATTCGAGTGAAGCTGACCGGCACCAAGAGCAATCGCGACGCGCTCGGCGCGCGCGTTAAGGTGACCACCGGCAAGCTCACGCAGACAGCCGAGATCCGGTCGGGAGAGAGTTACCTCTCCACCTGCGATTCGCGGCTGCACTTCGGTTTGGGCGATGCGGCGATCGTCGGTAAACTGGAAATCCGCTGGCCCAACGGAGCGACGGAGGCACACGAGAAACTTGCCGCAAATCGCGAACACACTTTTTCGGAGAAGTCATGACTCGGCGAATCGCCGATTCTCGATTGATCATTTCCGAGCGCCGGCACTCGCCACTCGCCACTCGCCTCTCGTCACTCGTCTCTTTCCTGTCGCTTGCCACTGGTCACTTATCACTTGCCACTTGCTTCCTGGCCGCCAGCCTGCACGCGGCGCCACTTCAGGTATCCGCCACCACTCAGGCAGCGGGAATCCTGAATCCCACCACCATCGTCTCGCCGGATGAGATGGTCGAAACGATCACCGCTGCCCGGCACGAGATCGCCCAAGCGCCAACGGATCCGCGCGGCTACTTGAAGCTCGGTCACGCGCTCCGCATCGCGGGCGATACCGATGCCGCCGCCAGGGCGCTCGACCACGCGCTGGCGCTCGATCCCCACCTTTCCAGCGCCTGGTACGAGAAGGGTCTGATGGCGATCGACAGCGGCACACTACCCGACGCGACCAATCTTTTCGAGAAGGCGGTCGATTGCGATTCGTCGAATGCCGCGGCGCACCTCGAACTTGCTTCGCTACTGTTGCGGCGCGGCGATTGGACGCGAGCGCAGTCGGAACTCCAGGCGGTGCTGCGCAGTGATCCCTCGAATGCCGGAGCGCACGAAGGTCTGGGCATGGTCTTGAACCAGGAGGGGAATCCGCAAGGGGCCGTGCAGGAGTTCCGCAAGGCGCTCGAGCTGCGCCGCTCGTTCGCGGAGGCCGAGGAGAGCCTGGGCGAGACGCTGGTCCAATTGGGCGAGTGGTCCGAGGCGAGCGCTGCGCTCAAAAAAGCTCTGACTGGGAATCTCGAGGACAAATCGATGGCCACCTACGCGCTTGCCTCCGCGCTGAAGCATCTCGGAGACTCGAGCGGGGCGGACGCCGAATATGCCAAGGCGCGCGACTTGATGCGACGGCGCGTGATCGAGGACCGTGCCAAGGGCTCGAACGACCGCGGCTTGCAATTGTGGTATCGCGGAGACCTGGCGGGCGCCGAGGCCGCGCTGCGCAGCGCGATCGCGGAGGATCCGAACTACGCCGAGGCCCATAACAATCTGGGCGGCGTTCTGTGGCAGCAGCAGAGGACCGCCGATGCACAGCACGAGTTTGCTGAGGCCGTACGCCTCGATCCCGGCTTTGCCAAAGCGCACAACAATCTCGGCAACGCCCTGCTAGGCACCGGCGACATCGACGGCGCCATACGGGAATTGCGCGCTGCGGTCGCCGGCCAGCCGGGATTCGCCTCGGCGCACCTGAATCTGGCGATCGCGCTGATGAAGAAGGGCGACAATCGGGAGGCGGAAGACGAGATTGAGCGTACTCTGGACCTCGACCCGGACATGGCAGAGGCGCACCTCGAAGAGGGCTTGTTGCTCGTGGCGGAAGCGAATCGGCTGACCCCTGCAGCTCGCAAAGAGTTCGAAGCTGGGCTTCATCTGAATCCCGAGCTGCGAGCTGCCATTCCACTTCCCGTGTACGAGGAACTGGTGCTGGGAAACTAAGGCATTTCCATTGAACCAGGAGGTTGAGTATGAATACCGACCGAATCGAGAAGAAGATTCTCCTCCGCGTCCCGCGCTCCCGCGTCTGGCGCGCGCTCGTCGACTCCGGGGAGTTCGGCACGTGGTTTGGCGTGAAATTCGACGGCTGCTTCGCGCCGGGCGCTTTGATGAACGGCACGCTGGTCGGCACGAAGGTGGATGCCGAGGTCGCCAAGGCGCAGAAAACCCATGAAGGACTGCAGTTCGAAATCACCATCGAGCGCATGGAGCCGGAGCGTCTGTTTTCCTACCGCTGGCACCCGTTCGCGGTCGAGCGCGACGTAGACTACTCCGACGAACCGACCACGCTTGTCGAGTTTGTTCTGGAGGACGCGCCCGAGGGCATGATGCTGACCGTGACCGAATCGGGGTTCGATCGCATCCCGCTTGCGCGCCGCGCCAAGGCCCTTGAGGCGAACGAGGGAGGCTGGGGCCAGATGGTGCAGGTGCTGGAAACCTATGTCGTCCATGGTTCACAGCCCGAAGAATCCAGCCGCGCTTAGAGATTGGCGCGCTCTTCGCGGCCCTGGGAGACAAAACGCGGCTGAGGCTCGTGTCAATTACAACCCCTCCGGACACACCGGCAACAAGTTCAACCCCTCCAGTTTCGTGCCGATTACCGATAGCCAGCATCCGCGGGCGGCGAATCTCTATTTCCCCAGCTCGGTGGCTACGAACTCCGTCTATGGCCAGCTCGGCGCCGGGCCTTGCCGGGTCGATGTGTTGCGCGGGCCTGGTATGGCGAGCGAGAACGCAAGCCTTCTGAAGTACTTCCGGTTCGGGCACGATGGACGTGATGCGCTGTCGGTTCGGGTGGAGTTCTACAACATCTTCAACCGGCACGCCTTCGCGAATCCTATTACCGATTTGAGCAGCGCCGAGTTCGGCTACATCACGGGCGTGAGCAGTGCTCCTCGTATAGGCCGTTCGGCGCGCTTCCAATGGTGAACGATGGAGGATCTCTGCGGCGCAGTCTGGCCACGCTGCCCCGCGGGGATTCGTGAGGACTTCCATGACGTCGTGACCAACGCGGTAGCGGCGCTGTGCTCAGCGCCGGAAAACCACCGGTGAGGACACCGGCGCTCCAGCGGTCCGCTCATCGGCGACGGCCAGCGAAGAAAATCCAGCCAGAGCTGAATGAACGGTCTACACTGTCCCTGCCAGGGGCTGGAGGACTCTCATGAATCGCATTCATCGATTGCTCTGCCGGTCGTCGCGCTGGGGAAAAATGCTGGATGAGATCATCGTGCCGTGGGTATTGAGCGATGTTCGGCTTGGGGATGAGGTGCTCGAGGTCGGGCCGGGTCCTGGGCTGACGACGGATCTGCTGAAGTCGCGCACCGCTCGCCTGACGGCGCTTGAAATCGATCCGGCGCTGGCGCGCGCCTTGTCAGCGCGTATGGCCGGGAGCAACGTCGCCGTAGTGCAGGGTGACGCCACCGAGATGCCCCTGAAAAACGCCCAATTCTCGGGCGCTGTATCGTTCACGATGCTCCATCACGTGCCGTCGCCGGCGCTGCAGGACAGACTGCTGCGGGAGGTGCGCCGAACGCTGAAGCCGGGGGGAGTCTTTGCCGGCGTCGACAGCTTGCAGAGCTTCGGCATGCGCGTGCTTCACCTGTGGGACACGTTGGTGCCCGTCGATCCTGGCGGCTTCGGCGCCCGTCTGGAGTCGGCCGGCTTCTCCGATCCGTTTGTGGAGGCGAACGAGCACGCCTTTCGCTTTCATGCGCGGGCGTAATGCGGTCTTGCGATTCAAACGCGCACACTGCCACAGAGGGTTTGACGTAGGGGCGGGCCCCCGTGCCCGCCCGGTTCGGATCGTTCAGTTATTTGGGCGGGCACAGGGGCCCGCCCTCTACGTCAGATCTGAAGGTTCTTAGCTCTCCGGCTGTAATAATCCAGCCGATCCGTCGTCTTTAGTGGCGAGGAGAGCTTATGGAGGCAGCATTGGTGGCAACCAGCCCGTTTCCGATCCCGGAGGTTGCAATTTCCGACCCCGCCGATCAACTCGAACAGCTTTTCCAGGCCCATCACGGCATGGTGTTTCGTACGGCTTACCGGATCACCGGTAACGCCAGCGACGCCGAAGATGTGCTGCAGACGGTCTTTCTGCGGCTGGCCGGCCGCCACGCCTCACCTCCTCCTCTTGAGAACTCCGTCAGCTACATGCGACGGGCCGCCGTCAACGCCGCCCTGGACATCCTTCGGGCGCGACGTGGACGCGATCCGGAGCCGCTCGATCCCGCGCTTCCGGAGGCACCCCAGCCTGACCGGAACGTGCTTCAGGATTGTCTGCGGCAGTCTATCGCCACCCTCTCGCCGGAAGCCGGCGAGATGTTCGCGCTCAGATTTCTCGAGGGCTACAGCTACGACGAGATCGCCCGGATTCTGGGCGTGTCGAGGGTGCGCGTGGGCGTGACGATCCACCGGACGCGGCGGCGGCTGCAAAAAGAGATTCGTTCATATTGGGAGGCAGGTCATGGACAGCAGAAATAAGCAATTCGATTTGGACCGGCTGATTGCCGAGATGCGCGCAGCCGCGCCTGACGATGCCGCGGTGGAGCAAGCGGCCCAGCGCGTCTGGACGCGCGTCGCCGGTTCACGCGGGCTCGTGAACGCGGTTGCGACCGAGCCCGCGGGCCAGACGGCTCACGCGGGACAGATTCACGGCTGCCCTGACTTCCAGGGCTTGATTCCCGCCTACCTGACCCGCAGCCTGCCCGAAGCGCGGCGCCTGCTGCTCGAAGACCACGTGCTGGGCTGCGTCGCCTGCCGGCATGCCTTGGCTCGTGCGCGGGAGCAAGGGAAGGAATCCGCTCCGCGGCAATACGTCGTCAAGCCGGGCCGAATCCATTGGGGATTTGCCTGGGCGGTGGCGGCAGTGCTCGTTGCCGGCATCGCCATCGGACTTCTTGGTCCTGACCGGCTGTCCGTCGGTGGTGGACCGCAGGTGACGATCGCGAGTGTGGAAGGCGGGCTCTACCGTGTCTCCGATCAGGGCAGTGTGGCCCTGGTTTCCGGCCAGTCGGTGCCGTCAAGGACGGAACTGCGCACCGGCAAGGCCTCGTTCGCTGTCATCCGGCTCGCGGACGGCTCATCGGTGGAGATGAATCAGCGCTCGGACCTCTGGGTTTCGCGCGGCTGGCGCGGCAGCACCATTCATCTTGAGCGCGGCAACATCATTGTACAGGCAGCCTTGCAGCGACGCGGCACCCTGGACGTGGCCACGCGTGACTGCCAGATATCCGTCAAAGGCACGGTCTTTGCCGTGGATCGGGGCATGAAGGGTTCGCGCGTCTCCGTGCTCAAGGGTGCGGTACGCGTGGAGTATGCGGGGAAGGCGGAGCTTCTGGCGCCCGGACAGCAGCTTGAAACGGAATCGAGCTTGACTCCCGTTCCGATTGCCGAAGAGGTCTCCTGGAGTCCCAATTCCGGCGAATACCTGGCGCTGCTGGGTGAATTCAGCGCCCTGCACAAGGAGTTCGAGTCCATCCCAGGTCCGAGCCTCCGCTACGATTCCACGCTGCTGAAGATGGTCCCTGCGGACACGGTCTTCTACGCAGCCATTCCCAATCTCGGGTCCACCCTGGCCCAGGCCAATCAGCTGTTCCAGGACCGCATCCAGCAGAGCCAGGTCCTGCAGCAATGGTGGAAGCGGCAGCAGGCTTCCGGGCAGGCTCAGCAGACCGAGGAGATGATCACCCGAATTCAGAACTTCAGCCAATACCTGGGCGATGAGGTTGTGATCGCCATGCCGGCCGAGCATCAGTCGCCGGTCCTGCTGGCCGAGGTCAAGCGGTCCGATTTCCGTCCTTTCCTCGAGCAGCAACTCCGCGAATTCAGCGGCAAGGCGGGAGGTCCGGCCCCGCAACTGCTCACCGATCCGAGCGCGATTCCCGCAGGCGCGAAGGACCAGCCGCTAGTCCTGCTGCAGAATAACATCCTGGCGGTGGCGGCTGACGCGCGTCAGATGCAGGCTGTGGCCGGCGTGATCGCAGGCTCCGCCTCGGGCGGTTTTGCCTCCACGCCGTTCTATGCCGCCATCCAGAAGGCCTATCAGTCCGGCGCCGGATGGCTGATCGCAGCCGATATGGAACAAATTCTGGCGCATTCCGTAACTAAGGAGGAAGGCCCTGAGGGCGAGAACAAGGGCGAGAAGAAGGGATTCAATCCCCTGACGGATGAGCGGGCCGGACTTTCGGATATGCGCTACCTCGTGATCGAGAGCAAAAACGTGAGCGGCGCCACTCAGAATCGCGCCACGCTGAGCTTCGCGCAGGACCGGCATGGAATCGCGGGCTGGCTGGCGCAGCCGAGCCCAATGGGAACGCTTGATTTTGTCTCGCCCAAAGCGAGCCTGGCGGTTTCCTTTGTTGCGCAGTCGCCGCGCGATATCCTGACGCAGATGCTCAGCTTTTCGCAGGAAGACAAAAACAGCATCGATCAGGACCTTGCCGATTTCGAGTCCAAGGCCGGCGTGAACGTGCAGGATGACATCGCCGGGACGCTGGGCGGCGAAGCCACCTTCGCGCTGGACGGGCCCGTGCTGCCCACACCGAGTTGGAAGGTCATCGTTGAGGTCAATGATCCTCCACGATTGCAGAGCGCTATCGAGAAGCTGGTGGCGGCTTCGAACGAGCAGGCCCCTCAGGGGACGAAACTGCCGCGTCTCAGCCTGAGCCAGCAGACGTCCGGCGGGCGAATTTTCTACGACCTGCAGGTCGCGCCGCCTGCGAGCTCTCATCACACGGGCCTGACGGACATTAACTTTGTATTCGAGGATGGTTATCTCGTGGCGGCGCCGAATCGGGGTCTGTTGCTGAGTTCGATTCAGAATCGCCAGGCGGGATACACCCTGGCGAACTCCGCGACCTTCACCAGCCGGCTGCCGCAGGATGGCAACACGAATTTCTCGGCCGTGGTTTACCAGAACCTGGGCTCGGTGATCGATCCGATCGCGAGCACACTCGAATCGAGCCCGGCGCTGACCGCCGCGCAGCGGCAATCGATCCAGGAGTTGACAGCGAACAATACACCGAGCGTGATCTGCGCCTACGGCGAGCCAAATCAGATCGTGATCGCCGGGACAGGCAGCTTCTTCGGCGTCGGGCTTGAATCGATCTTCGGCATGCATGGAGCGGGACCGTGGGATTTGATCCAGACCATCGAGAAGGCGAACCGGTCGAAATCGAGTGGAACGTAGGTGAGTTGAGAGTTGACAGTTAACATTCAACATTGACAGGCGAAGGTCGAAAGTTGAAGGACGAGCACGAAACTCGAAAACTCCGTCGACTTAGATTCCGATGCCCTCTGTAATCGAACTCGACGGCCTCAACGTCCGCTTCGGACAACGAGACATCCTCAAGGATTTGAGGTGCTCGATGTCCGGGCGGACGATCGGCCTGCTGGGGCCGAACGGCGCCGGAAAATCCACCCTCATCAACACGCTGCTTGGTTTTTACCGGCCGATGGCGGGAACGGCCCGCGTCTTTGGACACGACATCCGCACCGAGACCCGCCAGATTCGAGCCTTGACCGGCTACATGCCCGAATCCGACTGCTTTATCGCTTCCATGACAGCCGTGAATTTTATCCGTATGATGGCTGAGCTTTCGGGACTGCCCTCGGATGCGGCCCTGGAGCGCGCGCACGAAGCCTTGTTCTACGTGGGACTCGGCGAGGCGCGCTATCGCCGCCTGGGAACGTACTCGCTCGGGATGAAGCAACTTGCCAAGCTCGCCCAGGCCATCGTCCACGGTCCCAAGCTCGTGGTGCTCGATGAGCCCACCAATGGACTCGATCCCCCGGCGCGCCAGCGCATGATCCGCCTGATTCGCGAGATGCGCGACGGCGGCGAGGTCAGCATCCTGATTTCCTCCCATTTGCTGCGCGATGTCGAGGAGACGTGCGAAGAGGTGCTGATCCTCAAAGAGGGCCGCCAGGTTCACTATGCGAATCTGGAAGAGGAGCGCCGGGCCAATCGACGCTTCCTGGAACTCGAGACGGTGGGCGGCGACAACGGCTTTGCCGACGCCGTGACCGAACTCGGCTGCGAGTGCGCGCTGACGTCCGCGCATCGCATGAAGATGGTGCTGCCGGAGAGCTTTGCCATTCGCGAACTGTATCGCCTGGCCGGCGAGCGCAACATCCAGATCCGGCGGCTGACCTATCGGCGCGACAGCCTGGAGGACATCTTCCTGAAAGCCATGGAGAGCACCAATGGCCGTCCATAAGCGGAGCTACCGGAGCTACGCCGGAGGGTTCACGCCCGAGTGGTCGCGCTTTACGATCATCACGCGCTACGCGTTTAAGAACCTGTTCCGTTCCCGGCTGCTCACGGCGTACTTTGTCTGCTGCTTCTTCTATCCTCTCGGGTGTGCGGTCGCGCTTTACGTGAACCACAATCTGTCATTGCTGAGCGCGTTCAACGCTCGCCAGGTCTTTGCCGTTGACGCCGGCTTCTTCCTGAGTTTTCTCGGCGTGCAGAGCGGATTCGCTTTCATTCTGACCGCTATCGTCGGACCGGGCCTCGTCTCGCCGGACCTGGCCAACAACGCTCTGCCACTCTATCTTGCCAGGCCGTTCTCGCGTACCGAGTACGTGCTCGGCAAGATGGCTATTCTGCTCTGGCTGCTGTCGCTGATCACCTGGATTCCCGGTCTGATCCTTTTCTTAATTGAATCCAGCCTGTCCGGAGGGGCCTGGGCCCGGGCGAACATCGGCCTCGCCTGGGGCATCTTCATCGGCTGCGGGATTGAGATTCTGGTGTTTTCGCTCCTGTCGCTGGCGATCTCGGCTTGGATCAAACGGAAACTGGCGGCGGGCGCGGCGCTGCTCGGCGTCTTCTTCTTCGGTTCTGGGCTCGCGCAGGTGATCAACGCGGTGCTCGAGACCAAGAACGGTTATCTGATCGACCTTGGAAACCTGCTGACCACAGTGGAAGGCAGCCTATTTGGCCACAGCAACGTGGTCGGGATCTCGGCGTCGAGCGCCTGGATTGCACTGATAGCGGCCTGCGTTTTTTGCGTCGCACTGCTCGAGCGCAAGGTCCGCGCTTATGAGGTGGTGGTCGGATGAGCGGCCCCGTCAATGGCTGGATGAGCGAATCGGTGAGCGCACCGGGGCAGACGCGCATCGTGTTTGAGGAGGTCTCCAAGTTCTACGGCGATGTGCTGGGGGTGAACCGCGTCAACCTCTCGATTCCGCCCGGGATCACCAGCCTCGTGGGGCCCAATGGCTCTGGTAAGACCACGCTGATGAACCTGATGACGGGCCTGGTACGTCCCACGCGCGGACACATCCGCGTCCTTGGCATTGCGCCCGACGATCCCGAGAGGCTCTTCCGCGCGGTCGGCTATTGCACGCAGTTCGATTCCTTTCCACGCGGCATGACCGGATACCAGTTCATCTATTCCTACCTGCGTCTGTTCGGCTATCCGCACGCGAAGTCGTGCGAACTCGCGATGCGCGCCATCGATCGCGTGAGCCTGGCGGACGCTGCGGGGCGCAAGATCGCCGGCTACAGCAAGGGCATGCGGCAGCGCATCAAGCTGGCGCAGGCGGTCTGCCACAATCCCTCAGTGTTGGTTCTTGACGAGCCACTGAACGGTCTCGATCCCCTGATCCGGGCGGAAACCATAGCGCTCTTTCGCGCGCTGGCCGCCGAGGGTCTGCACCTGATTATCTCCAGCCACGTTCTGCACGAGGTGGACGTGATCTCGGACCAGGTGATCCTGCTCAGCAATGGGTACGTTGTGGCGGAGGGGCAGATTCAAGGCGTGCGCGACGAGATTCAAGAGCACCCGATGCAGATCCTGATTCGGTGCGACAAGCCGGGCGAACTGGCCTCGCAGGTTTTCCACAACGATTACGTGGTCGAGGCGCGGATCCACAACGACCGGCAGGGGGTGCTGGTGAAGACGCGCGACGCCGATCGCTTTTATCTGCTGCTGAACAAGATTGCGCAGAACGGCGTCGAGATCGAGTCCGTAGCGCCGGCAGATGACGACGTGCTCTCGGTCTACGAGTACTTGATAGGCACGGAGGAGTCAACGAAATGAGCGAGCGTCCCTGGGGATTCTGGTGGACGCAGGTTCGGGCCGTGATGCGGCTGGAGATGAGGAAGACCCTTTTCTCCCGCCGCGGAATCTGGGTCTACCTTCTCGCTTTTGCTCCCGTGATCATCTTCGCGGCCCATTCCATCTACATGATGAAGCTCGGCAGGGCGGGGGACATCGGCGAAGATACCCACACGTTCGCGGGCGTCTTCCAGCTTTTCTACCTGAGGCTCGCCATCTTCTTTGGCTCTGTCGGCATATTCATGAACCTGTTTCGCGGCGAGGTCCTCGACAAGAGCCTGCACTATTACTTCCTGGCGCCCGTGCGGCGGACGGTGTTGCTGGCGGGCAAGTTCCTCTCCGGCCTGGTCGCGGCGGGCGTCATTTTCGGTACGAGTCTGCTGCTGCAGTTCGCGGCCACTTACTGGTACTTCAATGCGGGCACTCGCCAGGAATACTTCTTCCACGGCCACGGTCTCGAACATCTGGCGGCCTACCTCGGAGTCACGCTGCTGGCCTGTCTCGGCTACGGTGCCGTCTTCCTGGCTGCCGGTGTGATGTTCCGCAATCCACTGCTGCCGACGGCGGCAGTGCTGGTCTGGGAAGCCATCAACGCTATCCTGCCGGCGGCGCTGCAGCGGATCAGCGTGATTTTTTACTTGAAGTCTCTGTGCCCGGTCTTACTGCCGGGCGAGATCTCGATGAGTAGCGGCAACCCGCTGGGATTCATCGCCATGAATCCCTCGCCTGCCTCCGCCTTTACCGCCATCCTCAGCTTACTGGCTCTGACCATCGCCGCTGTTGCTTTCAGCGGCAGGCAGTTGCGCCGCATGGAAATTGACTACGGCTCCGACTGACAGGGCCGTCAGCCCGGCCGGTTCCTTGCCAGAGATTTGCCGGACGGGAATAGGGTCTTTTCCCCGGGTGGGATCGGCAAAACACCTCATTGTGCCCGGTTCAGTCACCGCGTAGAGTCAGGGAGCAAAAACCCGCAACCCAAAACCCGGGCGGAGGAGTATAATCGCTGCCGGCGCTTTCGGGGGAGCGGCCTTGGGGAGAAGATCTGACCGAAAGGAGTAGGTTGATGTTCGCCAAGAGAACGGCCACGCTTGTTGTTGTCCTATTGCTCACGTCCCTGCCGGCTTGGTGTGGTTCCATCGATTTCATCAGTTCCGGCGACGGCGGCTCCTGGTCTTGGAACGGTTCAAGCGCTTTATCGGCAACTTCACTGGGGCTTGAGGTCAGAGCTACCGGATCGTCGACAACTTATGACATTGCCGACGCGAACGAATGGTTCACGAGCGGCGGCTTCCTAGGGGGAAACGGAAGTGAGCACGACCCTTGGGGCTTCGGAAAAAGTTCCCCCTGGTCCTTTGTGATTACCGGCTGCGTGCCTCCAGCAAACTCCTGCAGCCCGGTTACCCTGTTCTATGGACAATTTGACATGCCGGGCGAAACCGGCGTCGAAAGCAACGGACAAATAGCCTTCTCCGCAACTAACGTCTACGGCTGGATCGATCCTGCGCTGCTCACCTCTCTTGGCCTTCCGGCAAACGAAACCGGCGCCTTGGGCCAGTTCAACCTTACGCTGATGGGATGGGGGCCGGGCGGTGGGTCAGTGGCCGGCGGGTCGCTCGCGGTCACCCAATGCCAGACTCCCGAACCGGCGTCCCTTGTCTTCCTTAGCATCGGCCTTCTGGGCCTTTCACTCCTGGCGCTTCGACGCCTCAGCTTCAGTTGCTAGACGCCTGGCTCGCGGCGGATCCGGAGGTCACGCAATCTCCGGACCGCCTCGACTCCATGACTCGCCCCACGCTCCTCCGATTTTCAATCGAACGGCCGCTCGTCCGCCGACGGCCCATAGATTGAAGGCACGGGCACATCGTTGAGCCGTAGATAAACGGTCAGCTGCCCGCGATGGTGCGCCAGGTGATTCAGAACTCCACCGCGAAGCACAATATGCCGGGGCTCTTCGCTGATCACGCGCCCGCCCGTCAGAAAGCGCCAGTTCGTGAGGAGATGCTCATCGGTCGTGCTTTGCAGAGCGTCGCGAGCCTTGGCCACGCTCTGGTCGAATGACTGAAGCAGCTCGCGATTGGTGTTCGCCTGCGGCGGGCTGTATCGCTTGCCGCCCGGCGGGTTGAAGTCGAGCTCGTTCTGCGTCACCATCATCGCGATCCATGACGGCATGGTCGCGACCAGCGTCGCCAGATACCCGAGCGGCATCGATTTCGGGTGCGGCTTCCAGTCGTTGCGGCCCTCGGGCACGCGCTCGAGCACACGCCGCGTCAGCGGCGCTTCGCGTTCGAGTTCACCAAGAAACAGTTCGGTCATCTCCATGGCCAGCTCCCCATCAGCGAATTCTGAAACGGCGGTGCCGTTCAGCTTACCGATATATCTCTCGTCGATGTTCCACTCTGAGCACCAGCACGACCAATCGATTGTCTTCGATTTTGCAGATGAGCCGGTACGCCCCCACCCGATACCTCCAGAACTCGCCGAGACTGGAGCCGTGCAAAGCATCTCCGATACTGCGAGGATCTTCCAGCTTGGCTACGCGCCCCTGCAGGAACTTCAGAATTCTTTTGGTGTGCTGCGGATCGAGCTGTTTCAGGTGGCGCTCCGCATCGGCGGAGAGCTCAATGGTCCAAGCCATGGCGTTTCATCGCTTCGTCAAGCGATACCGTAGATTCTTCACCATGGCGAATGCGCTCGAGAACAAGTTCTGCGGCGTAAATGTCCTCGAGGTCCTCAAGATGCTGCATGATCGCCTCACGAACGTAAAAGCTCTTCGTGCGTCCCGTCCGGCGGGCGAGCCTATCGAGACGCTTTTCTATCGATTGCGGAAGTCGAATGGCCAACATATTTGCCCTCGCAATACAAGTATAGCACCGCGCGTTGTGCGCTCAGCGGCACACGCAGGGTTTTGACTTATAATTCCCCCGATGGCCGGCTCTCCTTTGACCGATGTTTGGGATTCCTCCGCGCCCGCCGCCCCGCGTCAGGACCCCTATCTCCGCATGCACTCGGTGACGATCTTCGTGCGGGACCAAGACCGGAGCCTTCGGTTTTACATCGACCAGCTCGGGTTCACTCTGGTGGGCGACGTCCGATTTCAAACCGGCCGGCGCTGGGTGGCCGTGTCGCCGCCGGATGGCACGGCGATCCTGACGCTGGTCGCGCCTGCGCCCGAGTCCCGGGAATACAAGCTGATTGGACGCCCGACGCAAGTCGTGTTCGTGACCGAGGACGTGCTGGCGAAATTCCAGGAGTGGCGCAAGCGCGGAGTCCGATTCAGCTCCACGCCGCGACTGCGGCGGATCAAGTACGAGCGTCGGCAGTCGGGGAAGGGCGAGGGAAACGCGTCCCCGTCGCCGCGCCAGCCGGAGCCCGTTTGGGGCGGTGTCTTCACGCGCTTTCAGGATCTGGACGGGAATTCGTTCGCGCTCGCCGGGTTCGACGAGCTTACTCGGGAAGTGGAAGCGCAGCGCCGCGCCGCGGCCGCGAAGCAGGAGGCCGAGCGCCTCGCCGCGCAGGAATTGGAAATCGCGAAGCGCGTCCAAGCGGGCCTCTTTCCTCAAAAGCTGCCGCCGATGCGGACGCTCGAGTACGCTGGCACCTGCATTCAGGCGCGTCAGGTGGGCGGCGACTACTATGATTTTCTCGATCTCGGGCAGGAACGGCTGGGCCTGCTGATCGGCGACATTTCGGGGAAGGGAATCGCCGCGGCGATCCTGATGGCCAGCCTGCAGGCGAATCTGCGCAGCCAGTGCGCCATCGCGCTCGATCAGCCGGAGCGCCTCCTGTGTTCAGTGAACCAGCTTTTTTACGAAAATACGACCGAGAGCGCCTACGCCACGCTCTTTTTCGCCGAGTACGACGACCACGCGCAGCGGCTGCGCTATGTGAATTGCGGCCACCTCTGCGCACTTCTGCTGCGCGCCGACGGAGCGCTGGAAAAGCTGGAATCCACCACCACGGTGCTCGGTCTGTTCAAGGATTGGGATTGCTCGGTGGGGGAGCGCCGGATCTTTGGCGGCGATACGCTGGCATTCTATACCGACGGTATCACCGAATCGTTCAGCGATGCGGAAGAGGAATTCGGCGAGCGCCGCCTGATCGACGCCCTGCGGCGGCATGGCCATCAGCCTCCCGGCGGCGTGGTGGATTCGATCGTTCGCGAGGTGCAGCAGTTCAGCCCACACCAGAACGACGACATCACCTTGATCGTGGCGAAATGCCGGGATGAGGGCAGGAGCCTGCAATGAGAACCGCGTCGTGCGGCTGCCGTTTGCGCTACGGATCAAGCGCGTGGCTAGGTACGGCATTCATGCTGGCCTCGGTGATGGCCCGGCCGGCGCGGGCACAGGAGTCGTTTCAAGATATGTTCGACGCGTACGTGGAAACCGACGGCATTGTTGGCGCAAGCTACGTAGCTCTTGATCGGGGAACGATCACGACTGCGCACAACGTCGGCATGGCGGATCGCGATAGGAACCAGCCGGTGGACCCGAATACGGTCTTTCACTGGGCTTCGATCACCAAGACTCTGACTGCAGTAGCCGTCATGCAGTTGCGCGATCGCGGGCGCCTTTCGCTCGATGATCCCATCGTGAAATACGTTCCTGAATTGAGGCGCGTCCACAGCGAAAAGGGCGACATCGAAAAGGTCACGCTTCGTCATCTTCTCTCGCACAGTTCGGGTTTTCAGAGTCCCACCTGGCTGTATCGCGATGACAGCAAGCCCTGGCAGCCCTTCGAGCCCACCGAGTGGTCGCAACTGGTCGCCCTGATGCCCTACCAGGAATTGTCGTTTGCTCCGGGCACGCGATTCCAGTACTCCAACCCCGGCTTCATTTACCTCGCGCGAGTGATCGAAGCCCTGACCGGCGATCCCTACGAAACCTACGTCCAGAAGAATATCCTGACGCCGCTGGGCATGACTCGCAGCTATTTCAATGTCTCGCCCTACCACCTCGCAGCCGACCGATCGAACAACTACACCATCTCCATCGGCGCGAACGGCCAACAGGTCAAGGCGAACGGGCGCGAATTTGACACCGGAATCACCACGCCGAATGGCGGTCTGAACGCGCCGCTTGCGGACCTCGCGCGCTGGGTGGCGATCCTGGCCGGACCCGACTCGTCACCGGCGAGCGCGATGATCCTCGATCGCCGCTCGCTTGAGGAGATGTGGAAGGCCGTAGTCGAGGTCACCGGCGAGCCTGCGGTGGGTGAGACCACCATGGGCCTGTCGTTCTTTCTCTATGCCCGCGGCAGCGGAGCGGACAAGATCACCTTCGCCGGCCACACGGGCCACCAGGCGGCTTTCCGCAGCTTCATGGTCTTCAACCCGAAGAACGGGCGCGCGGTGATCGCCGCCTTCAACACCGCTCACGACGGCGATTCGCAGACGCCGGATGCCGAAGCAGCGCTCCGGCGGTCGAATGACGGATTCAATCAGCTGATTGCGCGTGCGCTTGAGATGCTTCGGTAGCAGGGTGTAGCGGCGCTGTAGCGGCGCTCTATGAGCGCCGGTTTGGGCAGGAGTAACGGTCGGCGGTCATAGACCGCCGCTACAGAGCTCAACTCATGATTCGTTTCACTTCATAGACCCCATCGATCTTCCGCAGCGACGAGACAATCTTGCGCAGGTGCTGGATATCGACGGTGTCGAGCGTGACGTCGATGGTGGCGCGCTCGTCGCCCGTGTGCGCCTGGATGTTCTGGATGTTGGAGTGAACGTCGCTGATCGCGGACGTGACTTCGGCCAGCAGGCCGCGCCGGTCGGCGGTGGTCAGCGCCAGCTTGACCGTGTAGAGGGTATACTTCGGCCCGCTCCACTCCACGCTGATGCGCCGGTCGGCGTCGTAGAGCAGATTCTGCACGTTGTGGCACGACTTGGAATGGACGGCGATGCCTTTGCCGCGGGTGACGTAGCCTACAATCTCCTCACCGCGCACCGGGTTGCAGCACTTGGCGCGATAGACCATCAGGTCGTTGTGGCCGCTCACCTGGATGGCGAGATCGCGCTCAAGGCCCAGTGCGCGCTTTACGGTGCTTGCGATGCTCGGCGCTTCCGGCTGGGCCTCTGCGGGAATTTGGGGCGCGAGCTTGCCCAGCACCTGCCGGGCGCCGAACTTGCCGTAGCCAATGCCTGCCAGCAGATCGTCCATCTGCATGCAGCCATAATCGCCCGCCACGCGCACATAGTCGTCTTCCTTCACTTCCTTCAGCGTCACGCTGAAGCGGCGCGCTTCCTTCTCCAGGAGCTTCCTTCCGATCTCGATCGCCTGCGCGCGCTCCGCCTGGTTGATCCAATGCTTGATCTTGTTGCGCGCTTTTGACGTCTTCACAGCGGAGAGCCAGTCTCGGCTGGGCTTCTGGCCGGGAGAGGTGGTGATCTCCACCACGTCGCCATTGGCAAGCTTCGACTTGAGAGGCACCATCCGGCCGTTGACGCGAGCGCTCGAACAATGGAATCCGACCTCGCTGTGCACGGCGAAGGCGAAGTCGATCGGCGTCGCTTCGCGCGGCAGCACCACGACCTTGCCTTTGGGCGTGAAGGTGTAGACCTCCTGCGGGTAGAGGTCGATCTTGAGCGTGGACAGGAAATCGCTCGGATCGCGCATTTCCTGCTGCAGATCGACCAGGCGGCGCAGCCACGCCATGCGCTGCTCGTCTTCTTTGGCTGCGCCTTTGCCGTCCTTGTACTTCCAGTGCGCGGCGATGCCTTCTTCGGCCACGCGATGCATCTCTTCGGTGCGGATCTGCACTTCGAAAACCTGGCCGTGGGGACCGATCACGGAGGTGTGCAGCGACTGGTACAGATTCGGCCGCGCCATGGCGATGAAGTCCTTGATGCGGTCGGGCACCGGCGGCCACGTCTGGTGGATCATGCCGAGCGCGGCGTAACAGTTCTTGTCGGAGTCGGTGATGATGCGCACCGCCAGCAGGTCGTAAACCTTCTCGATGCCAATCTCCTGCCGCTGCATCTTGCGCCAGATGCTGTAGAGCCGCTTGATGCGGCCTTCCACGCGCGCCGGAATGCCGTTCTTCTTCATCACCGATTCCACCTGCGCCTGGACCTCGGCAAGGAATTCCTCGCTGGGTTTGCGCCGGCTCTCCACGGCGTTGCGGACTTCCTCGTAGGCCTCCGGTTCGAGATAGCGAAACGCCAGGTCCTCGAGTTCGCCGCGGACCTTGCCCATGCCGAGGCGATGCGCGATCGGGGCGTAAATCTCGAGCGTCTCCTGCGCCACGCGCTTTTGCTTTTCGGGCGGCAGGGCGGCGAGAGTCCGCATGTTGTGCAGGCGGTCCGCCAGCTTCACCAGCACCACGCGGATATCGTCGACCATGGCCAGGAACATCTTGCGCAGGTTCTCGGCCTGCTGTTCCTCCTGGGTCTCGAACTGCAGCTTGCTGATTTTGGTGACGCCCTCGACGATGTGGGCCACATCGGCGCCGAACTCCTGGCGGACGAGGTCGATGGTGGTCGGCGTATCCTCCACCACATCGTGGAGCATGCCTCCGGCGAGGCAGACCACGTCGAGTTTCATGTCGGCCAGGACGTTGGCGACTTCGAGTGGGTGGGAGAGATAGGGCTCGCCCGAGAGGCGCTTCTGAGTGCGGTGCTCGGCGGCGCTGAATTCGTAAGCTTTGCGCAGCAGGGCGAGGTCGTCCCCGGGTCGATAGGCTTGTACCTTGCCGGCGATTTCCTCAAAATTGAGCATACGCCATGCCCCGGGCTACCGCCTGTTTTGTCCGATAGGCTCTGAAGCCGGCGTGGCACGCGTCCAGAAGCCCCTGAGGACATTCTAGGGTAAGCGTCAAGGCCGAGCAAGAAGAGCAGCGGTGAGTGGCAGGGAAAGGGAGCGCGGGCATCCTTGCCCGCCCGTTTGGAGATTAGCAAGGCGGTCAGGATGCGCGCTCCGAGGTTCGCGGTCCGATCATGCCTGGTCTTCCAGCCGACTGATCCGTTTTTCGTGAATCTCTGCTACGTGCAAGAGGCGGGCCGTTCCTTCGGCAATGTCATTGACCAAAACTTTCATATCGGAAAAATCCTTGGTCAGGCGGACCGTTCCTTCGGCAATGTCATTGACCAAAACTCGCATGTCGGAAAGGTCTTTGGTCAGCAACTCGACCGTCTGCGTAAGGGCTTCATGACGTTCCGCTAGCCTTTCCAGCCGTTCGTCAATATCCATGTTGATCTCCGCGCTCCGTACATCCCAAGCGTACGGCACCTCCGGCCGTTTCAGCAAATCGTGGTTCCGATCAGTAATGGGTGAGTTTGCGGCTCTTGTGGCCGCCCACTTCAAACGAGTGATGTTCCGGGATGGTCACAAGGGCCGCCCCTAGTCAGATTTCGGAGTCATTTGCCCGAGGCCGCCGCGGTCTTCCGGGCAGCCGTCCATTGTCCATCGGCCTTCCCCTCCACCTTCATTTGTCCCTGCGCCGAATCTCCATCGATCCATCCGGCCAGAGTCGCGGTCATCGGCCCTGGCTTTTCGCCCGGCTTTTCAGGCGACCAGTCCCCATTGAAGGTAAGCTCCACATAGCCGTTGCGCCACGTGCCGCTGACGGCCTGATTCTGGCCAAAGGCGCCGGACCATGTGCCCGTCACCGTGTTGCCGCTGCGCTGGAGGTTCATGGACCCTTTGAAATCGCCGTCATCGCTGGGGAAATGAACATCCCAGGCGCCCGAGGCTTCGCCGCCGTTGCTTATGGCCTCGGCCGGGGCGGGAGTTACTTTCGCGTTCGAGAAATAGGCTTCCTCCCCGGCGTATCCCCATAAGGCAATACCGCCCTCCAGGTCCTCGCCTCTCAAGCCATTCACGATCAGACTCGGATTCTCCGATCCGTCGACATACAACTTCGCATTTCTTCCGTGAACTTCGATCTTCACGTGGGCCCACCGTTCCGGCTGCAGATCCGCCCAGGACTCGTAAATCCACGGCCATTGCCTGCGCAGCGTGTACCAATCGAATCCTGGCGCCGCGACGTATTGCACGGAGTGGTTCCGCATCGCCTGGTTCTCGGAACGGGAATTTCCGGGCCGAAGGTAGAACATATCGTAATGCGAAGTGTCGGGCCTGGTTCGGAAAGCAATCCCGATGAAGCCCGGCATCCGGACACCCGGAGGCGTGGTGGCCTTCAGGGCGATATCGGCCTCGATGGTCCCGTCCTGAAACTGGACGCTGTTGAGAAAGGCGAAGACTTCTTCCGTCGATTCAGTGGTCAGGCGAACGGCCTTCCGGCCCTGGTATTCCACGGCCTCGGCCTTCCCGCCGGTGACGGTCAGATCCTTCGGATCGGTCAGCGCGAAGCTCTGCGGCGCTTGCGTGGCTTGCGCCGCGGCCCGAGAAATCTGTGCATTCGCGGGAAGGGAAGTGGAGCAGACAATCAATACCGCTCCGGCGGCACGCAGTAAGGTGGATGGGGCGAGGGTCTTGCGAGTCTTGGCGCTGGAAAGTGTGCAGGTCGACATCGAGGCCACCTCATTTTTCCCCTGAACCCCGCTCCTCCTCGGGATTTCAAAACAAAAGTATCAGGGTGAAGAGTTGCGGGCACTTCGCTGGCCAAAACAGGATTGATTTAAACTTTGTCCAATGAAATGGATGTGGCCAACGTGGACCAGTCTGCGCGTTGGCTGTTCGGACACGAGCGTCCGCAAATGGACGGGAGTCGGCTTGGGAGAGCGGTTTTGCCGGCTGCCTTGCGGAAAGCCTGTGGCTTTCAGGCACAGGGGCAAAGCCATTCCTTCTTCTCTCAGTCCTATCCGTCAAGGCCCGGCCTTTCCGCAAGGCGGGCGGCAAAGCCGTGTTCACCGGTCGCCGCTGCGCCTCGCGCGCGGGCCCCGGCAACAGCAGAGCGCGGACCTGCCGTCCAAGGTCCGCGGCTTCTCCTCGTTAAGCAGCAGGGAAGACGCAGACCCTTCCCTCGCTCAGGGCAGGCTCTTGGAAAGCAGGTCTGGTGCGCCGGGATAAACCGGCAGGAAGCAGAGGATGAAAGATCCTCACGAGAAAGGAGTAGCGATCCACTCGGCCCCGAGTTTTGCGCTGGGCATCGCGAGGTGTCC